>Ga0307282_10000324_pt1 | contig 14621 bp, 13 predicted proteins | sample ER_DNA_121_FD_194475 | JGI IMG/M metagenome (GOLD analysis project Ga0307282, IMG submission 194475) | Bulk soil microbial communities from the East River watershed near Crested Butte, Colorado, United States - ER_DNA_121 | ecosystem: Environmental > Terrestrial > Soil > Floodplain | place...
CGGCCCAAGCTCGAGCCGGCCGGCCTGATCCTCGCCGACAACGTCCTCTCGCACGTCGACGCGCTGGCCGCCTATTCGCAGGCCCGGCAGGCCGACCCGACCCTCGAGAGCGTGACCCTTCCGCTCGACCGAGGACTCGAGCTGTCGGTAGTCCTCCGCGACAGCTAGAGTTGGGCCACTACGGAAAGGAGGTGGTCCGACGGTGAAATCTTCAAGTACGGGCAGTGGAGGTACCAGCGGGTAGAGGTGCGTCCCCGGGACCTACGGGGAATCGCCTAGCCAGCGTAGGGGGCTCGCGAATCGCGCCGCCGGTCGTCGACCGGTAGGAAGCGCCTCTACCACTTCAACGCTGGTCACCGGAACAGGGGGCCGCCTTCGTGCGGCCCCTTTTCTATGCCGCTTCGCGCAGCTGCTCGTCGAGCGGCAGGAGCGGCAGGCCGAAGACGCGGACGGCGCTGTCGTCGGCCACGACGTTGTCGCCGTGCTCGAGCATCTTCAACAGGTCGCGCGTGAGCGGGATGTTCCCCGGCAGGCGCTCGGTGACGAGCGCGTTCACTTTCATCAGGCCGACAGGCACGTGCATGCTCGGCCGGCGGCTGCCTCGCGCCTTCTTGAGGCGCTGCCAGAACTCGTTCCAGCTGACGACGTCGGGGCCGCCGAGCTCGAACGTCTGGCCCGCGGCCTCGGGCTTGTCGACCGCAGCAGTGAAGTAGGCGGCGACGTCGTCGACCCAGATCGGCTGGATTCGCTGCACGCCCGAGCCGATGATCGGCGTCACGGGCGCCAGCTTCGCGAGCTTCGCGAAGGTCGGCAGGATCCCGCCGTCGCGGCCGAAGATGAAGCTCGGCCGGAAGATCACGTGCTCGAGCGTGGAGCCGGTGACCGTCTGCTCCTGCTCCCACTTGGCGTGGTAGTAGGGCACGAGGTCCTTCGTCTCCTCGCTCGTACCGAGCGCGCTCATCAGGACGAACCGCCGGACGCCGGCCTCCGTGGCTGCGGCGACCAGGTCGCGCGTGCCCTGCTCCATGACGCGCCGGAACTCCTCCTCGCGCCCCTGCCGGATCGCGACCAGGTGGACGACCGCGTCGCAGCCCTCGACCGCGCGGCGCAGGCTCTCCGCATCGGTCATGTCGCCCTCGGCGAGCTCGCAGCCCCAGGCGGCGAGGGTCTCGGAAGGCTTGCGTACGAAGCACCGGACCGGCTTCTCGGCCGCCCGCAGCGCGTGGACGACTTTCGGCCCGACGAATCCCGTTCCGCCGGTGACCAGAATCACGCCCTCGATTCTACGGCCACTCTGTTATAGGTTTCAGGCGAGGTACTGCGGCGATGAAAAGGTGGGTGATCGGGCTGTGTGCGGCCGGCGCGCTGGTGGCTGCTGCGGCGGCGTTCTCCCAGGTCGTCCTCGCGCCTACCATCTACCACAGCGCGGCGCTTCCGTCGGACTCGATCACGACCTTCACGGTCACGTGCCCGCCGGGGCACGTCGCTGTCAGCGCAGGCGTCTCGACGGCCGCGCCCGGGGTGACGACGTTGTCGATCCGCCCCGCCGGCACGCGCGCCTTCGTCTTCCGCTTCGGAAACCCCTCGACGAATCCCGACCGGACGGTCACCGTCGCGGTTGCCTGTCGCAAGCTCCGCGCGGGGACGGCGAAGCCGTACCTGAAGCTCGTCCGGATCAAGACGAAGCCCGTGATCGTGCCGGTCGAAGAGCAGAAGCAGGTCACGATCCAGTGCCCGAAGGGAACCGCTCCCGCCGGCGGAGGGGTCGACCTCGCTCCCCCGAACGGCAAGGACTTCGCCGGCTTCAGCGGGAGCCCGCTCGACGTGCGCGGGCAGAGCTCGAACCTGAAGCGTTTCACGTTCGCGCTGCGCAACACGGGAAGCAAGCCCCACCCGGCTGTCCTGTACGGGAACTGCGTGACGATCGTGCGCCCGACCGGCTCGGCCCCCGGCAGCCTCCAGATCAGGGTGCTGACCCGGACGACTCCGGTGCAGCCGGGCTCGCACACGATCAAGCGCTCCTGCCCGTCCGGTTGGGTGTCGCTGGCGACCGGCTACACGCTCGCGCCGAAGCTGAAGCTCGGCGCCTCGGCCGCGATCGCCGGCGGCGGCAAATGGACGATTGCGAACGCGGCCGGCAGCCAGGTGCTCGCCGGCCTGCAGCTCACCTGCGCCCGCGTCGCCTAGCGGCATGATCCAGGTGCCCGACGTGGTGCGCCAGAAGGCGCTCGCGGTGGGGGCGCGCCCTTGGCTCGACAAGCTGCCGGCGCTCGTGGAAAGCGTCGAGGAGGAGTGGGGCATCACGGTCGGCGACGCCTACGGCGACTCGACCGAGGCATTCGTGGCGAAAGCGACCTGCGACGACGGCACCCCCGCCGTCTTGAAGCTGATCGTGCCGCGGAGCTTCGACGCAGCCGAGAACGAGATCGCCGTCCTTCGGCTCACGGGCGGGGAAGGGTGCGTGCGGCTTTTGCGCGAGGACGTCGCACGCGGCGCGCTGCTGCTCGAACGCCTCGGTCGCCCGCTCCAGCAGCTCGGGCTGCCGATCCGGAGCCGTCACGAGATCCTCTGCACGACGGCCGCGCAGGTCTGGCGGCCGGCGCCCGGCTGCGGCCTGCCGAGCGGCGCCGAGAAGAGCCGCTGGCTCGCTGACTTCATCACGACGACCTGGGAGGAGCTGGAGCGCCCCTGCTCGGAGCGGGCCGTCGACCACGCGATCGCCTGCGCCGAGCGGCGTGGCGCTGCGCATCGCGACGAACGGGCTCTCCTCGTTCACGGCGACGTCCATGAGTGGAATGCGCTGGAGGCCTCCCACGGGTTCAAGCTCGTCGATCCGGACGGCCTCCTCGCAGAGCCCGAGTACGACCTCGGGATCATCATGCGCGAGGATCCGCTCGACCTTCTCGACGGCGACCCACACGAGCGTGCGCGGTGGCTCGGAGCGCGCACGGGCCTCGACGCGACCGCCATCTGGGAATGGGGTGTGGTCGAGCGCGTCTCCACCGGCCTCCTCGCGACGAAAGTGGGCTTGCAGCCGATCGGCCGGCACATGCTTGATGTTGCGGACCGAGTAGCCGCTGAGAACGGATAATCGGGGCGTGGAACCGAGCGAGGTCGTCGCCCAGCTCTGGGCCCGGGTGCAGGCGCGGGACTGGGACGGCGTCGGAGAGCTGCTCGCGGAGGACTTCGTGCTCGAATGGCCGCACGACCTGGTTCGGCTCCGCGGCCGCGCGAACTTCGTCGAGTTCAACCGGAGCTATCCGGAAGGCTGGTCGATCGAGGTGCTCCGGATCGTCGCCGAGGGGGCCACCGTGGTCTCGGAGGTGCGCGTTCCCCATCCCACGGTCGGCCCGTACTACGCGCTCTCGTTCTACGAGGTCAACCGCGGCCTGATCACTTCCGCCCGCGAGTACTGGGTCCCGGAGGCATACGACGAGCCGACCGGCGACCGCGCCCGCTGGCTCGAGCCGATGTAGCGCAAGAGGCTTACGCCGCGGGGAGGATCTCCTCGATCTGCCGGTCGACGTTGAAGCCGCGCATCTCGGCGAGGTCCGGCGGGCACTCTCGCGGCAGGGCAACGGCCAGGCCGGCCTCGCGCGCTTCGTCGCGTGTTCCGTCGCGAGCCACCGCGTCGACGACGGCCGCGTGGAGGGAGCGGAGATAGCGAAGATCGGCCTCCGCAATGCTGAGAGCGTCTGCGGCCGTGAGCGGCGAACCGTGTCCCGGAATCACCGCTTCGGGAGGATCGTCGCGAAGCATCTCGATCAGCCCGGCAAGGGTCATCCTGTATGCGGCCGGCGAAGTCGCGAATGGAAACTCGACCGCGGACAGGTAGTCACCGACGACGAGAAGCCCAAGCGCACGAAGCCGGAAGCCGCAGCCATCGGCGGTGTGGCCGACTAGCGGAAACGTCTCGACGACGAACCCACCAAGCTCGAGCGCCGAGCCGCGCTCGAAGGTCCGGTCGACGCGCGGGGTTCCCGAGAGCTCAAAGCCGTAGGCCTCGGCGGCTCTTCGGACCGCTTGATCGGCTGCGCCGCTCGCGACCTTCTCTGCCGTCTCCTCGCCCATCGCGACCACCGCATCGGGAAAGCCGCCGACCCCGCAGACGTGATCCCAGTCGCCATGGGTGACCAGCACATGCCTAACCGGCGCCCCGAGGTCCAGGGCCCTGCGGTCGATCCTGGCCACTTCGTCTCCCGAGACCGCCGGGTCGACGACAAGCGACTCGCCTTCTGCAAGCACCAACAGGGAGCTCGTTCTCCAGAGGAACGCCTCGAAGCGTTCCCATTCGGGCGTCGGCATTCCACGAATCAAATCCGAACGCTCGTCTTCGCGAAGTCATCGAGTGCTTGAGCCTGGTGGACCCCGAGAAGGTTGAGTCGGGCGGCGTTTGCCTGCAGGACTCTTGGGCTGAGACTATCTCTACCCCGTTGAAAGGCAGGATCACCGTGAATCCGAACAAGGCACTCTGGGAGAAGGGCGACTTCACCCGCATAGCCGAGAGCATGCGGGAGAGCGGCGAGGCGCTCGTCAACACGTTGGCGATCACCCCTGGGCTCAACGTCCTGGATCTCGGCTGCGGCGATGGGACGACAGCCTTGCCGGCGGCGAAGCTCGGGGCGAACGTCCTCGGTGTCGACATCGCCAGCAACCTCGTCGAGGCCGGCAACGCCCGAGCGCAGAGCCTTGGCCTCACGAACTGCAGATTCCAGGAAGGCGATGCGTCCGACCTGCGCGACCTCGGCGATGACAGCTTCGATCTCGTCGTCAGCATCTTCGGGGCGATGTTCGCTCCGAAGCCGTTCGACGTGGCCAAGGAGATGGTTCGCGTGACGCGGCCCGGGGGCCGGATCGTGATGGGGAACTGGATCCCCGGCGATCCGACGCTGGTGGCCCAGATCTTGAAGATCAGCTCCGCCTACTCGCCCCCGCCTCCGGAAGGGTTCGTCAGCCCGATGACGTGGGGCGTCGAGGGTGACGTGATCGAGCGCTTCACGGCCGCGGGAGTGCCCCAAGACAAGATCTCGTTCGAGCGGGACACCTACACGTTCAACTTTCCAGCCCCGCCGTCAGCGTTTCTCGCCGAGTTCAAGACCTACTACGGGCCGACCATGAACGCGTACGAGGCGGCGGCGGCGAACGGCCGCGAAGCCGAGCTGAACGCCGAGCTGGATGCCCTCTTCAACAGCCAAAACACAAGCCCCAGCAAGGCGGCGACGTCGATTCCCGCGACCTTCCTCCGAGTGTCGGTCGCGGTGTGAGACGAACCAGTTGCTTCTCCGGACCGGCGGGCGTAATCTCGCGCCCAAGTCTTCTACTCCAGGGAGGTCCTCATGACCACCACCAGCAGCATGCTCCCTGACGTCGGGACCGAGCTTCGGGAGGGTTATGCCGAAGTCGGCGATCAGACCTTGCACTACGTCGAGGCGGGTGACGGGCCGCTGGTTGTTCTGCTCCACGGCTTCCCGGAGTTCTGGTTTGGATGGCGGCTACAGATCGCGCCGCTCGCGGCGGCGGGTTTCCGGGTCGTCGTTCCCGACACGCGTGGCTACAACCTGTCGTCGAAGCCAGAGAGCTTCGAGGACTACGGAGTCGACCTGCTCGCCGACGACATCCGCGGCTTCATCGGAGAGCTCGGTGAAGAGAAGGCGCTGCTGGTCGGTCACGACTGGGGCGGATCCATCGCCTGGACCGTTGCGATGAACCACCCTGAGGTGGTCAAAAGACTCGCCATCCTCAACGCGGCACATCCGCGGCGGCTCTCGGAGGGACTGCACCACCCGAGCCAGCTGCGGAAGTCCTGGTACTTCTTCTTCTTTGCAACACCGGGACTGCCCGAGGAGATCATGCCCGCCAGAGACTGGCACTTCTTCCGCCACTTCCTGCACGACGCGAGCCCGCCGTACTCGCCGGAGGAGATCGAACGTTACGTCGAGGCGTGGTCACAGCCGGGGGCAGCGGCCGGGATGATCAACTACTACCGCGCCTCGGTCAGACAGTCCCAGAAGGAAGCCGTCGCAAAGCTTCGCCCGCTCCCGGCGCCGACTCTGGTCATCTGGGGGGAGCGCGATTCCTACCTCGGCTCTGAGCTCGCCGAGCCCGAGCAAGCCGATGTGCCCAACCTCGACCGCGTGGAGCGCCTGCCCGACGCGTCCCACTGGGTGCATCACGACGAGGCTGAACGCGTCAACGAACTGCTTATCGACTTCTTCCACGCCGCCGCGGGATAGAGGCAGCGAGCGGGACGACGAAGCCGGCCGGACTAGGTGAAGTTCTGCCAGTACCGGCTCGGCGTCGGGCCCTTCTGGCCCTGGTACTTCGAGCCGAGTGAGCCCTCGCCGTAGACCCGCTCGGCGGGCTCGGTGAGCTGGACAAACGAGAGCTGGCCGATCTTCATCCCGTAGTAGATCGTGATCGGGAGGTTGGCGACGTTCGAGAGCTCGAGCGTCACGTGCCCGTCCCAGCCGGGGTCGATGAAGCCGGCGGTCGAGTGGATCAGCAGGCCCAGCCGGCCAAGCGAGCTCTTCCCTTCCAGGCGGCTGACCAGGTCGTCCGGCAGCGTGATCCGCTCCAGCGTCGAGCCGAGGACGAACTCGCCGGGGTGGAGGATGAAGGGCTCGTCGTCCGCGACCTCGACCAGCTCGGTCAGGTCCTCCTGCGGCTCCTTGACGTCGATGAACGGATAGCGCGCGTTGTGGAAGACGCGGAAGAAGCGGTCGACGCGCACGTCGACGCTCGAGGGCTGCAGGAGCGCCTCGTCGTAGGGGTCGATGCCGATCCGCCCTTCCTCGAGCAGCCGGCGAATCGTCCGGTCGGAGAGAACCACGGGGTGATTCTACGAAGGGCATATGCTTGTGCTCCCTTTCGATGGACGACCCAGACCGGAACGCTGCAGCCCGCGAGCGCCGGCGAGCCCGGCGCAGGCGCCAGGTTCGGACCCGGCGGACGGTCGCAGTCGCGGTTCTGCTCGCCCTCGCGGCGGGTGTCGCGCTCGGCGCGCGCGCGGTCGGCGGCGGCAGTGGCAAGCACGCGTCTGCTCCCGCGGCCAAGTCGCAGCAATCCGCGGCTAGTGCGCACGGGAAGCCGCCCGTGCCCGACCAGATCCACGGCGTGCACGTCACGATGGCGCTCGCTTCGCTGCCGGGCAAGCTCCAGCAGTACCTCGTCATCCCGGGCCTGAACGCGATCGAGCTCGACGTCAAGGACGAGAACGGCCGCGTCGGCTTCGAGCGCCCGCGCGTGCCGCTGGCGCAGCAGATCGGCGCCTCGGACTCGTACTACGACGCGAAGCGGGTCGTACGCCTGGCGCACAAGCACGGGATCTACCTGATCGGCCGCGTCGTCACCTTCGAAGACCCGGTGCTCTCGGCGAAGCGGCCCGACCTGGCCGTGCACCGGAGCGACGGCTCGCTCTGGCTGAACAACGCGGGCCTCGGCTGGACGAACCCGTACGACCGTCGCGTCTGGCGCTACGACGTCGACGTCGCCGCCGCGGCGGCGAAGGCCGGCTTCGACGAGATCCAGTTCGACTACGTGCGCTTTCCGAGCGACGGCGACCTCTCGATCATCCGCTACCCGGGCCCGCATACGCAGCCGATGCGCTGGACGATTCCCGCCTTCGCGCAGTACGCCGTGCACCGGCTGCACCCGCTCGGCGCGCGCGTCTCGATGGACGTCTTCGGCCTTTCGGCGACCCGCGACCTCGGCATAGGCCAGTACCCGCGCCGCCTCTCGCGCTACGTGGACGCGGTCTACCCGATGGTCTACCCGTCGCACTACAACCCGGGCGAGTTCGGGATCTCGCAGCCCGACGACCAGCCGGGACTCATCGTCTCACGCTCACTTTCCGACTTCCAGCGTGCGCTCGAGGGGCGAAAGACGCGCATCACGCCGTGGCTGCAGGACTTCTCGCTCGGGCGGGCCTACACCCTGAACGACGTCGAGCTCCAGATCGCCGCTGCCCGCGCTCACCACACGGACGGCTTCCTGCTCTGGAACCCAGAGGGGGTTTACACCCCGGACGCGCTCGCCCCGTGATGCATGGACGTTATGCACGTATGCACAACCGCCGCGTGCTTCTGTAAGGTCAGCGTATGGCGGTCACGCGGTCGATCGAGCTGAAGACGGAGATCCCCGGCCCGAGGTCGCGGGAGATCCTCGAGCGCAAGGCTCGCGTAGTCGCGGAGCCCTTGTCGGTCTTCCTCCCCGTGGTCGTGGTGGAGGGCCGCGGCGCGACGGTCACCGACGCCGACGGCAACACGTTCATCGACTTCACCGGCGGCGTCGGCTGCCTGAACGTCGGCCACTCGCACCCGCAGGTGGTCGCGGCCGCGCAGGAGCAGCTCGCGCGCTTCTCGCACACCGACTTCACGATCGTCCCCTACGAGGTCTACGTCACGCTGGCCGAGCGGCTCTGCGAGCTCGCGCCGGTGCGCAAGCCCGCCAAGGCCGCGTTCTTCAACGCCGGCGCCGAGGCGGTCGAGAACTCGATCAAGTTCGCGCGCTCCTTCACCGGCCGGCCGGCGGTCATCGGCTTCGAGGGCGGCTTCCACGGCCGGACGCTGCTCGCGCTCAGCCTCACCTCGAAGACGCACCCGTACAAGGCGGGGCTCGGGCCGTTCGCGCCCGAGGTCTATCGCGTGCCGTTCCCGAACGAGTACCGCGGGCCGTCCGCGGCCGAGGCGCTCGCGGCGCTCGAGCGGGCGCTCGTCACGCAGGTCGCGGCCGAGACAGTCGCGGCGATCGTGATCGAGCCGGTCCAGGGCGAGGGCGGCTTCGTGGCCGCGCCGCCGGAGTTCCTGCAGGGCGTGCGCCGGATCTGCGACGAGAACGGGATCGTCATGGTCGTGGACGAGGTGCAGACCGGCTACGGGCGCACCGGGGCGATGTGGGGGATCGAGCACGCCGAAGTCGAGCCGGACCTGATCACGATCGCGAAGTCGATCGCCAACGGCCTGCCGCTCTCCGCGGTCGTCGGCAAGGCGGAGATCATGGACGCACCCGGCGACTCGGCCATCGGCGGCACCTACGTCGGCAACCCCGTCGCGCAGGCCGCGGCGCTCGCCGTCCTCGACGTGTTCGAGGAGGAGGATCTGAGCGCCCGCGCCGCCGCGATCGGCGAGACGATTCGCGCTCGGATGCTCTCCTGGCAGGAGCGCTGGGACGCGATCGGCGACGTGCGCGGACTCGGCGCGATGCTCGCGATCGAGCTCGTGACCGACCGCGGGACGAAGGAGCCGGCGGCGGACCTGGCCAGCGCGGTCGTCGAGGCCGCGGCCGAGCGGGGCCTGCTGCTGCTCAAGGCCGGCATCTACTCGAACTGCATCCGCGTGCTAACGCCGCTCGTGATCTCCGACGCCGAGCTCGACGAAGCGCTCGACGTCTGGGAGCAGGCGCTGGACGCCTCTCTGGCTTAACTCGAAGGTTTACGGGCACACTTTCGCCGTGGTCGGCGAGCTGATCGCGGAACGCTACGAGCTGCAGGAGCTGGTCGGCACGGGCGGCATGTCCAGCGTCTACCGCGCGCACGACCGCCTGCTCGAGCGGACGGTCGCGCTCAAGGTGCTCCACGAGCGCTTCTTGAGCGACGAGGAGCACGTCGAGCGCTTCAAGCACGAGGCCCGAGCGGTCGCCCAGCTCTCGCACCCGAACATCGTCACGGTGATCGACCGCGGCGAGCGCGACGGCCATCAGTTCATCGTCTTCGAGTACGTCGACGGCGAGAACCTGAAGGAGCTCGTCGTGCGCGAGGCGCCGCTGGCGGTGGACGACTCGGTCCGGCTCGTGCTCCAGATCGCGCGGGCACTCGCCTTCGCGCACCAGCACGGGCTCGTCCACCGCGACGTCAAGCCGCAGAACGTGCTCCTGCCCGAGGACGGCGAGGTGAAGGTGACCGATTTCGGGATCGCCCGCTCGCTCGACGTCCAGGGCGGGATCACGCAGACCGGGACGGTGATGGGGACGAGCGACTACATCGCGCCCGAGCAGGCGCGCGGCGCGAAGGCGACCGCCCAGACCGACGTCTACGCGCTCGGGATCGTCCTCTACGAGCTGCTGACCGGCGAGGTGCCGTTCTCGGGAGACAACTTCGTGGCGGTCGCCATGCAGCACATCAACGAGCCGGTTCCCAGCGTGCGCGAGCGACGGCCGGACGTGTCGCCTCGCCTGGACGCCGCCGTGCGCCGTGCGCTCGCGAAGAACCCGCGCGACCGGTTCCCGTCGATGGAAACCTTCGCGGCCGAGCTGCAGGCTTCGCTCGCCGAGCCGCACAATGGCGCCGGCCCGCGCGACGAGACGATCGTCGTCGCGCCGCGGCGCCGCGAGCGCGCGCCTCGAGCGCCGGTCGAGCGCCCGAGCGTCTGGCCGCTGATCCTGCTGCTGGCGGGCCTCGCCGTCCTGGCCGCGATCTTCGCCGCCGCCTTCGCGTTCAACGGGCCGCGCAAGGAGATCATCAACAAGCTGAGCGGCGTTGGCGGCAGCGGCAGCTCCGGCAAGCCCGTCCACCTATCCGGCCTCACCGGCTACGACCCGTTCGGAACCGGCGGCGAGCACGACCCGGAGGCCAAGCTCGCGACCGACGGCGAGCAGGCCACCTTCTGGGAGACGGAGGACTACCGCAGCCCGTTGAGCGCGATCGGCAAGCCGGGCGTTGGGCTGCTCCTCGACGCACGGCGGACGCGGAAGCTCTCGCAGCTGACCGTGACCTCCACCACCCCCGGCTTCACCGCGTTGATCGAGGCAGGCGCGTCACCTTCCGGGCGCCTCAAGCACGTCTCGGACTCGCAGACGGTCGGCACGAGCACGAAGTTCACGCTCCACGGCGCCGATGCGCGGTACTACGTCGTCTGGATCACCGACCTCGGCCAGAACACTCAGGTGCACGTGAACGAGGTCACGGCGCGCGGCTAGTAGCTGAGGCGTGACCGGCGCTCGTGCCGGTCGAGCGCGAGCTGGACGAGGCGGTCGACGAGCTCCGCGTACGGGATCCCCGACGCTTCGAACAGCTTCGCGTAGACGCTGGTGGCGGTGAAGCCCGGGATCGTGTTCAGCTCGTTCAGCAGCACCTCCCCGTCGTCGCGGACGAAGAAGTCGACGCGCGCCATGCCCTCGCACTCGCCCGCGACGAACGAGCGGACGGCCAGCTCCTGCACGCGCTCGATCGTCTTCTGCTCGAGCCGCGGCGGCACGACGAGGTCCATGCCGCCCTCGGCGTACTTGGCCGAGAAGTCGTACCAGTCGGCGCCGTCGAAGCCGTGCGAGACAATCTCGCCGGGGAGCGACGCCAGGGGCTCCTCGTTGCCGAGCACGCCGCACTCGACCTCGATCCCGTCCACGAACTCCTCGACCAGCACCTTCTCGTCGTGCCGGAAGGCCAGCTCGACCGCGGCCGGCAGCTCCTCCGCGGAGCCGACCTTCGAGATGCCGACCGACGAACCGAGCCTCGCCGGCTTGACGAAGACGGGATAGCCGAACGGGTTCTCCGGAGCCTGGCCCTGACGCAGCGTGATGTTCCTCGTGACCGGGATGCCGCGGTCGCGCATCACCGCCTTGAAGACGTCCTTGTCCATCGCGAGGGCCGAGCCGAGCACGCCCGCGCCGACGTATGGCACCCCGGCGAGCTCGAGCAACCCCTGCACCGTGCCGTCCTCGCCGAAGGGCCCGTGCAGGACCGGGAAGACGACGTCCACCTCGCCGAGTGTGGCGGGAACCTTCTCGGTCGGGACCGGGAGCGTCTCGGCCACCGAGCCGCCGTCGGAGCCGCTGCCGAGCTCCCAGCGCCCGTCGCGCCCGATCTCGACCGTGACCGTCTCGTAGCGCTCCGGGTCGAGCGCCTCCAGCACCGAGCGCGCCGAGGCGAGCGAGATGTCGTGCTCGGAGGAGCGCCCGCCCAGGAGCACGGCGACGCGGGTTCGCCGGCTCACGGCGCGGGCGGTTTGACCTGACCGACGACGATCGTCACGGTCGAGCCGTGGTCGGCGGGCGTTCCGCCGGCGGGGGTCTGCGAGATGACGATTCCGTTCTCGCTCGGGTCGGTCACGTCCTGATGCTGGACCTGTACCTTGAACCCCGCGGCCTTCAATTCATCCTTCGCCGAGGTCTCGTCCTCGCCCGTCACGTCGGGGATGCTCGACTGCTTCGGGCCCTTGGAGACGCTGAGCGTGATCGTCGCGCCCGGGGCCGCGCTGCCCGTCGGGTTCTGCGAGACGACCGTGTCCGCCGGCTGGTCGCTGTCGACGTTCGTTCGCTTGACGCCGAAGCCGGCGTTCTGCAGCGTCGAGCTGGCCTGGTCGAAAGGCTGGCCGACGACGTTCGGCACGGACACCGGCTGCGGGCCGCTGGAGACGTTGATCTGCACCTTCGAGCCCTTCCTCACGCTCGTTCCCGGGTGTGGGAACTGGCCGGTGACGGTGTCGGGCGGCTTGCCCGAGTGGACCGAGACAACCTGATAGGTGAGGCCGGCATTCGACAGCGTGGCGACCGCGTCGTCGCGGTTCTTGCCGATCACGTTCGGCACCGGCACCTGTGGCGGGCCGTTCGAGACGGTGATCTGGACGGGGCTGTTCTTCGCGAGCTTCGAGCCGGCGAGCGGGTTCTGGTCGAACACCACGCCTTTAGGCACGGAGTCGTCGAAGGTCAGCTTCTCCTTGGGGACGAAGCCGTGGTCGATCAGCTTGTTCTTGGCCAGCTGGACGTTCAGGTCGATCACGTTCGGGACGGGAACAGGCTTGTTGCTGTTGAGCTGGTCCTGGATCTTGGTGTAGGCGAACCAGGCCGCGACCCCGGCCGCGATCAGCAGCAGCACCGAGAGCACCCACGGCCAGATCGGCCGCCGCCGCCGGGGAGGCCCCTCGTAGCCGTAGTAGCCCGCGGGCGGCGTGGCGCCGGGTGGAGCCGCTCGTCCCGGCGGTGTTGCGCTCGGCGGGCGCGCGATCACCGAGGTCGGCGCAGCGGCCATCGCGCCGGCGCCCGCGAGGACGGCGGTCGCCGCCGCGGCGGTGTCGTCGCCGACCGGCAGGCCCTGCAGCACGCGCTCGAGGTCGGCATCCATCTCCTCGGCGTTGTGGTAACGGTCGGAAGGATCCTTCGCGAGGGCCCGCAGGACGACGAGGTCGAGGTCGTGCGGCACGTCGGGCCGCAGCTCCGACGGCGGCTTGGGCGGCTCGGAGAGGTGCTTCATCGCGATCTCGAGCGGCGTGTCGCCGGTGAACGGCACCTGGCCGGTGAGCAGCTCGAAGAGCACGACGCCGAGCGAGTAGAGATCCGAGGTCTGGTCGACCGGCGCCCCGCGCGCCTGCTCGGGCGAGAGGTACTGCGCGGTGCCGATGATCGAGCCGACCTCGGTCATCTGGCTCGCGCCCGAGCGCGCGATCCCGAAGTCCGTCACCTTCAGGCGCCCTTCCGGGCCGACGAGGACGTTGTGCGGCTTGATGTCGCGGTGGACGATCCCGTGCTTGTGCGCGAAGCCGATCGCGGCCAGGATCTGGCGCGTGTACTCGACCGCCGTCTTGACCGGCGCGGGCCCGCGGCCGACGATCAGCTCCTTGAGCGAGCGGCCGTCGAGGAACTCCATCGCGATGTAGTAGGTGCCCTCGGCCTCCCCGCGGTCGTAGATCGAGACGATGTTCGGGTGGCTCAGGCCGGCCGCGTTCTTCGCCTCGCGGCGGAAGCGCTCGATGAACTGGTCGTCGGCGGCGTGGCGGTCGTTGAGGATCTTGATCGCGACGCGCCTGCCGAGCTCCTGGTCCTCGGCGAGGTAGACGTCGGCCATCCCGCCGGCGCCCAGCTTGCGGACGATCTTGTAGCGCCCGTCGAAGACGGTGCCGATCAGCGTGTCCGATACGGCCATGTCTCCACCATGAGGTTAGGGATTCGACCCGCTTGCCAAGAGCGCCTGCATGATCTCCTTCGCGATCGGCGCGGCGGTAGTGCCGCCTGAGCCCGTCTGGTTCTGCAGCACCACTGCCACCGCGACGCGCGGGGCGTCGGCCGGCGCGAAGGCGATGAACCAGGTCGTGTTCGGCGTCCCGGCGCCGCCCGTCTCGGCCGTTCCCGTCTTGCCGGCGACCTTGATCCCCGAGATCTGCGCCGCGGTGCCGGTGCCGCCGGTGACGACCGCCTGCATCATCTCGTTCAGCGCCGCCGCCGTGCTCGGCCGCATTGCGCGCTTGTACTTGTGCGGGTGGGCGCGGTAGATGACGCTCCCGTCGGGCGCGGTCACCTTGCCGACCACGAACGGTTTCATGACGACGCCCTGATTCGCGACCCCGGCGGCGACCATCGCCATCTGCAGCGGCGTCACGAGCGGGTGCGCGGTCGCGGGCCCCTGGCCGAAGGCGAGCCGGCCGACGTCGACCTGCTGCGGCTCGGTCGGGTCGAAGAGGCGGTTGGCACGGTCGTAGAGGCCGCTCGGCTTTCGCTCGGCGGACGGTGTCTCGAGCGGTGGAGGCTTGTAGAAGCCGAACCGCTTGGCCGCGTTCAGGATCGAGCGCTCGCCGATCTGCTGGCCGATCTCGCAGAAGACGGCGTTGATCGAGTGCTCGAGCGCCTGCAGGAAGTCCACCGAGCCGAACTGCTCAACGTTCCCCTGGTCGGCGAAGTTGTGCACCTGCTTGCCGTAC
>Ga0307282_10000325_pt1 | contig 14607 bp, 15 predicted proteins | sample ER_DNA_121_FD_194475 | JGI IMG/M metagenome (GOLD analysis project Ga0307282, IMG submission 194475) | Bulk soil microbial communities from the East River watershed near Crested Butte, Colorado, United States - ER_DNA_121 | ecosystem: Environmental > Terrestrial > Soil > Floodplain | place...
TCCGCGCCCCGCGTTCCTGGCGCTCGAAGTTCTCGATCGCCGGCCTGATCGAGCGCTCGAAGATGTTGTCGGCGAGCATCACGAGCACACGGTCGTCGCCGGCGAATCGCTCAGCGAGCCCGAGCGCGTCGGCGATCCCGGCCTCACGCTCCTGGTATGCGTACTGCAGAAGGCCGATCCCGTGCCCGTGGCCATCACCGAGCAGGCGAAAGAACTCACCGGCATGAGTGCCGCCCGTCACGACGAGGATCTCGGTCACCCCGCCCGAGACGAGTGCCTCGATCGCATACGTGACCATCGGCCGGTCGTAGATCGGCAGCAGGTGCTTGTTCGTGATCCGCGTCAGCGGATGAAGGCGGCTACCGGTGCCGCCGGCGAGGATGACGCCCTTCATGTCCGCGGGATCGTACGGCCTGAGGAGCTCGTTAGCCGCCGACGTGCAGCTGCCGGAGGAGTGCGCGCTCCCACGCGCGAGGCGGGGCGAGTCGGTCACGTCTGCTCACAACCATCACGACCAACGCGGCCATGAGCAGCAAGTTCCCGGCGAGGAAGAAGACGTCCGCGAGGTTGAAGGCAAAGCCGTACGCGTAATTGCCGATCACGAGCGGGTTCGGCACGCGGTTCCCATACAGGCGCGCGGAGATGAGGTTCCCGATCGCGCCTGCACTCATGACCCCTGCCGCAATGGCCACAGCGCGGGACGGCACGAGCGTGAGGAGGACGGCACCCGCCAGGACCGCGATCGAGAGCGCGACCCAGCCGTAGGAACGGTGGTGGAAGGCCCATAGCGGCGTACTCGCAGTCGCCTTCACCACCTGATCGACGGCGACAAACACCACCGCCGCGGCCGCGAAGAGGAGAAGCCGTTCGGACCAGCGCACGGCCCCACAGTACCGAGGCCACCGCCTGTGCGATCGTTCAGCCGTGACCGACGCATTGACGCTCGTCCGCCAGAAGCTCGACCAGGTCCCTGCGATCCTCGACGAGCACGGCGTCGATCTCTGGCTCACCTTCGTCCACGAAACGATGCTCACGCCGGACCCGTGCCTTGACCTCGTCGTGGGCACGAGCTGCACCTGGCAGAGCGCGTTCCTCCTCTCCCGCTCGGGCGAACGGATCGCGATCGTCGGACGCTTCGACGCGCCGGGCGTCGAGCAGGTCGGCGCCTACCCCGAGATCGTGACCTACGACGAGAGCGTCCGGCCCGTGCTCAGGGAGACGATCGAGCGCCTCGACCCGCAAACGATCGCCCTCAACTATTCACCGAGCAATCCGGCCGCCGACGGGCTCACGCACGGGCTCTGGCTGGTGCTGCGCGAGACGTTGGAGGGCACCCCCTACGCCGATCGGCTCGTGTCGTCCGGGCAGGTCGTCGGCTCGCTGCGGGGGCGCAAGTCGTCCTTCGAGATTGAACGCATCCGTGCGGCGATCGGCGAGACGGAGGAGATCTTTGCGCTCGTCCGAGAGCACATCGGGCCCGGCAGGAAGGAGACGGAGATCGCGGCGATCTTCCACGAGGAGGTCTCGCGGCGCGGCCTCGGTTACGCGTGGGAAGCAGGGCAATGTCCCGCCGTGGACGCGGGGCCGGAGAAGGAGGTCGGCCACACCGGGCCGACCGAATTGCAGACACGGCGCGGCGTGCTCCTTCACACCGACTTCGGAGTTCTGAAGGACGGGTACTGCAGCGACCTGCAACGCATGTGGTACTTGCTCGACGAGGGCGAGAGCGAGCCGCCCCAGGACGTCGTCGCGGCCTGGGACGCGGTCTGGGCGTCGATGGACGCGGGAGCTGCCGTGCTCCGGCCGGGTGTTCAAGGCCACGAGGTCGACGCCGCGGCCCGCGCGAGCCTCGTCGCGGCCGGCTACGACGAGCCGATGCACGCGCTCGGCCACCAGCTTGGCCGCGCCGCGCACGACGGAGGCGCGTTGCTCGCCCCACTCTGGGACCGGTACGGTGACGCCCCTCGCGGCCTGGTCGAGGAGGGCCACGTGTACACGCTCGAGTACGGCGGTCAAGTCCCCGGCCGGGGCTATATCGGGCTCGAGGAAGACGTGCTCGTCAAGGCCGGCGGCCTCGAATGGCTGAGCACACCTCAGCGCGAGCTCTGGCTCGTCGGCTAAGCGGACGCGGATTTGATGGTTACCGCGCAGCAAGCCTGAACTAATCGACAAAGGTACGCTGACCGCGTGATCCCGTGGATCATCTTTGCCCTGGTCGTCGTCCCCTTGGTTGTCGTCGCCTTCGTGGCCTCACGTCGTAGAACGGCCGCCGGCGAGCATCCCGCGAACGAAGACGCGCGAACAACCGCGCTGACGGAACAAGAGTTCGCCGAGGCGGAGGCCTACGAGGCGAAGTGGCTCGAGGAGGACAGGGAGAAGCACGACAAGGAGCGCTTGCCCTAGGCGGCTACAACTCTCAGTATCAACCAACTCGCCCGCTACTTGATGAGCGTGAGCATCTTGAACATCGGCAGGTACATAGCAATCACGATGGTGCCGACCATGATCCCGACGCCGATCATCAGGATCGGCTCGATGATCGACGTGAGCGACTGGATGCTCGAGTCGACCTCGTCCTCGTAGAAGTCGGCGACCTTGCCGAGCATTCCGTCGAGCTCGCCCGTCTCCTCGCCGATCTTCACCATCTGACCGACCATCGGCGGAAAGACGGGGTCCTCCTGCAGCGGCTGGCTGATCGGCACGCCCTCGTGGACGCGCGTCCTGATGGTCACGAGCGACTGCTCGACGACCCAGTTGCCGGCCGTCGCGCCCGTGATCTCGAGCGCCTTGATGATGTCGACACCCGACGAGACGAGCGTCGAGAGCGTGCGCGAGAACCGTGCCAGCGCGATCTTGTGCACGACGTCCCCGACGCGCATGGGGATCCTGAGCTTGAAGCGATCCCAGACCTGCCGCCCGCGCTCGGTGCGCTTGAGGCGGTGGAAGCCGAAGATCATCGCGCCGATCGCCGGGAAGATGATGAACCAGTAGTGCCGCAGCGCGTACGAGGCGTGCATCACGAACTGCGTGAGCTTCGGCAGGCTCCCGTTCAGCGAGTCGAAGACGTTCACGAAGACCGGGATGATGAAGAGGAGCATGAAGGTGAGAACGAGGAATGCGAACGAGATGACGACAGACGGATAGACCATCGCTCCCTTGACCCGCCGCTTGATCTGCGTCTCCTTCTCGATCTGCATGGCCACGCGGTCGAGCACGGTGTCGAGCGTTCCCGACGACTCGCCGGCCTCGACCATCGCGACGAACAGACGGTTGAAGACCTTCGGATGCCGCGCCAGCGCCTTCGAGAGGATGACGCCGCCTTCGACGTCGGAGCGAACGTCGGCGATCACATCGGCGAGGTACTTGTCGTCGGTCTGCTCCTCGAGCGTCACGAGCGCCTGAACGACGCTGACGCCGGCCCCGATCATCGTCGCGAACTGGCGCGCGAAGACCTGGAGTGACTTCGGCTTCACCTTCTTGAACGCACTGCGAGGCCCGCGCTCGCCGGCGGCGTTGCGCTCGGCCAACGAATGCGGCAGTAGGCCGCGTGTCTGCAGCTGCTCGCGGGCAGCGCTGACGTCCGGCGCGTGAATGACGCCCGAGATCTCGAGCCCCTGGGCGTTGATTGCGTCGTATGCGAATGCGGCCATGTGAGTTCCTTAAGTGGAGTGGGTTGTCAGCTGGTCGAGGAGTCGAAAGTCGTTGTCTCGCTAAAGAGGAGCCGAGCCGTCGCCGAGCCGTCGCGCACGTTGATCGTCACGGCCTTCACAGGACGGCTTGCGGGCGTGCCGGAGCAGCTGGGAGGCGGTCCCGCCGAATACGTGCCGACGGCGCAGGTCCACGAACCGTCGACCTTCATCCAGTAGGTGTGACCGTCCGGCCCGGTCGGGGTGGTCGCACCCTGCGGCGTGGTGGGCAGCGAGTCGAAGGACGCCTGGCGGTAGATCTCCATCTGCTGGTCCGCGAGCGAACCGGCGGTCGACGTCAGCCGTGAATGGTTGATGGAGACGATGCCCGAGCTGAAGCCGGCGACGAGCGCCGCGATGCCGATCGACATCACAGCCATGGCGATCAGCAGCTCGATCAGCGTCATGCCCTCTTCCGCGCGCAAACGTGCCTTCAGCCTGCTCATCGGTACGAGATCAGCTCGCGGATGTAGGCCGTGCGGTAGCCCGCCGCGTGGATGTTGCCCGCGCGTTGCGAGACCGCTGCCAGCGTCGAATAAGGCCCTGTGTAGACGACCCAGTAACCGCCTCGAAGCGGTCGCCGGTTCGACGAGTTGAGGACCGAGACGGCGCCGACGCTCCGGCGCGCTCCGTGCGCGAAGCTCAGAGCCACCCCGCGCCCGTTCCTGGTCGGGATCGAGGCGAGGATGACGATCCAGCCGCGCTTCGCGACCCTGTGCCCGCCCGGTCGGCCGATCACGATCCGGCTAGGGAGTGCGGCCGTCGAGCTCGCCGCGGACGACGAAGAAGAGCCCGGGGACCCCGTGAATGGATCAGGCCCGCCGCCGGAAACGGCGTGGGCGTCACCGTTCGACAGCGCCTTGGGTGCGAACGGATCGGCGCCGCTCCCACCCACGTGCCTCGGCACGTGTCTCGGAGTCGAAGCGGCCCGGGCGGCGGGTGCCGCCGCCAGGTTGCTGCCGCTGGAGCGATTGAGCAGGTGCGGAACTTCCCACGCGAGCAGCGCGGCGAGCACGGCAGCGAGCACCACGACGAGGATCGTCTGGCGGCGCCGCTTCGCAGCGATCCGCGCGTTGTTCGCCGATCCCCGGCGTCTGACTGCTGCCGCCGAGGCCATCTAGGGCTCCGTCGTCGTCGAGCCGGCTGCCGGCGCTGGCGCGGGTCCGGCCACGAACGCGTTGAGCGCGAGCGTTGCCGTGATCACGCCGCCGCCCTGGTCGCCGGTCGAGAGTGAGATGTTGTCGATGCCGTAGAGCCGCCCTGACGCGTGCGCCTTTCCGTCCTTGACCCCGGCCTCGAGCCGGAGGAGGTGCATGAACTTCGCGAGCCGGAAGTAGCGACCCTTGACCGAGAGGGAGATCGGCACTGCCTGAGCCCCGGTCGAAGCCACCGGCTGAGAGGGCGTGATGCTGTCGATCCTGACGCCGCTCGCGCGGGAAGCCCACGAAAGCTGCCGGAGGATCTCGGACATCTCCACGTCGTCCGGGATCGCGCGACGAAGACGACGGAGGTCCGTGACGCTCTGCTTCGACTCCGGGCTCTGCAGGAACGACTGCGTCGTCGCGAGCTCGAGATTTGCGTCGCCGATCTGCGTGTCGAGTGCCGCGGCTTTCGAGCTCTCGGGCGACACCAGGACGAACCAGCCCGCAAGGCCCAGGATGAGCAGCCCAACGATCGCGAGCAGGAGGGCGAGACGCCCGCTGATCCGGTCGATCATTCCGCACCTCCGATCGGGTTGAAGCCGGCGGTGACCGTGAACGTGTCGCCGCGGGACAGTGCCGTGCCGGTCGTGCTGCCGTTCGCGGTCGACACGAGCGTCACGTTCGTGAGCCAGGGCAGGCTCGCGAGCCGGTCGAGGACGATGGCGACCCTCACGTGCGAGGACGCGACACCGGTCGCCGTAAAGCCCGATACGCCCGTCGTTGCCGGCGTCGGCGTTCCGGCCGGCGCTGTTGGAACAGGAGCCACCGCACCAGGTGCCAGCGGCGTCGGCGACTGCGCGGACAGGCTCTGCAAGTAGACCTGCTTCGGCAGCACACGCGAGACATCCGAGAGCAGCGCCTCCCAGGCAACGCGCTTCTCCGAGGCGCTGCCGGCCGCGGCCATCCGCGCAGCCGCTGCGGTCTGGGCAGCGCGGAGCGGAGCGGCCTTGGCGTCGACGACCGCGAGCTGTGCCTGGACATCGGCGAGCGTGGCACGCCTGTCATTGACGACCGAGCGCTCGAGGTAATAACCGGCGCCGAGCCCGACTGCCACGACGCACGCGGCGACGGAGCCGGCCCTGACGACACGGCGCGCGGAGAGGTCTTTGCCGACGGCGGCCCAGGGATGACCCGGGCGCGCGTATGCCGGAAGAAGATTGACGGCTTCCATCAGCCCTCCACCCCCAGTCCGATCGCCGCGGCGAGCGACGCGAGGTCGTCCCGCTCCGCGAGGCCGTGTGAAACCTGGACCCCGGCGAGGGGGTCTGCGATCCGAACGGGGACGCGAGTCAGCCGCTCGAGCTCTTCGGCCAACCCCGGAATCCTCGTCGTGCCGCCGGTGACGAACACCTGGGAGATCGTGAGCGAGCCGGGCTGGCCCTGGTAAAAGTGGAGCGAGGCGACCAGCTCTCGTGCAAGCGTGTGCAGCTCACGTTCGACCGCGGCGCGGGCGAACGGCGTGCGGGGATCGTCCCCGTCAGACGCATCGCCTCCGAGATCGAGCTCGAGCTTGAGCTCGGCGGCCTCGGCCATGGTGAGCCCGAGCTCCCGCGCGATCGCGGCCTCGAGCTTCGACCCGCCCCAGTCGAGGACGCGCATGAAGTCGCAGACGGCGCCGTCGGAGATCGCCAGCGTCGAGCGGTCGTGACCGATCGAGACAACGACCGACGCAACCGTCGGAGCGTCTTCCGTGTTGCCGTTGCGCGGCGCGACGGCGCGCAGCAGCGCGAACGCCTCGACGTCGATGCTCGAGAGCTCCAGGCCAGCTGCCCGGCACGCCTCGACGTAGTGGTCGATCGGCTCCTTGTAGGCGGCCGCGAGCAGGACGCGCCGTGAGACTGCCCCGGACTCGTCCACCGTCTCGCTGACGACGTGGTAGTCGAGGACGGCCTGGTCGAGCGGGATCGATAGAGCCTCGTGCGCTCTGAACCGAACGACGTTGCCGAGTTGGCGCTCATCGTCGACACCTTCGATGTCGACCGTCCGCACGCCGATGCGGTTGGTGCCGATGCCGAGCCGGATGCCCCGGCGCGGAAGCTTGTTGTCGCTGAAGAAGCGCTCGAGCGCCGTCGCGAGCGCCGCAACGTCGCGCACCTCGCCGCCGACGACGACGCCGGGCTCGAGCGGAACGCGCGCGAGCTGCAAGAGCTTCGCGGATCCGTTGTTGACGACCCTCGAGGCCGCGATCTGGGAGGCGCCTATCTTGAGGCCGACGATCTCCTGCTTGCGGCGCCGCTTGCGCTTGGCGCTGCTCGGCTTCACGACGCCGGGCTTTTTCTTCTTCTTCGGCCGCCGGACCAGGTCCGACAGCTTGATCTCCTTGTTCAGATCCACGGGTCTCTATGCCTCCTTGGCGAGCCGAAGCTCGTTCTCTGCTGGGGTCCTGTCGCCGGCGGTGCTGCCGTTGCCGGCGGCTGGTGCGGTGAAGTTCGTCATCCCCGAGCGCTCGAGCAGGCCCTGAAGCTGATCGGGCCGGGAGGAGCGCGCGAAGGCAAGCTCGGGCGTGATGACGCCGCGCAGCACCAGGTCGGCGAGCGACTGCTCCATCGTCTGCATTCCGCGCGAGGTGCTCGTCTGCATGACCGAGTAGATCTGCTCAACCTTCGCCTGCCGGATCAGATTGCGAACTGCGTCGTCGGGCATCAAGACCTCGAGCGCGGCCGTGCGGCCGAGCCCATCGGCGGTAGGCACGAGGGTCTGCGTGACGACGCCCTGGAGCGTCGACGCGAGCTGCACGCGCACCTGGCCCTGCTGCTCGGCGGGAAAGACATCGATGACGCGGTCGATCGTGGTCGGCGCGCTCTGGGTGTGCAGCGTCGCGAACACGAGGTGCCCTGTCTCGGCTGCGGTGAGCGCTGTCGCGACCGTCTCGAGGTCGCGCATCTCGCCGACGAGGATCACGTCGGGGTCCTGGCGCAGTGCCGCGCGAAGACCGTCTGCGAACGTCGTCGCGTCCTGGCCGATCTCGCGCTGGTTGACGATGCAGGTCCCGTGGTGGTGCAGGAACTCGATCGGGTCCTCGATCGTGAGGATGTGCTCGTGCCGGGACCGGTTGACGTGGTCGAGGAGCGAGGCGAGAGTCGTCGACTTGCCGGAGCCGGTCGGCCCGGTAACGAGCACGAGGCCCCGCGGCTTGTCCGCGAGGTCGTACAGGCGAGTCGGGAGGCCGAGCTCCTCGAGAGTCTTGATCTTGTCCGGGATGAGCCGGAAGGCGGCGCCGACGGCCGCGCGCTGAAAGTAGGCGTTGACCCGGAAGCGCGCGAGGCCCGGGATCGAGTGAGAGAAGTCGATCTGCCGGCGCGTCTCGAGGACCTTCTGCTGCTCGGTCGAGAGGATCCGGTAGACGAGCGTCCGGATCTGCTCCGGCGCCAGGTCGTCCTGATCCGATAGACGCTCGAGGCGGCCCTTGACACGGATCACCGGCGGCGAGCCGGCGGTCAGGTGGAGGTCCGACGCGTTGCGCTCGACCATCACGGTGAGCAGGTCGTCGATTGAGTGAAGTTCAGTTTGCAAGAGTGTGAGGCTCGGAGAGCGTTGGCCAAGAGAGCGGCCGGGGGGGCGCGGTTGCCCGCGCCCTCCCTTTCGCATCAGCTACGCGTTGCTTACGAGCAGGCTCCCGCGGCGACTTCGCCGCCGGGACCGGAGAAGTGGAAGTCGTTCCCGGCCGCGCCGGTTGCCTGGAAGCAGTAGTGGCTTGCGTCCTGCCATGCGCCCGCTGGGAGCGTGACCGCGTGCGAGCCAGCGCTCTTGAGGCCGCTGTCGTAGGTGGTCTTCAGCCCAACGATGGTCATACCGGTGTAGTTGCCGTTGTCGGAGTAGTAAGCCTCAGCCGACGGGACGGCGGAACGGATGTTCGCCTTGGCAGCCGCGTCATTCGCGCGATCACGGAAGCCGAGGTAGGACGGGACCGCAATCGCCAGCAGGATGCCGATGATCACGATGACAACGAGGAGCTCGATCAGCGTGAAACCTTCTTCACGCTGGAGCCGCTGCCAGAGCTTGTGCATGAAATTCTCCTTTGGTCGATGAATCTGCACAGCCCCTTTATGCCGGGTCCACCCCCTCATCAGCGCGACCTAGATGGGTCATTTCGGACGACCCATTTGGGTCATTTAGCTCCTCGCCTACCCCTTTCTAGCTAGGCCTCTTACGCGCGCGAGTCAGGCCGACCGACCTATTGACGTCCGCACGGTCAACGCGGAGAATTGTCATTAGTTACTGCGGCCCTGCGGCAATTCGCCGCCCGAGGTGAGGGGTGGATAAAAACCTATGTTGATCCGCGTTGGCGTAACGTGGACGATCCTGCTCCACGCTGCTGATCGTCCTCCGGTTGGCGAGCCGGAGGCCTGAGATGCGACGAGTCGTGATCGTCGAGGACCATCCTCTGATGCAGAGTGCGCTCGAAGCGACCCTGAAAGGCGCCGACGGCTTCACCGTCGTGGGAACCGCCACCTCGGGTCTCCAGGCCGAGCCGCTCGTTTCGCGAACCCAGCCGGACCTCGTGTTGCTCGACCTGATGCTGCCCGGGCTCGACGGCCTCAGCTGCCTCGCGCTGCTGCGCGAGCGACACCCCGAGACGACCGTCGTCGTGCTGTCCGGCACCGAGGACGAAGAGATCGTCGAGAGAGCGCTGTCGGGGGGCGCGGCCGCCGTGGTGAGGAAGTCGATCTCCCCGGCCGACCTCCCCGTCCTCCTCCGTCAGGTGCTGCAGGGCAGCGTGAAATTCGCGACTCCGCGGATCGCCCGGGCCGTAGTGACGCAGGCCACGCGTCAGAGCCGGTTTGACGAGGTCCGCGCCGAGGCCTGCGGCGAGACCGGGCTGACCGCCCGCGAGCTCGAGGTCCTCGAGATGGTGGCCCGCGGCCTCCCGAACCGCGCTGTCGCCGAGGAGCTGTTCCTCTCCGACCAGACGGTGAAGCGCCACCTGCGTAAGGTCTACCGGAAGCTTGGGGTGGCGAACCGCACCGAGGCGGCGCGGACCGCGTACAGCCTCGGGCTCCACGGGCTGCGCTCGGCCTGATCGACGTCAGACGGTGCAGACGCGGGCGAGCTCTTCGACGGACGTGATGCCGGCAGCGACCTTGCCGACGCCGTCCTCCCACATCGTCCGCATGCCCTCCTCGACGGCGGCGCGCTCGATCTCTTCGCGCGGCGCTTTCTCGGCCGCGAGCTGTTCGAGGCGCTCGCTCATCGAGAGTAGCTGGAAGACACCGACGCGCCCGCGGTAGCCGGTCTGCCCGCAGCGGGCGCACCCGCGGCGGCGGCGGAAGGCCACGCCCTCGAGCGCGGCCGCCCTGTCCTCGCTCAGGTGGAGGCCGTGTAACTCGTCGAACGTCGGCGTGTATGGCTCGGCGCAGTGCGGGCACAGCCTTCTCGCCAGGCGCTGCGCCAGGACCGCGGAGACGGCCGCACCGGTCAGGAACGGCTCGACGCCCATCTCGGTCAGCCGCGTGATCGCGGACGGCGCATCGTTCGTGTGCAACGTCGAAAGCACGAAGTGACCCGTCAGCGCGGCCTCGATCGAGATCCGTGCGGTTTCGCCGTCGCGGATCTCGCCGACCATGATCACGTCGGGGTCGGAGCGAATGATCGAGCGCAGCGCCGTGGCGAAGCTCAGCCCTGCGCGGGGGTTGATCTGCACCTGGTTGACCCCGCCGAGCCGATACTCGACAGGGTCCTCGACAGTGATGATGTTGATCTCCGGCCGGCTGATCGCGTTCAGCGCCGCGTAGAGCGTCGTCGACTTGCCCGATCCGGTCGGCCCGGTGACGAGGAGCGCCCCCGTCGGCCGGGCGAGGATCGCATCCATCTGCTCGCTCATCCGGTCGGACAGACCGAGGGACCCGAGCGTCGGCACCTCGCGCGACTTGTCGAGGAGGCGCATGGTGACCGCCTCGCCGTCGACCGTGGGGAGCGTCGCCACGCGGATGTCGAGCATCCGTCCCGCAGCCGCGGCGTTGAGGGTGATCCGCCCGTCCTGCGGCCTCCGGCGCTCGGCGATGTCGAGCTTCGCGAGCACCTTGAGGCGGGTCGTCAGACCCGAGGCCAGCCGCTTCGAAATGTGATGGGCAACGTGGAGGACGCCGTCGATCCGGTAGCGGACGACGAGATCGTCCTCCTGCGGCTCGACGTGGATGTCGCTCGCCCCGTCCTCGGCGGCTTCGAAGATCATCGAGTTGACGAGGCGGACGAGCGGCGCGTCGGAGATGCCGTCGTCGGCCTCGAGGTCGTCGACGTCCTCCTCTTCCTCCTCCGCGCCGGCCATCTCCTGGGCGAAGGTCGCGTTCATCGCCTCGGCCGCGCGCGACAGGCGGCGCAGCTCGGTGAGGACGTCGCTCCTCGCCGCGACGTAGAACTCCACCGACAGGCGCGTTGCGAGCCGCACCTCGTCAAGCCCACGCACGTCCTGCGGGTCGGTGATCGCCACCTTGAGCGTGCTGCCATCCGAGGCGAAGGGGATCGCGACCACGCGGTTGAGCACCGGCAGCGCGATCATCTTCACCGCCTCGGCGTCGACGCCGACAGCCCCGAGGTCGACGAGCGGCAGGTGGTGCTTCTCGGCGAGCGTCTGCGCGACGCCTAGCGCGCCCGCGTGACCCTCGTCGACCAGTTCCTGTGAGAACGAATCGCCGGCGAGACGCAGCTCCGGCTTCTTCTCGTGATCCATCGCCGCTTCCATTACAGCAGGCGCAGGTACGCGTCGAGGAGCGCCTGCCCGGCAAAGAGCCCGACGACGCCTCCCAGAGCGAGGAACGGCCCGAACGGGATCTTCATCTTGCGCGCGGCGCTTCCGTGACGCGCGTACAGGACGATCGACGGCAAGAGCGCCGCGATCATGCCGACAAACATCGCGATCGGAACGGTGCGTCCGAGCATCACGCCGAGCAGCAGGGCGAGCTTAACGTCGCCCATGCCCATGCCCGCGGGATAGGCAAGCGCGGCGACGAGGAGGAAGAGCGTGGCGCCGAGGCCCGCCACCGTCCACTCGAGCGACGGGTGGAGCATCGTGTTGGCCGCGAGCACGACGGCCGCGGCCGGGAGGACGACCTTGTTCGGGATGATGTGCCGCTCTGCGTCGGTGGCCGAGATCGCGACGAGCGCGGCGCAGAAGAACGCGGCCACTGCGGCGTCCCAGGTGAGCCCGAAGCGGAGCACGCACGCGGCGACGAGGACCGCGGTCGTCGCCTCGACGAGCGGGTACCTCCACGAGATGGCCGTCTTGCAGTGGCGGCAGCGTCCGCGGAGCAGCGCGAACGAGAGCAGCGGGACGTTGTCGTACCACGCGAGTGGAGTCCCGCACGCCATGCACGCCGAGCCTGGGCTGACGAGCGAGCGCCGCAGCGGGATGCGCGCGGCGACGACGTTCAGGAAGCTGCCGAACGCAAGGCCCGGCAGGAGCGCGATGGATGCGAGTGCCATGCCCATCTCAGAAGGGCTGACTGTTTCGAAGGACGATGTTGTCGATCAGCACGAAGCGCTGGATCGTGTTCCCGGGTGTCAGGTCGAGCGCGAGCGATACCGACAGCGTCGCGCGGGGCGGGCGCGCGCTCGACGCGTTGTAGACCGGCATTGCATTCGGATACTGCCCCGCCTGGCCGCCGGTGCAGCCGGTGAAGCTGGTGGCGGTCGTCCCGGTGCACGTGACGGTGCCGGATGCCCCGAAGGCGATCGTGTTCGCACCCGAGTTGAAGTTCGAGGTGTCGGCGACTCCGATCGTCGCGCTGGGGAGCGTCAGCGGGTTCCCGGTGAGCTTGGTCGGCCCGGTATCCACATACGAAGTGCCCGCCGTGACGTTCTTCAGCAGGCGCAGGCCGCTGCCGTCCCGGCCGTACACGTTGTACGACGTCGCGCCCGTGTACGCCGACCAGGTGACCGTGATCTTGTTGGTCAGCCCGGAGACGATCGTGACTGACGCGACCGTTCCCGGAACCTCTGCGCCACTGGCAAGCACTGCCGTGACGTCGTAGGAGTATGTCCCCGAGGCCAGGGTCCCGCCCGTCGACGCCGAAGTGAGCGACGCGACCGGAACGGAGGCGGCGCCGAAGATCTTGCCGGCTGAGATGCTCGGTGCGTCGATCTTGTCCACGAGATTGGACGCCCATTTCGTCCCAGTGCCCGAGCAGGCCGGCCCCGTGTATCGCCAGAGTGTGTAGGGCTGCGCCCCGGGGACCGGCGGTGTGGCGCCGTTCTTGTCCTTGGTGCACCAGGTCACCGTCGCGGCGGCTCCGCCAGCCGTCGGGCAATAGCTCCCGAGCGTGATCGTGATCGCCGAGGCGGGGTAGCCGCTCGGCGTCGTGAGGCCGTTCGCGCAGCGGATCTCCCGGCGAAGCTTGTCGAGGCCGAGCCTCGCGTCCTGCTGCGCCTGCGTGCGGTTCGTCTGGTCGTTCTGGGACTTCAGTGCGGACGTGAGGAGCTGCGTGATCCCGGCCAGGATGACTCCGACGATCGCGAGCACGACGAGCAACTCCACAAGCGTGAAGCCGCCCTGCTCTTTTGCGAGCCGCCGGACCTGGAGCCGGACGTGCATCAGGCGATGCGGAGGTCGTTGTCCAGGCGCAGCGTGTGCTCCTGGTGAACGGCCGGCTCTTCGGGCTCGGCGTCCCTTACCGGCTCCTCGCTCTGGACCGCATGCTCCTTGAGCGCGCGGTCGAGCGCGATCATGAAGTCGTGCCGGTTGGGAGCGGCCGCCGCGGCGGTCTCCTTGTCGACGTCGCCGCTCACGACGAGGTCGATCAACGCCTTCGTCAGCGTCTGCATCTGGAAGAACGCGCCCTCTGCGATCGCCTCGGGGACGAGCTCCGGCTTGTTCTCGCGGATCAGTTCCTGGATACGGGCGTTCGCGACCATGACCTCGACGGCGGCGATACGGCCCCCGTCGGCGCGCGGCAGCAGCCGCTGCGAGATGACGCCCTTGAGCACGCCGGCGAGGATCGAGCGAACCTGCGGCTGCTTCTCTGCCGGGAAGAACTCGACCAGCCGGCCGAGTGTCTCGGCCGCGTCGACCGTGTGCATCGTCGAGAGCACGAGATGTCCGGACTCGGCAGCCTGGAGCGCCGTCTCGGCGGACTCGCGGTCGCGCAGCTCGCCGATCAGGATCACGTCCGGGTCCTGGCGCAGCACGCGCCTGAGGGCCTCGTCGAACGACTCGGTGTCGATCCCCACCTCGCGCTGGTTGACGATGCTCTGCTCGTCGTCGTGGAGGAACTCGATCGGATCCTCGATCGTGACGACGTGCTGCCGGCGTGTGCGGTTGATGTGGCCGACCATCGCGGCGAGCGTGGTCGTCTTGCCGACGCCCGTGGCACCGGTGACGAGGATCAGCCCGCGGTGCTCATCGGACAATGTCTCGACGCCGGGCGGCAGGCGCAGGCTCTTGAAGCCGGGCACCGTGCGCGGGATGACGCGGAACGCGAGCGAGATCTCGCCGCGCTGGCGGAACGCATTGACTCGGAAGCGCGGCAGGCCGTGCGGCTGGTAGGCGGTGTCGAGCTCGCCCGTGCGCTCGAACACCTCGAGCCGCGAGGGGGCGGAGGCGCCGATGTGATTCACGACCTCGCCCAATTCGAGCGCGCCTAGCGGGGAGAATCCGGGCAGCGGCTCGAGCTCGCCGTCGAAGCGGACGATCGGCGGGCGGCCGGACTTCAGGTGGACGTCGCTCGCGCCGCGGTCGACTGCAGCGCTGAGGATCTTGTCGAGGTCGATGCGTGGTTCCGCCATGT
>Ga0307282_10000327_pt1 | contig 14559 bp, 19 predicted proteins | sample ER_DNA_121_FD_194475 | JGI IMG/M metagenome (GOLD analysis project Ga0307282, IMG submission 194475) | Bulk soil microbial communities from the East River watershed near Crested Butte, Colorado, United States - ER_DNA_121 | ecosystem: Environmental > Terrestrial > Soil > Floodplain | place...
GAGCTCCTCGTCGGTCAACCCCAGCGCACGGTGGAGCGGCTGTTCCGGCGCGACCTGCGTCAAGAGCAGGAGTGTACCCCGGGCAGAAGACGGGTCCCGGCTACGTTTTCCCTTCTGTGGGACGCCGCCATCTCACCATGCTGCTCGCGCTGGCGGCGATCTGGGGCTCGTCGTTCATGTTCATCAAGGTGGCGGTCCGGGAGCTGGAGCCGGGGGTCGTCGTCTTCGGCCGTGTGTTCGTCGCCACGCTGACGCTCCTGCCCGCTGTGCCTTTCATGATCGGGTGGCGGCGGCTCTTCACCGAGCTGCGTCGCTTCGCGCGGCCGCTTTTTGTCCTCGCGCTCTTCAATGCGTCGATTCCCTTCTGGCTGCTCGCGTGGGGAGAGGAACGGCTCGACTCCGGCCTGGCTGCCGTCCTCCAGGCCTCGACACCACTCTTCACCGCGCTACTTGCCTTTGGGTTCAGCCGGAGCGACCGCGTCGGCGGTGCCCGCCTGATCGGAGTCGTGGTCGGCTTTCTCGGTGTCGTCTTCCTGATTGGCGCACAGCCGCAGGGGGACTGGCTCGCCGGCCTCGCCGTCCTGCTCACCGCCGCGTGCTACGCCGCCTCGGCGCTCTATGCAGGCTCGCGCCTGGCTGCGGCTCCTCCGATCGTCACCTCGCTCGGGACCCTGGCGATCGCAACGGTCACGACGCTTCCGTTCGGAATCACGCAGTTTCCCGATCAGCTGCCGAGCTGGAAGGTGATCGGCTCGGTCATCGCGCTGGGATCGCTCGGCTTGGCGGTTGCCTATCTCCTGTACTTCGGTCTCATCGCGGGCGCCGGAGCCTCGTATGCGGTCCTGGTCACGTATCTCGTTCCTGCAATTGCGCTCGTGTACGGCGCGGTGTTCCTGGACGAGCAGATCACTGCGTCGGCAATCGGCGGGCTCGTGCTGATTCTCGCGGGGGTCGCACTGGGGACGGGCTCGCTTCGCCTGCGCCGCCGTGTGCCCGTCGCGGAGGCGCCGTGATCTCGATCCGCCGGGCACGTGCGAACGACGTCGACTTTCTGCACCGGCTCGTCAACGACGATGATGTCGAGCCGTTCCTCGGCGGTCGTGCTGCGCTCGATCGCGAGAGCCTGCTCCGCGAGGTCGAGCGCTCCGATTCCGAGCCGCAGGACTTCGGCCGGTTCGTGATCGAAGCCGACGGCGAGAGAGCGGGGGCGATGGGCTTCGAGGTCGCGAACCGCCGCTCGCAGATCGCGCGGCTCGAGCGTCTCGCCGTCCAACCTGCCTTTCGAGGGCGCGGCATCGCCGACGAAGCGGCACGTCAGTTCCAGCGGCACGTGCTCTTGGACCTCGGCTACCACCGGCTCGAGCTCGAGATCTACGCCTTCAACGAGCGGGCGTTGGCCCACGCCGAGCGTGCCGGTTTCGTGCGGGAGGGCGTGAAGCGCAAGGCCTACCTCAGGCACGGTGATCGGGTCGACGCGGTCATGTTCGCGCTCTTGCGGGAGGACCTCGCGGAGTAGAGTCGCCCCTCTGAGCGAGCTTCTTCGACAACACGTTGAACGCTTCAACGCCGGGGTGCGCACCGGCGACTGGGAGCCCATGCTGGCGGGCTTCGGCGACGACGCGGAGATGGAATTCCGAGGCGTCCCCGTCGGGCCGTTCCACGGACGGGATGCAATCGCCGAGGCGTATCGCGCCCAGCCGCCCGACGACGAGCTTCGCGTGCTAGAGCAACGTGAGCGCGAAGAGCGTACCGAGGCACGCTACGCGTGGCTCGCGGAGCCGCACGTCGCAGCGGGCGAGCTGTTGCTGGCCGCCGAAGACGGCCTGATCCGCAAGCTCGTCATCACCTTCGACCGGGGCGTCGTCTGGGACTGACGGCTTAGGATGCAGACATGGCTACCTATCTCCACACGATGCTGCGCATCACCGACCCCGAGCAGAGCCGCTCGTTCTACGAGGCGCTTGGCTTCACGTTCAGCCGGGACATGGACATCGTCCGTAACGGCGAGTTGGAGGCGACGAACTACTTCTACTCGCTCGGCGACGACGAGAACGTGCTCGAGCTCACCTTCAACCATGACGGACGCACCTATGAACTGGGCACGGGCTACGGTCACATCGCGATCGGCGTCGACGACCTCGACTCTACGCTCGACCAGTTGAAGGGGCAGGGAATCGAGCCCGAGCGCGAGCCGTACCGCGTTCGCGAAGGCGGCTCCCGCATCTGCTTCGTGAGCGATCCGGACGGCTATCGCGCCGAGTTGATCGACCGCAGCGGGAAGTAGTCCGCTGGACCAGCGGATCAGCTTCCTGACTCTCGGCGTTCGCGACCTCGACACCGCGCGTGCCTTCTACGAGCGCCTCGGGTGGAAGCCCGGGCTCGACGTCAAGGAGACCGTGTTCTTCAACGCCAACGGGTTCGTCCTCGTCCTCTGGGGGCGCGAGAAGGTCGCCGAGGACAACGGCGTCGTCGACACCGGCGGCTGGGGCGGGGTCGGCCTCTCGTACAACGTGGGCTCGACTGCCGAGGTCGACACGTTGATCGAGGAAGCCCGGGCAGCCGGCGCGTCGATCCCGCGCGAGCCGGCGAAGCGGTGGTGGGGCGGCTACTCCGGAGTCTTCCTCGATCCGGACGGTCATCCCTGGGAGGTCGCGTACAACCCCGGTATGCCGTTGGGCCCCGACGGATCGCAGGCCGTGGAAGATTGACCGGCACAGAGTCGTCGCGAAGTCGTCACGGAGCCGTCGCACCTCACGCGCTACGTTGCCTGTCATGGCGACGAAGGCGACAACCCGCAAGAAGAGCACCGCGACGCCCTGGGGCGCTGCGCATCTGCTCGAGCAGCTGACGCTGCCGCAACGCTCCGGCGAGAAGCGATTCGCGTCGGTCGTGCAGCTGCTCGAAACGGAGAAGGGAGAGCGGTTCGTGCGCTTCGCCTACACGACGGGCGGCACGGCTCGGCGTGGCCCCGTGACGCTGCGCCTTCGTGATCTCGAGCGGCTCCGCGTTGCGCTTGCGGAGCACCCGGGTCTCGCTGATGCGTTCGGCTTCGGCTAGGCGGCTTGCAGGGCCCGTGTGCGCGCGGACTCGACGAGCGACGAGAGGATGAGCGCGCCGTCGGCGGAGCCGAGCAGCGGATCGACGGCGTGTTCGGGATGAGGCATGAGTCCCATGACGTTGCCGCGCTCGTTCACGACTCCTGCGACGTCGGCTCTCGAACCGTTGACGGGCTCCGAGTAGCGGAAGACGATCTGGCGCCGTGCTTCGAGCTCCTCGTAGAGGTCGTCGTTTGCGTACCAGGAGCCCTCTCCGTGCTTGACCGGGATCAGCAGCTGCTCGCCTTCGGTGCAGCGAGTCGTGAACGGCGTGTCGGAGCGCTCCACGACGAGCGGTACGTCACGGCACACGAACGAGAGTGACTCGTTGCGGCGAAGCACCCCGGGCAGCAGACCGGATTCGCAGAGAATCTGAAAGCCGTTGCAGATCCCGAGGACGAGCCCGCCCTCACCAGCGAATGTCGCCACCGCTTCCATCGCGGGGGCGAACCGCGCAATCGCGCCGCAGCGGAGATAGTCGCCGTAGGAGAAGCCGCCCGGCAGCACGACCGCATCGAGGTTCGGCAGCTCCGTCTCGGTGTGCCAGACGAAAACCGCCTCCGCGTCGAGCGCGCGGAGCGCCCAGAGCGCGTCACGGTCGTCGCAGGCGCCCGGAAAGCGCAGCACGCCGACGCGTGGCTGCGGGCTCTTCATTGAGCAGCCAGCTCGATCTCGTAACTCTCGATCAGCGGGTTTGCGAGCAGCTGCTCGCACATCCGCTCGACCTCGGCCTGGGCAGAGACGGCGTCCTTCGCTTCGACTTCGAGCTCGACGACTCGCCCGATCCGCGCTTCGCCGACGGAGAAGCCGAGCTGACGGAGCGAGGATTCGACCGCCTGACCCTGGGGATCCAGGATCCCTTGCTTGGGAGTGACCAGTACCCGCGCTTTCATCGCAACACCACTTCCGGGTCGGCGAGGTAGTCGTCGAAGGGGATGCCCGTCAGACGCTCGAACGCCTCGACGTAACGTGCTCGCGTGCCGGTGACGACGGTCTCCGGAAGGTCGGGCCCCGGCGAAGTCTTGTCCCAGCCGAGCGTCTCGCAATAATCGCGAACGAACTGCTTGTCGAACGATGGTTGACCGCCGCCGGGCCGGTACTCGTCGGCAGGCCAGAACCTCGAGGAGTCCGGCGTCAGCGCCTCGTCGCCGAGGACGAGCGTCCCCTCGGCGTCGAGCCCGAACTCGAACTTCGTGTCGGCGATCAGAATGCCGCGCTCTCGCGCCCAGTCCGAAGCGAAACGGTAGAGCGCAATCGACACGCGCTCCACTTCCGCGAGCATCTCGGCGCCGACGAGCTCGGCCGCCTGCTCCCGGTCGATGTTCTCATCATGGCCCGTGACCGCCTTCGTCGCCGGCGTGAAGATCAGCTCGGGCAGCTCGGCAGATTCCGTCAAGCCTGCCGGCAATCTGTGACCGGAAACCGCGCCCGTCGCGGTGTAGTCCTTCCAGCCGGAGCCGGCGAGATAGCCGCGCACCACGCACTCGATCGGGAGCATCTCGAGTCGCCGGCACTCGGTCGACCGCCCATCGGCGTTCAGCGCGAGCAGGTGGTTCGCGCAGATGTCACGCGTTCGCGCGAACCAGAACCCTGCAAGCCCTGTCAGAACGCGCCCTTTGTCCGGGATGTCGGTCGGCAAGACGACGTCGAACGTCGAGATGCGGTCACTGGCGACGAGGAGCAGCCGCTCGTCGTCGAGCGCGTAGAGCTCGCGAACCTTTCCGCTACCTACATGGAGCGCGGCGTCAGGCATGGACGGGTTCCTCCTTCTGGACGAGGGCGTGTAGACGATCGAACACGGTGTCGACATGACGGACGGTTGCGGCGAGATCGAACACCGCGTCGAGATCGACCCGGCCGCTGATCTCCGGGTCGCTGCGGACGAGCCCTGCAAAGTCGGCCTCTTCCTCCCAGGCCCGCATGGCGTGATCCTGGACGAGGCGGTACGCATCGTCACGCGGGAGCCCGGCCTCGATGAGCGCGAGGAGGAGGCGATGACTGAAGACGAGGCCGTGGCTCGACTCGAGATTGCGGAGCATCCGCTCGGGATGGACGACGAGCCCTTCGACGATCCACGTGAAGCGGTCGAGCATGTAGTCGAGGGCGAGGAAAGAATCGGGGATGACGACGCGCTCGGCAGAGGACTGCGAGATGTCGCGCTCGTGCCAGAGCGGCACGTTCTCGAGTCCGACCAGAGAGTTGGCGCGCACGACGCGGGCGAGGCCACAGATGCGCTCGGCCACCTTCGGGTTGCGCTTGTGAGGCATTGCCGAGGATCCCTTCATCCCTTTGCCGAACGGTTCCTCGACCTCGCGTACCTCGGTGCGCGCGAGATGGCGGACCTCCGTGGCGAAGCGGTCGAGCGACGTCGCCGCGAGTGCGAGGGCCGACAGCAGTTCGGCGTGACGGTCGCGGGCGATCACCTGCGTGGAGAGCGGGTCCGGCTCGAGCCCGAGCCGCTCGCAGGCGATGCGCTCGACGTCGGGCTCCACCTGCGCGTACGTCCCGACCGTGCCGGAGAGCTGGCCGACACGGTTCGTCTCGAGCGCTCGGGAGACGCGAGCACGGGCCCGGTCGAGCTCGAACGCCCAACCGGTGAGCTTCCAGCCGAAGGTGGTCGGCTCGGCGTGAACGCCGTGCGAGCGCCCGATGCAGATGGTGTGGCGATGCTCTTCCGCTCGTGCCACCACGGCTGCGAGCGCCCGGTCGATGCCGGCGAGGATGAGCCGCCCGGCGTCCTGGATCTGCAGGGAAAGGGCGGTGTCGACCACGTCCGACGAGGTCAGCCCGTAGTGGAACCAGCGTCCTTCGGGCCCGAGCTGCTCCGCGACGGCGTCGACGAATGCCGCGGTGTCGTGATCCGTGACGCGTTCGATCTCGGCCACCCGCTGCGGTGACGGCGCGACCGCCTGTGCCTGGATCTTCGCCACGTCGGATGGGGGAACGGCGCCGACCTCGGCCCACCCTTCGAGCGCAGCAAGCTCGACCTCGAGCCAGCGCGCGAACTTGCTCTCGTCCGACCAGATCCCGGTCATCTCCGGGCGCGAGTAGCGCGCAATCACTGGGCCGATTCTAGAGAGGCCGTCGGCCCGAGAATTCGGGCTGCGAGTACAGCCGCGTTCTTTGCGTTGTCGACGCCGACACATGCGACAGGAACGCCTGGAGGCATCTGGACGATGGAGAGCAAGGCGTCAAGCCCGTCGAGCACGCTCAGCGAGGAGCGAAGCGGGACGCCGATGACAGGCAGGTCGGTGTGCGCTGCAAGCACTCCGGGCAAAGCGGCAGCGAGACCCGCGCCGGCGATGAGCACGCGCAGCCCACGGTCCCTTGCAGTGCGTCCATATTCGGCGACCGCGTCGGGTTGCCGGTGCGCGGAGCGAACCTCGAACTCGTGTGCGATTCCTCGTGCGTCGAGCTCGTCCATCGCCGCCTGCATGCGGTCGCGGTCCGAGTCGGAACCGACGACGATGCCGACCAGGGGGCTAGGCATGTGTCACGGCCGCGATGTCCTTGCGATAGCGCATGTTCGGAAAAGAGATGCGATCGCACGCGCTGTAGGCAAGCTCGCGCGCAGCAATGACGCTGTCGCCGATTCCCGTCACGTTGAGAATCCTGCCGCCGTTCGTGACGAAGCGATCGCCCTTGCGTGCCGTCCCCGCGTGAAAGACAAGCGCTCCTTCCTCTTCGGCTTCGGCGATACCGTCGATCGGAGAGCCGACGTCGTTGCCCGCGGGATACTCCCCGCCCGCGAGCACGACGGTGACCGCGGCTCGGTCTGTGGCCGTGAGGTCGGCGCCCGACAGATCGCCCGCAGCCGCCGCGGCGAGGACCTCGAGAAAGTCTCCTTCGAGGCGGGGCAAGAGCGACTGCGTCTCGGGATCGCCGAACCTGCAGTTGAACTCGAGCACCCGTGGCCCGTCGGGCGCGATCATGAGCCCTGCGAAGAGCACGCCGATAAAGGGCGTGCCGCGCTCGGCGAGCTCGGCGAGCACCGGGCGGTGGATCGTGTCGAGCAACTCCTCGATCTCTGCGGGGCCGAACCCGGGGACCGGGGAGTAAGAGCCCATCCCGCCGGTGTTCGGTCCCTCGTCGCCTTCGTCTGCCCGCTTGAAGTCCTGGACGACCGGCAACGCGAGCGCTCGCACACCGTCCGAGAGCGCGAAGACGGAGATCTCTTCGCCTTCGAGGAGCTCTTCGATCACGATCGAGTCGCCGAACGCGCCGGCCGCGAGGAGGGCGCTGTCGAGCTCCGTTTGATCGCGGCAGACGAACACGCCTTTGCCGGCTGCGAGGCCGTCGGCCTTGATCACGCAGGGGGCTCGCGCAATCGAGAGCGACTCGGCCGTGGGTACGCCCGCGCCACGCATGACGTCTTTGGCGAACGTCTTGGAACCTTCGATGCGGGCCGCCTCCCTGCCCGGGCCGAAGACTGGAACGCCGGCATGACGGAGCTCGTCGGCAACGCCGGAGACGAGGGGCCCTTCCGGACCGACCACGACGAGGTCGGCATCGAGTGCTCCTGCGAGGTGAAGGAGCCCTTCGCCGTCCTCCGCGTGAACGGGGTGACACTGGCCGATGGCGGCGATGCCAGGGTTGCCAGGGGCGGCGTGCAGCTCTTCGAGGCTCGGCGCTTGGCTCAGTTTCCACGCGAGCGCGTGCTCGCGTCCGCCCGAGCCGACCAGGAGCACTTTCACACGAGGACTCTAGCGAGTGCCCCTGACGGGTTTGAAAGCCGTCCGGAATGCGAAGGTAGGTACCGCAATGCTGGAGCCCGGCCTCGACAAGCACGAGTGGGAAAGCTGGTGGCAGCAGTTCGAGGAGGACGTCGAGACGTCTCCCGCCGAGGCGCTGTCCGAGCTCGACCGCCTCACGGTCGAGATGCTCGAGGCTCGCGGTTACGCGCTCGACGACCCGGTCGTCCGCGAGGGCGACGATCGCGACATGGTTGCCGAGTACTCCGCAGCGCACGAGGTCACCGAAGCGGTGGAGCAGGGCAAGGACGTGGGCCGTGAGGACATCGACGCGGCGATCGAGGGCTACCGCGCGCTGCACGACTATCTGATGGCCGAGCGCGGCGCACCATAGGTCGGAACACCGGGCGCAGAATCGGCACAGATCTGTGCGCCGCCTCTCGGTATCGTCGACCGCGAGGGTGGTGGGCGTTTCACCCCACCCGGGTGGGGGTGTGGTCGAGGGACTAGGGTCGTGTCATGACGCGGGGTGAACGCGCGACCGAGGCGCCGCCGCCGCTCGCGGCGTCGACGGCTTTCGTTTTGCGGCTCCCGGCCGGGATCAGCGAGACGGATCGGCTTGCGGTCGAGGAGCCGCTCGAGATCAGGATCGACGGTCGTGCCGTCGCGGTCACGATGCGCACGCCCGGGCACGACGAGGAGCTTGCGGTGGGCTTCTGCATCTCCGAGGGGATCCCCGCACGAGGCGCACGCCTGCCCGACGACTTCGCTGCGAACACGGTCGAGGTCGACGGCGACGGTCCTTTCGACCGCGAGGCGGTGCAGCGAAACTTCTATACGTCGTCGTCATGCGGCGTGTGCGGCACAACGGGCGGGCTCCACGCAACCGGCCTCTTCGACGCCGCGGGCTCGCTGCTGTGCGTGCGCGAGGACGTCGGCCGGCACAACGCGCTGGACAAGGTGATCGGCTCGGCGCATGCAGCCGGCCTGCTGCCGTTGCGGGACCACGTTCTCTGCGTCAGCGGCCGCCTGTCGTTCGAGCTCGTGCAGAAAGCCGCCGTCGTGGGTTGCCCACTCATCGTCGCAGTCGGCGCGCCCTCGAGTTTCGCCGTCGAGCTCGCACAGGACCGCGGCATCACCCTCTGCGGCTTCGTGCGCGACGGTCATGCGAACGTCTACACCGAGCCTTGGCGCCTGGAGACCTGACCGGGATCCTGCTCGTCGGCGGGGCAAGCCGCCGCTTCGGCTCGCCGAAGGCGCTCGCCGAGCTCGACGGCGAGACGCTCGCGGCGCGCGCCTGGCGAACGCTCGGCAAGGTTTGTTCGGAGCGGCTCGCGCTCGGCAAGCGACACGACGGGCTCGTGCTTCCTTTCGAAGTCCTCGATGACAAGAGCGAGGTACGCGCTCCGATCGCCGGACTCGTTGCTGGCCTGCGCGCTTCGTCGAACGACGTCTGCATCGTGCTGCCCGTCGACGTTCCCTTCATCCGTGCCTCGCACCTCCGTGCGCTCGCGACGGCGTGTGCGGACGCAGCGGTTCCGCAGACGGGCCCGTTGCCCGGCGCGTACCGCCGCTCCGCGTTGCCTGTTCTCGAACGTCGCTTCGCCTCCAGGGAGCTTGCGCTCCGCGATGCGCTCACCGACCTGGACGCAAGCGTCGTCGACCTGGAAGCAAGTGCGCTCGTCAACGTCAACGAGCCCGCGGAGCTCGAACGGCTCCAGACTCGCATCGTTCCCTTCGAGCCGGTGCACGAAGCCGGCTTTCGCACGCTCGTCTCGGAGACGCTGCGCGAGTTCGGGTTCGAGCCCGACCCCGAGATCGATCCCGATCTTGCCGATCCGGCCGGCGCCTACGAGTCGCTCTGGGTCGCGGTGGCCGACGGCGAGGTCGTCGGCTCCGTCGCGCTGCGCGAGCTCACTCGGGCCAAGCGTCAGTTGAAGCGCATGTACTTGCGTCCGGATCAGCGCGGCCGCGGGCTCGGTCGTCGGCTGCTCGAAACAGCACTCGAGCACGCGCGTGCGGACGGTATCTCGGTGATCAGTCTCGACACGAGCGAGCGCATGGAGGCTGCCCGCTCGCTCTACGAGGCATACGGCTTCCGCCGTGTCGCGGGCAGCGCGCCGCGACAAGGTCAGGACCGGCTGCTCTACGAGCTCGAGCTCTAACGCAGCGCGACGACGCTTTCGCGCTCGGCGCCCGTCCCCACGAGGGAGATCTCCACTCCGAGCGCGCGCTCGATGAACTCGACGTACGCGCGCGCTCCCAATGGGAGTTCCTCGGTCAGGGGCGCCTCCCAACCGGGCAGCGTCTCGTACACCGGCCGGCAGTGGTGGAAGTCACTCTGGTGGGCGGGGAACTCGGAGATCTCTCTGCCGTCGCGCAGGCGGTAGGCAATACAGACCGGGAGCTCCGAGAAGTTCGAGAGGACGTCGAGCTTCGTCAACGCGAGTGACGTGATTCCGTTCAGCCGGACGGCGTAGCGAAGCGCGACGAGGTCGAGCCACCCGCAGCGTCGCTCGCGTCCGGTTACCGTTCCGAACTCGCCGCCGAGTTCGCGCATCCGCTCCTGGTCGGCGCCCTCGATCTCGGTCGGGAACGGTCCCTCGCCGACTCTCGTCACGTACGCCTTCGTGACGCCGAGAACGCGGTCGATCCGGTTCGGGCCGATCCCGATGCCGGTCGCCGCGTTGCCTGCGACCGTGTTCGACGACGTGACGAACGGATACGTGCCGTGGTCGAGATCGAGGAGCGTCCCCTGCGCACCCTCCAGCAGAACCTCGCGCCCCTCGTGCAGGGCGCGGTCGACGAGCAGCGACGTGTCCGACACGTAGGGACGAATCCGTTGGGCGAACGACTCGAGGTTGCCTGCGATCTCCTCCAGGTTCAGAGGAGGAACGCCGTAGACCCGTTCGAGCCACACGTTCTTCTCAGCGAGCGCAACCTCGATCTTCTGGCGGAGGATCTTCGGGTCGAGCAGGTCCTGCACACGGATTCCGAGTCGCGCAGCTTTGTCTGCGTAGCAGGGACCAATGCCGCGCTTCGTCGTGCCGATCTGCAAATTGCCGAGTCGCCGTTCACTCGCCTGATCGATCGCGACGTGCCACGGCATGATCAGGTGCGCCTCACCCGAGAGATGGACGGTGCGCGTCGACAGCCCGCGGGACTCGAGCTCGTCGACCTCGGTCAGGAAGACCTCGGGATCGACGACGCAGCCCGCGCCGATGACACACGTCTTGCCGCGGAGCACACCACTCGGGATCTGCCGAATCTTGAAGGTCTCGCCGTCGACGACGATCGTGTGGCCCGCGTTCGGGCCGCCCTGGTAGCGGCACACGAGATCCGAGTCCTGCGCCAGCAGATCGACGATCTTTCCCTTCCCCTCGTCACCCCACTGTGCGCCAACGATGACTGTTGCAGGCATGGGGCCGAGTCTGCCAGACCCTACGGCTAGGGTCTCGCGTCCATGTCGGTTCAGGTGGCCGCCCTGCTGTTCGTCGGTGCCTTCGCCCTGACCGTCGCATCGAGCATCGTGCTGGCGCGCGAGCTCGACCGCATCGGTGAGCGGCTCGGCTTCTCCGAAGCGCTGCTCGGAATCGTGACCGCCCTCGGGGCCGACGCCCCGGAGATCGCCTCGGCAGTCGCTGCGCTCGTCGCGGGCCACGAGGACACGGGGGTCGGCGTCGTGGTCGGCTCGAACATCTTCAACCTGGCGGCCCTCCTGGGAGTGTCGGCCCTCATTGCCGGGTCGGTGGCAATCCACCGTCATGGACTGTTCCTGACCGGAGGCGTCGCGGTGCTTGTCGCCGTCGTCGGCGCATTGGTGGCGCTCGGCGTGTTGCCCGGCTTCGCCGGATTCGTCCTGGCGCTTCTCTTCCTCATCCCCTACGTCGTTCTCGCCGCGTTGCACGAGCGCGCCCGCGAGCGGTTACCGGCTGCCTTGCGTGCAGCAGTCCTGGAGGAGCAGCGAGATGCACGGCGCGACGAGTTCGCGCCGCCCGCCACCGGCTACGACGCTCTGATCGTCCTACCTGCGCTCGCGGCTGTCGTCGGCGGTGCCTACGGCATGGTCGCGGCGGCGCAGTCCCTCGGTGATCGGTGGGACGTCTCGGACCTCATCCTCGGAGCGCTCGTGCTCGCTGCGCTCACGAGCATTCCGAACCTGATCGCGGCCGTGCGGCTCGCGCGCCACGGCCGAGGAGCGGCCTGCGTCAGCGAGGCATTCAACTCCAACAACGCGAACATCCTGGTCGGGCTCTGCATTCCAGGGCTCATCCTCGGCCTCGGCTCGCCATCCGGCGTCGAGGTCTTCGCGGCCTGCTGGATGGTCGGGATGACGGTCGTGGCCGTCGCCCTCGGCTTCGGCGGCGGTCTCACGCGCCGTGAGGGTGCCGCGATCGTCGCCCTCTACGGCGTCTTCGCCGCCGTGCTGATCGCCGTGGGCTAGCGGCCGTCGCGCTCGATGCGAAGCTCGTGGCCGCGCGGGCACGACATCGTGCCGCGCGCGCGGTCGAGCGACAGCGTGCCCTGCACGGACGGGAACACCTCGCCAAGCTCGGCGCAGCGCTCGCACACGACCGTGAAACCGGTGGCGAGCTGCGAGATCCAGACGACCTGCTCGTTGAGGACCGCCCACGACGCCATTACGACGCCGCCAGATCCGCGAACTTCGCGTAGCGCTTCAGGAACGAGAGCTTCTCGATGCCGGTCGGGCCGTTGCGGTGCTTGGAGAGGATGATCTCGGCGAGGCCCTGCTGGTCGCTGTCCTCGTTGTAGTACTCGTCGCGGTACACGAACATGACCAGGTCGGCGTCCTGCTCGATCGAGCCCGACTCACGGAGGTCGGAGAGGATCGGCCGCTTGTCGTGTCGCTGCTCGACCGCGCGGGAGAGCTGTGACATGGCGAGGATCGGTACGTCGAGGTCGCGCGCGAGCACCTTCAGATTCCGCGAGATCTGAGACACCTCCTGGACACGGTTCTCCGCGCTCGTTCCGGAGGTCATCAGCTGGAGGTAGTCGACGATGATCAGCCCGAGCTTCGGCTCGCGCGTCTTCAGCCGCCGGGCCTTCGATCGAATCTCCATCATCGTGATCGAGCCGGTGTCGTCGACGTAGATCGGGGCCTTCATCAGCTTGTCGCCGGCAGCGACGAGCCGTGGCCAGTCGTCTTGGGCGAGCTTGCCGTTACGCAGTCGCTGCGACTCGACCTTCGCCTCGCTGCAGAGCAACCGCTGGGTGACTTCCGCCTTCGACATCTCGAGCGTAAAGAGCGCCACAGGAATGTCGTTGCGCAACGCGAGGTTCGCAGCCACGCACAGGCCGAGCGCGGACTTTCCCATGCTGGGCCTGGCTGCAACGATGATCAGGTTTCCGGGCTGGAACCCTGAGGTCAGCCGGTCGAGGTCGCGGAACCCGGAAGGCACTCCCGTGACGTCCGCGCCGGACTCGTACAGAGCCGTGATGCGTTCGAAGCTCTCCTTCAGCAGCTCCTCGATGTGGCTGAACTCGGTCGAGACGCGACTCTGCGAGAGGTCGAAGACGACTTGCTCCGCGCGGTCGACGAGCATCTGCGTCTCTCCGGGACGTTCCCAGCCGAGCTGCGCGATCTGCTGGCCTGCCGCGATCAGCCCGCGCAGGGTCGCCATCTCGCGGACGATGCGCGCATAGTGCGCGGCGTTCGCCGTCGCCGGCACGAGTGCAGCGAGCTCGTGCAGCCGTACGCGCCCGCCGACTCCCTCGAGCTCTCCGCGCTCTTCCAGCTCGTCCACGATCGTGATCGCGTCGACGGGCTCGCCCTTGGCGTAGAGCGCGAGCCCTGCGCGGTAGATCTTCGCGTGACTGTCTCGGTAGAAGTCCGAGGCGTCGAGGACCTCGCTCACCGCTCCGATCGCGCCTGGGGAGAGCAGCATTGCCCCGAGGACGGATTCCTCGGCCTCGAGGTTCTGGGGCGGGGCGATCGGAGCGGATGACTGAGCGAGCTGGGCGACGGTTGTCACGTCGCCGGAGTGAACCACTGCGGGCGCTGCGTTTCCAGGTCTGGACGAGTTGGCTTTCGACATGGCAAAAGTGGCGATTTGCAGGCAGGAAGGAACACATGTTCGCAGGCCCGCCGGACGGATCTGTGGACAGAACCCTCGCTCAGAGCGGGAACTTCCTCGGGGTATTCACAGGACGTGGAAAGTGCTGTGAAAGCTTGTCCCCAGGTTCTTCACAGGAAGGCCCTGGCGCCGCTTGAAAACAGGGACAGGATTGTGGACATGACAGGCGTCGTCGAGTCCTCGACGGGACCGTCATGTTCGCTGAGCGGCTTCGGTTCTAGCTCTGCTCTTCGGTGCTGCCCGCGTCGACCGCGCGGTCGAACTCGTCGTCGGCAAGCTCGCCTTCGACGTCGCTCTTCGAAGGCTGGAGCTCGCCGGCGTCGATCAGGCGCGCTTCCTGTGCCAGTGCCGCGGCATCGAGAGCGTCGAGATCGAGGTCGGGCTTCTCGGCGGTCGGGGCCTCAACGGACTGCTCGGCCTGCTCTGCTGCTTCCATCGCCTCGAGCTCCTCTTCGGGCGGAAGCTCGCCACCCTCGGGGATGACAAGCGTTCGCACTTCGACGGTGACGTCCTGGAACAACTCGATCGGAACCTGATAGCGGCCGATCCGCTTGATCGGGTCGCCGCCGATCTTGCGCCGGTCGACGCGCACCTTGTGGTTCTCCCACAGCTCGTCCGCGACGTCGGTTGCTGTCACGGAGCCGAAGAGCGAGCCGGTCGGTCCCGCCTTCACGTCGA
>Ga0307282_10000333_pt1 | contig 14460 bp, 12 predicted proteins | sample ER_DNA_121_FD_194475 | JGI IMG/M metagenome (GOLD analysis project Ga0307282, IMG submission 194475) | Bulk soil microbial communities from the East River watershed near Crested Butte, Colorado, United States - ER_DNA_121 | ecosystem: Environmental > Terrestrial > Soil > Floodplain | place...
GAGCTGACCGGCGACGAGGCGGAGGTGCACGCCGCCGTCGATCGGTTCGTCTGGTACGCGGGCTGGGCCGACAAGCTCACTCAGGTTCTGGGCTCGGCGAACCCGGTCGCGGGGCCGTATTTCAACTTCACGGTGCCCGAGCCGACCGGCGTCGTCGGAGTGCTGGTCCCCGACGAGCCGCCGCTGCTCGGCCTGGTCTCCCGGCTCGCGCCGGTGCTGGTCGGTGGCAACGCCGCAGTCGTGGTTGCGTCCGAATCGCGGCCGCTCGCAGCGATCGAGCTCGCCGAGGTGCTCGCGACGTCTGACGTCCCGGGCGGCGTCGTCAACCTCCTGACGGGTTTTCGGAGCGAGCTCGCCTCGGTGCTGGCGTCCCACATGGACGTGAACGCGCTGGACGTGACCGGAGCTGACGGCGACATCCCCGAGCTCGAGCGGCTGGCCGCGGACAACGTCAAGCGCATCGTCCGGGGCTCGGTCGAGGACCAGAGCCCCTGGGAGATCGCCGGTTTTCTCGAGCTGAAGACGGTTTGGCACCCGATGGGGGTGTGACCGCCGGGCAGTGACCTCAGTCGGTTTTAGCACGGCCGCGACGGCAAAGCCGCCGCGGCCTCCAGGTCGGCGTCGCAAGGCGACGCCTCAGGGCACCCGATGGGGGTGTGACCGCCGGGCAGTGGCCTCGGTCGGGTTTAGCACGGGCGTGACGGCAGATCCGCCGCTGCCTCCACGTCGGCGTCGCAAGGCGACGCCTCAGGGCACCCGCTGGGTGTCTGGCCGGGCCGTGTCCGGTGGCGCCGCCGTAAGGCGTACCCAGCCTCCTCCCCGCGACGAGCCTAATTCAGAATTCCGCGCGCGTGGGTGACGCAATCGTGAAGAATCTGCGCCGGTGAACGCGGGCAGGCGTTTCAGTCAGGCGATTTCCGAAGGCGACGGTATCTCGCTGATCGCGCGGGTTACGGCAGCAGACGATGCCGCCCGCGTTGAGGAGCAGGGCGCCGAGGCCGTCCTCGTCGCGGTTCTGGATGACGGAGCGCTGGCGCAGATCCGAACGGCGACCAGCCTGCCGGTCCTCCTGGCGTGGCCGCGCGACCAGGGCCGGCCGCCTCACGAGGCGGATGCTTGTCTCCTCGACGTGGGGGAGGATCTGGGCTCGCTCGCCGAGTTGTCAGGCGAGTTCTCCGAGATCTGCGAGCTCGCCTTCCGAATCGACGACGAGGAACACCTCGAGGCCGCGCTCGAGCAGCTCGACCCCGAGATCTTTGTGCTCTCGGCGCCCGGCGCCGATGGCGAGGAAGCTCTCGAGCACGTGCTCGATCTCCTACCCGATGTCCCGGCCGGGAAGCTGGCGATCGCCGAGCTGTCTGCCGCAAGCGCCGACGATGTCGGCGCGCTCGAACGCGCTGGCTTCGACGGCGTCATCGTCGAGCCGCGCAGCGTGGTTGACCTCGTCGGCGACGCGCCGCCCGACGTTTAAAGCTGCTCGCGCAGAAGCGGAAACGTCAGGCAGGTCGGGCCGCCGTCGCCCTTCGAGAGTTCCTTGCCCTCGTAGGCGAGCACCTCGACACCCGCGCGTTCGAGCCGGCTGCGGGTCCTCGGATTGCCCTCCACGACCAGGGCGACGCGCGGAGCGAGTGCGAGCACGTTCGCGCCCATCGTCCCGAACTCGTCGTCCGGCACCTCGAGGATCTCGATCGCGCGCTCGGCGAGCAGTTGGGCGAGCCGGACGGGGAGCAAGGGCTTGTACGCGACAACGAGATCGCCCGCGAGCGGGCTCAGCAGCGAGAGCAGGTGCATCACGACGCTTTCGCCGTGCCAGTGCGGCAGGTCGAACGTAACGACGTCGAGACCTGTGAGCTCAGCAAGCTCTGCGGCGCCGGCCTGGTTCGTCCGGTAGCCGAGACCGACAAGCAGCGTTCGCTCGTCGAGCCGGATCAGGTCGCCGCCCTCGGCGCGCGCGGGCTCGTCGAGGCGCGCCGCCACCGGCACGCCCGCCCGCGCGAAATCGAGACCGAGCGCTTCCGGTTCGCCGCGTCTACCCGCCTTCCCGGGCCGAAGCAAGACCGCGCCGTGGTCTGCGATCAGCGCCGGGTCGTAGACGTAGATCGCGTCGGGATCGTCCTTCACGGGCGCCTCGGCCAGGACAACCTCGGCTCCGGCGCCGGCAAGCAGCTCGCAGAGGGCTTCGTGCTCGCCCGCGATCCCGGCCGCCTCCGGCTCGGCTCGCCAGCCGTACTCGCGCCAAAACCGCAGGGCACCGGCCTGAGGCGGGCGCAGCAGCACCCGCCGCAGCGGCGCTGTCATGGACGAAAAGGTGTGGAGCCGGGGCTCGGTGACGGCCACTAGCCGAAAAAGGCCTTGGCCACGTCGTACCACTCCGGCGGCACGGTCTTCAGCTCCGCGGTCGCGTCCTTGAGCGCCACCTCGACCACTCGGTCGCCCTGCAGCGACGCCATCTGCCCGAACCTTTTCTGGTCTACGAGGTCGGCCGCCTTCAGCCCGAACCGGGTGGCGAGCACGCGATCACGCGGAGTGGGGGAGCCGCCGCGCTGAACGTGCCCGAGCACCGTCACCCGCGTCTCGAACCCGGTCCGCTTCTCGATCTCGCGCGCGAGCGCGTCCCCGACTCCCCGCTGTGACAGCCGGATGTGGCCGAACTCGTCCTGTTCGCCGGCGTCAGCGAGGCCCTCCAGCTCGTAGCCCTCCGAGACGACGACGATCGAGAAATCCTTGCCGCGCTCGTGCCGGCGGCGGATGTCATCGCAGGCTTCGTCGATCGAGATGGGCTGCTCGGGGATCAGGATCACGTCGGCGCCGCCAGCGATCCCGCTCATGACGGCGATCCAGCCCGTGTGACGGCCCATCACCTCCACAACCATCACGCGGTTGTGCGATTCGGCGGTCGTGTGGAGGCGGTCGATCGCCTCCGTGGCGATAAAGACGGCCGTGTCGAAACCGAACGTGTAGTCGGTGCCGCTGAGATCGTTGTCGATCGTCTTCGGAACGCCGACGACCGGGAAGGCGTGCTCGTCGTGGAGCCGCGCCGCGACACCGAGTGTGTCCTCGCCGCCGATCGCCACGAGGGCGTCCAGACCGGCGCGCTCGAAGGTCTCCCAGACCCGCTCGACCCCGCCCTCGAGCTTGTAGGGATTCGTGCGCGTCGTGCCGAGGATCGTTCCCCCGCGCGGCAGGAGTCCCGAGATCTCGCGCGGCCCGAGTGGCTCGAACTCGTCTTCGACCAGTCCACGCCACCCATCTCGGACCCCGACTACCTCGTGCCCGCGCTGAAACGACCGCCGCGACACCGCGCGGATGACCGCGTTCAGGCCCGGGCAGTCTCCGCCGCCGGTGAGCACGCCGACCTTCACGTCGGCATCTTGTCCGTTCAGGCGCGTTCGCCGCTGTAAGTGCCGGAGGCACGCTTCGTTGCACTTGACGCTCGAGCGAAACAGCGCGCCTGTCTTTTGAGTGCCGAAGGTGGGAGTCGAACCCACACGGGGCGTGAGCCCCACCGGATTTTGAGTCCGGCGCGTCTGCCAGTTCCGCCACTTCGGCGCGAAACCAAGAGTAACCCGCGTCGGTCGATAACCCCGCTTGCAGGCTCGGCAAGACCGCGCTCTTGCCGAGCCGGAACTAGGGTTCTTGGGCAACAAGGAGGGGGCTCATGGGGGAACCATGGGTTCCCCCATGTCCTCCGGCGCGTCTGCCAGTTCCGCCACTTCGGCGCGAAACGAAGAGTAACCCGCCTCAGCTTTTACTCTCGAAAGTTGAAAGCTCAGGCCGCTGCACTGATACTTGCGCGCGGCAGTGAGCAGCGCCCAGGCCCTCACGCCCGTGGAACTGCTCGGCAACCCGGGATAGGAGGAAGAGTGACGAAACGCTTCAGGATCGGACTACTCCTCGTCGCCGCCGCTGGGCTTGCGCTCACCGCGGCAGGGTGCGGAGGAGGAAGCAAGAAGAGCAGCAGCGGTGGGGGAGGAGGCAATGGGGTCACGGCTCTGCCCGCGTCTTCCTGCGCGCCGGTGCAGTACCAGGGTTCCGGCAAGGCCGATTACCTGATCGCCTCGGACCTGCCGCTGATCGGCGGCTCGCGGACCCAGACGGTCCAGATGAACAAGGCGATGACGTATGCCCTAAGTCAGAGGGATTGGAAAGCTGGCAAATACAAGATCGCCTTCCAGGCTTGCAACGACGCGTCGGCTCAGCTCGCAAAGTGGGACCCGACGAAGTGCAGCGCGAACGCCCATGCTTACGCGGGTAACAGCAGCCTGCTCGGCGTGGTCGGCACGTTCAACTCGGGCTGCGCGGCGATCGAGATCCCGGTCGCGAACAAGGCGCCTGGTGGCGGGCTGGCCATGATTTCGCCGGCGAACACCTACGGGTGCCTGACCGAACCCTGCGCGGGCAACGAGCCGGAGAAGTACTACCCGAGCGGTAAGCGCACGTATGCGCGCGTCGCGCCGAGTGATCCAAACCAAGGTGCCGTTCAGGCGAAGCTCATGCAGCAGAAGGGCGTGAAGAGCGTCTACATCCTGAACGACAAGGAGGCCTACGGGCTCGGCGTTGCCAAGAACACGGAGGGCGCTCTCAAGGCGGCCGGCATCAAGGTGGTCGGCTTCTCGGCCTTCGATCCCAAGTCGACGAACTTCCAGGCGCTGTTCACGCGCGTCAAGAACACGAACCCCGACGCGGTGTTCATCGGCGGTCTGGTCGACGAGAACAGCGGCCAGCTGATCAACGACAAGGTCAGCGTGCTCGGGCCGAACACGAGCACGCCGACCAGCGCCGGCGGCGGCGTCATGCTGTTCCTGCCGGACGGTTATACAACCGACGCGATCTTCCAGCGCTCGGAGGGTGGAACGCCGAACGCGAAGGGCGCGTACTTCACGGTCGCTGGAGTCGGCATCGACAAGTACAAGGGAGCCGCGCTGACGTTCATCGACGGCTTCAAGAGCCAGCTCGGTGGTAAGCCCGTCGACCCGTACGCGATTCTCGGCGCACAGGCCGCGCAGGTGCTCCTGGACGCGATCTCTAGATCCGACGGGACCCGGTCGAGCGTGATCGAAGAGATCTATAAGACCAAAGTCACCGACGGATTGATCGGCACCTTCACCTTCAACAAGAACGGCGATCTGTCCGGTGCGAAGGGTGCAGCCGTCCTCTTCACGGTCTATCTGGGGACGAACAAGCTGACGACGTTGAACAGCGGCGTCGCACCGGACGCGACGCTGACCGCGGCGGCTCGGAAGGAAGCCGCCGGCTAGCACTCGTTCCGAAGGATGAGGGAGGGCCAAGGCCCTCCCTCATCCTCTTAGAATCCCGCAATCGCAGCCGCAGCTCCCACCGCCTCGCCCCCGGCGCCATCGGCGCTTCGAAACCGAAGGCGGCCTGCGTTGCTCTCCGTCGTCGGGATCCTCTTCGTCGCTCTGCTGGTCGCCTGGTTGGTCGTCAACGCAATCAAGACCCCGACCGACTTCTTCAATGTTCTGCTGATCGGCATCACTCAGGGGTCGGTCTACGCACTGATTGCCTTGGGGTACACGCTCGTCTACGGGATCCTGCAGCTGATCAATTTCGCGCACGGCGACGTCTTCGCGCTGAGCGGGCTCTTCTCGACGACGGTGATCCTCAGCTGGTTCGGCTTGAGCGATTCGACCGCGGCGCTCGGGATCGTGGGTGGCCTCGCGGCCACATTCGTGATCGTCGCCGCCTTCGGCGCGGTCGTGAACTCGACGATCGAGTTCGTCGCCTACCGGCGCCTACGGAACGCGCCGCGTCTGGCCGTGCTGATTACCGCGGTCGGCATGTCGTTCATCGTCCAGAACATCTCGCTCGCGATCTACGGCGTCACTGCACACAGCATCCCGCCGCTGATCTCGAGCAACAACATCTTCATGATCGGCGGCGTCCATTACGCGTGGGACGCGTTCTTCGTGATCCTCGTCACGGCCCCGGTCCTCGTCCTCCTCAGTTGGCTCGTGAAGTCGACTCGCCAGGGGAAGTCGATGCGCGCCACCTCTCAGGATCCCGAAGCCGCCGCGATCATGGGCATCGACGTCAACCGGACGATCTCGTTCACCTTCGCTCTCGCAGGCGCGCTGGCGGGCGTCGCCGGCGTGCTCTATGTCGTCGAGTTCAATATCCGCTACGACACCGGCTTCCAGCTCGGCCTGATCGCGTTCACGGCCGCAGTCCTCGGGGGAATCGGGAACCTGACGGGCGCCGTCGTCGGTGCGCTCCTGATCGGCCTGATTCAGGCCTTCAACGAGGGGCTCTCGTGGTTTGCTCCGGGTAGCGATTGGACGCGCTCGCTCGTCTTCGCGATCCTGATCGCGATCCTCGTCTTCCGACCGGAGGGCCTGCTCGGCGAGCGTACGCCGGAAGGGGCGTGATGGGACCTCGAGCGCGTCAGTTACGTGCGCGGGTCGGCGCTCAGAAAAATCGGGTCGCGAAGAGTGCCAGGCTGGACCAGCTAGCCGCGCAGTGGCGACGGATCCCCTCCGGCTACCGAGGCTGGGTCCCCTTCCTGATCCTTGTCTCACTCGCGATCACGTATCCGTTCTACGTCGCCAGCCTGCCGACGAACATCCCGGTGATCCTGACCCTCCCGACCGTCCACGACACGGTCACGATCCTCGTCTTCGTCGTCATGGCCGTCGGTCTGAACGTGGTCGTCGGCTACGCCGGCCTGCTCGATCTGGGCTACGTCGCCTTCTACGCGATCGGCGCCTACACGGCCGGCTGGCTCGCCTCCGGCCAGTTCCAGCAGATCAATTTCCACTTCGGTGCCGTTGGCGTCGGGTCTTCGGAGACGGGCATCCACATTTCGATCTGGCTCGTGCTCTTGATTGCGGGCGTCGTCACGGCGATCGGCGGCATCCTGATCGGCCTGCCGACCCTGCGGCTGCGCGGGGACTACCTGGCTATCGTGACGCTTGGGTTCGGGGAGATCATTCCGCAGTTCGTCCGCAACGCCGACGACCTGCACGGCTTCGACCTCACCCACGGCACGTTCGGAATCAGCCCGATCGACGCGCCCGGGTTCGGCATGACGTTGCACAACGCCCTCGGTCTTCCGATCCGCTACGACGACTCTTTCCCGCCAACTCCGGACCGGCTCTTCTTCTGGACCGTGCTCGGGATCCTGCTGCTGACCATCTTCTGCTCGATGCGCCTTCGAGACTCGCGCCTGGGCCGCGCCTGGATCGCGATCCGCGAGGACGAGACGGCGGCCGGGGCGATGGGCATCCCGCTGATGAGGACGAAGACCTGGGCCTACGCGATCGGCGCCTTCTTCGGCGGGATCGCGGGCGCCTACGTCGCAACCTTCAATTCGGGCGCTTTCCCGAGCCAGTTCGACTTCAACATCTCGATCTTCCTGCTCTGCATGGTCATCCTCGGCGGCATGGGCAGCATCTGGGGAGTCGTCCTCGCCGGGACAATCCTCGCCTGGCTGAACGTGGAGGGGCTCGCGAACATCGGCTCCTGGCTAAACGCGAACGTCTTCCCGTCCAGCCACCAGATCGACGTGCCCAAGTACGAGTTCGGCATCTACGGGGTGATCATCGTGCTGATGATGCTCTTCCGACCCGTGGGCCTGATCCCCGAGCGCCGCCGCAAGCGGGAGATCGAGGAGGGAACGCGCGGGTCACTCGACGAGCCCCTGTACGAGATGCGCGGCGCTGACGAACCCGGCGCCGGCGAGCGTGGGGAGTCCGGAAGGATCCCGCGAGGATGAGCCAGATCCCGGGCGCTCTGCTCGTCGCCGACAACGTCCGCAAGCAGTTCGGCGGCCTGCTCGCCGTCAACGACCTCGACTTCACGATCCCGGAGCGCTCGATCGTCAGCCTGATCGGCCCAAACGGGGCCGGCAAGACAACGTTCTTCAACATGCTGACCGGCCTCTACAAGCCCACGTCGGGCGCGATCGTCTTCGACGGCACCGACATCACCGACAAGCCGCCGCACGCGATCACGAAGCTCGGTGTCGGCCGCACCTTCCAGAACATCCGCCTCTTCCCGCAGATGACGGCGCTCGAGAACGTGCTCGTCGGCATGCACTCGCGCCTCAAGGGCGGCATCCTCGGCTCGATCTTCGGGCTGCCCCGCGTCCGCCGCGAGGAGCGCTATGCCGAAGAGAAGGCACGCGAGCTGCTCGCCTTCTCGGGGCTGCTGAGGGTCGACGACGAGCTTGCCGAGAGCCTCTCCTACGGCGACCAGCGCCGGCTCGAGGTCGCCCGCGCGCTCGCGACGGAGCCGAAGCTGCTGCTCCTCGACGAGCCGACCGCAGGCATGAACCCGCAGGAGACCGTCGCGTTCCTCGACTTCGTCGCGAAGCTCCGCGAAGAGCGGCCGATCGCGATCCTCTTGATCGAGCACGACATGAAGGTCGTGATGGGGGCTTCCGAGCGCGTGACCGTGCTCGACTACGGTGAAAAGATCGCCGAGGGCTCGCCGAAGGAGATCCAGCAGGACGAACGAGTGATCGAGGCCTACCTGGGCAAGGCGGCAACGACGTGAGCGCCGTTGCGACCGCGCGCGAGGTGACGCTCCGCCTCGACGACGTCCACACGTTCTACGGCTCGATCCAGGCGCTGAAGGGCATCTCGCTCGAGGTCCGCGAGGGCGAGATCGTGACCCTGATCGGCGCGAACGGGGCCGGCAAGTCGACGACGCTGCGCTCGATCAACGGGCTCAACACGCCGCGCGAGGGGAAGATCTACTTCCAGGGCAAGGACATCACGCGGAGTGCGCCGCACGACATCGTCGAGATGGGCATCTCGCAATCGCCCGAGGGCCGCCGGCTCTTTCCTCGCATGACTGTGCTGGAGAACCTGGAGATGGGCGCCTTCCAGCGCCGCGACCGCTCGCGGATCAAGGAGGACCTCGAGCGCGTCTATTCGCTCTTCCCGCGGCTCGCGGAGCGCAAGAGCCAGAAGGCGGGGACGCTCTCCGGAGGCGAGCAGCAGATGGTCGCGATCGGCCGGGCGCTCATGGCGCGGCCGAAGCTGCTGATGCTCGACGAGCCTTCGATGGGTCTCGCGCCGATCTTCGTCGAGCGGATCTTCGAGATCATCCGCGAGATCAACGAGCAGGGAACCACGATCCTGCTCGTCGAGCAGAACGCCCTGATGGCGCTCGACGCGGCCGATCGCGGCTATGTGCTGGAGACCGGGCGGATCGCGCTCGCCGATGACGCCAAGAGTCTGCGCGCCAATGAGGACGTGAGGAAGACGTACCTGGGAGAAACCTAAGTACGATTCCAGCCGCGGGCTCACCAAGGAGCCGGCCCAGCTTCCGCAGACGAAAGGACCGAGCATGCATCGTTTGAAGACCCCGTCAGCGGCAGGACTCGCAGTCCTCGCCCTCGTCGCCGTTCTCGCGGCGGGCTGCGGAGGCAGCAGCAAGAAGGCTGCAACGACGACCACGAGCGCGACCACCACCACGACTGGGGGCACGATCTCGACCCCCGCGACCGACAGCACGGTCGCGGCTCAGGTTCCTTCAAAGTTCAAGTCGAAGACCCTGGTCGTCGCCGCAGATGCAACTTACGCACCGAATGAGTTCATCGGCTCGAACGGCAAGACGGTGGAGGGCATGGACCCGGATCTCGCTAAGGCCCTCGCCGCCGTCATGGGAGTCAAGGTCAAGGTCGTGAACACGAGCTTTGACGGAATCATCCCCGGCCTCGCCGCCGGCAAGTTCGACGTCGGGATGTCGTCGTTTACCGACACGAAGGAGCGGCAGAAGACGGTCGACTTCGTCACGTACTTCCAGGCTGGCACCTCCTTCTACGTCAAGGCAACCGGAGGCCCGACGATCAACACGCTGGCCGACCTCTGCGGGCATTCGGTCGGGGTCGAGCGCGGAACGACCCAGGCGGATGACGCGACCGCGCAGAGCGGGAAATGCAAGTCGGCCGGGAAGTCCGGGGTCAAGGTCGCGGTCTATCCGGACCAGAACGCGGCGAACCTCGCGATCTCGAGCGGCCGCCAACAGGTCGGCATGGCCGACTCCCCCGTGGCGGCCTACATCGTCAAGCAGTCGAACGGGCAGTTCAAGTTGACCGGCAAGTCGTACAACACAGCCCCGTACGGGATCGCGATCCCGAAGGGAAGCGGTCTGGCGAAGCCGTTTCTCTCAGCGCTCAAGGTCCTCATGTCAGACGGCACGTACAAGGCCATTCTGACCAAGTGGGGGATCGCAGACGGCGCAATCACGAACCCGAAGATCAACGGCGCGATTAGCTAACCCACACCGGCACTAGGGTCTATGGCGAGCAACACCGCCGAGCCGGCCCGACCCGACGAAATCAAGGCGATCCCGGTCCGCCACCCGGGCCGGTGGGTCGCGGCCGCGATCATCCTCTACCTCTCCGCGGCGCTGGTGAAGTCGGTCGCGACCAACCCGCGGTTCGAGTGGGGGATTATCCGCCATTACTTCACCTCGAGCCGGGTTCTCCAGGGGCTCGTCACGACGTTGGAGCTCACTGTGCTCTGCATGGCGATCGGGATCGTCATCGGAATCCTGCTCGCGGTCATGCGTCTCTCCGCGAATCCTCTGGTCTCGGGGGCAAGTTGGCTCTACATCTGGCTCTTTCGCGGCACGCCCGTCCTGGTCCAGATCCTCTTCTGGGGCTTCATCGCCGCTCTTTACCCGACCCTCTCGCTGGGAATCCCGCTCGGGCCTCAGTTCGTGCACTTCAGCGCGAACTCGGCTATCACCCCTTTCGTGGCCGGAATGCTTGCCCTCGGGCTCAACGAGGGCGCCTACATGGCGGAGATTGTGCGCGCGGGAATCATCTCGGTCGAGGAAGGCCAGACCGAGGCTGCGCAGAGCCTTGGGATGACTCGCCTGCAGACGATGCGCCGAATCGTCCTGCCGCAGGCGATGCGCGTGATCGTCCCGCCCACCGGCAACGAGACGATCTCGATGCTCAAGACGACGTCACTCGTCAGCGTGATCGCGGTTACCGACCTGCTCTATTCGGTGCAGCTGATCTACGCGGTTAATTACAAGACGATTCCGCTGCTCATCGTGGCGAGCATCTGGTACCTGATCGTCACGACCGTCCTCTCGTTCGGGCAGTACTACCTCGAGCGCTACTTTGGCCGTGGCGCAGCGCGGGAGCTTCCTCCGACGCCGCTTCAGCGATTGCGCAGGAACGTGTTGATCCGCCACGGGAACTAGGGCATGAATCAGATAATGAGCACCGAGCCGATGGTCAAGGCCGAAGGCGTGCACAAGAGCTTCGGCCGTCTTGAAGTCCTGAAAGGCGTTTCGCTCGAGGTGCAACCGGGCGAGGTCGTCTGCATGATCGGGGCCTCCGGATCCGGTAAGTCGACGTTCCTCCGCTGTATCAACCATCTCGAGCGAATTGACTCGGGGCGGCTGTGGGTCGACGGGCGGCTGGTCGGCTACCGCCAGTCGGGCGACAAGATCTACGAACTGCGAGACGCTGAGGTCTGCCGCGAGCGTTCCCAGATTGGAATGGTCTTCCAGCGGTTCAACCTGTTCGGACACATGACAGCGCTCGAGAACGTGGTCGAGGCACCGATTCGCGTCAGGAAGATGGCCAAGCGCGACGCGGTCGCGCAGGGAAGGTCCCTGCTTCAGCAGGTCGGGCTTGGCGACAAGATCCACAACTACCCGGCGCAGCTCTCAGGTGGACAACAGCAACGTGTCGCGATTGCCCGCGCGCTGGCGATGAAGCCGAAGCTGATGCTGTTCGACGAGCCGACTTCCGCCCTCGATCCGGAGCTCGTCGGCGAGGTTCTCGACGTGATGAAGGGGCTGGCTCACGACTTCCAGACAACGATGGTCGTCGTCACCCATGAGATGGGGTTCGCGCGGGAGGCCGCCGACAGGGTCATGATGATGGACGACGGCCGGATCATCGAAGAGGGGACTCCCGAGCATTTCTTTACTGCGCCGCGGGAGGAGCGGACGAAGCAGTTTCTCTCGGCGATTCTCTAGTCGGGCGAAACCTGGATCGGGAAGTACGGAGGGGATAAGAGGAAGCCGATGCGCGGCGTGCGGCCGGCGCGGCCGTGGGCGAGCTCTAGCGCCGTCCCGATCCCCTGCGACGGGACGAAGCCGAGCTGGCGCGCCGCGACCGCGTCCCGGCAACCGGCGACGATCACGGCGCCCAGGCGGCCGACGGCAGGCGCGCAGGCGCTCCAGTCGGCAAAAGGAAGCAACGGATGGCAAGACCGCCGCTCGCGATACGCCTCGATCGCTCGCGGGTCGGCGACGGCGGCCTGCTCGGCCTCCACCAGTTCGACCGACTCGCGCCCCATGCGCGTGGTCGCCTGGAAGAAGGTGCGGTAGGGCTGCTGGGTCGGATGAGCGAAGCGCCGGTTGAACCGGTGCAGGAGGATCGCGGTTCCGCCCTCGACCAGCGGAAACCGGTCGCGCCACATCCGCAGGGCGAGCCCGAGCCCAAGATAGGCGGCGAGCAGCGGGTTCGGCCGTTCGCGCGGCAGGAACGGCGTCGTCCGCGGGATCCCGATCACGATCGCGTCGAGCTGTCCCTCGAGGGTGGCCGAACGCGTCTCGACGCCGCGTAGGAGCGCCTCGGCGTGCGCCACCGAGGGCGGGCCGCCGTAGGCCGCGGCGAGGGAGAGCTCGCGTCGCAGCGAGCGGATGATCTGGTTACGCGTCCAGCCCGGCAGCAGCCCGAACGGCCGGCGGAACGCGGAGCCCGCAATTCGGTCGAGCGCCTCCTGCTCGTACGGGTAGCCGCGGGCGGCGCCGCCGAGGCGCGGGTGGTTGAGCGTCAACGAGGCGCCGATCACGGGTACCCGGCGCGAGAGCTCGCGCTCGATCGCGACGGCCAGCTGCCACCCTTGCGAGGCGCTCGTCTCGAGCAGGGAGTAGGCGCCCGCGGCGCGGAGGGTATCCCGTCCAGAAGCCCCCAGTAACGCTGCCGGGCCGCCGTGGAGGACGGTCTCGGCCGCCGTGACGACGACGATCACGTCGGTCTCGAGCAGGCTGGAGTGGATGCGGAGCGGGATCCGGCCCAACCGCCCGATCTCGACCAGGCCGGGATCCTCGACGTCGTGAATCACCACCCTGCCGCGGAAGCGCCGGGCGAACTCCGGCGAGACGATCCCGAGCTGCTCGAGGTCGCGCTCGCCGAGCCGTCGCGCAAGTCCTCCCGCAACGAGCAGGGTTTGGTTCTCGACCGGGACGCCGGCGCGCTGGAGCTCGTCGACGACGGCGCCGATTGCCGCTCGCCGCGGGTCGTTCTGCGAGGTCGGGATCGGCAGCGACGGCGGCTCGATCACGATCGTGGCGCGCCCTCGCGGCCTTGTGAGGGCCTCGAGCGGTTCGCCGGCGAGGGGGAAGCGGAGCGCGTCTTTGACGGCCGCGCCGATGTCGCCGATCGCCTCGCCGGGCCGCGGCGGCCGCAGGATGACCGCGTCGTCCGGCGCGTTCACGACCGTCAGCCGCGACCCCGAAAGCATGGGGACGCGGGTCAAGGCAGCGCGCGGTAGAGCCTGTAGAAAGTCGGCCGGAAGCCGCGGCGCGGCCAGTGCCGCGACGAGAGCAGGTTGACCGAGCGCCAGTCGGTCGTCATCGAACGAAAACCGTGCTCGTGCGCCCAGGTGAGCGCGTGCCCCATCAGCGCGAGGCTGACGCCCGACCGCCGCGCCGCCGGCAGCGTCGCCGCGTGCGAGAGGTCGATGTTGTCGTTCGGAACGCGGAGGTCGCCGGTCGGACGGCGGTAGAGGACGACGTGCCCGACTGGCATTCCGGCCCGCTCGGCGACGAAATGGGTGTAGAGGTCTGGGTCGTCCCAGAGATCGCTCCAGTCCGCCCGAAATTCTTCGTCGCTCGCGATCGTCACTCCGGAGAAGCTCGGCGGCCCGGCCTGGTGCTCGTGAAGACCTCGGTCGAGCTTCGCGACCAGCTCGAGATCGTTGGGCGTCCCTGGGCGGATCCGGACGCCGGCGTCGACGGGCTTCATCGCCGCTGTCTCGCGCACGGCCCAGACGAACTGGACGCCGAAGGCAAGCCGCAGCCAGGGGTCGATCAGAGCCTCGTCGCTCGCAGGGATCAGGGCGAGATGGCGGGTGGCGCCGGCCGCTATCCAGCGTGCCGCAAGCGCGCCGTACAGGTCGCGAATCGTCTCGCCTTGGCCCTCCGCCGCCGCGCAGCCGGCGAAGTCGACCATCCCGCGCCTGTCCCCGAGCATCGAATCGTCCTCAACCCGGCCGATCGCGTAGGCCACCAGGTCGTCCCCGCTGAGCGCAACGACGCCGCTTGCCAGCTCGTGATCTAGATCACGTTCCAGCTGGGCGCGGAAGTCGGGGACCTCCGGCAGCAGCGGCTCCGCTCCCCGGTGGCGCCTATGGCGGTCGGCGAGCAGCGCCGCGGCGGCGGCGAGATGCTCGTCTTCTAGCGGCTCGATTTCGATCCCGGGCATCGCGGCGGGACGATAGCTTTGGGGTGGATGCCAAA
>Ga0307282_10000335_pt1 | contig 14428 bp, 19 predicted proteins | sample ER_DNA_121_FD_194475 | JGI IMG/M metagenome (GOLD analysis project Ga0307282, IMG submission 194475) | Bulk soil microbial communities from the East River watershed near Crested Butte, Colorado, United States - ER_DNA_121 | ecosystem: Environmental > Terrestrial > Soil > Floodplain | place...
CAGGCCGATTAGCGCGCCGAAATCGAACGCGGCGACCCGCGCGAGGAAGAGCAGCAAGCCCCGGCGACGCTCATCGTCGGAAGTGGCTCGCATCAATTCGGCCCGGATCATCCGCGTGTACACCGCGGCGAAGGCGAGCGAGAGCGTGACGACCGGAAGGATCAGGTGCTTGATCCAGTTGACGGGCCCACCACAGCTTTCGCCACTCGAGGCGAAGAAGTTGCAGTAGTTGCCGATCGGCACGACGTCCCACCGAACGCCCAAGTAGTAGGAGAGCTCGAGGCCGACCCAGACCGGTAGCAGCCCGACGGCGACGTAGATCGGGACGCCGTAAGCCCGACGCCACGGTGTCCTCGCGAGCGCGAAACCGGCCAGACCGCCCACGCCGAGCGAAACGATGAGCGTGAGGATCACAACGGAGAGCGTCGGAGGAATCGCCTCGCGGGCGATCGCTCCCGTATCCGGGAGTGGTTTCGTCTTCTCCAGCGCGTTGGGATTTGCGAACGCAGGCGAGCCCCCGGCGGTCTGGTGCGCAAAGAGCCGCCACATGTACCAGGCGTATTGCTCGTGCAGCGGAGTATCCAGATGGAGCTCCTCGCTCACCCGCTCGATCATGGACGGGGTCGCCTGCCTCCCCCCGGCGAGATTGCGAGCCGGCTTCGGGAGCAGCACGAAGAACATGACGAAGACGAGCGTCGCCACCAGCCACATGGCGAACAACGCCTGCACCAACCGGATCAGGAAGAAGCGCCGGTAGCTCAACGGCCGTCCGCGCCGAACAGCCGGTTCATCGTGTCCGACGCGACGTAGCCCGCGATCTTCGGGTTCTCCTGTAAGCGCCGCAGCGAGTAGCTGTACCAGTGCTCCCCGAACGGGACGTAGATCCGCAGGCGATGCCCGTCCCGCACCAGCCGGTTCGCCGCCAGCTCGCGCACTCCGAGCAGCATCTGGAACTCGTACTGCTCGGGGGTCAACCCGCGCTCCGCGACGAGTCGCTTGCCCTCTCCGAGCAGATGCTCGTCATGGGTCGCGATCGCGGTGTACGAGCCGGCCTGGAGCAGCTCGTGAAGACAGCGGACGAAGTTCTCGCGCACCTCCTCGTACTCCTGATAGGCGATGAGCGGCGGCTCGATGTAAATGCCCTTGACGAGACGGACGTTCGGTTGCAGCGGGGCCAGGTCGTGGATGTCCCGAATCGAACGGCGCAGGGCCGCCTGCAGCACGATGCCGACGTTCTCGTGCCCTTCAGCGCGGAGCTCGCGGTACAGCTCGAGCGTGTCCGAGGTCGTCGTCGCGTCCTCCATGTCGATCCGGACGAAGTTGCCGCTCTCGGCCGCATGGCTGACGACCTTGAACAGGTTCGCGCGGCAAAGCTCATACGCGAGGTTGAGCCCGAGCGCGGTCAGCTTGATGCTGACGTTCGAGTCCAGGCGCTCCCGCTCGATCGCCTCGAAGACGTCGTGGTAGGCCCGCACGATGTCCTGCGTCTCGCGCCGGCTCGTCGCCTCTTCGCCGAGGACGTCGACCGTCGCCATCTTCCCCTCGGCGTTGAGCTGCCGCACGACCTGGACGGCGTCCGCGATCGTCGTCCCGGCGATGTAGCGGTCCGAGATCCGGCGGACGAACGACCGCGGCATTGCCGGCAGGACGCGGACGATGGCTCGGTCGAGCTTTGCCACAGCGCGAGGATATTTCGCCCGCTCACGCGGGCGAAATAGTGAGCATCGCCGCAGGCGGTGCGAACCTCGACCGGAGGGCCTTGACGTGGTCGTCCGCTGGACGCAAGATCAAGACCGCGATCGAGGGGGAGAGTCTCTGACAGCTGCAGTCACGTACTTCGTGTTCCGCACGGGCCTGGGCGCTGTCTGCCTCCTCGCGGGGATCGAGAAGGTGCAATCGCCGGGTGACTTCGTCGAAGGCGTGCGTCAGTACCGACTCGTTCCGTCCCGCCTTGCGCCGGTCGCCGGCTGCGCGCTCATCGCCGCCGAGCTCGGGCTCGGACTGCTGCTCGTCACCGATCTCGTCCCCGCTCTCGCCGCGCTCGGCGCGATCGTCCTCTTCAGCATCTTCGCCGCTGCGCTGGCCGTGAGCCTCGCGCGGTCGAACACGGCTCCGTGCCACTGCTTCGGCGCCTCCGAGGTCGAGAAGATCTCGCCGGTCGCGCTCGTCCGAGCGCTCGCGCTCGCCGGGGTCGCAGCAGCCGTCCTCGTCTTCGCGGTCCAGGACACTGCGTCGATCGGCCGGCACGAGCTCCTGCCGTCGCTGCTGATGACGGCCGCCTTTGTCGCGATCACGCGCCTCTCGGGCCTGTTCCCGCTCACGTGGTCGTTCCTGCGCCAGAAGGCGTCGATGCACCCGACCCCGACGCGGCGCGTGAGCTTCCGGCACCAACCGCTCGACGTCCCGTTCTACCCAAAGGAGCAGCAGTGAGCGGCGTCTGGCTCGCTTCCTACCTCGTCCTGTGGCTCGTCGTCTTCGTCCTCGCGTTCCTACTCGCCGGCTCACTGCGCCAGCTCGGCCTGCTCCAGCTGCGCCTCGGTGACGACCCCGGCGCGCTGATCACGGACAGCGGGCTCGAGCGTGGAGCACAGGCCCCCGAGTTCGTCGCCGCGGACTCGGAGAGCGGCGAGCCCGTATCGCTGTACGAACTGCCGCCCGTTCCGAGACTGCTCGTCTTCGCGTCGCCCGGGTGTCTCTCGTGCCGCGAGCTGATGCCGGGCCTGAACGAGGTGCGGAAGACGCGGAGCGGCGAGTTCGACTTCCTCGTCATCTGCCGCGGCGACACCGAATCGTGTCAGTCGTTCGGGCGCATGAACCGTCTCGAGGCGCCGATGGTGATCGACACGAACGGCCAGATCGAGAAGGACTACATGGTCACGCTCACCCCGTTCGCGTACCTGCTCGACCACGAAGGGCGCGTCGTTATCCGCGGCGTCGCGAACGATTGGCGCCAGCTCGAGTCGCTGCTCGACCAGGAGGGAACGCTCCAGGCCGGCCGCGGCTGGGTCGACGCCGAAGGGAACGGAGACGGCTCGACCGTCGCCGAGGAGCACTCGCATGGTTAGGACCGTGCGGGTCGGCGGCCTGGTCGCGCTCGCAGGCGCATTCGGGCTCGTCGCGGCGATGCTCGCGGGCAACGCGGATCCGTCGGTCGGCGTCCCGTCGGTCTTCGTGCTCGTCAGCCTGAGCCTCGTCGTAGGGCTGTCGACGGCCGCCAGCCCCTGAGGACTGTCCATGGTCGGACAGATCGGCCCCCTCGTGCAGGTGGGCAGGAAAAAGACAGCGCTCGCCCTCCACGTCCTCGGCGGCATCCTCGGCGGCCTCACGATCGGCGTCCTGCTCGGGTTCGCGGGCGTGTTGCTCCGGAGCGCGATCGGCGACGCGCTGGACACGGTCTTCGTCGTCGTCGTGCCGGCGGCGCTCATCTACGCGGCGTCGGTCGACCTCGGTCTCTTGCCCGTGCGGCCGATCACGTGGGCTCGCCAGACGCCCGGAGACTGGCCGTGTTCGATGGGCCACTACCCGGGGATCTTCGCCTGGGGCTTCGACCTTGGCCTCGGAGTAACGACGCGGATCCCGTACCAGTCGCTGCTCGTCGTCCCGCTGGCCGCGTTCCTCGTCGGCGACATGGCGAGCGCCGTCGCGATCACGACCGCCTACGGAGCGGCGCGCGCGCTGGCGGTCGTCGCCGCCGTGACATCCGCGAACGACGACTTTCCGGCGGTCTGCGACGCCATCCAGGACCGGGTGCTGACCCTGAAGAAGCTCGTCGGTGCGACGGCTCTTGTAATTGCTGCCCTAATCGTGATTTCCTAGCGGAACGGGAGGTGAAGGGATGAAGGACGGAGCTATCTACCTGCTGAGCCGGAAGGTGAACGGCGACCACGGGGAGCCCTACGTGCAGAACGTGACCGTGTTCGCGAACAGCGCAGCCCAGGCCAAGTCGCTCGTCGACGAGCAGTTCGCCGCACTGCGGAAGACGGCGACGGGACGTGAGCGCGCGTACCAGCCGGTGCCGAAGTTCTCCGTCGAGAGGGTTTCGCTCGAGGACTACAAGATGATCACGGCCGGGGTCACGAAGTACTGATGGACCTCGCGAACATTGCGGCTCGTTCTCTCGCCCGACGCTCCTCGCGCAGGCAGTTCTTCAAGTTCCTCGGAGCGGGCACGCTTGGCACAGGCCTCTTCCTCACGCGCACGGGTGTCTCCCTCGGCGCGGTCACGAGCTGCGTCGGCTGCGGCGGCGGCCCATGCAACCCGTGCTTCTCGCCCGCGCAGATCTGCGAGAACCTCGGCTTCACCTGTAAGACGTGCGAGCAGGGCGGCGGATGCCCGACCGGTTGCATCACGTCAGGCGAGTGGTTCTGCTGCCTGAACAGCGGACGGGTCGGGTGCCGCTTCCGTTGCTCCGAATGCAACTGCGGGCCACTCGGGAACTGCAACGACCCGGCGTGCCACTGCTTCGCGAACACGGCGATCCCGTGCACGCCGCGCCTTCACTCGGGCGAACAGCCGTGCACCTGCCCGCCGGTCGTTGCGCCGATTCCGAGCCTGAGCTAGCTCTCCCGCATGAACCCCTGGCGGGCCGCGCTCACGAGCGCAACTGCCTCGGGGAACAAAACCCGCATTGCGTCCCGCAGAGCGATCGACTGCTCGTCGGGGCTGCCCTCGACCTTCATCCGCTTCAGGGCCGCGCCGGTCAGCTCGACCGCGGTGTTGAGGGTCAGCGTCGCGAACTGCTCGCGCTGGGCCTCGGCGACCGACTCGGCCTGGCGCGCCGCGAACTCCTGCAGGTTCCGCATCAGCTCGTCGGGATCGCCGCCGAGGGGGAATCCGAAACTGCCTTCCATACGGACCACGATAGCGACGCGGGTCAGTCCAGCGTCGCCCGGTAGTTCGTCTCGACGTCGCGCACGAACTCCTCGACCGACGCCATGCCCTGCTTCATCGCCTCTGCGAACGGTGACCCGGTGCTCGGGCCGAGCGCCTGCTCGAGGCGGCGGGCCGCCGCTCCGACCCGGTCGAGGAACGCGGGCTCGGCCAGACGCGGGGGCGCGCCGATCGTCCGCTCGAGCTCGAGCGCGGCCTCTTCTGCCTCCTCGATCCCTTCCGGGTGCTCGGTCATCCGGAGCGCCACGAGCTGCTCCCGCAACTCCTGGAGCTCGCCTCCTCCGGCCTGCTCCTCGGCCAACTCGCAGAGCGCGATGATCGACGCTGTTTGCCGCACGACCTCGCGGCTCGCGACCGTCGCTGCGTCGTCGTCGAGCACAAGCCACGTGCGCGCTTCGCCGCCGACGAACGCACATAGGTATGTCCGCTCGTCCGGCTCGGCCTCGGCAGGAACGACGCCTACCACCTGCTCGCCCTCCTCGGCGAGAGCCGCCGCCGACACGGCGATGCGATCGAGGTCCTCTCTGAGGCCCACGGCGCCAGCTTAGACTCGGCTGGTGCCCTCTTTCTCCGAGCGAAATCAGGTCGCCCGCGACCTCTTCGCCCCGCTCGGCCCGTCCTACGACCGTTGGAGCCGCATGCTCTCGCTGGGACAGGACCCGCGCTGGCGGCGGTTCCTCGTCTCCCGGGTCGAGTGCGGGCGCGACGACTCGGTGCTCGACGTGGCGACCGGAACGGCCGCGGTGGCGATCGAGCTCGTGCGACAGAAGGGCTGCCGCGTCGTGGGCATCGACCAGAGCCCGGAGATGCTCGCCGGCGCGCAGGCTCGCATCGAGGCCGCCAGCCTGTCCGACCGGATCACGCTCATCGAGGGCGGCGCCGAGAAACTTCCGTTTCCCGACGGCGCGTTCGACGCGCTCACGTTCACGTACCTGATCCGCTACGTCGAGGATCCGGGTGTCACGCTTGCCGAGCTGGCGCGGGTCGTGAGACCCGGTGGGGTCGTGGCGGCGCTCGAGTTCGGCCTGCCGCGCGGCGTCTGGCGGCCGTTGTGGGAGCTCTACGTCCGCGTCGGGCTTCCCGTCTCCGGCGCCGTGATCTCGCACGGCTGGCACGAGGTCGGATCGTTTCTCGGGCCGAGCATCCGCGAGCTCCACGACCGCCTGCCCATCCCCGAGCAGATCGAGCTCTGGCGCGCGGCCGGGATCGAGGACGTCCGCGTGCGGCGGCTCAGCCTCGGCGGTGGCTACGTCACCTGGGGGCGCCGTTCGTGAGCGCGGGCCGGCCGGCGTTCTATGCGCTCGAGCCGGGCGGCTGGCGCGACTACCTGACGCTGCTGCATCCGCCATACACACTGTGGCATCTCTCGTACGTCGCGATCGGAGCCGCCCTCGCGCCGCACTTCGAAGTCGACCGGCTGCTGGTCGCGCTCGTGGCGTTTTTCCTCGCGGTCGGAATCGGAGCGCACGCGCTCGACGAGTTGAAAGGGCACCCGCTGCAGACCCGGATCTCCGACCGCACGCTCGTCTGGCTGAGCGTCGTCTCGATCGCGGGTGCCGTCGCGCTCGGCATCTACGGCTCGATCGCGTACACACCGTGGCTGGCCCCGCTCGTCGCTGTCGGCGCATTCGTCGTTGTCGCGTACAACCTCGAGCTGTTCGGCGGCGCATTCCACTCCGATGTCTGGTTCGGCCTCGACTGGGGGTCGTTCCCGCTGCTCGTCGGCTACCTCGCGATGGCCGAGCGAATCTCGCTCGGAGCAGTGCTCGCGGCCGCGTTCGCGGGCTTCCTGAGCCTTGCGCAGCGGCACCTGTCGACTCAGGTGCGAACGTTTCGGCGGCGCGTGGCCTCGGTGAGCGGCACGCTCGAACTGGTCGACGGAGCTCGCGAGCCCGTCACCGACGTCACGCTGATCCAGGCGCCGGAGGCCGCCCTCCGCGCCATGACGTTCGCGGTCATCTCGCTGGCCGTCGGCCTGGTCCTTCTTCGCCTTACCTGAGCAGGCGTCTTACGATGGACGCATGTCGCTCGAGACTGCGTTCGAGATCGCCTTCGCCGTCGGCGTCGTCGTCGCCGCTGCGGCGCTCGCCGGTGCCGCGTTCGAGGCCGCCGGCCGCAAGGCTCTGATCGCAGCCGCCGGGGCGATCGGCCTTGGCGCCGTTGCCGCCTGGGTCGCGTTCGCCTTCGAGCCCTCGACGGGGCTCGCGATCGTCGGAACCGGGCTCATCGCGTGCGAGCTCGCGGTCGTCGGCGCGCTGGGCCTCCGCCGCGGCATGGCACGCAGCCGAGCGCTGGATCGCGAGTTTGATCGTGCGAAGGCGCAGCTCGAGGCGGCCGTCGAGACCGAAACGCGAAGCCGGACCGGCGACCTCGAACGAACCATCGCCCGCGCCCGCGCCGATTCGCTGTCCGCCTACGCCGAGGAAGAACGCCGCCTCGCCGAGACGAGGCGGACCGCCCTCGAGGAGAGCGAAGAGCGGTTGAGTCACGGGCTCGCCGAGGCATTCGCCAAGGTGCAGGGCCAGGTCGAGCAGCGGCTCGCGTCGTGGCACCAGGATCTCGATCGCGCACAGCGGAACCTCGGCGAACGGCTCGAGCAGGTCGCCCAGCACGAGCGCTCGCTGATCGAGGCGCTCGAGGCGCGCCTGGAGAACGATGCCGAACGGCTCCAGGCGGCCGACGATGAACAGCGGGCGGGAGTCATCCGACTCCGCGAGGATCTTGCGCGGGCAGTCGCCGAGTCGGCCGCGATCGCCGAGGCCGAGCTCGAGGCGCACGCGACGGACCGCAGGCGGGCGCTGCACCAGGTTTCCGACCGGATGACTGCGCGGGAGCGCGACCTCGTCCGCAGGGTCGAACGCGAGGAAACCGAGGCGTCGCGCCGGATCCAGAGCTCGTTCAGCGAGGTCGAGCGACGCCAGGTCGAGCAGCTCGAGCGCGTCCTCGACCGCGCGTCCGGGAACTTCGTGGACGCAGCGACGCACGAGTTCGACGGGACGATCAGAGCCGCGCGCGAGGAGGCCGCGCGCCGGCTGCAGCGCGAGCTGGAGCGTGCCGTCCAGCGGTTCGCGCGCGAGGGTGAGTCGCTGCTCGCCGACCGGATGACGCAGCTGGGCGAGGCTGGCGGCCTGCGGCTCGAGAAGAAGCTCGGGCAGGTCTCCGCGGGCCTGGAACGGCAGCGCGACGAGTTCGTGGCGACGCTCTCGAAACGGCTCGGCGAGGTCGAAGCGGACTTCCGGGGGCGCCTGGCGGCGCTCGCGGACGAGGAGCGGGCGCTCGAGGAGCGGCTCACCGAGCTCACGCGGCGGATCGACCAGACGGTCTCGCGGGCCGAGCAGCGCCTGGACGCGCTGCAGGGGCTCCCGCGTTAGTTCTGCGCACCGGGCGGGCAGGGATTCTCGAACAGAGGACGAATCACCCGTCTTAAACGCCGATGACGCAGATCGCCGAACACGAACAGAGTGAGCGCGCCAAGGTCGAAGGCTGGCGATTGCACGTGCTGATGGAGGCGGGCTATCCGCTCCCGCTCGCCGAGCGTCTGGCGCACAGCGAAGCGGATCTCCACGCAGCCGTCGAGCTAGTCCGGCGCGGGTGCGATCCGAAGATCGCGGCCGAGATCCTCCTCTAGCCCCCGCGACAACCCACGCCCCCACCCGGGTGGGGATGAGGAGTTCCACCCGCCACCCGCGTCGAGCGTATCGCTGAAATGCGCCCGTAGGTGTGCCGGAAACGCGACAACTTCGTGTCGACCGCAGGACGCGGCCTGAGGTGCGCCGGGCTTCCGCCACCCAAGGCGTAGCATCCGGAGCGTGAGGGTCGAGGCGATCGAGTACGGCGACCGCCGCGTCTACAGCGTCGCGTCGTTCAACCGCGGCGTCGCCGAGTGGCTCACGCGCCTGCCCACGATCTGGGTCGAAGGCGAGGTCACGGAGCTCCGCCGCCAGGATCGCTGGCAGAGCGTCTTCCTCACGCTCAAAGACCCTGACGAAGGCGCCTGCCTCGCAGTCACGATGCCCCGCGGTCAGTTCGACGCGCTACGGCTCGACCTCGCCAATGGCGAGCGCATCCACGTCTACGGGCGTCCCGAGCTGTTCGAGGCCCGCGGCGACTTCCGGCTCCGGGCCCTCTCGATCGAGCGCTTCGGCCTCGGCGACCACTTGGCGGCGCTCGAGCGCCTGAAGCAGAAGCTCGCCGCGGAAGGGCTCTTCGACACCGGCCGCAAGCGACCGCTACCGCGCCTCCCGCGACGCGTCGGGCTCGTCACCGGCAACGACGCGGCGGCGAAACGGGACGTGCTCACCGCGATCACCGCGCGCTTTCCGCCGGCCCGCCTGCTCGTCGCCGAGACCTACGTCCAGGGCCCGCGCGCTGCGCCCGCGATCGCCGACGCGCTGCGCGCGATCTCGGAGGCGCCCGAGATCGACGTCGTCGTCCTCGCCCGCGGCGGCGGGAGCTTCGAGGACCTCCTCCCGTTCAGCGACGAGCGACTCGTGCGCGCGATCGCCGCCTGCCCGGTCCCGGTCGTCTCCGCGGTCGGTCACGAGCAGGACACGCCGCTCTCCGACCTCGTCGCAGACGCGCGGGCTTCGACACCCACAGCAGCCGCGCGCCTCGTCGTCCCGGACCTGGCAGAGCTCACAGCCCGCCTCGAGCGATCGCGGACGGCCCTCGCCACAGGGGCCCGCCGGGCCCTCGAACGGGAGCGTCGCCGACTCGACGTCTCGCGGGACCACCTTCGCCGCGCACCGCTCTTACTGGTCGAACGTCGGCGTGCGGCGGTCGAGCACTCGGCCGGCCGCCTCCGAGCGCTGTCTCCGCGGGCCACTCTCGACAGGGGCTATGCGATCGTCCGCTCAGCAGACTCGATCGTCCGCTCGAGCTCCGAGGTCGCGACCGGTACGCAGGTCGACGTCGAGCTCGGCACCGGCGGCTTCGGGGCCACCGTGGAGGACACGCGCTGAACGAGCTCAGCTTCGAGGACGCCCAGCGCGAGCTGGAGACGATCGTCCAGCGGCTCGAAAGTGGAGAGGCGAGCCTCGACGAAGCGATCACGCTCTGGGAACGCGGCGAGCAGCTCTACGCCGTCTGCTCGTCGAAGCTCGACGCGGCGCAGGGCCGCATCGAGGAGCTCGCACGCCGGGTCGAAGCCGTTAAGCCCTAGGGCGGTTGGGATGAAATTACGGCGGCTCGACCGGTCATTTCAGACGGCTCACGGGCGGAGCCCGCGAGCCTGATGCGGGCATCGCAAGCGAAGCCCTAGCGTCGAACTCGCGTCACTGAATAGAATCCTCTGCATGGCGGCCCCAGAGGAACTCATCAGGCAAGTCCCGCTGTTCGCGGACCTGGACAAGAAGGACATCCAGGGTATTGCGAGCACGATGAAAGAGCGGCAGTTCAACGCAGGCGACACGATCGCGAGCGAAGGCTCCACCGGGATCGGCTTCTTCATCATCGACGACGGTGAGGCGACGGTCAGCGTGCACGGCGATGACGTGAACACGCTCACACACGGCGACTACTTCGGCGAAGTCGCGCTGATCGACGACGGTGCCCGCACCGCGACGATCACCGCCAAGACGCCGCTCAAGTGCTACGGCATCACGTCGTGGGAGTTTCGACCACTCGTCGAGAACAACGCGAAGCTCGCGTGGAAGATGCTCGAGACGATGGCGAAGCGGCTACGCGGCGCCGAGCAGCGCGCGAGCTAACAAGCCGCCGAGCTCAACGAGGTCGTCCGCGGCTCGATCCGGGTCGCCGCTCAGCGCGTGCGGCTGCGTGCCGGCCGGAGGCTCGTCGACGCGGCCGCCGAAGAGCTCGCAGCGGACGCCGAGATCGCGGCACACCTTCACCACCTCGCCGACCGCTTTCCCCTCGGTCGACGAGCGGTCGAGCGTCCCCTCGCCCGTGACCACGAGGTCGGCCGAGCGAGCCTGGCCCGCGAAGTCGATCCGCTCGAGCACGACGGCTGCACCCGACACGAGCCGGCCCCCGAGCGACGCGAGCGCCGCGCCCAGGCCACCGGCCGCGCCCGCGCCGGGCAACTCGGCGTACGGGCCTAGCTCCGACATCCCGGCGAGCCGCGCCTCGAGCTCGTCCACCTGCTCCGGAGAGGCGCCCTTCTGCGGGCCGAACGCTCGCGCGGCGCCTCGCTCCCCGAGCAGCGGATTGCGTACGTCACAGAGAACCTGCAGGTCGCGGCCGCTCAGCGAGTCGCCGACGACCTCGAGCAACCCGGCGCCGCCGTCGACCGTCGCCGTGTCGCCGAGCCCGACGAGGATCGGTCCCGAGGCCTCGCCCGCGATCGCCACGAGCAGGTCACCAAGGCCCCGGCTCGAGGCCCCGAGGGGGTCGAGCTCGCCCGGCCCCAGTCGCCGCAGCCCCACGACCTCGGCCGCCTCGACGACCGCCGACCCATCCTCCAAAACGAGGTAGCGGGCCTCGATCACGCGGCCGAGCGCGTCCGAAGCAGGGGCTGTCCGCCACTCGCCGCCGAGGGTCGCTGCGAAGACCTCCGCCGTGCTTTCGCCGCCGTCCGCGATAGGGAGCTCCTCTGCCTCGAGGCCGGCGCCGCGCATCCCGGCCGCCAGGGCCATCGCCGCCTCGAGCGCGGACAGGACGCCCTTGCAGCTAGCGGGCGACGCGAGCGCGTTCACGCGGCTCTTGCTCGGCCTCCTGCTCGCCGTCTTCGTCGTCCTCCTGGCCGACCTCCGCCTGCTCGGCGCCTGGCATGTGCTTGAGCATCGCGTACGAGAGCCCCTCACGGGCCAGGAAGATGAACCCGATGCCGACGCCGACGGACATCTCGATCGCCTGCAAGCCGATCCCGAACGCGAAGCCCTTGGCGTAGGGCACGCCGTACGAGACGAGCGGCAGCGCGACCGCGGCCTGGACGAGGCCGACGTTGCCGGGCCAGAGCGGGAACAGCATCGCGACGTTCATCAGCAGCAGGACGAGCCCGGCGGCCGGGAGCGGCTCGTGGATGTCGAACGCGCGCATCGACGCCCAGACGGCGAAGAGCTGACAGAGCCAGCCGAGGCACTGGAGCAGCGCCGCGGACACCGCGGGCAGAGGTGCGTGCAGGACACCGAGCCCGTAGCGGGCCATTGTGATCAGCCGGCGGACACCGCCTTCCGCGTCCTCGAGCACCGAGCGATTGCGGTGCCGCGCGCTCGCAAGCGCAAAACCGAACAACGCGAAGGCCGCGATCACGAACACGACCACGCTCGCCAGCGCCCAGTGCGGGATCTTCGCGGTCGCGGCGACGTAGCCAATCAGGAGCAGGACCGGGAAGAGGTCGAACACGCGGGCCGCGAAGACCGTCCCGAGGAGCGTCGCCCACGTGTCCGCCCGCCGCTCCTCCTCGATCCTCCGGCTCAGAACCGCGACTCGTGCGAGCTCACCGATGCGGCCGGGCAGAACGGCGTTCGCGAACAGGCCGACGCCGAACGCAGAGAACACGGCGCGGAACGGCGGCTTCGGCGGCGGAAGCGCCTGCTCGATCACCTGGTTCCAGGCGCCCGCCCTCGCGATCACCGACAGGAGATTGAGCGCGATCGCGGCGACGACCCATTGCCAGGCGACGTACCTGAACGCGTCGATGACGAGACCCCAATCCGGGCCGTGCCAGACGAAGAACGCGATCATGCCCGCGAACGCGACGAGCACGAACGCCGCGCGGGCCCACTTCGCTTTCAGCAGCTTCGACATCTTTATGCCGCGAACGCCTTCGGCGACTCGACGATTCCCTCGTAGATCTCGGACAGCCGTTGTGCGATCCCCTCCCAGGAGTAGCGCTCCTGTGCGAGCACCCGGGCCGCGCGACCCAGGTCTGCCCGCGCCGCTTCGTCATCGAGCAGGGTGACGACCGCCTCGGCCAGCGCGTGGGGATCGTTGGGCGGAACGAGGCGGCCCGCCTGCGGTTCCATGACGCCCCGATAGCCGGAGATGTCGGAGGCGACGACCGGGGTCGCACACGCAAACGCCCGCGTGAGCACCATCCCGAAGCTCTCGCCGCCGAGCGACGGGGCGACGAGCGCCTTCGCGCTGAGCAGCTCTGCGGTCAGCTCGTCCTGGGAGAGGAAGCCGAGCACGTCGACTCCGTCGTCGGGGACGCGCAGACGCGCGAAGAGGAGCCGGACTGCAAGCGGGTCGGCGCCGACGACCCGAAGCCTCGCCCCCGACCGCTTCCGGATCTCGGGCCACGCGCGAAGCAGGATCTGCAGGCCCTTCCGAGGCTCCTGTCGGCCGACGAAGACGATGTGGTCGTCCCGCGAGCCGGCCTCGGCCCGATCGGGGATGAGCACGCCGTTCGGGATCAGCTCGTACGTGCCGGGGAAGTAGCGTGCGGCCGTCTCGCGGGCGGGCTCCGAGACGGCGATCCGGTGATCGAGGCGGTCGAGGAGGAAGCCCCAGACCGGCTTTGCCGGCTTGAGCCACGACAGCTCGCCGGACGCGTGGAAGGTAGCGACGAGCGGGCACTTGGCCAGCGCGAGCGTCGCGACGCAAGGAGTCGGCGTCATCGGCTCGTGCAGGTGGAGCAGGTCAAAGCGCTCGGTCTCCAGCACTCGCCTGATTCGGAAGATCGAGCGCGGGCTGAGGATGATGTTCGGCAGCGACCCATTCGCGGGCACGATCACGGAACGGCCGATCGGGATCACCTCGGGCGGAGGCTCGCCGTGGCGTCCGAGCCGGGGGTGGAGGACGCGCGTGAAGCTCCCCGGAGGGTCGTTGCCCATCACGAGCCGGACGTCGTGTCCGAGCTTGCGAAGTGCGGCGGCCTGGAGCTCGGCGTGCTCGACGACGGCTCCCCAGAACGACCATGAGTACGGGACGACGATCCCGACTTTCATCTCGCACAAGTATTCATGCCCAGCTACCTTTTGCGCCCGCATGACTTTCGTCCGCCTCGCTCCGCTCGCTCTCGTCGCCCTCCTCGCCGCCTCGTGCGGCGACAACGACAAGAAGAGCGCGACCCCGGCGACGACTGCCGCCGCCACGACGACGACGAGCACGACTTCGACCGACCCGAGCGCGACGACGCCGATTCCGGAGCCGCCCTCGAGCAAAGGGAACCGCCTGCTCCTCGGGGTCGGGGAGAGCGACCTCTATCCGCTGCTCGCCGCGAGCCTCAGCCGGTACACGCCGAACCAGGTGCGCGGGAAGTCCGTCAAAATCGTCCGGGTCGAGGGGACCGACGGCTTCTGGGCCGGACGGGGCCCGAAGCAGCAGATCCTCGTCAAGCTGAGCCTCAAGGGAGGCAAGCCGCCGAAGCTGGAGGCGGGCCGGCGAGCGGACTTCGTCGGGCAGCTCATGAGTGCCCAGGGGAAGAGCCCGATCCTGCTGGGCGTCAAGGAAAAGTCCGGGCAGCGGGTGCTCCAGAACCAGGGCGTCTACCTCCTCGTCAGCGCCGGCGACCTGAAGCTGCACTAGCGTGGCCCGGAAGGTCGGCCTCGTCGCCTGCGCGGTGCTGGCCGTTGCGACGATCGCCGGCGGAATCGCACTGCTCACGCGGGGCAGCGGCGAGGAGAGGACGACCGTC
>Ga0307282_10000341_pt1 | contig 14375 bp, 9 predicted proteins | sample ER_DNA_121_FD_194475 | JGI IMG/M metagenome (GOLD analysis project Ga0307282, IMG submission 194475) | Bulk soil microbial communities from the East River watershed near Crested Butte, Colorado, United States - ER_DNA_121 | ecosystem: Environmental > Terrestrial > Soil > Floodplain | place: USA...
TCGAAAAAGACAATGAAAGCTTTCTAGCTTGGGCCAAGGAACCGTATGCGTGCATCATCTTCAATCTGCTCATGCTTCATACACCCGCAGGAATCGAAGCTTCGGCGCGCTCCTTTCGCGGCTTGATCGATTTGGCGATAGCTCGCAGCGGAAGTTACTACCTCACCTACCATAAATTCGCGAAACCCGAACAAGTCATGGCGTGCTACCCACAGTTTAAGGAATTTCTCGACTTGAAAAAAAAGTATGATCCCGTCGAACGTTTTCAGAGTGACTGGTATCGGTTCTATCGAAGGCTCTTCGCGAGCTGATGACCAGAGGAGCAGAAGCACGATCCGTTCATGCCGCCGTTCGCAATTATCGCTTTGGTTCTAATCGTCGCCCGCGCGGTGACTGAACTGTGGCTGAGCCGACTGAACCAACGTCACGTGCGCGCGAACGCGAGTGAAGTGCCGCCCGGATTTCACGGAATCATTGACGAGGCGACGTATCGCCGTTCGGTTGATTACACGCTTGCCAAGAGTCGCTTTGGAGACATCACCAACGTGTTCGATACCATCGTGCTCATCGCAGTGCTTTTCAGCGGTGTGTTGCCGTGGGCACTTGGAAGATTCAACGCAAACTTCGGTACTTCGATCTTCGCGCTGGCTGGTTTTCTCCTCATCACAGGGATCGCGCTGAGTATCCCCGCATTGCCGTTCGCCTGGTACGATCAGTTCAAACTCGAAGAGCGATTCGGTTTCAATACGACAACCATGAAGACGTGGGTCCTCGATCGCATGAAAGGATTTTCCCTCGCGGTGCTGGTTGCTTATCCGTTGCTTGCGCTGCTACTGAAACTGATTGGGTTGACTGGCGCAAACTGGTGGCTATGGGCGGCGGCGGTTGTCATTGTGTTTCAATTGCTCCTGCTGTTCATCGCGCCGGCAGTGATCATGCCGCTTTTCAACAAATTCACGCCACTGCCAGAAGGAGCGTTGCGCGAGCGCCTCTTTGCACTGGCACAGCGCACCGATTTTCCCACGCGCAGTATCGACGCAATGGATGGCAGCAAGCGCTCGCGCCATTCCAACGCCTTCTTCACCGGGTTCGGACGTTTTCGAAAAATCGTTCTGTTCGACACACTCATCGCGCAGCTCACCGACCCGCAATTGGAATCCGTGCTCGCGCATGAAATTGGCCATTGCAAAAAACGCCACGTAATAAAGTTCCTTGCCCTTTCGGTCGTTGGAGTCTTTGTGGCGTTCGCCGCGATCGCGTGGCTGGCACACCAACAATGGTTCTATCGCGCGTTTGGTTTCGAGCATCAGGACGGCTTTGCTGCCGCGAATGTCGTCCCTGCGATGTTGCTGTTCGCGCTGCTGGCAGGCACGATAACTTTCTGGGTTTCGCCGTTCACTCACATGTTGTCGCGCCGTTTCGAATATGAAGCTGATGCATTCGCGCGTGCGACGATGGGAGGGCCGCAGTCACTCATTCAAGCACTGCGCAAATTGAGCGAAAAAAATCTGAGCAATCTCAACCCGCATCCGCTCTACAGCAGCTTTTATTACTCGCATCCGACTCCACTCGAACGGGAACGCGCGCTGCGAGTCACGGCTTAGCGCAAATATGGATAATTCGCGCTTTCACGGTGGACCCGAGCGGCACTCGCCGCGGCGAGCGCCGCTACAACCAGCGCTGTCGTAACATGTCGAGAGTCATTGTCGTCGGCGCGGGGATTAATGGGATTACGGCTGCCATCGAGCTGAGAAGACGGAGCCACGACGTAGTGCTAGTGGATCCGGGGCCGTTGCCGCATTCGCTCGCTGCCTCAACTGATATCAGCAAAGCAGTTCGCGCCGCCTATGGCGCAGACGAGGAATACACGCATCTAGCTGAACGTTCGATCAGATTGTGGCGCCAGTGGAATCAACAGTTCGGGATTGAGCTGTATCACGAGGTTGGCGTCATGTTCGTGCGCCGGGAGGAAATGAAACCGGGCCATTTTGAACATGAGAGTTTCAAAACGCTGCAGAAGCGTGGACATAACGTCGAGCGCATGAACTCGGCGCGAATCGCCAAGCGTTTTCCGGCATGGAATCCGGACCTTTATCGGGATGGGGTTCTGGAGTTAGAAGCCGGCTATGCGGAAAGCGGTCGTGTGGTTACGACATTAGTTGGACGCGCCAAATCGCTCGGAATCGAGCTGCGAGAGAACGTCAGGTTTTCGCAGCTGGATGAAGATGACAATCGCGTCAGAGGAATTGTGCTCGATGATGGACAGCGAATTGCAGGTGACCTTGTCGTAATGACTGTGGGCGCGTGGACGCCTTATCTGCTGCCTTTCACAAAAAACTTCTTCCGTGCCAACGGCCAGCCGGTTTTTCACCTAAAACCTCGGCAACCTGAGCTGTTCGCGCCGGAGCGTTTTCCGGTTTTCGGCGCGGACATTACGGCGACCGGTTATTACGGATTTCCAATTAATCGTGATGGCGTGGTAAAGGTCGCAAATCATGGTCATGGGCGGGAGATGTCGCCTGAATCTCCCGACCGCGCTGTTACACCCAAAGACGAAAAAGATTTGCGCAGTTTTCTATCATCAACATTTCCGGCCCTGGCGGACGCACAAATTGTTTACTCGCGTGTCTGCATGTATTGCGATACGCACGATGGACACTTTTGGATCGCCCCTGACCCGGAGCGCAAAGGATTAGTCATTGCTGCGGGTGATTGTGGGCACGGATTTAAGTTCGCGCCGGTGCTCGGCGAAATTGTTGCCGACGCGGTTGAGGAAAAAGCGAACCCAATTCTGCAAAAGTTCCGCTGGCGACCAGAAGTTCGCGCGGGAAGCGGAACAGACGCCGCGCGGTTTAATCCGGAAACGTCCAACGCTGAGCGCCGAACGTCCAAGGTCGAAATCTAGCGGCCGCCTACGAAATTGCCTTTTCCTGGGAGGCTCTCTCCCTTTTTGGCGGACGCTTTACTAACGTGATTTGCTTGATGCGCGCCGAATCAGAGGGGCTCCAAGTCGCAACGTCCGGATCGTCCTTAAAAGCATTGTGGATGAGACGCCGCTCGTAGGAATTCATCGGTTCAAGCTGAAGGGAACGGCCCGTGATGCGCACGCGATCAGCCAGGTCTCGCACGCGCTGCACAATGCGATCTTCACGCATCGAACGATAATGTTCGCAATCAACAATGACTTTTTCAGCGTCTTTATCTCTAGCTTGCAGCAGCCGATTAAGCAAAAACTGGATTGCTTCGAGCGTTTCGCCATTGCGTCCGATGAGGCGCCTGCTTTCCTCGGTGTAAATTTGCAGCGTCGCGTTGCCGCCTTCGTTGGTGGTTTCCTCGATTTGCACGACGAAGCCGAGATAACCAAGCATCGTGTCGAGCAGATCTTTCGGAGTCATCATCGCTTTCGTTTTCCCGCAGGCGCAACTTTTTCGAGCGTTGGCATTGGTTGTCGTTTGTTCTGATAAAATTGCAAGATGCTGAAAAGGTTTTGTGCAGTGTAATACAATGCCAAAGCTGCGGCAAAATTGTAGCAGATAAATAGAAAGATCAGCGGCATGAACATGGCGATGCGTCGCTGCGTAGGATCACCGGTTTTTGGCGTCATTGCCATGAGCCAAACCTGCGTTGCAGCCATGCAAAGCGGAATGATGTTGATCGGCCAACCAAGCAACGGCAGATGCGCTACGGTATCCGGCTGAGACAGGTCTTTTACCCAAAGAAATTTTGCGTTTCGCAATTCCACTGCCTGACCAAGCATTTTGAAAAGACCGAAGAAGATCGGGATTTGAATCATCATCGGCAAGCAGCCGCCGACCGGATTAATGCCGTATTGCTTGTAGAGCTTCATCACCTCCTGATTCATCCGGGTTGGATCGTCTTTGTATTTTTCGCGCAGCTCCTGCATTTTTGGCGACAGCGCAGCCATCTGGCGCATGGAGCGGTTGGCTTTGTTCTGGATCGGCCAAAGCGTGAGTTTGATGATGGTGGTGAGGGCCAGAATCGCCAGGCCGTAATCATGCAACCAGGAGTTCAGCAGGTTCATGAAATTGAGCAGAAACTGGCACACGATCTTGAACATCCCGAAGTCCATGACCTCCGCCTCATTGTGTGGAAGCTGCGCAAGCCGGTGATAAAGTTTCGGGCCGGCGTAAATTTCAAAACGTGCGCTGTACGTTTGGCCGGGCTGCAACTGAAATCCCGGCATTCCAAGCGCACCTTCAATGGCGAGCAGCTTTTGGTCTGGCGAGCGTTCGACGTCGAAATGCCTGCCCCATACGCCCACCGCCTTGGCAGTGAGCGGCGCCATTAGCGTGGTGAAAAACTGATTGCTCACGGCAACCCATTCCGCGCCAACGATATTCTCCTGATAATAGGGCCGCGCAGCGCGTTGGCCCAAGCCGAGAAAACCGCTACTGCTTCCGAACCAACCGACGTCAATTCCTTTCGCTCTTCCGTTAATGCACCAGACCAGACGCGTGTATGAAGGGTAATCCTTGGGATGAATTGGGGCCGCGGAACCGAGAGCCACAAAATAGCCACCGCTTTGATATGGCTTGTCGCCGCGGTTCTCGAGATCAACATCCATTTCGATCACGTAGTTGTCTTTGTTCTCCGGAGATTTTTCGAAGAAAAACTTTTTCCGGACAACGAGTTGCTCGTCCGTCGTGCGCTCAAATTGCACAACGGAATCTGACTCGGTAGATCCGGTAAACTCGGGAAGCGTCGGCGTGGCGGGCTGCTCGATGATTGCGCCGATTGGCGCGCTCTGATCTGAATTCAAAATAACGTTCTGCCCTTTTTCAGCCATTTGCTTGAGCAGGATCGCTTCCTTGATTCCGCCACCACGATTTGTGAGGCGCAGTTCGACGTCTGGATTGCGCAGCGTTTGGATCTTTTCGGCGAAGTTCTGCTCGGCGGTCTTCGGTGTGGCTTCCGCGACGGGGGTCGGTGATACCGAAGGCGCGAGAATCGCCTGAGTTGCCGTGGGAGAAACTTGTCCCGGCGCACCAACAATTGGAGCGGGTCTCGGGGCCATCTGTTTTGCCAGATAGATTTCCCATACGACGAGGCCAATTACGCAAAGGGCAACGACAATCCAGGCAGTTCGATCCATAAATCGTAAATCGCGCTGGTAGCCTATTCAGCGCGGTTGGGCCCGCTATTCAACGGCGAGCCCAGACGGTCAATTCTTGATGCCAGCCCTTTCCCTTTCGATACCGGGTCATACCCAGATCCGCCCCAGGGGTGGCATCGCCCGAGACGCTTCAATCCGAGCCAGCTTCCGTAAAGAACGCCATGCGCCTCAACCGCTCCCAAAAAATATGCCGAACAGGTCGGCGTAAATCGGCAGCCGGAATTTGGACCGCACAGCAAACGAAGAAACGGCGACAGCGTACACTGATAAATGCGAACTAAAAAACGAACCAGTCCCAGCATCAACGCAGAATAGAAGCGCGTCTTGCGAGACGCAACCATTCATGTTCCAGCTGTTGATAGCTCGCGTTAACGGCATCGCGTCTGGCAACGAGCACCATCCAAAAGCCGCCTCGCAAATCATGCTGGTGTTGCCGCACAATCTCGCGCATGCGGCGCCGAACACGATTGCGAACAACCGCGCCTCCGACTCGGCGCGAAGTAACAAAGCCTGAGCGGCACGGGTCAGAGTTGTCTACTGGCACCACATTGAGCATTAGGAGTTTGCCGCGCCGCGCGAAGCCGTCTCGCTTCACGCGCTCGTATTCTGGCGGCTTTGTCAGCCGCCGATCTTTTGAAAAGCAAAACGAATCTGCCGGCGTCATATCGCGCGATACGTTAACGAATCCCACAGCGAGATTTCAACAAACCGGCGCTACGACTTCGCGGCAACGGGGCTGCTCGGAATTTTTGCGCGATTTGTGAGCAGATCCAATGCCCGCCCATGCCGCGACCGTACAACAGAAGTCTTCCCCGGGAGCTGCCGGGAGAAGACTTCATAGGAAAAGAAGACGCCGAAGAATTACGAGCTGGGCGGTGACTCAGCTGGCGACTCAGTTGTTCCAGCGGGAGATTCAGTGGTTGTAGCCGGACTGGTTACTCCAGTCGCTGATGGCGGAGTTGTGGCGGCCGGGGTTGCAGCCGGCTCGGTTGTCTCGGTTTTTTGCTCGCATGCCGCAAGTAGCGCGGCGCTGGCCAGAATGCAGATGTATTTTTTCATAATGCTAGTTCGAAAGGGCACATTGGTGTAATTGAATAATTGGGGCAAGGCAGTTTTTTCGGCGGCATGGCAATTCTTCGTGAGCGTGGCACGCTCGGTAACCGTCGGTTAGAGCGGAGGCTCGTATTTTAGACCATGCGCTTCCGCTACCGCCTGACAAGTGAGCCGGCCGTCCCGAGTGTTGATGCCGCCGATCAGCGCCGGTTGTTTTTTGCATGCGCCGTCGAGGCCGAAGTCGGCGAGTAATTCTACGTAGCGGTACGTCACATTGGTAAGGGCCTGCGTAGCAGTGCGCGCGTACGCTGCGGGCATGTTTGCAACGCAATAGTGCGTAACGCCTTCCTCGACGTAGACTGGCTCAAGATGCGTCGTTGGTCGCGATGTCTCCGCACAGCCACCCTGATCAATGGAAATATCAACCAATACACTGCCGCGCTTCATCTTCCGCAACATCGCCCGCGTGATGAGCTTCGGCGCCTTCGCGCCAGGCAACAGCACAGCGCCAATGAGCAGATCGCACTCTGGCATCAGTTCGTTGAGATTCGCCTCGTTTGAATAAAGCGTGTGCAAGTTCTCCATTGTCAGGTCGAGAAAGCGCAAGCGCTCGACGTCGATATCGAGAATCGTCACGTCCGCGCCGAGCCCCGTTGCCATGCGCAGCGCGTTCACGCCCGACGTACCGCCTCCGATAATAACTACACGCCCGGGTAAAACTCCCGGCACACCACCCAATAAAACTCCGCTGCCACCATTGTATTTGGCCAGAAAATTGGCACCCATCACTACCGACATGCGACCAGCGATCTCGCTCATCGGTTCCAACAGCGGCAAACGGTTGTCCACCTGAATGGTCTCATAGGCCACAGCGGTGACGCCGGATTTCAGCAAGGCCTCTGTGAGCGGTTTACTCGCAGCCAGATGCAAATAGGTGAAAAGGATTTGACCCTTGCGCAACAGCGAAAACTCCGCCTCGCGAGGCTCCTTGACTTTCACAATCATGTCGGCGCGAGCGAAAACGTCTTTTGCGTTATCGACAATCTCTGCGCCAGCTTTGACATATTCTTCATCTGGATAACCGGAGCCGATCCCGGCATTCTTTTCCACCAGCATGGAATGACCGCGCCGGGTCAGTTGATTTGCAGCCGATGGCAGCAGGGCGACGCGTTGTTCCTGTTCCTTAATTTCTTTCGGGACGCCGATGATCATGCGAGCAAAGTGAGAAGTGATTAGTGATTAGTGAGAAGTAGGGAATCAAGCCAAATTGCTTCTCACCTCTCACTCCTCACCTAATTCAGCGACGGATCGTCCGGCGCCGCGGCGAGCATTTTATACCACGGACCGAGACTGCGCATGATGTCGAACCAGAGGTTTGGCAGTCGATCAAGTTTAAGCAGGGAAGGATTAGCTTTTTGAAGCAGCCACGCTTTCTGCTTCACCTCGGTTTCCAATTGACCCGCTCCCCAACCTGCATAGCCCACAAACGCACAAATTAGGTTTTTGTCGACGGCTGCAGTACCGGCATGTTCCAACACGGCGTTATGGCTGAGCTTAAATCCATCGCCTTTCTTCCATTCGAAAGCCGCGAACATTAGTTGATTTTTTCCAACTGGACCGCCGAGGAATACGGGCACGTCCGCGAGACCTGGCGGTGGCGTGTCGGTCACGAGATCGGCCACTTGTCTGTCGAGCGGGCGATTAATGATTACGCCCAGGGCACCTTCGTTCGGGTCATGCTCGGAAATGAAAAGCACGGTGCGCCGGAAATTAGGATCGAGCATATTTGGATGAGCGACCAGCAATGAACCGGCAAGACTGCGCGAGGATGGTTTCTCATCCAAGTTACGCATACAAAACTAGAAACCGCGCCATGGGCCTCCGCAAGCCCGGTACAGTAACAATGTCACTCTGGTAGCGCACAAGCCCGTAGGTATTGCCGGCGCATGAAAAATTTTGTGCAAAATCTTGTTGCCATCGGCTCGAAGCTCGTTTAGTAGCGTCGAAGTTTTCTACGATTGTTCTGGGGGGAACAGCCGCCCTTCACGCCCATCGGGTGTGGGGGGCGGTAATTTTTTTGATCATAAATGATGAAGTTCTGACTGAATCCGAAGTCGGGATACCGAATTCGACTCGTTATTCAGTATTTGTGCTTCGTCATTAATTCGACATTCGTCATTCGTGCTTCGTCATTCCCGATCAAATCTGGCACGGATCTCCTGGCCGCTCGCGCTCACGATGATCGCGTTGATCGTTGCGACGGTGGTTGTTGTGATCTTTTTGCGCCTGGAGAGCTGGCCGGCGCGAACGGCGCGAGAAGGCGGTGCCGAACTTGAGAGGTTGGGCAAAGAGTTGCGCGCTGCTTTTATCGACATTGCCCATTTGCAGCCGCGCATCACGATCAACAACCGCGTCTACATGGAACAAACCACGCCCGTAAGCGAGTTGGTCGTCCTTTCGAGACGCATCGAAGTCGAACACGAACTACTCCATACCTGGGTTGGCAGCTCGAAGCGCGTGAAACTGCATGGCACATTCAATGCCAAGGCCGGCTTCGATCTACAGCAGAACCTCTCGATCGACCTTCGGCCTGACGAAATCATTGTTCAGCTTCCACACGCTCAAATTCTTGGTGTTGAGCAGGAGCAGGTGGAAGTCCTCGCGTTTGAAAACGGTTTGTGGAACCGAATTTCCGGGCAGGATCTTCAAAGCGAGTTGTCGATCCTGCCTGAGCTAGCCTCAAAAAAAGCAACGGAAACTGGCTTGGTCGCTGAAGCGGAGCGCACATTGCAACGACAACTCAGCGAACGAATTCATCCGCCGCAGCCATTACATCTGATTTTCAAGGATGCCGCTGCAAGTGAACCCAGATAAATGACGAATGAGCGTCGAAGCTCAAATGAAGAAAAGCGGCACGACCACCGCATTTCTTGAGTTTCTCATTTGGGCTTTCTTCGTCATTCGGCATTCGTGCTTCGTCATTTTTTCAGCACAGTGATGTAAATGCCGCTCAGGAATCGATTGTCATTTGCAACTCTGCTCATCCTGCTCGTGGTACTTCTCGCGATTATATTCGCGCCATTTGTCGTTTCCAATGGCATTCGCCTGTGGGTCTGGTGGCTAGCAAGGCAGGAGGGCTTCGTCGCTAGTATTGACAAAGTCGACGCATCATTTCTGCGCCCGGTTGTGATTCGGCAGCTCCACCTGAAAAGCATGCGCGACAATGTGTTTCGCGTCGATATAACTGCCACTGACGCGAGCGTTGGCCTAAATTTTAGACATGTTCTGCTGCACATGCGCGGCCGCATTATTCGCGACCTTTCGATTCGCGAACTACGTGTGGAGTTGCATCGCAGCAACCCAGATTTGCGAGCGATAACCCGGCGAGGCTGGTCGACGCTGCAGCGATTGCTGCCAGAAAATCTCAGCATTGCCAATTCCGAGATGCGCGTTGAGAGCGGACCGACTTTGATTCTGTTGCGACGCGGCATGCTGTCCGCTAGCGAGACCGAGGCTGGCCGGTTTAGCGCTTCGGAGGTCATGATTGCATCGCCGTGGTTGCGCCAAACGTTTTCGCAATTGCGCGGAGCAACTCACTGGGAAGCCAACCGTCTGACGCTCGGCGGACTCACTTTGAGCCGCGGTCTCGACCTTCAATCTGCCACAGCAGACTTGTCGCGGCTGGGCAAGCAACGTGTGGGGTTACAGTTCGACGTTGACGTTTTCGGTGGAAAAATCCGCGGGAACATCTCGCATGAATGGCGTTCTCAGCATTCCAACTGGAAGATTGCAGGTGGCGCCAGCGACATTTCTCTTGGGCAAACGTCGGATGCGTTCGGGTTCGCCGATCGCGTTGACGGTCTGCTCCACGCCGCCAACTTCACGTTTCGTGGAAACCTAGTCGAGCCCGATCGTGTAACCGCGTCGCTGTGGAGTGAATTGACCGGGCTTACGTGGCGCAATCGCACAGCCGAAGCGATCATGCTCGGGGCGGCCGTTTACAACCGGAAAATTGAGCTCCAACAACTGTATATCAGACAAAAGAGCAACCAGCTCACTTTGAGCGGCGAGGCGGCATTTCCCGCGAACTCGTCCGGTTGGCTCAGCCCCGATTTTCGCGGCAACATTTCTGCATCGATCAATCAGCTTGGTGATTTTGTCGCTCTGTTTGGCGCAAACCCAGGCGATTTTGCCGGGAAAATTACGATCGAAGGAGCAATGGACACTCGCGATCGCAAATTTGGCGGACATCTCGCGGTTGAGGGCGCTTCCCTCACATTTTTCAAAACCGGCATCGACAGTCTGGCAGCGAACCTGAATCTCAGAGGGACCGAGTTGGAGGTTGAACAATTGGAGATCAAACGCAAAAACGATTCGCTGAGGGGGCAAGGCAAGATCGATATGTCGCGTGAGCACAACTATTCGGGAACGGTTGACGCTCGAGCCGATAATCTACTCGAGTATTTTTCCCCTTCGCATGGATCTGCCGACAAAAGTGTGAGCGCAATTTCGCTAGATGTTCAGGCAAACATCAACGACAGCAATTGGGATACGCATGGCGTATTTCGTCTTGCAGATTCGAGTCCGGTTAGTTTCACAGCGAATTTTTCCCTACCAGTGGGAACAGATTGGAACGCTTTCCAGTTATCTCCGCTCAATGTTACCGTCGACTTTCCGTCAGTTTTTCTGGCAAAGGCGCCTCAGCTTTTTCACCCTGCAATTCTCCAGGACGGGATTGTGAGCGGAAGCATTTCTGTTTCCGAAACGCTCCAACATCCGCACATCAATGGCGACGTGCAGCTTGTGAACGCAAAATTGTCAGGCGACATCTGGACTCCTTTCAATTTTGTCGAAGCGAGCGGCCGGATTGCTTTTGGAGGAAATCTCGCATCAGTGGAGTTTCTAAACGTCGCGAGCAAGGATGTGGATCTTTCACTGCGCGGCGAAATTGATTTTGAAGATACCAATGATGTAACGGTCAGGATAAGCGGAGCGACGCCGATCTTCGACCTAACCTCCCAACAGATCGATTGCGTGAACAAAATCAAAGTTGCGCCAGCCGTGTTGACCCTCGCGCCTGCCGTAACCGAGTTCGAATTTTGCGGTGGGCTTTTCCAGCCCGGCTGGACGGTGAGCCTACACGAAAGCACCGGTCTTGAGTCATCGGCGATGTCAGACCCGGACGGTGTTGCTCGCAACCTTCCGCTCTGTCTGAGCACGAGCTCTGAAGAAAAAACACTGCTGCTTGGTGGTCTCCCGCGTCCTGAAACACGCGGCGAGACCACACGTTCAAAGAAAGAAGAGAAGCGGCGATAGCGCGCCAGCTGGGAGATTTCTGCGACGCTGTTACCGTTTTGCTGTCGCGAGCCAGCGCGAAAGCTTTTCTTCCAGAGCGGGGGTAAGATTCACGCGAAACTCCGCGCCCGCATCGAGGCGTAACGAATTGCCATTTGCGCGATCGAACAACAATTGAACCGTCCGGCGCCCCGGCGAGCTCACCAGAAGATCGCGCACCTCGCGTAGCTCGTCGCCCGTTGTAGCGGAAGAAAATTGGAGGAGCACCGGGGACTCCTCAAATGCGTCTGTCGATTGTTCCTTCGCCCCATTAGTTTTGCCGGGCGCGAGCAATCGGATTTCCGTAGCCGTGGCGCGAAGGACTTCCTCGCGTTTGTCCAGGGTTCCCTTTATCTCGATAACGCGTCCCGATGCAAGCGCATCCGAGACTTTAAGATATACCTCGTTCCAAACGACCACCTCTAGCATCTGCGTCAGGTCTTCGAGCCAAACTACCGCGAACGGTTTGCCCTCCCGTCTGGTAAATTTTTTTTCCACGTTCACAATGGCTCCGGCGATCTTGAACGGCGCGCGATCGTCGAGCTCGCTTAATGAGGCAATCGATCGGTACTTTTTCGCTGCAAACAAGTCCGCGTAAGCGTCCAAGGGATGTCCGCTGACGTAAAAACCGAGAAGCTCTTTCTCATACGAAAGCTTTTCATGTTCGCTCCACCGGGTAGCCAGTCTCTTTCTCGATGTGCTTGAAGCAGTTGCCTCATCAAAAAGTGAAACCTGGCCGGCCAAACGGTCCCGCTGCGCTGCGATCGACGCGCTCACTGCGTCATCGATGCAGCCAAAGAGTTCGGCACGATCACAGCCAAGAAAATCAAAGGCGCCGGACTTGACGAGGCTTTCCAACATCTTGCGGCTAGCAATGCGCGAGTCCAGCCGCGTGCAGAAATCTTCCAGTAAAATGAAGTCCCCTCGGTGTTCGCGCTCGCGAATCACGGCTTCCATGGCGATTTCGCCGACGTGTTTGATCGCGGCTAGGCCATAACGAATGGCCCTGTAGCCGGGATCGGTGATCCCGGCCTGTGATTCTCGCGCGCGGCTGCCGGCATCATCGATGCCGGCTACAGTTTCGGGCGTGAATTTCAGGCCGCTCTTGTTAATGTCCGGCGGCAGAATGCAAACACCCATGCGTCTGCATTCGCCGACGAAAACTGAAATCTTTTCCGTGTTATTGATTTCGTTGCTCAGAAGACCCGCCATGAATTCCACCGGGTAATGCGCCTTCAGATAGGCCGTTTGATAACTGATCACGCCATAGGCCGCGCTGTGGCTTTTGTTGAATCCGTAACCGGCGAATTTTTCCAGCAAATCGAAAATGGCGTTTGCTTTTTTCTCGGGGATTTTGTTCGTGCGCGCGCAGCCTTCGATGAAGTTTTTTCTCTCCTTTGCCATCTTCTCCTTGTCTTTCTTGCCCATGGCTCGCCGGAGAAGATCGGCCTGCGCGAGTGAGTAGCCGGCAAGTTTGCTCGCAGCCGCCATTACCTGTTCCTGGTAAATCATCACGCCGTACGTGTCGGCGCAGATGTCTTCGAGCAATGGGTGCAGATATTTGATCGGCGTGATCCCCTTTTTCGCTTTCACGTATTCCGGGATGAGTTCCATCGGGCCAGGCCGATAAAGGGCGATCAAGGCGATGATGTCATCGAGCTTCTTCACATCGAACTGCTTCGATAAACCGGTCATCCCGCCGGATTCCATCTGAAAAAGGCCAATCGTTTCGCCACGATTATAGAGGGCGAATGCAGCGGGATCATCGAGTGGAATATTCTTCAGCGAAAAGTCCGGCTCTCGTTTGCGAATTAGGGCCAGCGTGTCCTCGATCACGGTCAGCGTTTTCAATCCGAGGAAATCCATTTTTAGCAGGCCAAGATCGTTGAGCGGTCCCATCGAATATTGGCTGATCACATCATTGCCTTTCATGTCGCGACAAAGGGGGATGTAATCAGACAAATCGCGGTCCGCGATCACCACGCCTGCAGCGTGAACTCCGGCGTTGCGCGACAAACCTTCGAGAACTTTGGCGTAATCGAAAAGCTGCCGGGTTGCCGGTTCCGTGGCCACAGCTCGTTTGAGTTCCGGATTTTTTTCCACTGCTGAATCCAGCGTGATGTTCAATTCATTTGGAATCATCTTCGCGATGCGATCGGCATCGCGATAGCTCCAGCCCATTACTCGGCCGACGTCGCGCACCACGCTCTTCGCTTTGAGTTTGCCAAAAGTGATGATCTGCGCGACGCGGCGTTCCCCGTACTTTTGCCGAACGTATTCGAGGACTTCGCCACGGCGCGCTTCGCAGAAATCAACATCGATATCGGGTGGAGAAACGCGGTCCGGATTTAAAAAGCGCTCGAAAATAAGACCGTACTGCAGCGGATCGATATCCGTAATTCCGAGAACGTAGGCAACCATCGAACCCGCAGCCGAACCGCGTCCCGGCCCGACAGGAATGCCTCTCTCCTTCGCAAAATGAATAAAGTCCCAAACGATCAGCAAATAACTGACGAATTCCGTCTTTTCCAGAACGCCCAGCTCATAATCGAGCCGCCGGATCAACTCCGCATCGTTCGCTGCCCGTTCACCGTAACGCTGCCGCAAACCGCTATAACAAAGCTCGCGCAAAAAACTTTCGCGCGTCTTGCCGGCCGGGACCGGATATTCCGGATATTTGGAGCGCCCAAATTCAAGGTCGAGATGGCAACGTTCACCAATCTTGAGCGTGTTCTGAATCGCCTGCGAAAAATCGCGGAACACCTCGCGCATTTCATCCGGCGATTTGAAATACAACTCCGGAACATAGCGCATCCGGTTTTCGTCCTGCACCATCTTGCCAGTGCCGATGCAA
>Ga0307282_10000342_pt1 | contig 14351 bp, 14 predicted proteins | sample ER_DNA_121_FD_194475 | JGI IMG/M metagenome (GOLD analysis project Ga0307282, IMG submission 194475) | Bulk soil microbial communities from the East River watershed near Crested Butte, Colorado, United States - ER_DNA_121 | ecosystem: Environmental > Terrestrial > Soil > Floodplain | place...
GTGCCGATCGCGTCCGTCCGTCCGCTCGAACAGGCGGCACAAGCGCTGCGCGAGGTAATCGCGGGAGCGGACGGCGCGATCGTCCTGTCACTCCGAACCTAGCCTGGCCCCCTCGCCGTGCGGATGAAGCAGCTGGCCGCCGAACTTGGCGAGGCCAGGAGGCCAACAGCCGCGAAGGCGCATCCCGAGGCCAGCGCGAAAATCTCATTGAAGTCCACTCCCGAAACATCGGCCGACTGGCCCTCGTTCGCAAGCTGCCTTAGACGAACGCTCCGGGTGACATTCCCGCACACTGGCCCAGCCGAGAGAACGTGGTCGGACTAAAGCCCTCGGGAGTCGCCGGCTTCGCGCAGGACGGCGATGACTTCGCGCAACCAACGGCGCGCCCGGTCGATATTCGGTCCTGGTGGCGCTAGGTCGGCGGTATCCGCTTGCAGCTCGGTCATCACGAGCATGGCCCGCAGCGGGTCGGGTTCGGTCAGGGCTAACTCGATTCGCTCTGCGAGTCGTTCTGGTTTCACGGGAAGCCCTCGAACCCGATCAGCGAGACGTTTGCTCGTCGGCTGCCACACCCGGTTCAATGCGTAGATGATTTGGAGCACGCGCACGGCGTCGTTGTAGAGGTACTCAACGAGGGCAAGCCGCTCGCCCGGCCGAGCGAGTGTGAGGTACCCCCTCGGGTGGAAGCCGCCCCAAGTGAATGCTGACTCCTCAATCCGCGCCGCCGCAAGCGCTTCCGGGTAGACGCCGAGTTGCTGTTGCCAGGTCTCTAGCAACCCGATCGTCCGGAGTGCGATCCCGTTTGCGAGGGCCTCAGCCGCGGCGGATTGCTCGCCCGAGAGGAGCGCGGAGACAGTCGCCTGCGCGAACTCGCGCGGCCACCAGATCGTTTCGATGGGGAGGCCCTCGTAATAGCCGAACACGCGCGAAACTTCGGTTCCCTGGGTGCCCCAGGTATCGAGGTTGACGAGGCCCACCCGACTGGCGTGCTCGAAGCACTCGGTGAGATCGAGCCGCGTCGTCGTGACGAGAAGCATCTCGATGTCCGAAATCTCGTCGGCGACGCCGCGCGAGACACTGCCCGTCAGCACGACCTCTTCGACAACAGGTGGCAGCTCAGCGGCGATCCGCTCTGCGGCCTCCCGCAGGGCGCCTGTACTAGATCTCGGCACTCAGCGAATCTACCGCCGCAGCCACAGTGTCCGAACTACGCGCTTCTAAGCGTCGATCCGCGCACCCGAGAGGGCGAGTCGCCCGGGTGACTTCAGCGGCGGTCGGTCAGCAAGTCCCTCGATGATCCGAATTGAGTTCCTCGCCCGATAGCCTTGATCTGTGGAGCCCCGTGTCGATGTAATCACGTTGGCCGTCGAGGACCTTGAGCGGGCTCTACGGTTCTATCGCGACGGGCTCGGCTTCGAGTCGAGGGGCGTCATCGGGACGCAATGGACGGACGAGGAATCCGGCGCGAATGGCGCCATCGCGGTGTTCAAGTTCGAGAGTGGGTTGCTCCTCAGCCTGTACCCGCGCAGTGACCTCGCCAAGGACGCAGCGATTCCCGCCGGTCCAGCGCGCCCCGGCGAGTTCAGCCTGGGGCAACTCGTGCAGAGCCGCGCCGAGGTGGATGAGTTGATCGAGAAGGCCGAAGCCGCCGGGGCGGCCGTCACCACGCCGCGCGACAGGCCGTGGGGCATCTACTCCGGCTACTTCCGCGACCTGGACGGCCACCTCTGGGAGATCATCTGGAATCCGAATAGAGACTGATCTAGCGCGGCCTCGGGTGACATTCCCGCACGCTGGCCCAGGCGAGTTAGGTGCGACTAGCTCGGACCGAAGCGACGCGATCACCCTCACGCAGGAGCGGAACCGCTTGCATCCGAGGCCCGGACCCGTCCTCGCTGAGGATCGGTTCGGGCGAGTATTGAACGACGTACGCCCGACGCATCGCCGGCGTCGTGTTCGCTCCGCTGCGATGGAAGACCGTGCTCGAGAAGCCCACGATGCTGCCTGCCGGGACAACGGCCGGTATGCCGGCGTCGTCGCCGAAGTACCCAATCATGTCGCCTGTCGCCGCATCTCTCCGGTGTGGCACGACCTCGCGCGTGCCCGCGCGCGAGTACGGGAGCACGTACACGGTGCCGTTGGACTCGGCGACTTCATCGAGCGCGATCCAGCACGTCAGGTAAGGCGAGTGCGGGTAGGGGATGTAGCCGGAGTCCTGGTGCCACGAGAAGCTGGTCTCACCTTCAGTCCCCTTCACGACGTACTGGTCGTTGAAGAGGTACGCGTCCGGGCCGAGGGTCGCGCGGCAGATGTCGGCCATGCGCTCGTCGAGGACGAAGCGCCGTAGCACCTCGCTCTCGGTGGAGCAGTTGTTGACGAAGTAGCGTCGGCCACGCATGCACAGACCGATGTGGTCGGTGCCCGCGGCATCCATCTCGGCATCGCGCTTGTCGATGAAGTGCTGGCATTCGCCCCGCAGGTCGGCGAGCTCGGTGTCCCCAAGCACAGCCTCGAGCACGAACCAACCTTCACGCTCGTATGCCTGCCGCTGCTCGTCGGTGATCATTTCCTGATACGTGGTCATCTCAACTTTGCTCCCCGTTTTGACGTACGCCGGTAGTCTGCCGGCACGTGCTACGACCGACTGCTCGTCTTGTGACGATTAGTGATCGTTTTCTGCTGACATGACGAGCGCCGTCCTTGCCCCGTCGGAATATGCTGGCGCCGTCTGGCGATATACCTTCGCACGCTCGCGCGCGCACCTCGCCATGCATAGTCATGCGGAGCTCGAGTTCAACCTCGTGCTGCAGGGCAGGGCCGCATACGTCGTCGACGACGCTCGCTACGACCTCGGCCGTGGCAGCTCGATCTGGCTTTTTCCTGGTCAGAAGCACTTGCTGATCAACCAGTCGCCCGACTTCGAGATGTGGATCGGAGTGTTTCGGCGTCACCTGGTGGAGCAGACGTGTACCAGCGACTGCGCACGCCCGGCACTGGCGGAGCTGCCGGAGGACCCCGCTCCTCGCGCGGTCGCCCCGGATGCCCTCGATGTCCTGCTGAAGCGCGTGGAATCGACGCGTGCGGACCCGGATGCCGATGCGGCGACCTTCAACGCGGGCCTTGCGTTTGCATTGCTGGACGCGTGGAATCGACACAGAGCGGCCTCGCGTAGCGAGCCGGTGCGCCGCGTGCACCCGGCCGTCGAGCACGCCGCTCGACTTCTGCGCGACGACGCTGGGCCCACTACCGTTCACGAGTTGGCGGCCCAGGTGAACATGAGTCCGGCGCATCTCAGCCGCCTCTTCAAGTCGCAGATCGGTACGACGATCGTTGGCTTTCGCAACCAGCAACGCCTCGAGCGATTCATGCGGCTTCGCGAGTCAGGCGAGGCCGCCACGCTCGCCCGCGCCGCCCTCGATGCCGGCTTCGGCAGCTACCCGCAGTTCTACCGCGTGTTCAAGCGCTTGACGGGCGTAGGCCCGGCTGGCCTTCGCCTTTAGGGACATTCCCGCACACTGGCCCAGGCGAGCCCAGCTACTCGCGCGCCGCGCATCTTAGGCGGCGCTCCTGTAAGTGCGCGCGCGTTAACGGACCAAGCTCAAGAAGGCCGTCACCTCAGTCGCGAAGAGCTCGGGTTGCTCCCACGCGGCGAAGTGGCCGCCGAGCTCGGGCTCGTTCCAGTAGTGGATATCTGTGAATCGCTGCTCCGCTTCAACTCGCGATGGGCGCTGTAGCTCGTAGGGGAAGATCGAGCAGCCCGCGGGGGCATGGACAATGTCGCGCTTCTCGAGTGGCCCTTCAAGCCAGCGGTCGACATCGGAAAGGCTTTCCCAGTACAGCCTCGCGGATGACGCGCCGGCGCGGGGCAGCCAATAGAGCATGATGTTGTCGAGCATCGCGTCGCGCGTGATCTTGCTCCGCGGGTCCGTCCAATCGCCCACCTTCTCTGTGATCCAGGCGGCCAGCCCGGCCGGTGAATCGGTCAGCGAGTAGCCGATGGTCTGCGGCCGCGTGCGCTGCTGCGTTGAGTAACCGGCCTCATCGGCACGCTGCTCGCGGCCTGTGACCTGCGTGCCTGCGAGGGGCGGGACGAGTGGCGGCATTAGGTGGATCCCCGCGACGTGCTGCGGATCCTGCTGCCCCAGGCTCGCGCTCACGCTGGTGCCCCAGTCGTTGCCCTGGGCGCCGTAGCGGTCGTAACCTAGCCGCGCCATCAGCGTGGCCCATGCGCGCGCGATTCGCTCGACGCCCCAGCCCGGGGCGCCCGGCTTGTCGCTGAACCCGTAACCGGGCAGCGATGGGACGACGCAGTGGAAGCCGGCCTCGGTAAGCGGCTGCAAGGCGTCGAGGAACTCGATCACCGAACCGGGCCAGCCGTGGGTGAGGATGAGCGGGAACGCCCCCGCGCGCGGCGAATGGGCGTGCAGGAAGTGGATGTCCAGGCCGTCGATCTCGGTCCGGAACTGGCCGATCTGTTCGAGCCGTTCCTCGCAGCGGCGCCAGTCGTAGCCGTCGCACCAGTATGCGCACAACTCCTGCAGCTCGCCGATCGCTAGACCCTGGCTCGGATCCGTCTCGGCCTCCGGCCAGCGAGTCGCGCGAAGTCGCAAGCGCAGAGCCTCGAGCTCCCCTTCTGGCACCGCCGGGTTGAACGGCTCGATCATGCAGCCATGCTGGCACGCTCAACCTTCCCTAGGCGCCCGCACCAGCCCTCACGGACTCTGTTCGGGTGACATTCCCGCACGCTGGCCCAGGCGTGCGCTCGTTCCTCTGACCTAGCATTCACGCGCGTGGCTGGGCTCCGAGGCTACTGGAGATGGCTCGGTCAGTGGCTTCGGCTCTCTCATGCCGGCCGCGTGGTCTTCACCGCCACACTGCTAGCAGGAGGCGCCGGGATGGTGTTCGGACGGGCTCACGGCGACCGGGAGGGCGGTGCGCCCCTCGTCGTCTGGCGCTCGTGGTGGCCGGTGTGGTCGCCCTCGATGCCGTCGGCCGCGGAGTCGTCGCTGCGGTTCGCCGTCTCATCTTGCGGGGTCGGCTCAGGCGTCATTCCTGAACGCTGGCGCAGGCGACGGACTAGCCGTCCAGCCTTACACTCCGCCGGAGGAGACGGCGCGCCAGCAGCACCACCGGCACCGCCGTTGCAGCCGTGAAGGCGATCCAGTATCGACTAATTCATCAGGCCGAAGCGACGACCTCTCGGACCTCGACGCCATCGAGCGTGACGTCGTCGGGAGCGTCAGCCGCGATCGCGCTTATCCGATCGCCCGCCGCGCGTGCGTTCTCCTCCGAGTCAAAGATGATCATCGAGAGCCCGTCCGTCTCCCCACCACCGGTCGCCCACGTCCAGTAGCCCGTCTTGAAACCGGGCGCGCCCGAGACCTGCGGCACAACTTGGCTGTTGAGCACGTCCCGAGTGCGGTCGGCATTGTGAATGGTCACGCGCACGACGAGCGCATGCATCTCCGCCTCCTTTCGCGTTGCGTCTGGAGCAGCGAGCTTAACGCTGGTCGTCGCAGCACGACAGGCGATCGACGTGTGGCGCGCTTGGCGCCCTGGCCGTGCACCAACGTTGGACGACAAAGTCGCTGCGGTTACGTACTACGCAGAGAGCGACGCCTGGCTACCTGTCGAGTCGTGACGCTCTAGTGACATTCCCGCACGCTGGCTCAGGAGACAGCCCTGACGCTGAAGCCGTGCCACCCGCGTCTAAAGCGGCGCCAGCCGAGCGAGCGTGTCTCGTATCAGAGCGAGGTAGCCGCTGTGTGCGAGCGGAAGATCTGCTATCTGGGCTACGTCGAACCATCCAATGTGGTCGTGCTCTGCAGGCGAAGCATTAACGGGATCTCCGCCCCACTTCTCGACGAGCCAGATCCGCAAGACGAATCCGGGCTCAACGACTCGTACCAGTTCGGGCCCCGGCTGTTGGATCAGTATTCCCAACTCCTCTTCCAACTCACGAGCCAGCGCCTTGATAGGCGATTCCCCGTCCTCCACATGCCCACCGGGAAAGTCCCATACATCTGGGTACCATCGCCGACCAGCGGAGCGGTGGCACAACAACACTCGGCCGTCGCGCACCAAGAGCGCGGCCACGATTTCATGGGCTTCCGCTGTGCCAGGAGCCACTGCATCCATCTCCAAACTCTGTCACCCCAACCACGCGGTGCCACTCCACGCTCGGGTGACATTCGCGAACGCTGGCCCATGCGGCGGGTTACTGCGGCACGCCGGGCGAAGTTGCGCGCGCAGCTCGCGCGATTTACGCCTCGATGGAGGACCGGAGCCGCCGTCCCCCCTTATCACTGGTGCGGGCGGTGGTTCCTTCGCCGCGAAGGACGTTCACCCTGCCGCAGACCCCAGTAATTGCCCCGGTCCTCGGATAACTCTTCCCGCGTTCGGCTTGCGCCTAAACGCATCGGACCATGCGGGTTTTGTGGTCTACGGGATGTATTCGCAGAGGATGATGCCGGCGCGGTCGTACCAACGGAGGACCCTCCGGGGGAAGGGGGATCGTCGAAGACAGTGAGGCTCGTAGACCCCCAAGCTCCCGCGCTTTACTCCGAGCAACGTTGACACGATCGCAAACGGAGCACCCTCGGTTTTTGGTTGGCAGAGCCAAAGCGACCCGGCTAGGTTTTCGCGAAAGAAACCGCGAGAGAGACGGAACCGAGGAAGAGGGCGGTGCCTACAACCCTCGCTAGTCTCGAACCACGACGTACCGGATGGGCACCCCCTGAAAGCTGTGTTGCGGTGCGTCCTTGGTCGCCATGGACTCGACGAGTCCTTTCTCGTCATCCGGGCGAACCGCAACGACGATCTCCTCGGCCGCAAAGGTCGCAAGCGCGTCGCTGATGGCAAGATCGAACTTCGCCTCGCCGGCAACAGCATCAACCGTCTCTCCGGGAAGCCGCTCGGCCGTGCGTTCGGCGACGCGCTCTGCCTGACCGAACGCTTTCTCGTCGTTGGCGAGCCAGTCGAGTATGCCCTGCCGTGTGACCGGGACCACGACCTTGATCGTGTCGGTCTCGCTGAATTGTCCGCGCAGGACGTCGTCCGCATGTTGAACCGTGCTGACCACGAGGATGTTCTTGCCCATGGCGAAACCGTACCGTGACCGCGCCGAGATCGGAGACCTGCCTAAACTCTGCCGCATGGACGAGCGAAACGAGCGCATCGCCAAGAACGAAACGGTGTTTCGGGCGGCCAACCGCGAGATCGAGCATGCCGGCCAGGAGGCAGGCGGAACCGGCCAGCTGATCGAAGTTCTTTGCGAGTGCGGACGGCAGGGGTGTGACGGCGTGATCACCATGACGGTCGCGGACTACGACGGCGTTCACTCACAGGCCGACCGTTTCGCAGTCCTTGGGGGGCATGAGAGCCCGGAGATCGAGAAAGTCGTCGAGGAGCGGGCTGGCTACCTCGTGGTCGACAAGTTCGGCGAGGCCGAGGACATCGTCGAGCATGAGTCCGGCTAGAGCAGCGGTCGTCCCCTGGAGTTTTCGTTCGCAATGCCAAGGGATCGTCAATTGCCGGCGACCGAAGGAACCAGCATTGGAGGCTGGAGTGACGCTAGGTCCCGGACTTCAGTGATCTGCCGAGCAGATCGTGCAGCCGGGCACTGAGCGCCATGAGTTTCTCGCTGAGCCCGTCAACTGCAATGTCGACTCCTTCCTCGGCGGGCGCTCCTCGAGCGCCCTCTGTTCTGCACCGAATATCTGTGAGCGTCAGAAGCGATCGCGCGCCTCGTCCTTTGCGTCCTCGAGCTGTTCCTTGCCCTCGCCGACCTTCTGTGGGGCTTCGCCCTGCTTCTCGCGGAGCTCGTCGTCGGTCAGCTTGCCCTCGGTCTCCTTGAGCTTGCCCTCGACCTTTCACGCATACCTTCCACGGTGACCCCTTTCGTCTGATGTTTGAACATGAATGGTTCCTGTCTCTCACCAGCCGAAACCCTGTACCGAACCTGAAGAACGGATGAGCGGCCGAGGCCTCATCGCGGAGCCTTAGAACTCGATGCTCTCCCCGAAGTTAGTGAGGCGATAGTCGGCGAGGCCGTACAGCGTTAGGGCAACCGTGGCAACGCACGTCTCCGACCCTTCGAGGTCCACGCGCCCTCGCGAACCTTATGGCTGCAAGAGAGGGTGGCCTGCGCACCCCGGCTCTCCTTGTTCTCTCCGAGAACCGCCTTTTGAAACGGCGAGCCTCGTTTGTCTGCCCTGTGTTAGGCCCTTCCCCGCATGAAGTAGAAGATGAGCACCACGAGCAAGATGATGATGAGAAGACCGATCAGTCCGTAGCCGGTTCCGGCGATGGCAAGCACGTTGCCCTCCTTGTGATGACGCTAAAAAGTTGCCGCTCCGCGTGTTCGCAGACGGTCTTTACCTACTTTCAAGCCTTCGCAAACCCGCCAGTGAGATGACCGCGGATGACGCGGCTCTTCGGAGGCGACCTCCTAACTGCGATCGTCTTCCGGCGGTGCACGGTCGATTCTCTGTGCGTTCGACCATCCTGTCGACGACACGCTGCTCCACTGGGTGTTCGGCCTAGCCGTTGGCTAGGAGGGTTCCCCAGCAGAAGACTGTTTCAAACACTGATCGGCCGAGACCTTCTGCACGCTCTCGGACAAGCTCCAGCAGTTGGCTGTTCAGAGTCGGACGGCTCGCGGGGAATAGGTGGTCCGAGTCACCCCGCGTCCGGCAGCGCCCGGAAAGCCACTTGCGCTCCTAGAGTAATCCGAAGAGGGGGCGCCTAACACTCTGTCTAAAAACGCGTCGGCGGAGGTTCCCGTCGGTGTTATCGGTGCTGTTCAATCAAAAGGCTACCGAGCGCCTGCGCGCGTTTCGCCGCGTCGCGGTCGCCCTCGGCAGCCTGCACGATAGAGCCCTTCATCAGGATGTGCCAGGAGAGGGCGAAGCCGTCGGCGTCGCGCAGTCCGGCCGCGAGCGCGAGGCTGCGAATGACGGAGCGGATGTTCTCGAGGTAGTCGGCGCTTGCGCGGCCGACGGGGTGGTCGAGGTCGCCGAACTCGAGGAGGACGTTGACGAAGGAGCAGCCTTCGAAGTCGTCGCGGTGGAACCACTCGTCGAACAGGTCGAATATCGCAAGCAGCTGCTCCTCCGGTGTTCCCCCGCGCCGCCGTGCCTCCCTCTCGACCCAGCCGTAGGTCCAGATCTGCTCGCGCTGCTCCAGAAAGGCGAGCACGAGTTCGTCCTTGGAGGGGAAGTGCTTGTAGAGCGTCGCCTTGGCGACACCGGCGCGCTCGACCAGCTCGTCGATACCGACATCGTGAATGCCCCGATGGGAAAAGAGCTCGTAGGCGGTGCCGAGGATGCGTTCGCGAGCACTTTCCTCAGACTCCGGACGAGTGGCGGGCGTTGTGGCCATCTGGAGAAGGTTAGCACTGGACAGAACTGTCTGTTTGGCGAGGGTGAGTGACGGCCCGCGCCTGGTGTTTAGGGATCAAACAAGTGGACAGAACGGTCTTACTACACGGACCGTTCGGAGCAGTTCTTCTGGTTCTGCCTGTATCGAGTCACGGTGGTTTGCGAGGGGATGGGGTCTGAATCCTCCGCCGTAATCGATCCACGAAGGAGGCACCACATGGCAGCAACCGAGACCGCTGAGCGGGCGCGCAGGCACGCGCCGGCCAGTCGGACGCAGGACGAGACGAAGCACGCGCTCAAGACGACAGAGTTCGTCGCGATGGTCGGCGTCATCGCGGCGATCCTGATCGCCACAGCCGTGTCCGACTCGCTCAACGACGTCCGCGCCTGGACGCTCATCGCCGCAGTCGCGATCGGCTACATGATCAGCCGCGGCCTGGCCAAGTCCGGCACCAAGTACGCCGGTGGCGAAGACCCGCTCAACCGGAACAACCACTAGACGCACGAGATTGAAGTCTGTGCCCGGGGCGATGCGCCCCGGGCACATGCCCATTGCACACAGCAAACCCCGGAGGGAGGATCCATGCCGAAAATCGACGATTCGATTGAGGTTCAGGTTCCCGTAGAGCAGGCGTACAACCAGTGGACGCAGTTCGAGGAGTTCCCGAAGTTCATGGAGGGGATCCAGTCCGTTCAGCAACTCGACGACACGCATGTCCAGTGGGTGGCCGAGGTCCGCGGCGAGAGCCGGCAGTGGACTTCCGAGATCACCGAGCAGGAGCCGGACGAGAGGATCGCCTGGAAGACGATCGAGGGCGAGGTCAAGAACGACGGCGTCGTCACGTTCGAGCAGGTCGGCGATGGTCTGACGCGCATTAACCTTGAGATGGAGGTCGAGGGCGAGTCGACTGCGGAGAACGTCGCAGGCGATCTCCTCGGCATCGTCAAGAGTCAAGTGCACGGTGACCTCGAGCGGTTCAAACAGCTGATTGAAAGCCGCAACGAGGAGACGGGTGCCTGGCGCGGCGAGGTGCAAGACGGCGACACGAAGTAAACGGCGGCCCGATTCGCAACTCCAGCTCCGTCGGCAGGTTCCTGGCCCTGACCGAAACCCGCTCGTAAACGACAAAAGGAGTACTAGATGTCCACGAAGATGACCAAGCCACGCGACCTGTTCCTCCACGAGCTCGGCGACGTGCTTTACGCCGAGCGCACTCTCGTGAAAACCCTGTCAGAGCTGCAGGAGGAAGCTTCGGACGATGAGCTCGCCCTCGGCTTCGAGGAGCATCTCGACGAGACTCGGCAACACGTCAAAAATGTGGAGCAGGCGTTCGGGAAGCTGGGTGAGAAGCCGACCGCCGAGAAGTGCCCCGGGATCGAGGGGATCAAGCAGGAGCACGACGATTTCGTCGCCAAAGAATCTCCTTCGCAGGACGTGCTCGACTCGTTCCTCACCGGGGCCGGCGCGCGCACCGAGCACTACGAGATCGCCGCGTACGAAGGCCTCGTGACGATGGCCGAGGCGATGGGAGAGACCGAGGTCGTCGAACTGCTTACCGAGAACCTCGAGCAGGAGAAGACAACGCTCGAGAAGCTGAACACGATCGGGAAGCGACTCGCAGAGGACGGCGCCAAGCAGCAGGCTCACGCCTGATCGAACGTGCGCGGGCCTGGGGCGACGCCTCCGGCCCGCGCATGAACCGCGCCGAGATCCGCTCCGACTCGCTTGGATTGAAGCGCTGGGACGGCTGCGTTCAATGCTTTGAGTAAAGGCGCGACCGCTCGCTTCCCACCCCGCCGGAGCGAGGGCCCGCGGAACGCGCGCGTCAACTTAGTTGTCGGGAGACGATTAGCCCCGCGAACTTTTGCCCGAACTTTTGCCCACCTGACATGACCGAACGTGACGTCAGCGCGCATGAGGCAAGTCAACTGGCCGCATCACACGTCACCTAATCTGGCAACAGACGTCTCATAACCCGGAGGTCGCAGGTTCAAATCCTGCCCCCGCTACTGAGAAAGGCGCTCGAAAGGGCGCCTTTTGCGTCTCTGAGGCAGGTACGGCGCGCCTTCGGGCCGTCTTGTACCCAGCGGCCTTGACTTCATGCACGCCTATGGGCAACCTCGGGTCATCGTCACCGTCCTCTGGTTCCAGTGAGCGCTGGTCGCGTCAGCCTCATCGTTCTCGGCAGCATCGGGGTGCTGTTCGGGCTGGCCCTGCTGGTAGGAGGAGGCTTCCTGCTCTGGGCCGACCGCACGCAGCGCGAGGATGGCTACCTGACGACGCCGACCGAGCGGTTCGCGACGCCGACCTACGCGTTGACGCGCACACGGCTCGAGGTCGACACCGAAGGAGAGGGCTGGGTCCTGAACGAGAGCTGGTTCGGCAAGGTCCGGATCCGCGGCGAGAGCTCCGGCGACAAGACCCTCTTCATCGGCATCGGGCCGCAGGCGGAGGTCGCAAGGTACCTCGGAACCGTCGCCCACGCGAACGTCCAGGACATCGACTTCGATCCCTTCCGAGTTACCTACCTCTCGGTCTCGGGAGACGCGCCGCAGGCGCCGCCGACGGAGCAGAGCTTCTGGGCCGCCTCGGCATCCGGCGTGGGAACACAAACGCTCACATGGAAGGTGCGCGAGGGCGACTGGACGGTTGTCCTGATGAACGCCGACGGCTCGCGCGGCGTGGCTGCCGACGTCGACCTCGGGGCCAAGCTGTCCTTCCTGCTCTGGGTCGCGATCGGGCTGCTCGTCGGCGGCGTGCTCGTCTCCGTGGGAAGCGCCGCGTTAATCGTCCTCGCCGCGCGGACGCGCCCGCGACCGCCCGCGCCGCCCGTGCCTCCTGCCGTGGGCAGCGGATCAGGAAGTGCGGCGGCTCCCGAGCCTCTCGACCGATCAACAGAAGAGCCTACGCCCAGCTGAACGCTTTTCTCGTTGAGTTCGGCCTATACCAACGCGATGGCTGACGACCGTGAATCTCTTGCCGCCCTCCGGCGACCCAGCTGCAAGCGTTCTGCAAGCACCGGGCGGCCTCCGCACGGATGTAACCGTGTTCTGCCTAAATGCAAGGGCGTTGAGCCAATCTGGCTCCGGACCTGTGTTTCGGCGGAACGAGGCGGAACGCGTGTACACAATCGAGGCGCTCATGACCCGGAGGTCGCAGGTTCAAATCCTGCCCCCGCTACTGCGAAAGGGCGCTCGAAAGGGCGCCTTTCGCTTCGGTCGTGACTTCTTTGTCCGTGAGGAACGTCCTGACGTGGGCGCCGAAGAGGCGCCATTCTAGCCGTCCAGTTTGCCCCGCACGGTCACCCAGACCCCGTCGTCGCCGACGGCGACACCCCACGGGAAGTACCGCATTGCGATACGGGTCACGTGATCCGTCTTCGGGTCAATTCGCCACAGGGCGTGGCTGTCCGGCACCGTCGCCCAGACGAAGCCATCACCCGCCGCGACGGTTGTGACCCCCGCGGGGCGGACCTTCACCGGCAGCGGGACATGAAGCGGTCTGCCCGATCCGATCGCAGGGAGGCGAACCACTTGTGGGATGTCCCAGTCTCCAATCCAGACCGCGTCGCCCTGGACTGCGGGAGCGGCTGGATTCATGCCAACCGAACGGAACGTCTTGACGACTCCGGTAGCTGCATCCATTCGCGAGACACTTCCGCGATCGAAGTCGTTCATCCAGAGTTCGCCGTACCCCCCAGACCATGCCAGCCAGCCCGCGTGGCGACCTTGCTCGATTCGGCGTTCTTTACCCGTCCGTGGATTGACCTGCGTGACCCCGTGGTAGTCGACGGTGCCACTGGCGTCCGCCACCCATAGCGAGCCATCGCCGTAGGCAAGACCCCGGAAGTAGCCAGTGCCGTGAGGCACTTGCCACGTCGGCTTGAAATCGAGCGTCCTCGCGTCGACTCGCACGACGGTGGCGTTTGCGCCGGAATCCGCCGCAAAGCAGTTCGCCACCCACACATCACCGGACGGATCGGGTGCGATCCCACACGGCGCGAGGCCCCCACCGACGGGGACGGTGTCGCCCGTCGACGGGTCGACACGCGTGAGCGTCCGATCGCCGGCGTCTCGGAGGCCTCTGTTATTGGAATACCGGCGCCCGTGGTTCGTGATCCACACGAAGCCGCCGGCGACTACGGCGAGGTCGGGCGCATCTCCGACACGCACGACCTGCGTCGGCTCGAGCGTATCGGGGTCGATCCGGACGACGCTGTTCGGCAGCACCTCAGGCGGCGCCTGGTCTCCGTTCGTCAGCACGACCGCGATTGCAGCGGCGCCGACGACGAGCAGCACTGCGGCGACGAGGGCCGCGAGCTTGCGTCGGTCTCGTTTGGAGGGCCGGCTCATCGCGGGCTGCCGAAACTCTGAAATGCCCTCGATGTCGAGCTGATCGACCTCGGCAGTAGAGCCTCTCGGCGAGCTCCGCACGATCTCGAGATAGACCGCCTCTGTCTCGGGAGAGGGGTACGCCCCGAGCTCCTCCGCCAGGAGCCGCCGGCACCGCTCGTATACCTGGAGTGCCTCCGCCCGATTGCCTCCGGCGACGTGAGCCTCCATCAGACGCCGATATCCCGTCTCGCGAAAGGGCTCGAGCGCGACCGTCTGTTCGGCCCACTTCGCCGCCTCCGGCGCATCACCCGAACGAAGGCACGCATCGGCGAGAGCGCTCAGCGCGCGGACACGGACCTCGGCGAGCTCACGCCGTTTCTCCTCCACCCACGCCCCCTCCTCCCCGGGCAAGAAGGGCTGCTGTACCAGCGATGCGGCCAACGCGGCTGCGGCCTTTCCCCTCTCCAGGTCGCCTACCGCAAGCGCTTCCTCCGCCTCGTGCCCCGCATTTACCGCCACGACGATGTCGACCCAGGTTCCTTCGGGCAGCTCGAGCCGGTAGCAGCCGAAGGCGGCCGTCAGAGCGTCTGGGTCGTCAATGCCGCGGTCCACGAGCAGGCCCCGCAGCTTGCTCAC
>Ga0307282_10000346_pt1 | contig 14233 bp, 14 predicted proteins | sample ER_DNA_121_FD_194475 | JGI IMG/M metagenome (GOLD analysis project Ga0307282, IMG submission 194475) | Bulk soil microbial communities from the East River watershed near Crested Butte, Colorado, United States - ER_DNA_121 | ecosystem: Environmental > Terrestrial > Soil > Floodplain | place...
CCACCGGCGCGAAGGGCGTCACCGGTCCTGCCGGCGCGAAGGGTGTCACGGGCTCTCAGGGTGCGAAGGGAGTCACCGGCTCGGCGGGAGCCAAGGGCGTGACCGGCTCGGCGGGAGCCAAGGGCGTCACCGGCTCGGCGGGAGCCAAGGGCGTGACCGGCTCGGCGGGAGCCAAGGGCGTCACCGGCAGTGGCGGTCCGACCGGCGCGGCGGGTCCCGCCGGAACTGTGGCTCGAGCGGCGGGAACGAGCACTTCCGGAACGGCCGGGACGGTCGTCGCCTCGATCACCGCAGCAGCGGGGAAGAAGTACACCGGCTGGACGATCTACGCCTCGCAGACAAGCACCGCACAAACGCAGTTCAAGATCACCGTGACCTACAGCGACAGTACGACCACGACGTTTACGAGCAACGCGAACGCCGCCGCGACTGCACTCTGCAACGCCGGAGGCATCGAGGTCATCGGAGCGGGTATCCACGTGTCTCAGACGGCGCTTCTGGGGAAGGACGTAACCGGCCTGAAGGTCGAAACGGCAGGCACCGGATCGGGAACACGAGCGGCCGTCATCTCGGCAATCGAGCTCTAGGCGATGACCGGGCTCGACCACGTCTGGAAGGAACCGCAGCAGGAAACGCGAAGCTCGTCGTTCATGCCCGAGCAGGTTGCAGACCCGCGCCGGGCGGGCAGGATACACGGCAGCCCCGCGCGCCAGCTCGCGGTTCTCGGCATCTCCGTTGCGGCAGCCGCGCTCGTGGTGGCATGGCTGTTCCTGCACCGCCATCCGAGCGCTTCCCCGGCTTTCGAGCTAACCGGCAGCAGCCCGGCGCTCGTCACGCAGGCGCAGCTCGAGCGGCTCGCCGCGGCGGTGGGCCACCCGGTCTACTGGGCGGGGCCTAAGGCGGGCTACTCGTACGAGGCGACCGTCACGCACGGCGGCCGCTTCTACGTCCGCTACCTGCCCAGCGGGACCCGGGCAGGCGACCCGCGGGCGAGCTTCCTCGTCGTCGGCACGTACACCGAGCCCCGCTCGTTCGTCGATCTGAAGCGTGCTGCCAAGCAGGACGGCTCGGTGTCGGTCGGAATCGATCGCGGCGGAATCGTCGTCTTCTCCTCGCACCGCCTGACCAGCGTCTACTTCAGCTACCCGGGCGCGAAGTACCAGGTCGAGGTCTACTCGCCGTCGGGCAACGCGGCCCGCAGCCTGGTGCTCGGCGGGAAGATCACGCCGATTCGCCCGGCTCGCTAGCGCCGCCCGGTTTCCAGAGCGGCTCCTCGCCGCCGGCGTTGGCCGCGCGCGCGAGGATGAAGAGCAGGTCCGAGAGCCGGTTCAGGTAGACGAGCGCCAGCGGGTTGACCGGGCGTTCGCCGGCGGCCCAGAGCGCGACGCTCTCCGCTCGCCGGCAGACCGCGCGCGCGAGGTGCAGGCGGGCCGCGGCCTCGCTGCCGCCGGGGAGGACGAAGCTCTTCAGCTCTTCGAGCGGTGCGTTCGCATCGTCGCAGTCGCTCTCGAGCGAGTCGATCTGCGCCTGGGTCACGCGGAGTCGTCCGTCGCCCTCCTCGTACGGCACCGACAGATCGGCCCCGAGGTCGAAGAGCTCGTTCTGGATGCGCTCGAGCCGCGGGTCGCGCGCCTCGACTTGCGCCCAGCCGACGAGGGAGTTCAGCTCGTCCACCGCACCGTAGGCCCGCACCAACGGGTCGCCTTTCGAGACGCGCGAGCCGTCGCCGAGCGAGGTTTCGCCCTTGTCGCCGCCGCGCGTGTAGATCTTCGTGAGCCGGACCGGCTCGTCAGGCTTGCGCGGGCTCATCCCTGGGCGAGCTCGCGCTCGCGGAGGCCGAGGATCGAGCGGGCGATCACGAGCCGCTGGATCTCGCTCGTGCCCTCGTAGATCTCGGTGATCTTCGCGTCGCGGTAGTAGCGCTCGACCGGGAACTCCTTCGTGTAGCCGTAGCCGCCGAGGATCTGGATCGCCTCGGCCGTCTGCCGCCGGGCCATCTCCGAGGCGAACAGCTTCGCCTTCGCCCCTTCCTCGGTGTGCGGCCGGCCTTCCTGCTTCAGCCACGCCGCCCGGTAGATGAGCAGGCGCGCCGCGTCGATCTCCGTCGCCATGTCGGCGAGCTTCCACTGGATCGCCTGGAACTCGGCGATCGCCTTGCCGAACTGGCGCCGCTCGAGGGCGTACTCGCGCGCGACGTCGTACGCGGCCTGCGCGATCCCGAGCGCCTGCGCGGCGATCCCGATCCGCCCGCCGTCGAGGGTCGCCATCGCGACCGCGAACCCCTTCCCCTCCTCGTGCAGCAGCCGGTCGCGCCCCACCTTCACCTCGTCGAGCGCGAGGTCGACGGTCGAAGAAGAGTTGAGCCCCAGCTTCTCCTCCTCGCGGGTCACCCGCACGTCGCTCCCGTCGAGGATGAAGGCCGAGACGCCCTTGGCCCCCGGTGTGTCCGGATCGGTGCGGGCGAAGAGCAGCACCGTGCCGCCGAAGCCACCGTTCGTGATCCACTGCTTCGTGCCGGTGATCGACCAGCCGTCGCCCTCCGGCACCGCTGCCGTCCGCAGCGAGCCCGCGTCCGAGCCCGCCTCCGGCTCGGTCAGCGCGAAGGCGCCGATCGCCTCGCCGCGCGCGAGCGGCGGCACGAACCGGCTGCGCTGCTCGTCGCTCCCAAAGCCGAGGATCGGCAGCGTCACCGCGCTGGTGTGCACGGCCACCGTCACCCCCACCCCCGCGTCGGCGCGCGAGAGCTCCTCCAGCACGAGGATGTACGAGAGGAAGTCCGCACCCGCGCCGCCGTACCCGTCCGGGATGCAGACGCCGAGGAAACCCAGCTCCGCGAGCTTGCCGAACAGCTCGCGCGGGAAGCCGTGCGCGCGGTCCCACTCGGAGGCGTTCGGCTCGATCTCGGCCCGGGCGAACTCCCGCGCCAGCGACTGGATCTCCCGCTGGTCCGCCGAAAGCTCGAAGATCATCGGGCCGCGAGTATAGGCGCTGAGACATCGGCCTCCTAAGCGATAGCCTCATCAGTCGTGCCCGCCTTGCCCTCCGGACCCGCAGAGGCCACGCTGCCCTGGAGCTGGTACTCCGATCCGGAGCTGCTCCGCCGGGAGCAGGAGCGGATCTTCGGCCACGGCTGGCAGTACGCCGGCCCGGCAGAGCAGTCTCCGTCGCCCGCCGGCAGGACCGAGCGCTGGGGGCCGCTCGTGTTCGCGAACGCCGACGCAGACGCGCCGCCCCTCGCCGAGACGCTTGGCCCGCTCCCCGGCTTCGTCGCAGCCGCGGGAATCGACGTCGACTCGCTCCGCTTCCGCCGCCGCAGCGAGTTCGAGCTGGCGTGCAACTGGAAGATCGCGGTCGAGAACTACCTGGAGTGCTACCACTGCCCGACCGCCCATCCCGGCTTCAGCGCGATCGTCGACGTGAGCCCCGACGCCTACCGGCTCGAGACGCATGAGCTGACATCGAGCCAGTTTGGCCCCACGAAGAACGGGGGCGGACCGGTCGAGGGCCAGTTCCACTGGGTCTGGCCGGCGACGAAGGTCTACGCGCTGCCCGGCCCGCCGAACCTCGCCGCGGGGCCGGTGACGCCGCTCGGCCCCGAGCGGAGCTCCGGCTGGCTCGACTACTTCTTTCCCGCGAAGGTCTCGGACGCCGAGGTCGAGGAGCTGCTGGCCTTTGACGACCAGGTCGGACTCGAGGACCGGAGCCTGGTCGAGTCGGTGCAGGCCGGCGTCACCTCGGGACTGCTCGAAGGCGGCCGCCTGCTGCCCGAGAGCGAACGCCTGCTCGCCCACTTCCAGCGGCTCGTCCGGGAGGCGCTCGCGTGAGGACGGCCGTCGTGCTGGGCGCGATCGCCTGCCTGGCCCTGGCGGGGTGCGGCGCGGGCGCGCCGTCGGCCGAGAGCGTCGTCCGCGCCTGGAGCCAGGCGCTGAACCAGGACGACAACCAGACCGCCGCGAAGATGTTCGCCCCCGGCGCGAAGGTCGTCCAGGCCGGCAGCGTCCTCACGCTGCACACGCACGGCGACGCGGTCGCCTGGAACGCGGCTCTGCCCTGCTCCGGCCGGATCCTCTCGATCCACAGCAAGGGCAACATCGCGACCGCGACCTTCCTGCTCGGCGACCGGCCGCACAGCCAGTGCGACGGGCCGGGCCAGCGGGCGAAGGCGATCTTCAAGGTGGTCAAGGGCCGGATCGTGCTCTGGCACCAGACGGGCTCAAGCGGCCCGCCGGCGCCGACCATCTAGGCAGCGAGGACGGCCAGCTCGGCCCGGATTCTGCGCAGCAGCGGCTCGCGCTCCATGAACGCCGCCACCACCCCGGGGTCGAACTGGCGGCAGGACTCGGCGACGATCTCGCGCCCGGCGTCCTCCCAGGGAATCGCCCTGCGGTAGGGACGGTCGCTCGTCATCGCGTCGAGCGCGTCGGCGACCGCGAAGATGCGGGCGGCAACGGGGATGTCGGTCCCGGGTCGTCCGTCCGGGTAGCCGTCGCCGTCCCAACGCTCGTGGTGGGAACGAACGACCTCCAGCCCGCCGCCCTGGAGCAGCGTCACGCCCTGCAGCATCTCCTCGCCGATGACCGTGTGCGTCTGCATCAGGCTGCGCTCGGGCTGCGTCAGCAAGCCGGGCTTCTGGAGGATCTGGTCGGGGATCCCGATCTTGCCCACGTCGTGGAGCATGAACCCGTACTGGACGCTCGCGTCCTCCACGATCTCGGGCGCGATCTCGCGGGCCAGCTCGGCGGCGTAGTGGTGAACCCGTTGCGAATGCGCGCTCGTCTCGGTGTCCTTCGACTCGAGCGCGCTCGCCAGCGCCGTCACCGTCTCGCGGTACGCGCTCTCCAGCAGGCGCCGCTGGCTGCGCTCGCGCTCGAGCAGGTGGCGCAGGTCGCGAGCGTAGAGCAGGAGCTGCTCGTCCGGCAGGCGCTTCCGCTCCGCGCGGAACGGCATCCCGTGCAGGCCGCCGGCGAGGCGCTCGACGACCGCCAGCAGCTCGAGCGGGCTGAACGGCTTGAGGACGAACGCGTCGGCGGCGGCCTCGTCCGCGATCACCTCGTCGGCCAGGTCGGAGCCGCTGAGCAGCACGACGGGAATGTCGTGGGTCGCCGGGTCGGCCTTGAGGGCGGCGCAGAGCGCGAGCCCGTTACGCCCCGGCATGCTCCCGTCGAGGACGATCGCATCCGGTCGCGCAGCTGCGATCTCCTGCTCCGCGCTCTCGGCGTCTTTGGCCTCCTCCACCTGGACGTCCACGGCCTCGAACGTCGCCCGAAGAAGGGCTCGAACACCGTCGTCGTCGTCAACAAGCAAGAGGCGCAAGAAGTCCCCCTTCTCGCGTCGGAGCCGAAGCTCGGTGAGTTCTACGACTGATAGATGAAGAAACCCGCCCCAGACTTGCGGCCCAATTTGCCTGCAGACACCAACTGTTGGAGCAATGGGCAAGGGGCGTAGCGCTCATCGTCGAGCCCGTCGCGGAGAACCTCCATGATCGCAACACATGTATCGAGCCCGATCAGGTCGGCGAGCGCGAGCGGGCCCAGCGGGTGCGCGAAGCCGAGCATCGCGATCGTGTCGATCGCCTCCGCCTCCGCGACGCCGTCGTGCAGGGCCCAGACGGCCTCGTTGATGAACGGCATCAGGATCCGGTTCGAGACGAAACCGGGAAAGTCCTTCGCCACGGCCGGCGTCTTCCCGAGCTCCTCGGCCAGCTCGGTGATCGCCGCGGCGGTCTCGTCAGAGGTTTCCTTGCCGCGGACGATCTCGACCAGCTTGAGCACGGGCACCGGGTTGAAAAAGTGCATGCCGATCACGCGATCCGGGCGGCCGGTCGCGGCCGCCAGCGACGAGATCGGGATCGACGAGGTGTTCGAGGCGAGGACCGCCTCTGGCGGCAGCACCGAGTCCGCCCGCCGGAACACGTCCTCCTTGACGGCGGCGTCCTCGACGACCGCCTCGATCATCAGGTCGGCCGGCACCAGGTCGTCGGCCGGCTCGACCCGCGCGAGCACCTCGTCCGGGTCCGCCCCGCCTTTCTCGGCGAGCTTCGTGAGGCTCTTCCGCATCGTCTCGAGCCCGTGCTCGACGGCGCCCGGCGCGGCGTCGTAGAGCGAGACGCGCCGCCCCGAGGCCGCGACCACCTGGGCGATCCCGCCGCCCATCTGGCCGGCGCCGACGACGAGCACGTGCTCGAACCGCACGCCTAGACCTCGAGCAGAAGCGCGTCGCCCTGACCGCCGCCGGAGCAGATCGCGGCCAGGCCGAGCCCGCCGCCGTTGCGGTGCAGCTCGTGCACCAGCGTCGCGAGGATCCGCGCGCCCGAGGCGCCGATCGGATGGCCGAGCGCGACCGCGCCGCCGTTCACGTTCACCTTCTCCGGGTCGGCGCCGAGCATCTCGGTCGAGTTCAGCACCACCGACGAGAAGGCCTCGTTCAGCTCGACCCGCTCGACGTCGTCGATCGTCTTGCCAGCCTTCTCGAGCGCGATCGCGCCGGCCTTGGCCGGAGTGCGCGCCAGGAAGGCGAACTCGTCCGCCACGAAGCCCTGCGCGACGATCGTCGCCAGCACCTCGAGGCCGCGGCGCTCGGCGAACTCCTCGCTCGTCACGACCAGCGCGCCTGCGCCGTCGTTCACGCCAGGCGCGTTCCCCGCCGTCGTCGTGCCCTCGGGATCGAAGACGGGCTTGAGGCTCGCGAGCTTCTCGAGCGACGTGTCGCGCCGCGGCCCCTCGTCGACCGCGAAGTCGCCGACCGGGACGAGCTCCGGGTCGAAGCGGCCCTCGTCGATCGCCTTGACCGCCCGCTCGTGCGAGCGCAGCGCCCAGCGGTCCTGATCCTCCCGCGAGATCCCGAGCTCGCGCGAGACGAACGACGCCTGCTCGACCATGTGCCGGTCGTCGAAGGTCGAGGTCAGCCCGTCGTGCGTCATCAGGTCGATCAGCGTGCCGTCGCCGAGCCGGTAGCCGAACCGCGCCTTCTTCAGCGCATACGGCGCGTTGGACATCGACTCCATCCCGCCCGCGACGACCACCTCGACGTCGCCCGCGCGGATCATCTGGTCGGCGATCTCCACCGCGCGGATCGAGGACGCGCAGACCTTGTTGATCGTGTCCGACGGCAGCTCGACCGGCAACCCGGCGCCGACGGTGGCCTGCCGCGCGGGCGCCTGGCCGGCGCCGCCCTGCAACACCTGGCCCATGATCGCGTAGTCGACCTCCTCGTTCTCGACCCCGGCGCGGTCGAGCGCGGCGCGGATCGCGATCGCTCCGAGCTCGGTCGCCTGGTAGCCGGCCAGCGCGCCGCCGAGCCTCCCGAAGGGCGTGCGAACGGCGGAGACGATCACGGCGCGGGACATCGTGCTGAGCCTAGCGAGTGAAGTCGAGCTCGGGCCCTAGCCGCTGGGCGAACGCTGCAACCAGGCGGATGGCGGCGTCCACGTCCTCGAGCGCGGCCACCTCGGTCGGCGTGTGGAGGTAGCGCATCGGGATCGAGATCAACCCTGTGGCTGTCCCGGCCCGGCTGGCGTAGGCGGCGTCCATGTCCGTGTGCGTGTCGCCGGCGGAGACGTTGACCGCGTACGCGATGCCCTCGGCTTCGGCGGTCTCGACCAGCAGCTCGAAGACCTTCGGGTTGATGGTCGAGCCGCGGTTGACGATCGGGCCGCCGCCGAGCTTCGCCTCGCCGTCGAGCTTGGGGTCGCCGTCCGGCACGTCCGTCGCTCCGGTGATGTCGACCGCGAGCACGACCTGCGGATCGAGCGCGAAGACCGTGGTGCGCGCGCCGCCGAAGTCGCCGACCTCTTCCTGAACCGCCGCGACCGCGACGAAGTCGCCGGGTGCTCCGCCCGCCTCGGCGACGAGCCGAGCCGCCTCGAGCGCGACGTAGGCGCCGAGCCGGTTGTCCAGCGAGCGCGAGGCCACGCGGCCGCCCGCGAGCTCGACCGGCTCGCCGGCGATTACCGCGACGTCGCCAATCTGCACGAGCGCGAGCGCATCGTCCGCCGAGCTCGCGCCGATGTCGACGTGGAGCTCCTCCAGCTCCAGTCGCGGGAACTCCTCGCCTCGCCGCAGCGGGCGGCGCCACTTGCGCCCGACGACGCCCGGCACCGACCCTGCCCGCGTCAGCAGCTCGACCCGCTGGCCGAGCAGCACCTCCGCCCGCCAGCCGCCCACGGTGAGGAAGGAGAGGAACCCGTGCTCGTCCGCGTGCGTGACCATCAGGCCGATCTCGTCGATGTGGCCGAGCACGGCCAGCGTCGGCCCGTCCTTGGTTCCGGCCACGCGGGCGACCGACGAGCCGAGTGCGTCGCCCTTCACCTCGGCGAACGCCGAAGCCGCCTCGCGCCAGACCGCCGCGGCGGCCGTCTCGTAGCCGGACGGCCCGGGCGCGGTCAGCAGGCGGCGCAGGAGATCGGGCACCGGCATCGGCGCGCAGCCTAACGCCCTTGACCGGGTCACTTGACGGGGCCGCCCCGCGACCCCTACCCTGCGGGAGATGACTCCTGCACCGCGCATCTGGGGCTGGGCCTGGCGCCACGAGCGGGGCGGGAGCGTCGCCTGAGACCGACCTAGACGCAACCCGTTCCGCTCGAGACCTCCAGGCCGGAGGTCTTTTTCGTGCCCATGAACGCACTCACCGTCATCTCAACCGACCTCCTCACCCCGCTCGGGGCCTACCTCCGGCTGCGCGAAGGCGGGCGGGCGAGCTTCCTGCTCGAATCGGTCGAGCGCGGGCGGCTCGGCCGGCACTCGTTCGTGGGCTGCGGCTCGCGCCTCGTCGGCTTCGAGGAGGCGGAGACCTGCGGCCTGCCCGTCGTCGGCTACCTCGGCTACGACCACGCCGCGGTGCTGGAGCCGACGGTCCCGCTCCCGGAGGCCGGGCGCGACCTTCCGGAGAGCCGCTTCGTCGTCGCCGAGACGCTGGTGCGCTTCGACCACGCAGCCGGAATGGCTGAGGTGCTGGCCGGCGACCCGGCCGAGATCACCTCGCTCCTGCACGGCGCGCTCCCGGAGCACGCGGCCGGCAGCGGCACGGCGTCGGGGTCGACGAGGCGCCTTCCGTCGCGTCACGAGTACGAGCGCGCGGTCGTGAAGGCGAAGGAGCACATCCGCGCCGGCGATGCGTTCCAGATCGTCCTCTCGCAGCGCGCCGAGCGGCCGACCTCGGCCAGCGCCCTCGATCTCTACCGCTCGTTGCGCCGCGTGAACCCCTCGCCGTATCTGTTCCTGCTCGAGCTCGACGGCCTGGCGCTGGTCGGCTCCTCGCCGGAGACGCTGGTCAAGGCCGAGGGGCGGGCCGCGTCGCTGAACCCGATCGCGGGCACGACGCGCCCGGGCGAAGGCGACGCCGAGCGGCTCCTCTCCTCCGAGAAGGACCGCGCCGAGCACGTGATGCTGGTCGACCTCGGCCGCAACGACCTCTCGCGGGTCTGCCGCCCCGGCACGGTGCGCCTGGCGCGGTTCCTCGAGCCGGAGCGCTTCTCGCACGTCACGCACCTCGTCTCCGAGGTAGTCGGCGAGCTCGAGCCCGGCGTCTCCCACTTCGAGCTCCTGCGCGCCTGCTTCCCGGCGGGCACGGTCTCGGGCGCCCCGAAGGTGCGGGCGATGCAGATCATCTCGGAGCTCGAGCGCTACCGGCGCGGCCCGTACGCGGGCGCCGTTCTCTACGCGCTGCCGGGCGAGGCGCTCGATGCCTGCATTGCGATTCGAACCATCGTCTTGACGGACGGGGTCGCGCTCCTGCAGGCCGGCGCGGGGATCGTCGCCGACTCCGACCCGGCGGCCGAGCACGACGAGTGCCTGCGCAAGCTGGCCGCGCTCGAGACAGCGATCGAGCTCGCGGAGGCCCGCTCGTGATCCTCCTGATCGACAACTACGACTCGTTCACGTACAACCTCGCCCATCTGTTCGGAGAGCTCGGAGCGGAGGTGGTCGTGCGCCGGAACGACGCGATCGATCCCGACGAGGCGGAGCGGCTGGCCCCGTCGCACCTCGTCGTCTCCCCCGGCCCCGGCCGCCCGGCAGACGCGGGGGTCAGCGTCGAGCTCGTCCGGCGGCTCGGCGAGCGCGTGCCCACGCTCGGCGTCTGTCTCGGCCACCAGGCGATCGTCGAGGCGTTCGGCGGCGAGATCGGCCCGTCGCGGCGACTCGTCCACGGCAAGGCGAGCGAGATCGACCACGACGGGCGCGGGCTGTTCCAGGGGCTGCCGGAGCGCTTCGAGGCGGGCCGCTACCACTCGCTCGCGGCGTCGCGCGTGCCCGACTGCCTCGAGGTCTCCGCGACCTGCTCCGAGGACGAGGTGATGGCCGTCCGCCACCGCGAGCTCCCGCTCGACGGCGTCCAGTTCCATCCCGAGTCGGTGCTGACGCCAACCGGGCCGCAGCTCGCGCGCAACTTCCTGGAGGGCCGGCAGTGACCGTGCAGGAAGCACTGGCCCGGCTGCTCGACGGCCACGACCTCTCGCGCGAGCAGGCCCGCGACGTGATGAACGAGGTGATGGAGGGCGAGGCGACCCCGGCCCAAATCGGCGGCTTCCTAGTCGCGCTGCGCCTGAAGGGCGAGACAGCGGACGAGATCGCGGGCTGCGCCGAGGCCATGCGCGCCCACGTGCTGGCCGTGCGGCCGAAGCGGGACGACCTCGTCGACACCGCCGGAACGGGCGGCGACGGGCAGCGCACGATCAACATCTCGACCGCAGCGGCGCTGCTCGCGGCTGCGGCCGGCGCCGCTGTCGCGAAGCATGGCAACCGCGCGGTCTCCTCGGCCTCCGGCTCGGCCGACGTGCTCGAGGCGCTCGGCTTCCGGCTCGAGCTGCCGCCCGAGCGGATCGAGCACTCGATCGACGAGCTCGGCTTCGGCTTCCTGTTCGCGCCCACCCACCACCCGGCGATGCGGCACGCCGCTCCGGTCCGGCGCGAGCTCGCGGCCCGCACGGTCTTCAACGTGCTTGGCCCGCTCACGAACCCGGCCGGCGCGCGGGCGCAGGTGGTCGGCGTCTACGCTCCATCCCTGGTGAGGACGATCGCGGAGGTGCTCGCGCAGCTCGGTGCCCGCCGGGCCTTCGTCGTCCACGGCGCCGGCGGGATCGACGAGCTCTCGCCCGCCGGGCCGAACCTCGTTTGCGAAGTCGTCGAGGGCGCCGTGCACGAGCGTGAGATCGACCCACTCGACCTCGGCGTCCCGCGCTGCGACCCCGGCGAGCTGCGCGGCGGCTCTCCCGAGGAGAACGCGGCGGCGATCCACGCGGTCTTCGCGGGCGAGGAAGGCGGGCGACGGTCCGCCATTCTTCTGAACGCTGCCGGCGCGATCGCCGCTGCCGGACACGCCGCCGACCTGCGAGAGGGCCTCGAGCGCGCACGCGAGGCACTCGACTCCGGCGCCGCCGCGACGCGGCTCGACGAGCTGATCGCCTACTCGCGGGAAGAGGTGCCGGCATGAGGTTCCGCGACGCGCTCGCCGGCCCCGGCCTCGCGGCGATCGCCGAGATCAAGCGACGCTCGCCGTCGGCCGGCGACCTTCGTCCGGATGCCGATCCGGCCCGGCTCGCGGCCGAGCTCGAGGCAGCAGGCGCGGCGGCCGTCTCCGTTCTGGTCGACGAGCGCTTCGCCGGAAGTCCGGCAGATCTGGCCGCCGCGAGATCGGCCAGTCGCCTGCCCTTGCTCGCCAAGGGGTTCTTCTCCGAGGAGCGCGAGCTTCACGAGCTGCGGGAGCTCGGAGCGGACGCGGTGCTCCTGCTGCTTCGCGACCTGGACGACTCGCAGGCTCGCCGACTGATGGACGCCGCCGAGGAGCTCGGGCTCGACGCGCTGGTCGAGGCGCACGACGCCGAGGAGCTCGAGCGCGCCGTGGCGCTCGGCGCGCAGGTGATCGGCGTCAACGCGCGCGATCTGAGCACGCTCGAGATCGACCGCCGCGCCCAGCTCGCGCTCGTCGAGCGCGCACCTCGCGACCGCGTCGTGATCGCCGAGAGCGCGATCGCCTCGCGGGCCCAGGGCGCCGAGGCCGAGCTCGCCGGCGCCGACGCGATCCTGGTCGGCTCGACCCTGATGCGCGCGGCCGATCCCGCCGCCAAGCTGGCCGAGCTGATCTCGCGCCCGCTCGTCAAGGTCTGCGGGCTGACCCGCGAGGAGGACGTCGCCGCGGCGGCCGAGGCCGGCGCCGACCTCGCGGGCTTCATCCTCGCCCGGGAGACGCCGCGCCGCGCGCCCGGCGTGCTGCCTGTTCCCGAGACGATGCTCTCGGTCGCAGTGCATGTGGGCGAAGTGACCGACGACGGCGCCGACCTCGTCCAGCTCTACCCGCGCGAGAACGGCCACCGCGCGAGAGACGGAGCCCTCCTGCGCGAAGGCCGCGAGGTCGCGAGGGTCGTCGACCGCCCCTGGCACGAGACCGACCCGACGCATTACGACCGGGCCAGGGCCGCCGAGGGCCGGGTCGTCCTCGCCGGCGGCCTCGGCCCCGAGAACGTGCGCGAAGCGATCGAGACCGTGCGCCCCTGGGCCGTCGACGCCAGCTCGAGCCTCGAGCTCGAGCCCGGCGTCAAGGATCACGCGCGCGTGCGCGCCTACGTGAAGGCCGCTCGCGGCGTAGGCTCGACGGAGCCGCGCAGGAGCGGAAGCGCCGGCTTTGCCGGCGCTGGGAGCGGGACAGAGTGGAGCTGACCTACGGCGAGTACGGCGGCCGCTTCGTGCCGGAGACGCTGATCCCCGCGCTCGACGAGCTCGAGGCCGGCTGGCGCGAGGCCTGGGCGGACGAGGCCTTCCGCGCCGAGCTCGACGGGCTCGGCCGCTCGTACGCCGGCCGCCCGACGCCCCTCACGCTCGCCGAGCGCTTCGCCCCCGGCAAGCGGCTCTACCTGAAGCGCGAGGACCTGCTGCACACCGGCGCGCACAAGCTCAACAACGCGCTCGGCCAGGCGCTGCTCGCGCTGCGGCTCGGCAAGCGGCGGATCGTCGCCGAGACCGGCGCCGGCCAGCACGGCGTCGCCGCGGCCACCGTCTGCGCGCGCTTCGGCCTGGACTGCGTCGTCTACATGGGCGAAGAAGACATGCGGCGCCAGCGCCCGAACGTCGAGCGGATGGGCCTCCTGGGCGCCGAGGTGCGCCCGGTCGAGTTCGGCACCAAAACGCTCAAGGAGGCGACGAGCGAGGCGATCCGCGACTGGATCGGCAGCGTCGAGACCACCCACTACCTGATCGGCTCCTGCGTCGGCCCGCAGCCGTACCCCGAGCTCGTGCGGGAGCTGCAGGCCGTGATCGGCCGCGAGGCGCGAGAGCAGATCCTCGAGCTCGAGGGCCGGCTGCCCGAGGTCGCGATCGCGTGCGTCGGCGGCGGCTCGAACGCGATCGGGCTCTTCGCCGGCTTCCTCGACGACGCCGAAGTGCGGCTCGTCGGCGTCGAGGCCGGAGGCGCGGCCAGCCTCGGCTCGGGCCGGACGGCCGTGCTGCACGGCTCGCGCTCCTCGGTGCTCGCCGACGCGGACGGACAGGTGCTCGACGCAGACTCGATCTCGGCCGGGCTCGACTACCCGGGCTCGGGCCCCGAGCACGCGTTCCTGCGCGACTCCGGCCGCGCCGAGTACGTGACCGCGTCGGACGAGGAGGCGGTCGATGCCTTCCGGCGGCTGGCCCGGACCGAGGGGATCGTGCCCGCGCTCGAGCCCGCGCACGCGCTGGCCCGCGTCGCCGGCCTCGACGAGACGCTCGTGCTGCTCAACCTCTCCGGCCGCGGCGACAAGGACCTCGAGGAGGTGCTCGCCAGGTGATCCACGAGTTTGAGCCGACCCACTTCCACACGACGATCGGCTCGCACGAGCCCGTGCTCCGCGTCGCGAGCGGCGACGTCATCCGCACCTGGACAGTCGACTCCGGCGGCTACGACCGGCACGGGAACGACATCACGGACGGCGGCAACCCGCAGACCGGGCCGTTCTACGTCGAAGGTGCCGAGCGAGGCGACACGCTCCGCGTCCGCTTCGACCGGATCCGGCCCAATCGCACGCGCGGGGTCACCGGCGGCGTCGTCGCCCCGAACGTCGTCGATCCCGGCTTCGTCCTCGAGCTCGGCACGCGCGACAGCGAGGACTGGTGGACGCTCGACCCGGAGCGCGGAACGGCCCGCCTTGAGGACCCGCCGCCGGGCCTCGAGTCGCTCGGCGAGCTCACCCTCGACCCGATGCTCGGCTGCTTCGGCGTCGCGCCGCCGCAGGGCCAGGCGCTCTCTTGCGCGACGTCGGGCGAGCACG
>Ga0307282_10000347_pt1 | contig 14231 bp, 12 predicted proteins | sample ER_DNA_121_FD_194475 | JGI IMG/M metagenome (GOLD analysis project Ga0307282, IMG submission 194475) | Bulk soil microbial communities from the East River watershed near Crested Butte, Colorado, United States - ER_DNA_121 | ecosystem: Environmental > Terrestrial > Soil > Floodplain | place...
GCATCGTCGAAAGCACGAGGTGGCCGGTGAGTGCGGCCTCGATCGAGATCTTGGCGGTCTCGCTGTCGCGGATCTCGCCGACCATCACGACGTCGGGATCCGAGCGGAGGATGGAGCGCAGCGCCGCGGCGAAGGTCAGGCCGGCGCGCGAGTTGATCTGCACCTGGTTGACGCCTGGAAGCCGGAACTCCACCGGGTCCTCCACCGTGATGATGTTGATCTCCGGGCTACTGATCTCGGTCATCGCCGCGTAGAGCGTCGTCGACTTACCGGAGCCGGTCGGGCCGGTGGCGAGGATCGCGCCGGTCGGACGGCGGATGATCTCGGCGAGCTTCGCGCGCATGTCCTCGGAGAGCGCGAGATCCACCAGCGTCGGCGCCTTCTTCGACTTGTCGAGCAGACGCATGACGACCGACTCGCCCTCGACCGTGGGCAGCGTCGCGACGCGGATGTCGAGCAGACGGCCCGCGGCGGCGGCGTTGAGCGAGATGCGGCCGTCCTGCGGCTTTCGCCGCTCGGCGATGTCGAGCTTCGCGAGCACCTTCAGGCGGGTCGTCACGCCGGCGGTCATCCGCTTCGGGATGCGCTGCACCTCATGGAGCACGCCGTCGATGCGCAGGCGCACCAGCAGCGAGTCCTCCTGCGGCTCGAAGTGGATGTCGCTCGCCCCGTCCTCGGCGGCCTGGAAGATGATCGAGTTGACGAGGCGGACGAGCGGGACGTCGGAGATGCCGTCGTCGACCTCGAGGTCGTCGGCCTCCTCCTCTTGCTCCCCCAGCAGCGCCTCTTCCTCGTCGAGGACGGCGCGCGCGCCGAACGCCTCGGAGGCGCGGCTAAGGCGGCGGATCTCGTTGGCGATGTCCTCGCCGGAGGCGACGCCCAGCTCGAGCTGGAGGCTGGTCGCGAGGCGCAGCTCGTCGATCGCCTGGACGTTGCCGGGATCCGCGACGGCGACCCGAAGAGTGGTGCCCTCCAGCGCGTAGGGAACCGCGGTGACGCGCTCGAGCACATGGAGTGGAATGTGACCCGTGGATTCCTGCTGGATGCCGATGAGCGGTAGGTCGACGAACGGGAGCTGGAAGCGGCTGGCGAGCGTACGCGCGATCCCCTCGGGCGAGGCGACGCCCTCGTCCAGGATGGCCTGAGCGAACGAGCCGCCCTGCTTCGCGCGCCCGCGCGCCTGCGAGAGCCGGTCGGCCGGGACGAGCCCGGTCGACTCGATCAGGTCGGCGACGAGCTCGGCGAGCTCGTTGACGGGGAACGGCGCCGGCAGGCCACCGCCCTTTGCAGCCTGCTTCGAGCCGGCCCGGCCGGATGTGCGCAGTTTCGGCAGTTCCATGAGTACCTCGATTGAGGTATCGGCAGAACCAGCCGCTTAGCTGAGCCTAGAACGTCGAAAAATAGGCGTCGAGCAGCGGTTTCCCGACAAACAGCGCCACCACGGCGCCGAAGACCAGGAAGGGCGCAAACGGGATGCCCATCTTCCGCGCGGCCGAGCCGTGCCGGGCGAGCAGCACCACGCTCGGTACGAGGGCGGCGAACATGCCGAGCATCAAGCCGACCCCGACCAGGCGGCCGAGCATCGCGCCGAGCAACAGCGCGAGCTTGACGTCGCCCATGCCCATTCCGGCCGGGTAGGCCAGCGCAGCCACGAGCAGGAAGCCGGAGGCTCCGATGGCGCCGAGCGCCCACTCGGGGCTCGGGAAAAGCGCCGTCTGTGCGACGAGCACCACTGCAGCCGCGGGCAGGACGATCCGGTTCGGCACGATCCGGTGTGTGATGTCGGTGGCAGTGATTGCGACGAGGACGGCGCAGAAGAAGGCGCTCACGACCGCCTCGCCCGAGAGGCCGAAAACGACGAAGCAGGCCGCTACGAGCCCTGCCGTGGCCAGCTCGACGGCCGGGTAAAGCAGGCTGATTTCTTTCCCGCACGAGCGGCAGCGGCCGCGCAGCACGAGGTACGAGACTACGGGCACGTTGTCGTACCACGCGAGCTCCGACGCGCAGGCCATACAGGCCGAGCGCGGCCGCACGACCGAGCGGCGCAGCGGCACGCGGGCGGCGACGACGTTCACGAAGCTGCCGAGCGCGAGCGCAGGCCAGAAGGCGAGCATGCCGAGAGCGACGTCCACCCGCCTCCTATCGGCAGGGAAGGCGGCTCGGTTGAGGGAGACCGCTAGCTAACCGGTGAAGCCCTGCGGCGGGTTCGGCTGCGCGTAGACGTCCTTGTTGGACGGCATGCCGACAGGGACGACCGAGATCGTCGGGAACGCGTTCGTCGTCAGGTTGTTCGAGAGCAGGATCTGGCTGCCGACGATCGGCCCGTCGACGTTGACGTTGTTGCCGAACTCGACCGCGTTGGTCCCGTACAGGCCACCCTGCCAGGAGAAGTTGTTGTCGATCTGGATGCTGTCACCGGTGTTCACCTGGCCACCGTTTCCGTTCGCGACGACCATGAACATGTCGAAGTTCGGGTTCCAGCTCGGGAAATCGCAGTTCGAGCCCGAGATCGAGGCGCAGAGGGAGCCGGTCGCGTGGAACGTGCCCGAGAGGTAGAGCGTCGCCTGGCCGTCGTACGAGTTGAGGGCGCTGTTCGAGATCTTGGCGCTGCCGTCGATGTAGATCGTGCCGCTGACGGTGAGCGTCTTCGTCGTCGCGTTCCAGCCGATCTCGCCGCTCGGTGACGTGTCCCACTCGACGGTCTGGCTCGTCACGTGGCTTGCGGCAGTCGACCCGAGTGCGCCGCGCACGACCGTCCAGGTCGTCGTGCCGAACCCGGCCGTCACCGTCATGAACTCGTTGTCGATCCGCATGTTGAACTGAGTAGCAGGGAAGCCTGTTGCGGAGGCCACGCTCACGGTCGTCGCGCTCGCGGTAAGCGCGCTCGTGAGGGTCGTGTGCGCGCCGGTGCCGACGCGGCAGAAGTACGAGGTCGACGGCGTCAGGTCGAAGACGGTGGAGACGCTGTTGTCGCGGCTCGGGTAGTTGCCGTCGAAGGTCGGAACGGTCCCGCTCGAGGTCGTGCACGACTGCGACGGCCCCGGGATCGAGTTCTCGTACCAGGTGGCGTAGTCGGCCGCGGGCGGCGCGACGACGGGCGCGACGTGGTTGACGCCGATCGTTGTGCCGTCGGAGAGCTTGCTGTAGATGTGCCGCGCGTCCTGGTTCCCGCTGCAGGCGCCCCACGAGCCGGCGCCGTAGATGCAGTTGCCGCCTACGTACGTCTCGACGCGTGTGCTCATGTTCGTGTTCGCGCCGACGGCGGCGTTGTTGGCGACGTTGAGGTCGCCGCCGACGATGACCGTCGACTGGTTGAGCTGGACGTTGGGATCGAGGCAGAGGTTGCCGGCGACGTACATGCGCGAGGCGCCCGAGATGTTGTTCTTCAACTCCTGGTCGCACGCGCTGCCGGTGTGGCCTGCGTAGAGGTAGTTCCAAACGGGGTTGTTCAGCGGCTGCGTGATCGTCGGCGTCACCGTCACGGTCGCCTCGAGCGTTCGCGCGACCGTGCCGCTCGCCTTGTTGGGATTGCGCGTGTTCCCGATCGAGGTCAGGTACCAGAGGGCGCTCGAGCGCAGCAGCGTCCCGCAGTAGTCGACGTTCGCGCCGCCGTAGCTGCCGTGCAGCCACGTAGACGTCGATGTCCGGATCGCCGTCGGGTCGGAGTACTTCGTCGAGTTCGTGGTGCACTTCGGGAGCACGTCGGGATCGAGCGCATTGTTGGTCGGCAGGTTGAGGATCGCCATCGCGTTGTTGATGCCCGACTCCGCCAGGGAGAACGCGCTCGCCCGCGACCGCGTCTGGTTCGACTCGGTCTGGCTCGAGGTCGTGTACGTGAGCGCGGTCGTGCCGGTGATCAGCAGCACAGTCGTGATGCCGATCGCCATCACTAGTGCAATTCCCCGCTCGTCGCGCAGGCGCGCAGACAACACCTTCCGCATGCGGATTGGATCGGCACCCGGCCGACACCCCTTGATCGGTTGACTCCCTCGAAAGGGTGGCTACGAGCGGGTGCTGTTGCGAAGCACGATGTCGTCGATCAGCTCGTAGAGCTCCACGCTCTTGGACGTCCGCACGTTGACGGGGAAGTCCACTCTGAGGGTGGCGAGCGACGTGACCGACTGGGCCGTGTAGTTGAAGATGCAGAGAGCGCCGCTGCAGACCGTCGCGCTCGAGGTCGGCACGAGGTAGTCCGCCCACTTGACGCCGCCGGTGCAGGTGCTGCCGACGACGCGGTAGAGCGCGTAGCGGTTCGTCGCGACGCTGCGGGTGCACCACGTGATCGAGCCGCTGCCGGTCTTGCAGTACGACGGCAGCGTCAGCGTCACCGAGGACGACGAGCCCGTCGGCGTCGCCACGCTCGCGCAGTGCACTTCCCGGCGCATCTTGTCGAGCGCCAGCCGGGCAGTGAGCTGGGCCTGGAAGCGGTTGTTCATGTCCTGCTCGGCGTTCGAGGCCTGGACGAACACCGTCGTCAGCGAGCCCATCACGACGCCGAGGATCGCCATCACGATCAGCATCTCCACCAGCGAGTACCCTCGCTCGCGGCCGAGCCGCCGTAGGAGGCGGTGGGTCATCGCGACCGGCGGTTGACTCGGACGAGGGCGGCGCGGGCGACGGCCTCGCTGCGGTGGCCGATGTCCCAGGTTCGCTCGACTCGCCGGTCGACTGTGATCAGCTTCCGGAGCGCCTGTGAGCCGTGCCACCAGCCGAACTGGGCGCCGTCGACGATCCAGGTGTGCTGGTAGAGCCAGCGGCCGACGTTCGCGTTCGTCTGCTTCGGGTTGGTCGCGATCCAGGCGGCCAGCCGGTCGGCGCGGGCGGGAAGGCTGATCTCGTTCTGGGGCTCCGTGCGCCCGCCGGGGACGGTGAACGCCGGGGGCCGCTTGAGCGGGTTCGCCTTCTTCGCGGGCTCGGTCGCCTTCGGCTTCGTGGCCGGCTTCGGCGTGGTCTTCGGCTTCGGCGCGACGACCGGCGCCTTCGGCTTCACGATCTGGGCGTGCGGGAACTCGACCCGTGTCCCGGTGTAGCTAGAGGTGTCCTCGGGCGTGCCCTGCTGCGCGTACTGGCCCTTGACCAGCCGCACCACGATCGTCGGCGCGCCGGTGTCGACCACGTGGGTCCCCGCGGCCGGCGTCTGCGCGAGCACACGGTTGCTCGGGTAGCCGTGGACGGGGCCGGCGACGCGCCACGCGAATCCGGCGTCCTCGAGGATTCCCTTGGCAAAGACGAACACCTGACCGGTGACGGTCGGGACCACGAGATTCGGAGGCTGGACAGACGCGGACGAGGCCGTGGGCGACGGGCCGACGATCTTCTGATCGGCAGCGAAAGTGAAGGCAGCCGTCGCCAGAACCCAGACGACGACGACCAGGACCGCACGTGGCAAGAGCGTGCCGAGCCGCATGTTCCACCCTTCGGCACCGTTAGGGGAGGTTGTCATCCCCCTACCGGGTGAATAGGACGACGGGACCGCTTGCCTGCGGCGCCTGCGCGGAGACGACGGCGAAGACCTGACCGCCCGTCTGCGGGGCGGTGTCGGCCGGGTGGCCGGCGTCCTGCCAGCGGAAGGCGACGTTGGCGAAGCGCTGGAACCACGGCTGCAGCTGCGGGTAGCTGACGGTCGGGTCGAGCTGCAGGTGGAGGTGCGGACCGGTTGCGTCCCCGGTCATGCCGACGAGCCCGATCTGCTGCCCGGCGGAAAGCGCAACGCCGGCCTTCAGGGCGGGGTCGAGATACGACAGGTGGCAGTACGTCCAGGTCTGGCCGTCGGCCGTGTGGATCGTCATCCCGATCCCGCAGCGCGGGTCCGGGTACTGCCAGGAGCGCAGGACTACGCCGTCGGCGAGCGCGTAGACCGGCGAGCCCAGCGGCGCCGCGATGTCGGCCGCGGGGTAGTCGTGGTGGTGGTGCGAGACCGAGACGACCGACGGGCCGCCGCCGACCGGGAAGACGTAGTTGCCGGCGTAGGACGGCGCGCCGAGCAACGTCCCGGCGGTCGGCGAGAAGGACGAGGCGAGCGAACGGTCGCGGGCGGAGGCGAGATCCGTGCGGGCCTTGCTGAGAACCTCTCGCAGGCCGGCCACGCGCGCCTTCGTAGCGGCGCGGCCGACGCCCGCCTGGACGGCGCGCTTGTCGAGCGCGAGCCGGTCGGAGAGCGTTCGCGCCCTTGCGGCGCGCCCCCTGAGCGCGCTCTCCCGCGCGAGCCGTACGCGGAAGATGCGCTCGGCTGCGACCACTCTGCGATTGGCGTGCACGACGGCGGCGCGGGCGTGGTCGAGCGAGACCTGCAGCCGGTCGAGCGTGAAGGTCGTGTCCACGCCGCCGGAGCCGAACAGGCGCGCGAGCTGCAGCACCTCGTCCACGTACCACTGGGCGTGGTTGTAGGAAAAGACGGCGCCGGCGATGTCGGTCCGCCCGCCCGAGGCGGCGAGGTAGCGGGCCGCCGCCGAGATCCCGTCCTGCGCGTTCCACGGGTCGGCCACGCCGTCGCCGTTCGCGTCGACGCCCCACCGCTCCCAGGTCGACGGCATGAACTGCATCCAGCCGATCGCTCCCGCCGAGCTCGGCCCCATGTTGCGCCCGAAGTTGGACTCGACCTTGTTGATCGCGGCGATCACCTGCCACTGGATCCCGTAGGCGGCGCCCGCCTGCTGCCAGATCGCGAGCAGCTGCGGGTAGCTCAGCACCTCCGGCAGCGCGGGAGGCGTGAGCGAGAACGCGATCGCGCCCGGCGCGTTGGGGGTGTCCGCGCTCGGCAGCCCGGCCGCCGGGGTGCCCGGCGTGCTCGGGACGATCGTGAAGATGTCAGCGCCGGCCGAGCCGGTCAGAGCGAGCGCCGAGATCACGGCCGCAGCTAGCCGTTTCATCCGTCCTGCGCGCCCGCGATCCGGAGCTCCGGCAGCTCGCGTTCCGCCGGTTCGGGCTCTGTGGGTGCGGCCTCGGAGGTCGGGCGGTCGTGCTCGACGCCGGCCTTCTTGCGCTTCAGCGCCTGCTCGAGCGCGACCAGGAAGTCGTGGCGGTTGGTGGCCGCGTTGGCCGCCACCTCCTCGTCGATCTCACCGGAGAGCACAAGCTGGATCAGGGCGTCGGTGAACGTCTGCATGTCGAAGAACTCGCCCTCGGAGATCGCGTCGTTGACCTCCTCGATCCGCTGCTCGCGGATCAGGTCGGCGATGCGCGAGTTGGTCACCATCACCTCGACCGCGGCGACGCGGCCGCCCTCGACGCGGGGCAGCAGCCGCTGGCTGACGACGCCCTTGAGCACGCCGGCGAGGATCGTCCGGATCTGCTCCTGCTTGACCGCCGGGAAGAAGTCGATCATCCGGTTGATCGTCTCGGCAGCGTCGATCGTGTGCATCGTCGAGAAGACGAGGTGGCCGGACTCGGCCGCCTTGAGCGCCGTCTCCGCCGTCTCGGCGTCGCGGAGCTCGCCGATCAGGATCACGTCCGGGTCCTGACGCAGCACGCGGCGGATCGCGGCGAGGAACGACTCGGTGTCGAGCCCGACCTCGCGCTGGTTGACGATGCAGCCCTGGTCGGAGTGCAGGATCTCGATCGGGTCCTCGATCGTCACGATGTGCTGCCGGCGCGTGCGGTTGACGTGGTCGATCACGGCCGCGAGGGTGGTCGTCTTGCCCGAGCCCGTCGCGCCGGTGACGAGCACGAGGCCGCGGTGCTCCTCGGCGAGGCGCTGCACGCCCTTCGGCAGGCGCAGCTCCTGGAAGCTGGGAACGTGCTTGGGGATCACGCGGAATGCGAACGAGATCGAGCCGCGCTGGCGGAAGCCGTTGACGCGGAAGCGCGGTAGGTCGTTCGAGGCGTAGGCGATGTCGAGCTCGCCGGTCTCGTGGAAGGCCTGCAGCTTCGCCGGCGCAAGGTCTGTGACGACGCCGAGCGCGGCTTCCAGGTCGGCGTCGGTGAGCGGCGGATGCTCCGGCAGCAGGCCAAGCTCGCCGTCCCGCCGCACGATGGGCGGCTGAGCGAACTTGAGATGGATGTCGCTCGCGCCGAGCTCGACCGCCCGGGCCAGTACCGCATTCAGGTCCACGAACGTGCTGATCGGCAGGCGCACGCCGCCGCTTGAGCGGGCAGAATCCTTCTCAATGTCTCGCGTTCGCTCGAGCGCGGCCCTGTTCACGCTCGCCGTGCTCCTCGTCTTCGTCGTGCTCGGCCTGGCCGACCGGCACGTCGACCTCACCGGACAGCTCGGCCTCGGTTTCGCGACCTGGCTCGTCCTGCTCGCCGCGCTCCGGCCGCTGTCCGTCGAGCGACGCGTCCAGACGCTGCTCGTCGTCGGCGTCGCCACCTGCATGGAGGTCGTGGGCTCGATCCTCTGGGGCGTCTACACGTACCGGCTCCACAATCTGCCGCTGTTCGTGCCCCCGGGCCATGGGCTGGTCTACCTCGCCGGGATCAGCCTCAGCGAGACCGCGCTCGTGCGCGCGCGGCCGCGGGGGTTCGTCCTGTTCGTGGCCGCCTGCGCGGCGACGTGGGGCGTCGTCGGCCTGACCATGCTGCCGCGCTTCGACCTGGGCGGCGCGATCGGCGTCTCGGTCTTCCTGTTCTTCCTCTGGAAGGGACGCGTGCCGGTGGTCTACGGCGGCGTCTTCTTCGTGGTGCTCTTCCTCGAGCTCTGGGGCACCGCCGTCGGCCTCTGGCAGTGGCACGCGATCACCCCGGGGCTCGGCCTGCCGATGGGCAATCCGCCGAGCGGCGCGATGAGCGGCTACGTGCTCTTCGACATCGTGGCGATCGCCGTCACCGCGCGGCTGCTGCGTGGCCGGGCCGCCGCGCAGCGTGCGCCAGCGCCCGCAGCGCTTGCAGCGGAACCCGCATCGTCCCGCTGACCGCGCGCGGGTCCGGCAGCTCGTCCCGTAGGAGCCGCTCCGCGAGCCGCCAGGCGGGAGGGGTCCGCGCAATCGTGAACGCCAGCCGCGGGAAGCGGTCGAACGCGAGCTTCGCCGACCACGACGCGGAGATCATCGGCTCCAGCTCTCGCTCGAGCCGCGCGGCGTAGGGCTCGAGATCCGCCTGCCGCCCCGCGAGCAGGTCGAGAACGGCCTCGGCCGCGAGCCGCGAGCTCAGCAGCGCCTCGTAGATCCCGTCGCCGGAGAGCGGATCGATCAGGCCCGCCGCATCCCCCACCAGCAGCGTTCGGCCGCGAACCGGAGTCTCGCCCGCCCGGCGCATCGGCAGGCGCCACCCGCGCACCGACTCGAGCCGCGCGTGCGGGAGCCCGTACGCCGAGCATGCGCGCTCCAGGTGCTCGCGTAGCCGCGGCCCCTCGGAAACCCAGCCGCCGACCCCGACGTTGACGTGGTCGCCCTTCGGGAAGACCCACGCGTAGCCGCCGGGAACCGAGCCGAGCTCGACCACAGCGCGCCCGCGCCAGCGGTCCTCGCGCGCGTGTACATAGGAAAGGTTGCCCTCGAGCGCGACGCCGTGCCTGCGCGCGCCGAAGCCGAGGGCTCTCGCGGTCAGGCCGTTGACGCCGTCGGCGCCGATCACGACCGGCGCGGTCGCGGCGGTTCCGTCGAAGCGGACCGTGCCCCCGTCGTCGTCCAGCTCGAGCGCGGTTGCGCGCAGCCCGTCGCGGAAGTCGGCGCCGGCCGCGGCGGCCGCGGCGGCGAGATGCGCGTCGAGGAGCCGCCGCTGGGTCATGAGCACGAGCGGCCGCTCGCCTCCACGGACAAAGCGCGTCCCGTAGCGGAAGCCGAGCTCGAAGCGGTCGACAACCTCCTCGACGACTGGGTCGACGGAGACCGGGAGCTGCTTGACCGCCCGCTCCGTCAGCCCGCCGCCGCACGGCTTGTCGCGCGGGAAGCGCGCCCGGTCGAGCAGGAGCACCTTCGCCCCGGAGCGCGCGAGCCGGTAGGCGGCAGTCGAGCCGGCCGGCCCGGCCCCGACGACGATCACGTCAAACCGCTCCACGGGGTCATCGTAAGAGATGATCGCCGGGAAGAAACCCGGGAGCCTCGGCGTCATGAGGTCACCGCTACGAGAGGAGCAACAAATGACCCAGATGCTGGACAGCCAGAGCGTCGACGCCCTCGAGGCGAAGCTGCACGGCGGCGTCACGCGACCCGGTGACCCGGACTACGACGAGGTTCGTGCGCTCTACAACGCGATGATCGACAAGCGCCCGGCCCTGATCGCGCGCTGCGCGGACGTCGACGACGTCGTCGCCGCGGTCGCCTTCGGCCGGGAAAACGGCCTCGACATCGCCATCCGCGGCGGAGGTCACAACGGCGGCGGCCTCGGCAGCGTCGACGACGGGCTGATGATCGACCTCTCGGGCCTGAAGCAGATCGACGTCGACCCGGACGCGCGCAAGGCCACGATCGGCGGCGGCGCCCTGCTGGGCGAGGTCGACACGGCCACCAACGCGCACGGGCTCGCCACGCCCGCCGGGATCATCTCGACGACCGGCGCCGGCGGCCTCATGCTCGGCGGCGGGATCGGCCACCTGACCCGCAAGTGCGGCCTCTCGATCGACAACATCCTCGGCGCCGAGGTCGTGCTCGCCGACGGCAGCGTCGTCCAGGCGAACGAGAACGAGAACCCGGATCTCTACTGGGCACTCCGCGGCGGCGGCGGCAACTTCGGCGTCGTCACGAAGATCGAGGCGCAGCTGCACCCGGTCGACACGGTCGTCTGCGGCCCGATGTTCTGGCCGCTCGACAAGGCAGCCGACGTCATGCGCTGGTACCGCGAGTTCATCCTGAACGCCCCGGAGGAGCTGAACGGCTTCTTCGCCTTCCTCAGCGTCCCGCCCGCCCCGCCGTTCCCGGAGGAGCTGCACCTGCAGAAGGTCGCCGCCGTGATCTGGTGCTGGTCGGGGCCGCAGGACGGCGCCGACGCCGCCCTCGCCGAGGCGCGGGCGCAGGAAGGGCTCCTGATGGACGGCGTCGGCCCGGCGCCTCTCCCGGGGTTCCAGAGCGCCTTCGACCCGATCTACCCGCCCGGCGACCAGTGGTACTGGCGCGCCGACTTCGTCGACGAGCTCCCGGACGAGGCGATCGAAAAGCACGTCGAGTTCGGCGAGAAGCTGCCGACCTGGAAGTCGACCATGCACATGTACCCGATCGACGGCGCGCCCCAGCGCATCGGCCCGACCGATACCCCCTGGGGCTACCGCAAGGCGAACTGGGGCTCGGTGATGGTCGGCGTCGATCCCGACCCGGCCAACGCCGACAAGATCCGCGAGTGGGCGATCGCCTACCAGGAGGCGCTACACCCGTACTCCTCCGGCGGCGCCTACTTGAACATGATCATGGACGAGGGCCAGGAGCGCGTGCAGGCGAGCTACGGCCAGAACTACGACCGGCTCACGAAGGTGAAGGCTGAGTACGATCCGGGCAACGTCTTCCACGTGAACCAGAACATCCGTCCAGCCTGAAGGGAGGAGCTTGCCGAGGTACATGGTCGTTCGCAGGTTCGACGTCGTAGAGCCGAGCGGCGCGCCGCTACAATGGCCGCCCCCGGGGGTGTGCCCGAGTGGCCAAAGGGAACGGGCTGTAAACCCGTCGGCTCAGCCTACGGAGGTTCGAATCCTCCCGCCCCCACTCAGTCGGCCTTCTCCCAGCCTTCCTCGCCGTCCGCCCACGGGACGGCGGTGTCGCGCCGGTAGATGAAGCTCGCGACCGCCGGCGACCCGACAGCGCGAGCCACATCGAGCCTTCCCTCGGGTTTCTCGCCGAAGATGTTGACCGTTTCCAATTCCCCCTCCGTTCCTGTGCAGTCGGCGTATGCAAGCCGGGGCTAGAATCGAGAGCGCGCCCTCTTAGCTCAGTTGGTAGAGCACCTCCATGGTAAGGAGGGGGTCGACGGTTCGAGTCCGTCAGAGGGCTTTCCGCGTGAACACGGACCTTTCGCTGGAGCGAATCGAGGAAGCGGCGAGATTGATCGACCCGCCGCTTCTGAACACACCACAGTTCTCCGACCCGATGCTCTCGGAGGCACTCGGGCGTGAGGTCGTCGTCAAGATGGAGAACGTCAACCCGATCGGAAGCTTCAAGGGCCGTGGCGCCGACTACTTCGTCAGCGGGCTCGAGCGCCGGGACCAGCGCTTGGTCACCACGACCGCGGGCAACTGGGGCAGCGGGCTCGCCTATGCCGGGCGCCGTCACGGCCACGGTGTCGACATCTTCGTCGACTCCACCGCCCGCCCCGGCAAGCTAAAGCGCATGCGCGCGCTCGGAGCAAACGTGACGAAGATCGATGGCGGCCCGGCGAAGCGCATGCCGCTGCGCGGGATCTGGCGGACAGCGAGCCTGGGTACCTGTTGGTCTCCGACGGAGAGCCGGCGCGGTTGCCGAAGGGCACGGGACGATCGCTATCGAGCTTCTGCGCAGCGGGAAGCTCGACACGGTCGTCGTCCAAGTCGGCGACGGCGCGCTGATCGGCGGCGTCGCGCGCTGGCTGAAAGCGCAATCGCCGGACACGCACATCGTCGGCGTGTGCGCGAGCGGCGCACCCGCGATGAAGCTCAGCTTCGACGCCGGCCGCCCCGTCCGCAGCGACCCACCGACGACGATCGCAGGCGGATTGGCGATCAGGGAGCCGATTGCCGCCAGCTTCGAGCGGCTGCGGGCGCTCGTCGACGAGATCGTGCTCGTCGACGACGACATCCGCGCCGCAATGGCGCTGATCGCCGACACCATTGGTGTCCTGGTCGAGCCTTCGGGCGCCGCCGGCGTCGCCGCCGTCCAGCGTCACCCGGTGCCGGGCGAGCGGATCGCGGTCTTACTGACAGGCGCCTCGGAGCGGCCGGACTGGACTGCAACGCTCACATGACACGAATCGGCGGCCCGCTTGTCCCCACGCCCATTCTTCGTTGGTTGATGCGGCAATTGCGTGGGCCTACGTGAGCTCCGCGACGACGAGGCGGTAGCCGACGTCGAGGTCGGGGAGGCTCAGCAGCAGCGCGTGGCGGCGATGCCAGGAGCGGTCGGCGAGGTCGCGCGCCAGCCGGGCGACACCCTCGGCGACGACGCGCTCGTCGAGCAACGCGAAGGTCGACATGTTGGCCCGCACGGCCTCGTCGAGATAGGCCTCGGGCCGTCGCCAGTACGCAGCCGTGAAGCCGTCCGTACAGTCGGCCGGGATCGGCACCGCCTCGAGGGTGACGCTGCCGAGCGCGTCGAACTCGGCAAGCCGCGGGTAGCGCGAGCCGGCGAGGCCGGGGAAGTAGTCGTCGAGCCAGCCGAAGCTCACCTCCGGATCGTGCGTGAAGAACACGGCGCGCTTCCGGGCCACGCGGCGGATCTCCGCGAATGCCGCCGGCCGGTCACGCCAGTGGTGGGCAGCCAGAACCGCGAGCGCCGCGTCGACGCTCTTCGCCTCGAGCGGCAGGTTCTCGGCGGTGCCGAGGAGTGCCGGCGGGAGCGACGCGGGTCGCTGGCGGATCATCGTCTCCGACGGCTCGACCGGGACGACGTCCAGTTCGGCCGGCTCGTAGGACCCCGAGCCGGCGCCGATGTTCACCACGGAGGCGGCGTCGCCGAGGGCCTTCCGAATCGCGGCCGCGATCCTCGGGTCGGCCCGGCGAGTGGACGGATAGCCGGCGCCGATCTTGTCGTAGAGTCCTGGATCAGAGATTCGGGGAGTCAACCAAGAAGGGGGATTCAGCATGAAGCTTCCTACGCGGCCGCGGCGTTCGCTGTGGCTTGGACTTGCAATCGTCGCGGCGCTGGGGGCAATCGCCGCGGTGGCCATCGCGGCGCAGGGGCCCGCGGACTTGACGTTCACGCCGCAGAGCGAGCGGCAGATGCAGAACATCGACGTCGGTCGCGCGTGGGCCAAGAACTACTACGGTGCTCCGACCGCCGTTTCCGGCTCAGGCGCCAGCGGAACGTGGGACGCGGCCCTCAACCAGACCAGCAACTACGCCAACGAGGCGCGTGACGTCGCGTCGAAGGGCGAGCACTGGCTGAAGTCGCACAGGAAGGTCGCGAACCGGGCGATCGTGCTCGACGTCGACGACACGACGTTGACCACCTGGAACTACGAGCTCTACAGCAACTGGGACTTCAACCCGACCACGAATGCCCAGTTCGTCGGGCTGACCGGCAGCACGTTCACCGGGAACGCGTTCCCCGCGACGCCGGGAATGATCGACCTCGTCAACCAGGCCAAGGGCTACGGCTACGCGATCTTCTGGATCACCGGCCGAGGCGATTCGCAGCACGCGGCGACGATCGCCAACCTGCAGAACGACACCGCGGCCG
>Ga0307282_10000349_pt1 | contig 14220 bp, 11 predicted proteins | sample ER_DNA_121_FD_194475 | JGI IMG/M metagenome (GOLD analysis project Ga0307282, IMG submission 194475) | Bulk soil microbial communities from the East River watershed near Crested Butte, Colorado, United States - ER_DNA_121 | ecosystem: Environmental > Terrestrial > Soil > Floodplain | place...
TCGGCGGATCCCTTCGGCAGAAGTCCCATGATCGCAAGGGCGGTCACGCTCTTGCCGCAACCGGATTCTCCGACGAGGCCAAGGGTCACACCGCGTGCGAGCTCGAAATTCACGGTCTCGACGGCGTGCATTGTCTGGCCGCGATCTCCGTAGAACACAACCCGAAGGTCCGCGATTTCGACAAGAGCGGTCATTGCCGATCCCCCGACGCGCGCGCGATTTCCCGCTCTATGACGGTACGGTCGGTGACTCCGACGGGGTCGCGTCGGCTCGGCAGGAAGCGCCGGACGATTGTCCAGCGCTCGCAGCTGACGCGTTCGAGTCGCTCGAGTTCGGCCAGCGGCTCCGGGTGATCGTCGACGCGGAGGTCAAGATCCGACCACTCGTCTTCGCCGTAGATCAGCAACGCGGCCGACTGTTTGCCGCGCTTGTCGCCGCCGGCGGCTTCGCCAGCCTGCAGCGCCGCGATCAGGCGGCGCGGAAACGGAGTGGCTCCGCCGGCGACATAGGCAGCCACTGTTGCGTCGAGGACCTTCGGGCCGGCAAGCATGTTGCCGGCAACGGAAAACGCGTCGCCGGCCAGATGTCCATTCCAGTCGATGCAGGCTGCTCCGGTATGGGCCGCGATGCGGCCATTCGCGTCCATGACGTGAACCTGACGATGATCGCGTCCGCCATCGTCGGCAATCAGCGCCTTGACGACCGAGTCCGCCGTCATTCCGTCGCGCAGAAGCCGCAGACCCCTGGTGCCATAAAACGGATTGACCAGCGCCTGGGTTGCGATGGCGCCCAAACCCGCGGCGATGAATGGTACACGCGCCCCAGCCGCGAAGAATTTCGTCGCGACAGCAATGCCGAAAGAGCCGGTGGCTTTATCACGGGCAATGATCGACCAGGTCATTATTTGAGCCTTCGAAGCGCTATCGCCCGGCCGCATAACCCTGCATGCCGCGCGGATTGGCCGCGGCGCGGCGATGCCGGCCTTCACGCGACGCCGCGGTGAGCCGGCCCTCGGACCAGCCTGGACCGATCTCGACTATATGTCCGCGTCTTTTCAACTCATCAATGCTCGTTTTGGGTACGCGGTCTTCCAGCACCAGCACGCCGGGGCGGGCCGTACGCGGCCAGAATGATATCGGGAAATGTTCCGAGTGCCATGCGGGCAAGTCGATCGCTTCCTGCAGATTCATCTTGCAATCGACATGCCGAAGGAAGAATTGCGTCGTCCATTGGTCCTGCTGGTCACCGCCGGGGGAGCCCCAGGCCAGATAGGGCTCGCCATCGCGCAACGCGAGTGTCGGACTGAGCGTTGTTCGCGGACGTTTACCGGGCGCAAGCCCGGCCGGATGCTTTTCGTCGAGCCAGAACGCCTGCGCGCGTGTGCCGAGCCCGAAGCCGAGTTCGGGAATGACCGGAGATGATTGCAGCCAGCCGCCCGATGGCGTTGCCGATATCATATTGCCCGCGCGGTCAATGATGTCGAAGTGAACTGTATCGCCGCGCACTTCGCCCATGCGGCCGACGGTCGGCTCGCCGGCGCCGAGTGCGCTGACGGCAAGGCGGGGGCCGCTTTCGCGGCGCAGTTCGACAACCGCGTCGAATCCCTCAACCGAACCAGCCCGCAGTTCGAGCGAGGCCTTGTCAGTTATGAGTTTGCGGCGATCGGCGTTGTAGGTATCCGAGAGCAAAGTCTCGATCGGTACTTTAGCGAAGTTGGGATCGCCGTAGAATTTTTCGCGATCGGCGAAGGCGAGCTTGGCAGCCTCAACCTGCAGGTGGATGAATTCAGCGCTGGTAGGATGAAGGCCGTCGAGACTCAGGCCTTTCAGCAATGCCAGTTGCTGGAGCAGTACCGGTCCTTGGCTCCAGACGCCAGCCTTGCAGACGGTGTAGCGGCCGTAGTCGTATGTCAGTGGCGCTTCGATCTGCGCCTGCCAGTTCGCCATATCGCTTCCAGTGAGCACACCGCGGTGGCGCGCACCGCTGACGTCCATGATCTTGTGGGTGCGGCAGAAGCGATCGATCGCCTCGGCGACGAAGCCTTGCGACCAGACTTTGCGCGCGCGTTCGATTTGCGCAACGCGATCACCGCTGGCGTTTTCGGCTTCCTTGAGCACGCGCGAATAGGTGGCAGCGAGAGTCCTGTTCGTGAACAATGCGCCTGTCTCCGGCACGTGACCACCGGGAAGATAGATCGCGGCCGAGGTCGGCCAATGCTCGCGAAACAGCTCCTGAACCAGCGCGATCGTCGCATTGGCGCGCTCGACCAACGGATGACCATGTTCGGCGTAGGCGATGGCCGGATTGAGCACCTCGGCGAGCGTCATGCTGCCGTAGTCGCGCAACAGCAACATCCATGTGTCGAACATTCCGGGCACACATGCGGCGAGCAAGCCAGTTCCCGGAATGATGTCGATGCCTTCCGCACGGTAATGCGCAATCGTCGCCTCCGCCGGCGCGGGGCCCTGTCCGCAGATGACATCCGTGCGTCCGCGCTTGACGTCGTGAAGGATCGCCGGAACGTCGCCGCCTGGTCCGTTGAGATGGGGTTCGACAACCTGAAGGGTGAAGGCGGTCGCCACCGCAGCATCGAACGCGTTGCCGCCTTTTTCCAGCGTCGCCATGCCGACCGCTGTCGCAATCCAATGGGTCGATGTCACGACGCCAAAAGTGCCGTCGATCTCGGGTCGGGTCGTGAATGTGTTGGGATTTATTTTGGACATACGCGAGGACAGCGTCAGTATTTCCAGCCGACACGGCGATCATTCGCTCTCGGCAGTCTGGCGCTACTCATCTGTTAGAGGAGAGGGTGACGAAACGCGGCTTGGCAAAAAGAGTGTATTGGAAATGTCACCCCCGTCCATGATAATTCGGTATCGGCCGACGTGTGTTAGCCGAACGCTCGGACCGACCGCCACCTCCCAATGGGGGAGTTGCACTGCTCGGAGAGGCGTGATGGGTGGCGCGCCCACCCAAGCGGGTTTGTGGCGTTAAACAAATCCTCAGACCGTCCTCGCCCCAGTTCCCAACTCACCGAAACCATGCTGCAATAGACTTGAAATTAGACCGTTTTCTGCCGGGGGCGGCATTGAAACGACTTGGCGGCGTAGAGGGCGAACGCAGCGGAACGCGGCTGAAAAAGCCCGCGATGGTCAAGCGTCGTACACAGCGGATGCTTGCCGACAGCGCCCGCGAGCCGACCCTCCACAAACAACTTGACCAGCGCAATCGCGAGCTGCGTGAGCTGCAGGAGCAGCAGACCGCGACCTCGAAAGTGCTCGAGGTCATCAGTTCCTCGCGGGGTGAACTTGCGCCCGTGTTCCGTGTCGTTCTCGAGAATGCGGTGCATGTCTGCGGAGCAAAATTTGGCAATCTCTGGCTGCGGGAAGGTGACCTTTTCCGAATTGGCGCAACGCATGGTGCTCCGCCAGCCTATGCCAACTTTCTGCGTCGCGAGCCTCTCACGCGTGCCGTGCCGGGCACCGTTCTCGCCCGCGCCGCAACGACCAGGAAACCGGTTCAGATTGCCGATGTCAGAGAAGAGAGGGGCTATGCTGGATCCGGTCCGCTGCATGTTGGGCCAATCAAGCTTGCCGGTGCCCGCACGGTTTTCGCCGTCCCGATGCTCAAGGACGACGAGCTGATTGGCGTCATTGTCATTTATCGCAAGGAAGTCCGCCCCTTCACCGACAAGCAGATCGGGTTGGTCAAGGACTTCGCTGCGCAGGCTGTGATCGCGATCGAGAACGCTCGACTGCTCAACGAGCTTAAAAATCGCACTGACGATCTTTCGAAGTCGCTGCAGCAACAGACCGCGACGGCCGATGTGCTGAAGGTCATCAGCCGCTCAGCCTTCGATCTGCAGACGGTGCTTGACACCCTGGTGCAATCCGCCGCCCAACTTTGCAACGCTGAAATGGCGAACATCTGGCGGCCTGGTGGGGGAGGGTTTCAGCTTGCGGCGGGGTATGCGGTGTCGGGTAAGCGGCGCGAGGCGCGGCAAAACAGAGAATATCTGCAGAGCCTCACGATCGAACCCGGGCGCGGATCGATTGTCGGACGCACGCTGATCGAAGGGCAAGTGATACAGGTCGCCGATCTACAAAGCGATCCGGAATATCATTTGAAAGGCGTGCTGAGGCTGGGCAGCTATCGGACGGCTGTCGGAGTGCCGCTTTTGCGAGAGGGGACGCCGATTGGCGTGTTGTTTCTCACGCGCACCAGGGTCGAGCCCTTCACACCTCAACAAATCGCGCTGGTCGAGAGTTTCGCCGATCAGGCTGTAATCGCGATTGAGAATGTCCGGCTGTTCAATGAAACCAGCGAGGCTCTCGAGCGACAAACGGCAACCGCCGACATTCTGAAGGTGATCAGCAGTTCGCCGACCGATACGCAGCCGGTGTTCGAAGCTATTGTTCAAAGCGGACTTAAGCTTTTCGGCGACGCTGCGGTCAGTGTTGCCCTCCCGGATGGAGACAAGGTGAGACTCGCGGCGTTTGCCGATGCGGACCCATCGCGGGCGGAGCCATGGCGAAAACGTTTTCCCTTTCCGCTGACGCGCGAATACATGCACGGCATCGCAATACTTGACGGCCGCATTGTCGATGTTCCCGACGTCCGGAACGCGCCGTCGGATGTGGTCGCAGGTGGCAAGTTGTTCCTGAAATCCGGATACCGCGCGATCACGATCATGCCGATGGTGCGCGGCAACACCGCTATCGGCGCCATCAGCGTAGTTCGTACGGCACCCGGTCCGCTTTCGGACAAGCAGCTCGAGTTGCTGAAGACGTTTGCCGCCCAAGCCGTCATCGCAATCGAGAACACGCGGTTGCTTGGCGAGTTGCGTCACCGCACCGACGATCTTTCCGAGTCGCTCGAGCAGCAGACGGCCACCTCAGAAGTGCTCAGCGTGATCTCGAGCTCGGTGACAGACACGCAGCCTGTTTTCGATATCATCGCTAGGAGCGCGGCCCAAGTCTGCAATGCTCAATTGTGTCACGTGTTTCGCTTCGACGGCGAGCTTATCCGCTTCGCAGCCTCGCATGGTTACGAGGGCGAAGCGATCGAGACCATACGTCGGGCATATCCAATCCGACCCGGACGAACCAGCGCCGTGGCGCGGGCGATTCTCAACAGCGCCATTGAACAAATTCCGGACATTGAGGCTGATCCCGACTATGGTCATCGCAACACCGCACAGATGGTGAATTTTCGCAGTATCGTGGCTGTTCCGATGCTCCAGGCCGGCACGGCCGTTGGTGCGATTGCCATTGCGCGGGCGCAAACCGGTTATTTCCCCGAGCGGCAGATCGAGCTTCTCAAGACATTTGCCGACCAGGCCGTCATCGCCATCGAGAACGCACGGCTGCTCAATGAGCTGCGCCACCGCACCGACGATCTCTCTGAATCGCTGCAGCAGCAGACCGCCACCGCGGAGGTGCTGAAGGTCATCAGCCGCTCGACTTTCGACCTGCAGACCGTGCTCGATACGTTGGTTGAATCGGCGACGCGGCTCTGCGAAGCCGATTACGCCTGGGTCTTTCAGCGCGAGGGCGATCATCTTTTCTGGGTGGCGAGCTATGGTAACGACCCCGAGACACGCGCGCAGATCCGTGACTATTTCAAGCCGCTCAAGATCCCAATGGATCGCGGCAGCGTCACCGGGCGGGCGGCGCTCGAGGCCAAGGCGGTCCATGTTGTGGATGTGCTCGACGATCCGGAATACACTTGGAGCGGCCCGCAAAAGATCGCCGGCTATCGCGCCGCGCTCGGTGTTCCGCTCTTGCGTCAAAACGACATCGTCGGTGTCATCTTCGTCGGTAAAACCAGGCCGGAACCCTTCGCCGAGAAGCAGATCGACCTGGTGACGACGTTTGCCGACCAGGCCGTCATCGCCATCGAGAATACACGGCTGCTCAGCGAACTACGTGAATCGCTGGAACAGCAGACGGCAACGGCCGACGTTCTGAAAGTCATCAGCAGATCGGCTTTCGATCTGCACGCGGTGCTCGATACACTGACCGAATCTGCCGCGAAGCTGTGTGACGCCGATATGGCCGGCATCGTGCGGCCCAAAGATGGGGAGCATTATTGGGTCACCAACTTTAACTTCCCGCCGGCATTCACGGACTATGTGAAAACGCGGCCGATATTGCCCGATCGCGGTTCGGTCGCCGGCAGAGCCTTGCTGGAGCGCGATGCTGTTCATATTGTGGACGTTCTCACCGATCCTGAATTTACTTTCAATGAAGCCCAAAAAAGGGGCACCTACAGAACGGTTCTCGCCATTCCCCTGCTGCGCGAGGGCACACCAATCGGTGTCATCGTGCTGACGCGTAGCTCTGTCAGGCCGTTTACGGACAAGCAGGTCGAGGTGCTCAGGACCTTCGCCGATCAGGCGGTCATCGCCATCGAGAACGCTCGGCTTTTCGACGAAGTGCAGGCACGCACGGCCGAGCTGACGGAATCGCTCGACCAACAGACCGCCACCTCTGACGTCCTCGGTGTCATCAGTGCCTCCCCCGGCGATTTGAAACCGGTTTTTCACGCGATGCTGGAAAATGCGACCCGCATTTGCCAGGCAAAGTTCGGCACCATGTTCCTTTATGATGGAGACGCGTTCCGTTACGCGGCGGATGTCGGCGCGCCTCCCGAATATACCGATTTTCAGAGCCGCCGCGGTCCGTTCCAGACGACGCCGGGCAGTCAACTCGATCAAGTTCTGCGTACAAAGCGCGTGACGCATACTGCGGATTACGCCGCCGAGTCAGTTGTCGGTGTTTCGGGCAGGCTCGGTGGCGCCCGGTCGAGCGTTTGTGTCCCAATGCTCAAGGACGGCGCTCTGATCGGCTCTATCCTGATCTACCGGCAGGAAGTCCGGCCATTCAGCGAGAAGCAGATCGCGCTGTTGGAGAACTTCGCGGCGCAGGCCGTCATCGCCATCGAGAATACGCGGCTGCTCAACGAACTGCGCCAGTCGCTCGACCAGCAGACCGCAACTGCTGATGTGCTCAAGGTCATCAGCCGCTCGGCGTTCGATGTCCAGTCTGTGCTCAATACACTGGTCGATTCGGCAGGCCGCCTATGTCAATCGGAAAACGTCCAGATCTTCCTGCGCGATGGGGACGTCTATCGTCTGGCCGCGCACAATGGCTTCTCGCCCGAGTATCAGGAGTACGTGCGCCAGCATCCGATCGCGCCGGGCCGGGGCACACTGATCGCCCGCACCGCAATGGAGGTCGCCCCGGTTCATATTCGCGACGTGCTGGCCGATCCGGAATACACCTGGCACGAAGGCCAAAAACTTGCCGGGTTTCGTGCGATGCTCGGCGTGCCGCTGCTGCGCGAAGGAAACTGCATCGGCGTCATTGCGATGACAAAGTCGGAGCCCGTACCATTCACCGACAAGCAGATCGAGATTATCAGCACCTTCGCTGACCAGGCGGTGATTGCGATCGAGAACGCGCGCTTGTTCGGCGAAGTGCAAGCGCGTACGGCCGAGCTGACGGAATCGCTGCAGCAGCAGACCGCGACCGCCGATGTGCTCAAGGTCATCAGTCGCTCGACATTCGACCTGCAGGCGGTGCTCGACACCCTCACCGAATCTGCCGCGCGGCTATGCGATGCTGTGCGCGGAGCGATCTTGCGTCAGAAGGGCTCCGCTTACTACTACGCAACCAGCTATAATTTTTCACTCGAGTTCGTGGAATTCGCCAGAAACGTGCCAATCGAGCCGGGGCGGGGGACGTGCGTGGGGCGTGTACTGCAGACCGGCAAGATCGTTCATATTCCCGATGCACTCGCCGATAACGAATATACCTTAATGGAAGGACAGCGGCTGGGCGACTACCGCACCATTCTCGGCGTACCGCTGTTGCGCGAAGGCACGCCGATCGGCGTCATCGTGCTAATGCGACCGGATGTACGGCCGTTCAGCGAAAAGGAGATCGAACTCGTCACTACGTTTGCCGACCAGGCGGTGATCGCCATCGAAAACGTGCGTCTGTTCGAGGACGTAGAAGCGCGCACCCGCGAGCTGGCGAAATCGCTGGAAGACCTGCGGACCGCGCAGGATCGTCTGGTGCAGACTGAAAAGCTTGCCTCGCTCGGCCAGCTCACCGCGGGCATTGCTCACGAGATCAAGAACCCGCTCAATTTCGTCAATAATTTCTCCGCGCTTTCGACCGAGCTGATAGATGAAATCAAGGAAGCGCTGGAAGTCGTGAAACTGGATGAGAAAACCGGCGCCCTGCTGACTGAACTGATGGATATGTTGCAGAGCAACCTCGAGAAGGTCGTGCAACACGGCAAGCGTGCCGATTCGATCGTCAAGAACATGCTTCTTCATTCGCGCCAAGGCTCCGGGGAGCACCAGCCGGTTGATATCAATGCCCTCGTCGAGGAAAGCCTCAACCTGGCCTATCACGGCGCTCGTGCCGAGAAACAGGGATTCAACATCACGCTGCAGCGCTCTTTCGACCCGACGGCGGGGGAGGCTGACCTCTTTCCACAGGAGATCACGCGGGTACTCCTCAACCTCATTTCCAACGGCTTCTATGCTGCGACAAAGCGCAAAGCACAGGATGGGGCCGATGGCTACGAGCCCACGCTCGCGGCTTCGACGAAAAATCTCGGTGACAGCGTCGAAATCAAGATTCGCGACAACGGCGGTGGTATTCCGCCCGAGGTGAGGGAACAGATGTTCAATCCGTTTTTCACCACCAAGCCCGCGGGCGAGGGTACCGGACTCGGCCTCTCGATCAGCCACGACATCATCGTCAAGCAGCATGGCGGATCCGTAGATGTCGACACTGCGCCCGGTCAATACACCGAATTTCGCATCGTTCTTCCACGCAGGGCGGCAACGCTGGCCAAGACAGGAGCATCCGCGTGAAACTTCTTATTCTTGTTGTCGATGACGAATCGGACGTTGAAATGCTGTTTCGGCAGCACTTTCGACGCGATCTCCGCGCAGCCCGCTTCACCATGGAATTTGCCCAGTCTGCCCCGGCGGCATTGCAAAGCATCAGCGATGCGGGCGATGCTTCGCTGATACTGATTTTATCCGACATCAACATGCCGGGCATGAGCGGCCTTGAGCTCCTGCCCAAGGCAAAGGCGGTACGACCAGATGTCCCAGTCATCATGATTACGGCCTATGGCGACGCGGAAACCAAGCGCAAGGCGCTGGAAAGCGGCGCCGACGCCCTGTTCACTAAGCCGATCGATTTTGTGATGCTTCGCAACGAGATCGACACGCGCGTCGAAAGGGCCGCATGACTACCCGGATCCTTGTCGTCGACGACGAGCCCGATCTCGAGGCTCTCGTTCTTCAGAAGTTCCGGCATCAAATCCGGGACAAGACGGTCAGCTTTACGTTTGCCCACGATGGCGTGGAGGCGCTTGCGGCGCTGAAGGTGAACGGCGACATTGATCTGGTGGTCACCGATATCAACATGCCGAGGATGGACGGACTGTCGCTGTTGCAGAAGTTGCAGGAGAACGAAGACAACATCATGACCGTCATCGTTTCGGCCTATGGCGACATGACCAATATTCGCACCGCGATGAACCGCGGTGCATTCGATTTCGTGACCAAGCCAATCGATTTCTCTGATCTTGAAACCACCATTGCCAAGACGATCCGCCACATCCGATTTTTGCGTGACGCCCGTGAGCGGCAGGCGACCGCCGAGCGCGCCTATGCCTCGCTGTCCCGCTATTTCTCTCCGAACCTTGCCCAGCGCCTGGCCGGCGACACGGACGCTGTCGATCTCGAAGGTCAACGCCGCGAAATCGCGACGCTGTTCACCGACATTGCGAGCTTTACCGCGCTGGTCGAGACTCTTGAGCCAAACGTGCTTGGGCCTCTCCTCAATGAATATCTCTCGGGGATGACCGACATCGTTTTTGCGAATGATGGAACGGTCGCCAAGATTGTCGGCGATGCCTTGCACATTCTGTTCGGCGCCCCCGGCGAGCAGCCCGACCACGCCGCGCGCGCTGTCGCCTGCGCGCTTGCGCTCGATGAATTCGCGCAGAGTTTCTGCGAGCGCTGGCAGAAGAAGGGCATTGCATTTGGTGTGACGCGTATCGGCGTTCACGCGGGGCCGGCGATCGTCGGTAATTTCGGCGGCGGCCGGTTTTTCGACTACACCGCCTATGGCGATACGATCAACGTGGCCTCGCGCCTTGAGACCGCCAACAAGCAGCTCGGCACCCGCATCTGTGTCAGCGCGGGGCTGGCCGAGGAAGTGAAGAATTTTCGCGGGCGGCCGATCGGAGACCTTGTACTGCGGGGCAGGGGTGAGGTGATCCGTGCCTTCGAGCCCCTGCAGGAAAAACAATTCAATGATCCCGCGACGAAAAGTTATCTCGACGCCTTTGCTTTGCTCGAAGCGGGGGATGCCGGCGCGGTTGCCGCTTTCGCGGCTCATGTTGGCAAGCAGCCAGAGGATCGCCTAGCGGCTTTCCATCTCAAGCGCCTGCTTAATGGGGCCAAAGGGTCGCGGATCGCGATGGAATAGCGGCGAATTGTCGCGGATTTACCGTGTTTCGCAAATCGTCCGTTCTGTGACCCCTATCACAGAGATTCTTTGGTGATCGCACTACGCTCCAATCATGAGATTCGATGACTGGAGGCACCCATGTCGGTCACCTATGTGAACTGGACGAGCCGGGTCGCTGTCGCGGGACGCGTTGCGGAATTGCGCTGTCAGTCCCACAGCTCGAATGAACCGATGATCCACGGGGATTATCACCTGCCGTTCGGGAAGATCGAGGCGCGGACGGAAGCCCTCAGGTGGATCTGGCGCGCATAGGGGCCCGATCGTGGGGCCAAGCCAACGGAACGAGTAACATCAGCAACAAAGGACCAACGCCATGACGACCAAGACCATGCTCGACCGGAACGAAGAAGAGCTCTTCATCAACCTTGTTTCCGATGAAGCGCTCGAGATCGCGGCCGGTTCGGCGAAGGAGAAAGCCAATTTTACCCTGGGAGCCTGCAGCGGCCTCTCGGTTTGCCCGGGCTGACCATTTTGAAGACCGGCTGAAATTTTAAGACCGTGTTTCAGGCGATGAATGGGGTCTCCGGCGAAAGCCGGGGACCTCGGTTTTTGGAGATGTCCGATATGCGGGTGAAGCTCAGCCCTTAACCCGTCCCGCCTGCATCAGCCACCCGCGCACGCTCTCCCACCCATCATCCGAAGCGAAGGTCAGGAGGTGCTGTTTCTTCTTTTGCAAATGCTCAAAGAAGTATTTTCCCGCTTTGGGGTCTTCCAGCTCATCCGTGTGCAGGGCTGACCAGTTTTCCCATTCGTGGATGATCGCGCGCCTTGCGGCAAAATGGTCGTCGCTTTCGCGGACGACCGGTTGTTTTGAAGCAGTGCCCGCCTCGTTGGGGATTAATTCCCCCGCGTGCGACTCAGCAATGATCGGGACTGTCGCACTTTCCGGAATGATCAGTTCTTCGATGCTGCGATCTTCAACCGTGTCATGAAGAAGAGCCTTCACTGCGTCCTCATCAAAAGCGGGCGGCGTCGACGGATTGTCGTGGATGAAAGCATTGCTGGCAGCAGTCACGTCGCCGTTTGCGGTTTGCCTCGGGCGCAATGGCGACTGCCTGCTGCTTTTGGCGTGATCGCCCAAAGCCTGCATACGTTCCGTAACAGACATCTGTCCCAGCTCCCCAGTGGAACCTCCGGAGCATAGCCCATCGCCGTAGCCCTTTCTGGAAGCCTCAGTTCCAGGCCCCGTTATCCACAGGCGGTGTTTGGCTCATCCGACGCAGGTGATTGTTCCCGGGGAACACAGCCGCTTGTGTGGCCTTTACCCGCGTTACTTTTCAGAGTTGCAGGAACAAGGCGTGTGGGAAGCCGTTGCCCAAGAAGAGAGTCACCAACCCAACACAAGAAAAGACACAACGTGTCTTCAAGGGAGAAGGCAATGGCACGAGATTCAGCAGACTTCGCGCAACAAAGCAGCGAACGCGCAATGCAAGCTGCAAACTTCGGCATGACTTGGAGCCGCGAGTTCACAGAAGAAACGTTCAACCAGAGCAGGCAGGCGTTTGACGCCTTTCTGCGGGTCGCGCGCAAGATGGCCGAAGACTTTGAGAACCAGGCTACAACGATCCGCGAGCATATGACGTCGCTGACCCAGAAAACTCTGTCGAACACGATGGAGTACGGCCAGAAACTGTCGCGCGCCAAGGAACCGCAGGACTTCGCGCAGTGTCAGAGCGAGTTTCTGGCCCGTCAGGCCCAGACCATTGCGGACCAGACGAAGGAATTCGGCCAGAAGATGCAGAAGGCGGCGCAGCTTTTCGCCAGCAACGCCTCAACCGCAATGGCAGAGGCGACCCGGAGGGGTGAGGACGCCGTATCGAATATCACCTCGCGGGCGGAACAGGCCTCAAAAAGACAACGCGCCGAAGTGTGACGCTTACCGGCCCTGATAGGCGGGCGTGTGCACGACGAGGCCGTCGAGCGCTTCGGTGACCTTGATCTGGCAGGAGAGGCGCGAGGTCGGTTTTACTTCGAAGGCGGCGTCAAGTTGCTCTTCCTCTTCGGCCGAAGGTGGGCCGACGACCTGGAACCATTTCTCGTCGACATGGACCAGGCAGGTGGCGCAGGTACAGCCACCGCCGCATTCGGCGACGATGCTGGCAATATCGTTGCGCAGCGCTGTCTCCATCACCGTCGCCCCCAATTCGGCCTCGACCGTGTGCTTCGCTCCGTCGTGTTCGATGTAGGTAATCTTGGGCATGCCGATAGCCGTCATTCCGAGATTCGCCGAAAGACGCCGACCCGGAATCCAGAAATAGAGTCATGCGAGTGCGATTGGATTCCGGGTTCGCGCGTAATGCGCGCGTCCCGGAATGACCATGCGCAATGTGCAACGCCACGCAGCATCACGCGACGCCCAGTTTTTTCTGCAGACTTGTCGACGATGTTGTGTACTGGAATACCAATTTCTTCTCCGGATAGACGTAGCGGTGCGCCTTCTGGGACATCAGCGCGGCTTCGTGGAAACCCGATAGGATCAGCTTGAGCTTGCCCGGATAGGTGTTGATGTCGCCGATTGCGAACAGCCCCGGAATATTTGTCTCGAAGGTGGCCGTGTCGATGGGAATGAGTTCGTCGTCCATTTTGATGCCCCAGTCCGCCACCGGCCCCAGCTTCATTGTGAGTCCGAAGAAAGGCAGCATGGCATCGATCTCGACGCGCGAGATGCTGCCGTCACTGCCCTTGATTGAAGCGGCGGCAAGCTTGCCGTCAGCGCCTTCCAATGCCGTGACCTGGCCGATCTTTAGGTCCATGCCCCCGGCAGCAACCAACGCACGCATCTTGTTGACGCTGTCGGGTGCGCCGCGGAAGTCGTCGCGCCGGTGCACCAACATCAATTTTTGCGCAACGGGCTGCAGATTGAGTGTCCAGTCGAGCGCGCTGTCACCACCGCCGACGATCAGCAGACGCTTGCCGCGAAAGGTCTCCATCTTGCGGACGGCATAGAAAACCGATTTTTCCTCGTAAGGCTCGATGCCGTTGATCGGCGGGCGCTTCGGCTGGAACGAGCCGCCGCCGGCCGCGATCACCACGCACTTCGCCTCGAAGGTCTTGCCGGCGTCGGTGCGCAGGCGGAACAGGGGATCACCGATTTTTTCCAGGCTCGTCACCATCTCCCCGAGATGGAACGTGGGATGAAACGGCTTGACCTGCTGCATCAGGGCATCGGTCAAGCCATGGCCGGTGATGTACGGAATGCCGGGGATGTCGTAGATCGGCTTCTCGGGATAGAGCTCGGCGCACTGGCCGCCGACCTTGTCGAGAATATCGACGAGGTGCGCCTTGATATCGAGCAGCCCAAGCTCGAACACGGCAAACAGGCCAACCGGCCCGGCCCCGATGATCAGAACATCGGTCTTGATGGTCTCACTCATACTCCCTCTCCGAACTCGAAACCTCTATGGCATGACGGCTGAGTCTGTGCGCTCTGCACTACACCCGCTCCTTGTCCAATGTCGGGGAACCGCTGCGCTGCCGCGCCAAGCGCGTATCGGGAACTGCCATGATACGCAACAGTTCCGTTAAATTCTGCTCCGGCGTCTTGCCGGTCGTGGTGAGCGCAACCTCAGCCTTTGCATAGAGCGGCTCGCGGCTGCGCAGGATCGAGATCAGATCGTCCATGGCGCGGGTGTTGTTGGCCATTGGCCGCATG
>Ga0307282_10000353_pt1 | contig 14161 bp, 12 predicted proteins | sample ER_DNA_121_FD_194475 | JGI IMG/M metagenome (GOLD analysis project Ga0307282, IMG submission 194475) | Bulk soil microbial communities from the East River watershed near Crested Butte, Colorado, United States - ER_DNA_121 | ecosystem: Environmental > Terrestrial > Soil > Floodplain | place...
CTTCGTCTCACCCTCCTGCTTGTGGTCGACCCGCCCCTTGACGACGAGCACCTCGTCCACCTCGAGCAAGTCGCGAGCCGCCCCGTAGACCGAGTTGAAGACCACGACCTCGGTCGAACCGGTCAGGTCGTCGAGCCGCATGAAGACCATCGGCTCGCCCTTCTTCGTCGTCAGCTGCTTGATCGCCCCCACGATGCCGCCCACGGTCACGACCTCCCCGTCGCGCCGGCGCTCGATCTCGGCCAGCGGGGCGTCCGTCTTGCGCCGCAGCTGATCGCGGATCGCCTGCAGCGGGTGCTCCGAGACGTACACGCCGAGCGTCTCCTTCTCGAGCCGCAGCAACTCGTTCTTCTCGTACTCCTCGCCGGTGATCGGCGGATGCTCGACCTCGAACATCGACTCCTGGCCGAACAGCAAAGCCTCCTGCCGCGCCGCGCCCGATCCCAGCGCCTGCTCCAGCGCGTCGAACATCCCCTTTCGCGACGCGCCGGTCGAGTCGAAGGCGCCGCACTTGACCAGAGCTTCGAGCGCTCGCTTGTTCACGACCTGCGGATCGACCCGCTCGGTGAAGTCCCAGAGCGACGCAAACGGCCCCGCCTTCCGCGCGTCCACGATCCTCCGCGCCGCCGCGTCCCCCACGTTCTTGACCGCGTTCAGCCCGAACCGGATCTTCCCCTCGACGACCGCGAAGTCGCACTCCGACTCGTTCACATCCGGCGGCTCGACCTCGATCCCGAGCTCGTGGCAGGCGCTGACGTAGAACGGAACGCGGTCCTTCGTGTTCATCACGGACGAGATCAGGGCGGCCATGTACTCGCGCGGGTGGTTGGCGCGCAGCCAGGCCGTCCGGTACGCGATCAACGCGTAGCAGGCGGCGTGCGACTTCCCGAACGAGTAGTCCTGCGACGACTCCATGTCCTTCCAGAGCTGGTTCGCGACCGCCGGCGTCGTCCCGGTCTGCGCGCACCCCTCGAGGAACTTCTCCTTGAGGGACGCCATCAGCTCGTGGATCTTCTTGCCGATCGCCTTGCGCAGATCGTCCGCCTCGGCCGGCGAGAAACCCGCGATCTGCTTCGCGATCTCGAGGTACTGCTCCTGGTAGATGCAGATTCCGTGCGTGACCCCGGTGATCGCCTCGAGCCGCGGGTCGATGAACGAGACCGCCTCCTGCCCGTTCTTGCGCTTCGCGTAGGCGGGGATGTAGCCCATCGGGCCCGGCCGGTAGAGCGCCACGAGGGCGATCAGGTCCTCGAACTCCGTCGGCCGCACCGAGCGCAGCGCCTCGCGCATGCCGGACGACTCGAACTGGAAGACGCCGATCGCGTCGCCGCGCGCGAGCATCTCGTACGTCTTGCGGTCGTCGAGCGGGATCTTCGCGATTTCGAGCCCGCCCCCGATCAGGCCGAAGGCCTTGTCGATCACGTCGAGGTTACGTAGCCCAAGGAAGTCCATCTTCAGCAGGCCAAGCTCCTCGACGTCCCACATCCCGAACTGCGTGACCGTCTCCTCGCCCTCGCCCTTCCGCTGCAAGGGCACGACGTCGGTCAGAGGCCGGTCCGAGATGACGACGCCTGCGGCATGGATCGAGTCCTGGCGGACGAGCCCCTCGAGCGGCTTCGCGAGGTCCACGATCTCGCGCACGAGCGGATCCCCGTCGTACGCCGCTTTCAACTCGGAGCCCGGCTTCAGGCAGTCGTCGAGGTAGACCTTGACGCCCTCGGGGATGAGCTTCGCGACCTTGTCAACGGTGCCGTATGGAACCTCGAGCACACGCCCTGCGTCGCGCACCGCGGCGCGCGCCATCATCGTCCCGAACGTGATGATCTGCGCGACGCGGTCGCGCCCGTACTTGTCGGCGACGTAGTTGATCACCCGGTCGCGGCCGGCGACCGAGAAGTCGATGTCCATGTCCGGCATCGACTTGCGCCCCGGGTTGAGGAAGCGCTCGAAGAGGAGGTCGTACTTCATCGGGTCGATCTCGGTGATGTCGAGCGCGTACGCGGCAAGGGAGCCCGCCGTCGAGCCGCGGCCCGGGCCGACCGAGACGCCGTTCCGCTTCGCGAAGTTGACGAAGTCCCAGACGATCAGGAAGTAGTCCGCGAAGCCCATCTCGCGGATCGTCTTCAGCTCGAACTTGAGCCTCTCCTGGATCTCGGGCGTCACGTGCTCGTAGCGCTTCTCGAGGCCCTTCTCGCAGAGCTCGACGAGATAGTCGAACGCGTCGCGGCCCTCGGGCACCGGGTACTTCGGGAGGCGAATCGTGCCGAGCTCGATCTCGACCGAGCACCGTTCCGCGACCTCGAGCGTCGTCGCCAGCGCACCCGGGTACTCGGCGAAGTCGGCCGCCATCTCGGCCGGCGTCTTGAAGTAGAACTGATCGGTGTCGAACTTCCAGTGATTCGGGTTCTTCAGCGAGTCGCCCGACTGGATGCAGAGGAGCGCCTCGTGTGCGCGCGCGTCTTCATGGAGCAGGTAGTGCACGTCGCCGGTCGCGACGAGCGGGAGGCCGGTGCCCTGCGCGAGCTTCGCGAGCTGCGGATTGATCCGCGCCTGCTCGGCGAGCCCCGCGTTCTGGATCTCGACGTAGGTCGACTCACGCCCGAAGACCTGGACGAGCCGGTCGAGGTCGGCCGCCGCATCCGCCTCGCGCGACTCCTCGAGCGCCTTCGAGACGCGTCCCGAGAGACACCCGGAAAGCGCGATCAGTCCTTTCGAATGCGTCTCGAGCAGCCCCCAGTCGACGCGCGGCTTGTAGTAATAGCCCTGCAAATAGCCGGCTGACGCGAGCTTGATGAGGTTCCCGTAGCCCTCGTTCGACTCGGCGAGGAGCGTCAGGTGAGCGTAGCCCTTCTCCTGCTTCGAGGCGTCGTTGCAGACGTAGACCTCGCAGCCGATGATCGGCTTCACGCCCTGCTTCGAGGCCTCCTTGTAGAGCTGCACCGCGCCCGCGAGCGAGCCGTGGTCGGTGAGGCCGACGGCCGGCATCTCGAGCTCTGCGGCGCGCGCTGCCAGGGCCGGGATGCGGCATGCGCCGTCGAGGATCGAGAACTCGGAGTGGACGTGCAGGTGAACGAACTCGGCGGCCAAGGACGGCCCATTCTAGGAGCGGCGCAGGACGCCTCGGCGATCCCCCAAACCGGCCGAGCGGCGTAGTGAGCGTACGGCCGCTCGTTCGCCACTCGGCCGGTGGGGTCGGGGAGAGGAGAGGAGAAGCCTGGTCGGTCTAACCTTCGGTCGCGGACTGATTGTCGGTTGCCAGGAACAGGACCGGGACGAAGCCGACGGGCAAGTCTCCACCGTCGGCGAAGCCATCGGGGGGAACCCAGGCGAGCACCGCGACGAGGCCGTCCGGGACGAAGCCGTCGTGCCAGAACTCGTCGCCGGCCGGCTGGGCCAGCGCTGCGACGAAGCCATCGGGCACCGGCACGTCTCCCCCGTCCGCGAAGCCGTCCGGGAGCACCCATTCGAGCCCGCCCGGACCGTCGCCGCCGTCGGAGAAGCCGTCCGGCGCAGGAGGAACGAAGACCACGGTCATTCCCGGGGGCACACCCGCCGGGTCCGCGAGGTCGAACGCCTGCGCGAGCACGGGGAGGGGGACCGGAGTCGACGCCGGGCCCTCAGCCTGTGCGCGCGCCGCCGTCCCGCCGACGACGACGAGCGCGGCGAGCAGGACAGGTGCGAGACGGGTCGTCATCAGAAGCGGAAGTCCTGGAGGGTCTCGGCCGCCCGGCGGTACAGGCTCAGGGCGGTGTCCTTGTCGCCGCGTCGGACGCTCAGGTCGGCCTGCGCGGTCCAGGCGGCGGCCCGGTGGCTCCCGGACGAGAGCTGCTCGAACGCCGCCTCGGCGGCGGCGAGCGCGTGTTCCGACTCCTCGAGCTTCCCCTGCTCGAGCAGTGCGCGGCCGAGCACGAGCTGGGCATTTCCCTGCTCGTCGAGGAAGTCGACTCTGCCATCGAGCAGGCTCAGAGCCTGGCGCGCCTGCTCCTCGGCCAGCGCGACATGGCCTGTTCGGAGATTGACCTGGGCAAGAGAGGACACGGCCTGCGCGGCATCGGGCTTGCTCCCAACCTCGAGCGCGACCGCGAACGCCTCCTTGAGGAGCTCGGCCGCCCGGTCCTGGTCCCCGAGCAGGAACGTGAGCCCCCCGAGGTTGTTGAGGAGCCGACCGACGTTGAGTCGGTCCTCTTGCTCCTCGTAGAGCGCCTTGGCCCGTTCGGCATAGGAGCGCGCGAGCACCCAGTGGCCCCGCCGCTCGGCGATGATCGACGCCTGGAAGTACCCGTGCGCCAGGGCCTCTCCGTCACCCAGCCGTTCCGAGAGCTCGAGCGCAGCCTCGACGTCGCCGCGAGCAGCCTCCCAGTCGCCCTGGCGCCGGTAGCAGCGGGACCGCCAGCGGAGGATCCGGCAGCGAAGCCGGTCATCGATCGCGTCCGAGTGGCGCATCAACTCGAGCGCCTCTGTGAAGAGCGCGACGGCCGTAGGCACCGATGAGAGCCGGTAACGGCATTGCCCGATATGGAAGAGGACGTTGGCGCGATCGACGTCCGTGAACGAGTCGTCGTCGACGAGGTCGCGTGCCCTGATCAGCACCGAGAGCGCCTCTTCGATCCGCCCCAGCTCGAAGCGCGCCGTCGCCCCGGCGAGCACTGCCCGCAGCTCGAGGTCCGGCTCGAGGGCCACGCTGGTCTCACCCAGACCGTCGAGGTTCGCGATCGCCTGGTCGAACTCTCTCGCGGCGATCGCCGCTTCCGCTTGCGAGATCACGCTCGCCGTGCGCTCGTGCTCGGGTGAGGAGACGCCGGTCTCGAGAAACCGCCGTGAGACTTCGAGCCGTTCGGCGAGCCACTCAAGAGCAGCCTCGTTGGGCCGGACTCGTCCCCGCTCGATCTGGCTGACGTACTCCTTCGAGAAGCGGCCGAGCCCGAGCTTCGTCTGCGTCAAGCCGCGCGCGATGCGCAGTTGCCGGATGCGCTCGCCGAGCGCAGACGGCGCCGACGCGTTGGCCGGCCGGGTCCGTGCCTCCGCTGAGATTCCTGAACGCTAATTCTTTCCGCGGGAAAAGTGAAGCTTTCGCGCGAAAAGAAAAGCTTTGGCCGCCAAGTGAAGCGGCCAGGGGATCCCCCGAAAGGGTTATTGGTCAACCACTGCCGCACTTGGTTGAGTTCAGGCGAGGCGCCACGGGGTCGGGGAAGGGCGTCGATGCTCAAAGGCGAAACTCGCGCGACATGCGGCCCGCGACGAGTTTCGCTGTGCGTGGTCCGTCGGACGGCGTGCGCAAAGCGTCGTGGGGGCCGCCCCGAAGGCGGCCCCCACAAGCGACGAGCTAGTGGCCGTGCTTGAGCTCGAGCTTCCAGGCTCCGAGCCCGTGCGAAGCCGCATAGACGATGCGGTCCGCGTGATGCCCGTGACCACTGCCGGGCACGTAGGTCAGGCCTGCGACCTCGACGTTCGGCATCCCTGGGGCCGCAACCGTCCACGGCCCGCCACCGGACTTCAACACGCCGAAGTCGGACGAGACGTACACGTCGCCGCTGTCGGCGTCCTGCACGACGTCGGTCAGCGGCAGGTCGCCGAGCGAGCCGTCGAGGCTGTCCCACGTCGCCGTCCCGGCGCCGGGGTCATAGGTCACCGAGAAGATGTGACCCGGAGTCGACGGCGTCGCGGCGGTGAACCCGCTGTACGAGATCCAGGCGTGGTTCGCGTTGTCCGGGTCGATGAAGATCCCGGTCACGTACCGGCCTGGACTGTTCGCTGCCAGCGAGTCGAGCCGCACGAACGCAACCGCGCTCGCGGGATCGGCGTCCGCGTTCGACGTGATGAAGACGCGGCCGTTCGTGGTCGCGGCCCACAACGTCGACGTGTCCGTCGTCGCTCGCTCGACCGCGGCCATCGCGCCGCCTGCGCGGTCGCCCCAGCCCGCGGCCGTCAGAGCCGGCGAGCCGAGCTCGACCCAGTCACCGCACGGAACCGCGAAGTCCCCGGTGAACTCGTTGCAGTGCTGCCTGAACTCGGCCAGCGTCATCGAGCCCATGCCGTGCGTCTTCGTCCGGACGACCGTGTTCCCGCCGGACGTCGCGGTCCCGGCCCCGGCGTACATCGTCCGGTGGACCACCGGGTCACTGATGACCGCGCTGTAGAACTGGTTCCCGGTCCCGAAGATCGGGTCGTAGATCACGTTCCAGTCCGCGATCGCGCCGTCGGAGAAGTTCACCTCGGGCGACGCGTCGAAGAACGTGTGGAAGCGGAAGTGCGGGTCGGTCGCGTCGAAGCCCGACTGACCTCCGTCGCCCCAGAACGTCTGGAGCCACGTCTTCTTGCTTCCGAAGTTCTCCCACGTGCCGTTGTCCTGGGTTCCACCCTGGAGCTCTTTCCGGTCGAACGGGCTCACCGAGAGGCTCTGGAACTGGAGCGTGCCCAGGCCGCGGTTCATGCTCTCGAGCCGCGTAGGAATCGCGGACAGGAGCCCGTGACAGCGGCTCAGGTACGGCTCGGCGAGCCCACGCGAGTCGCAGTCGCTCGACTTGTCGACGAACTGACCGGTGTTCCTGATGATCCCGCCGTCCGACGCCTCGAAGAACTGGCTCGGGTTCGCCGGGTTCGTGACCAGCCGGTGCTGGTCGGGATGCATCCCGGTCGGGTGGTCGACGTCCGTCGCGTCCATCGTCATGTCCGTGAAGCTCTCGCCCGCGTTCGTCGAGCGCAGAACCGCGCGGTGGTTGGCGACGTACGGCAGCGTCACGCCGTCCTCGTCGTACTGGTACGAGCCGCCGATGTAGATGATGTCCGGATGCCCCGGCGGCGTGTAGACGAAGTTGTCGTACCAGCACTGCCCGGTGCAGAAGTTGAACGTGTCCCACGCCGAGGTCGACGGGTCGCTGCTCGTTATCTGCGTGAACACGGGCGAGCCCGACTCGACCTGGTCGCTCCGGTAGAGCCGGCTGAACTCGGCCGCGCTGGTATGGCCCTCGCCAACGTACATCCGGGTATGCCCGTTGGGCAGCGTGGTGACGGCGATGTCGGGCCTCGTGGTGCCGATCGTCGCGTTCAGCGACGGCTTGATCTGCGTCCACGTCGTACCGCTGTCACTCGAGCGCCAGACACCACGCGCGTAGGACGCCGAGTAGACGATGTCCGGGTTCGATGGGTCGATTTCGATGTCACGCACGCCGCGCGGTGAGCAGGGCGTCGCGTTGTTCGCGATCGCGGCGATGTCAGTGCCGCAGTCCGCGGGGCTCGTCGAACCGTTGTGCACGAGCGTCCACGTCGCACCGCCGTCCGTGGACCGGTAGAGGCCCCACTGCGGCGCACCGGGAATCAACGCCCGGTACTGGCTGATGCCGCCGTAGCAGCAGACGGACGAGTGCCCGCGCACGGCAAACGCGGAGCCCGCGTAGATCGTGTTCGGGTCGCCCGGCTTGACCCTGATCGTGCCGACACCGCGGGCGTTGAACGCCGAGGTGCCGTACGGACCGGACCAATGGTTGCCGCCGTCGGTCGTCTTGTAGAGCCCGACGCCCGCGACGCAGCCGCTACCGCACGTGTTGCCCTCTCCCGTGCCGACCCAGAGCGTGTTCCCGCTCGGGTCGTTCGGGTCGATCGAGATCGTCCCGGCCGCGTTGATCCCGAAGCTCCCGCCCAGGTACCTCCATTTCGGCTTCGGAGCGAGCGCGTTCTCGGTGCGCCAGACGCCGCCGCCGGCCGGAGTGATCCACATCCGGCAACTGGCGCTTCGGCCCATCGAGGGGTGCGACCCGCAGTTCGGATCGATTGCGAGATCGGTCGTCCGCCCGGCCATCGCGAACTCCGTTGGCACGTACGAGCGCGCGGTGCGGAACGGCGTGGCCTGGTACAGCGCCGTGTCCGGACCGACCTGTTCCCACTCCGCGTGATTGCTCGCCGGAGCGGCCCCCGGAGTCCGCGTCTTGGCAGTTCGGAACGCACTGCGCGCGGCCCTGAGGCTCGATAGCGGGATGTCCTTGTTCGGATACGCCATCTGGGCGAACTCCTCCAGGCTGGCGGTCGAGCTGCCAGGCCCGCCCGCGCTCTCTCCGGCGGGCTCTCCGCCCTTGCCCGGGATCGTCTGGCTGAGCTTCGCCAGGTGTTTCGCCATTGCAGGTGTCACGTCGCCGTCGCTAGTCCTGACAGCAACCTTCGCCGTGCTCTGGTTCGGGGACCCGCCTGCTGCGAACATCGCGCCGACAGCGACGAGCCCAACCGCGGCCAGCGCTAACGCCAACCGCGTCCGTCGGTCTCTCATAGGTTCCTCCTCCCCTTAGTAAGAACCTGTGCCTATGTGAGGACGCCGGGGAGTATAGGAAACGCGGATTTTCCCTGCTCAGCGGCCGCTCAGGCGCTGAAGAGCTCGAGGCGCCAGTCGTTGCACCGCATGATGTTGCCCGAGTCGATTGGGTACTCGTACTCGGTCACGCCCACGACCTCGAAACCGAGTTTCCTGCAGATCGCGTTCGACGGCGCATTGTCCACCGAGGGATACGCGTACAGGTACCGGCGCTCGTGAGCGGCTCGGAGGAGCTCGATCACCTTCGCCGTTGCGATCGTCGCGATGCCGTGGCCCTGGAATGCCGGCAGCACCGCCCAGCCGGTCTCGTAGGCCAGGCCGTCCGGCGCGTCTCGGTCCCAGTAGCCGACCGAGCCGACGCTCTCGCCGGTCGCCGCGTCGACGATCGTGAACATCTCACCCGTGCCCGTCTCGGGCAGGTGCACGTAGCGCTCGTGTCGCTCCGCGACCTTGTCGAGGCTCTCCGGGCCGCCCAGGTACTCGGTCATCGCCGGGTCGCCCATCAGCTGCTCCAGGAGCGGGAGATCGTCCGCGCCCCAGGGCTCGATGCGGAGCTCGGGCTCGCTCAATCGATCAGCTTCCGTTCCATGGCATGAATCGCCAGCCGCCACATGATCAGTGCGAAGACTACGAGCAGCCCAACCCGCGCCAGATCATTCCACTCGAAGCCGGTCAGCACCGCGCCGCGAACGAGCTCGACGGTCTGGTGGAGCGGGTTGAACGCGGCCAGCACCTGCACCCACTCGGGGAAGCCTGTCAGCGGGAAGAAGGTGCCGGCCACGAGGAACAGCGGCGTCAACACGGCGCTCACGATGTAGCTGAAGTTCTCGATCGTCTTCGCGTAGCCCGCGATGGTGATCCCGAAGAACGCCCAGCCGAGCCCGCTCAACCACGCGATGAAGGGCACGGTGAGCATCCCCCACGCCGGGTCGAGCCCGAAGGGAATGGCCACGACCATCGGGACGCAGCCGTAGACGCCCGCCCGCGTCGCGACCCACAGCGCCTCGGCGGTGACGAGCTCCTCGGTATCGACCGGCGCGGCGAGGATCGCGTCGTACGTGTGCTGGAACTGGTACTTGACGAACGTCCCGAACATGGCCGGAAAGGCGGACGAGAAGAGAACGGCCGTCGCCACGATCCCCGTCCCGACGAACTCGACGTAGTCGTAGCCGTTGATCGTGCTCACGAGCGAGCCGAACCCGAAGCCGAACGCAAGCAGGTAGATCGTCGGCTCGACGGTCGCCGAGAAGGTCGCCGAGCGCCAGTACGACGAGAAGTTGACGATCTCGCGGACAAGGACGCCCGTCATCGCGGGCGGTTCGAGCCGGCCGAGCTTGACGGGACGGGCTTCCGTGGCCATCAGCTGATCTCCTCGCCTGTGAGCAGGACGAAGACGTCCTCCAGGTTCGCCGCCCTGCGGACGCCCTCGAAGCCGCCGAAGCCGTTGCGGCCGTCGAGGCCGAGGATCGAGACGCTCGTCCCGGTGCGCCTGGTCTTCAGCCCCGCGGTGCCTGCCTCGGACTCGACCTCCGCGAGCCGCGTCGGCGGCCCGTAGACCTCGAGCACCTCGCGGCCCGCGTGCTCCATGACGAGCTCAGACGGCTTGCCGCGGGCGACGCCTTCGCCGTGGGACATGATCAGCACGGTGTCGGCGAGCCGCTGCGCCTCCTCGATGTAGTGCGTCGACATGAGGATCGTCGTCCCCTCGGAGCGCAGCTGGTCGATCAGCGCCCACAGCTGCTGGCGCACCTGCGGGTCGAGGCCGACGGTCGGCTCGTCCATGAGCACGAGCCGCGGCCGGTGCACGAGCGCGCGGGCGATCAGCAGGCGCCTGCGCATCCCGCCGGACAGCTTGTCGACGCGCGTGTCACGGCGATCCACGAGGTTCGCCAGCACGAGCGAGCGCTCGATCGCCTCGTGGCGCTCGTGCCGGCCAATCCGGTACAGGTGCGAGAAGACGAGCAGGTTCTGCTCGACGGTGAGCGTGACGTCGAGATTGTCGAGCTGCGGCACGACCCCGCACTCCGCGCGGGCCTGCTTCGAGTCGCGCGGCAGCGAAAAGCCGAGCACCTCGAGCTCGCCCTCGTCGGCGATCGCCTGCGCGGTCAGCATGCGCATCGTCGTCGACTTCCCGGCGCCGTTCGGTCCGAGCAGTCCCACGCACGTGCCCGTCGGCACGTCGAGGTCGAGATGGTTGACCGCGGTGATCTCGCCGTAGCGCTTGACGACTTCGCGCAGCCGGATGGCGAGGTCCTCGGTCACGCGGTCAGGATGCCAGCAGTCGGGCTGGGTGCGCTAACGACCGGCTCGGTGGCGCCGGCGGGCGCGCAACGGCGGGTCATCCTCGATGAGCACGCTCCCGACGGCCTGGCGGCCGTTCATGCTCGTTGCGATCTCGAACTCGACGGGCAGTCCTGCGCACCGTCCCTTCGGCGCGTTCCCGTCGAGGAACCCGTGCTCGGAGACGTAGAGCCGTTCGCCCGTCTCCGTCGAGATGTAGCCGTGACCCTTCTCCTCGTTGAACCAGACCATCGTGCCGCGCATCACGGCTGGTCCGTGCTTTCGGGCTGGTCCGTGCTTTCGGGCTGATCCGTGCCTTCGGGCTGATCCGTGCCTTCGGGCTGTTCCGCGCCCTCGGGGCCTCGGATCGAGTCCTCAGGACCTCGAAGGTGTCCGTACATCTCTTCGTGGGCCTTCGCCTGGCGCTCCCGCGCGGCCGCGTACTTCTTCTCGAGCTTCAGGGCGGCCTTCTCCTTTACAGCCTGTTCGCGGTTGCGCTTCGCCATTGTCTGCTGGCGCTTGCTGGTTGATGCCATCGGCTTCCTTCCTTTCGGGGATATGAGTCGACGAAAGCGGAAGGCGGGAGCGACCGAATTCGCGTCTGACGAACACATTCTAGCTGGGGAGCTCGGGCGGCCTGTCTGAAAATGTGCGGCTGCTACTGTGTGTGCACGGTTGGCAATCGCGCCGGCCGGTGAGATTCGCTTCTCGTTCCTCCTTCGGGTGTTTCGAGGTCAGCAAGTCTCGAACCCGTAAAGGAGTCGAACATCATGTCCAAGTCCTTCCGCGAGCTCGGCGTGTCGCGCCCTGTCGTCGACGCGCTCGCAGCTCGCAAGATCGAATCACCCTTCCGAATCCAGGAGCTTGTGCTCCCGGACGCCCTCGCCGGGCTCGACGTCCTTGGACGCTCGCCCACCGGTTCGGGCAAGACACTCGCGTTCGCCGTGCCGATCGTAGAGCGGACGTCCCGCGACGCCGGCTTCCCGTCGGCGCTCGTCCTCGTCCCCACGCGCGAGCTCGCGGCCCAGGTGACCGCCGAGCTCGAGCCCCTGGCCAAGGCCAAGGGCCTGACGGTGGTCGCCGCATACGGCGGGCTGCCCCTGCACGCGCAGGCGAAGCGCGCAAAGCACGCGCACGTGCTCGTCGCGACGCCCGGACGCCTCGAGGATCTCGCGCAGCGCCGGCTCGTTGACCTCGGCGGAGTCCGGATCCTCGTCCTCGACGAGGCCGACCGGATGCTCGACATGGGCTTCAAGCCGCAGGTCGACAAGCTCGTGCGGCGCATGCCGCGAAACCGCCAGACGATGTTCTTCTCGGCCACGCTCGACGGAGAGGTCGGCAACCTCGCACGCGAGTACACGAACAGCCCATCCCGCTTCGAAGACGACGCCCTGCCGGACGACCCCGGTGAGATCGAGCATCACTTCGTTGCGGTCACGACCGATTCCAAGGTCGAGACGCTCGTCGAGCACCTCCGCGGGTCGTACTCGACGCTCGTGTTCGTCCGGACGAAGCGAGGCGCGGAGCGGCTCGTCACGAAGCTCGCCCGTCACGGAGTGAAGGCGTCCGCGATGCACGGGGACATGTCCCAGAACGCGAGGCAGCGGGCACTCCGCCAGTTCGAGTCCGGGAAGGTCGCCGTGCTCGTCGCCACCGACGTCGCCGCCCGCGGGCTCGACCTCGACGACATCACGCACGTGATCAACTACGACCCGCCCGCCGAGGACAAGGGCTACGTGCACCGCACCGGCCGGACCGGCCGCGCGGGCCGGAGCGGAACGGCGATCACGCTCGTCCTCCCCGACCAGCAGGCCGACACGAGCCGTGCCGCTCGGCGGCTCGGACATGGCGAGCGGTACGAGCAGAGCGGGCTCGAGTCCGCACGCGCGAAGGTCGTCTACACGAGCCGCAGGGGCCGCCGCTCCAAGTGGTAAGCGCCGGCTACCGGGGGTCGACGTCCTCCGGGAGCAAGAAGAACCGCACCTGATCCTCGTGAAGTCCCTCTCGACGGAAGCCGGCTTTCTCGATCGCCCGGATCGAAGCGACGTTATCGGCCGCGGCCTCCGCGACGACACGGCGCAAGCCAAGCTCGCGTAGACCCCAGATAGCGGCGAGTCGCATGGCCCGCGACGCGATTCCCCGCCCACGCTCCTCCGGGAACACCGAGACAGCGACCGTCGCGTCCTCGCCGAATTGCAGGTTGACGAGCCCGAGCGCGCGGTCGTCGCCCGCGCCTGCGATCACGAACGGCGCGCCGCTGCCCGAGCGCCACTGTTCCTCGGCGCGCGCAATGCTCTCTCGTTCTCGATCCGGCGTGAGAGGTTCGTCGTCCAGCCGCCGCCGGGTCTCGGGGTCGTGCGAAGCCTTCGCGATCAGCGGAACGTCCTCGGCCCGCCGCATGCGCAGGACGATGTCGCCGTCGGTCAGCGGCGGATCAGGAGGGACGCGGAGGTTCCCGGCCAGGCTCCGGAAGCTACCAACGCCCTAGAAGCTGGTCGGGCCGGAGGACTTCTTGGCCTTCTTCTCCTTGCGCTTCTCTTTCAGCGACTTCTGCGGCACCTTCTTGCCGAGCTTCTTCGGCTTGTCTTGGCCCTTCATGATCCTCTCATCCTAAGCGGCCCAGCTGATAGGCCCGACTAGAACAGTCGCGCCGGGCTGATCGCGGTCAGCAACAGTTAGGCGATGACCTCCGACCTGCGCCGGCGGGCGCGGCTCTTCCGCATCGGGCGGATCGCCGTGCTCGCGCTCGTGATCGCGTACTTCCTGCTGCCCTACGGCGTGCGCTCGTGGTTCCCTGTCTGGCTCCTGTTCCTGCTCGCGCTCGGGCTCGAGATCGACTTCTTCGTCGGCGGCTGGCTGCAGACGAGGCGCGGCGCGCCCGTCGTCGCCGAAGCAGCAGATCGCGGACCGCAGGAACGAGACTTGTCCGAGCTCGGGAGCTGGGGCTACTGGGACCCGTCCGAGCCGACGCCTCCAATCACAGCCGAGCCAACCTTCCGCTGGCTCCACGTCGTCGAGGCCGTGGCCGCGATCGCGATCGTCGGCACCCTTCTCTACTTCGCCGCGCGTCCGAACGGCTGGAACGCGGTCTCGACCGAGCGCCAGGCACAGACGGAGGCGATCCTGTCGCGCGAGGCGAGCGCGATCGCGCACCATCCGGCCACGGTCACGTGCGACAAGAGCGGCGACTACGTCGGCTTCGTCCAGGACGCGGACGGCCTCGCGGAGGTCGGCGGCGACCAGGCGTTCCTGACGCCGGCGATCTGCGACACGCTGTACCAGCTCGCGATCAAGCACCGGGTGGAGTCGTTCTCGAGAACGGCGCGCGCGATCGCCGTGCTCGGCCACGAGTCGTGGCACCTGCGGGGCGAGCGGAGCGAAAGCCTGGCCAACTGCTACGGCTTTCAGAGCGGCGTCGGCATCGGAGTGAACCTCGGCCTCTCGAGAAGCCGGGCACGCGCGATGATGCAGGAGCAGCTCGCGACGAACGCGTCCGACTCAGGACCGAACACCCAGTACCGCGTACCGAGCGACTGCCGGGTCAGGTGACGAGGTTCCCTACTTCTCGGTGACGGTCTTCGG
>Ga0307282_10000359_pt1 | contig 14113 bp, 10 predicted proteins | sample ER_DNA_121_FD_194475 | JGI IMG/M metagenome (GOLD analysis project Ga0307282, IMG submission 194475) | Bulk soil microbial communities from the East River watershed near Crested Butte, Colorado, United States - ER_DNA_121 | ecosystem: Environmental > Terrestrial > Soil > Floodplain | place...
GCGAGCCGGCCGTCACCGTCATGGTCTGCGCCACGATCTGCCGCTGCCCGTCGAACAGCTGGACCAGCAGGGTGCCCTCAGAGTGCTTGGTCGCGGCCGAGTCGAGGGCGCACTCGATGTCGACGCGGGGCTGGGACCCCAATACGTCGGTGGGCCGGGCGAACAGGTCGGCCAGGAACACCTGGGGGAGGACCCGCAGCCGCACGTCCCGGTAGATGCCGCCGGGCTGGAAGAAGTCCACGCTGGCCGGGCCGCGGCCGACGCCGACCGGAGGCACCGGCAGGCAGCGCGAGTCCACCACGACCGAGAGCAGGTTGTCGGCGCCGGTGACCTTGCCGGTGAGTTCGGCCGAGAAGGGCAGGTACCCGCCCTGGTGCGTGGCGACCACATGGTCGTTGACGCTCACCGTGGCGTTCACCATGACGCCGTCGAAGTCGACGAGGATCCGGTTGCCCGGGTGGTGCGGGTCGAGCAGCGCGGCCCCGCTGAAGTGCCGCCGGTAGATCCAGACCTGCTGCCAGGCGAGGTAGTTCCAGTCCTTCCAGGACAGCGGGACGACCGTATGCGGCACCGTGACCGGCGCGAAGTTGCTGTCGTCGTAGGAGCTGGTCTCCGAGCCGGCCGTGTACCGCCCGCCGAACAGCCAGTTCGTGTTCATCGAGAAGGCGAGGCCGGCGGGCTGCTTGTCCGTCCGCGTGATCTCGCCGACCAGCCCGAGCAGCGGCAGCGCCGCCGCCCCCGCGCCGCCGATCAGGCCGGCCTGCAGCATCCTCCGCCGGGAGAGCCGGCGTCCACCCGGGGCGAGCACCGGCCCTTCCGGTAGCGGCGCCAGCACCGGGCCCTCCGGCGACGGCGCGAGCACCGGTCCCTCGGGTGGCGACGCGAGCGCCGCCCCGCCCGGCCGCAGCAAGGCACTCATCCGCCCCGCGGCCGACCCGACCCGCCCCGCGGCCGACCCGACCCGCACCCAGGTCGAGGCGGCCGGGCCCGCGGTCTGGTACGGCGGCGTCCAGACCTCAACCGGCCGTGCCTCCTGCGGGCTTAGCCACTCGGGCTGCTCCTGGCTGACCCAATCCGCCGCAGCTGCGTCCCCGTCCCCGTCCGCGCCCGCCTCGGCCTCCGCCGGGCCGGCTGGCGGGCTCGCCGCGAGCTCCGCGGCCTGTTCCGGCGGCTCCTGTGTTGCCTCGGCACCGTCTGGTTCCGCGGCATCCTGCGTTGCCACAGCGCCGTCTGGTTCCGGGTCCGCGGGGGCGACGTCGAGCCCGGCGCTGTCGGCCTGGTCCTCCGGCGGGATCGGCGCGTACTTCTTCTTGGCCTTGGCCGGCCGGAACCACCGGCCCGACTCGCCGATCGCAGGCGCGGCGTCCGGCCCCGCCATCCCCGGCCCGGCCATCTCCGGCCCGTCGCCTGCTTCCCCGTCGCGTGGCTCGGCCCCGGCCGGACGCGTCCCGGATGCGGCCCCGCCCGGCGCGGGCACTTCGCCAGCCTCGGCCGTGTCAGCATCGCAGGTAATGTCCTCGCCGCCGCCTGAGCCGGTGCTCAGGTCCTCGGTGAGTGGCCTCGCGCTCCCGTCGTCGGTGACGGGTAGGGATGGCACGCGATTAAAATACAGGTCCGGCATAGCCCTCCGCACGAACAGTCGCGTTGCGCGCAAATGCCCCCCGTTCCCGGTCCGGTGTCAGTACAACGCGCCTGATCGGCCGCGCGTGCCAGCACGCGCACCCAGCCGCCGCGGCCCCTTCGCCACGTGGCAGGTAAGCCCCTCACGCTCCTGCCCGAGGGCAGATCGGGGAGGATCCGGGCTCGACGGATCTTCTCGGCACTATAACGGCGCTGCTCCTCCCGGGCGCCCCAATCGTCCCAGGAAAGCCTTCCCCTCAACGAGATCCACCTCGGGCGGAGTTCCCTGCCCCGGCCGACGTTGGAACGCACTGGATCCGGGGTTTCACCGCGTCAGAACGCACTGGATCCGGGGTTTCATGACGTTCTAGCTGGTCCGGCGCACAAGTACGGCGATGCTGATGATGCTGGTGTGACTTGGGTCCGGTTTTCTGGGATGTGCCGCCCGCCTGCGGCCCAGTCGATAGACGGCATTGCGTCCCAGTTGCACGAACGCGGCATCCACATCGTATGAAGGCGCCCCGGCCGTCCTCTGAAGCCTCAGCGATCCCGGTCCGGCCGCGACCGTTCGGCGAGCCAAAATGTCAGACCCTCGCGCTATCTTCGAACAGACATCGAATACGACTGGACATCCGAACGAATTTAGGTTCGAATAGATGGACCAACGCCGGCCGGGTGAGGTGAGAGGAAGCGTCTCGCCTGGCCGGGCCAGAAGAGGAGATGAAGAGCGATGGTGAACGCGGCAGAGATGCGGATGGGCCTGGGTGATGTGAGCCCGCGGCATCCTGGGGTGGCACCGACCGTGCTCAGCATGCTCCAGTCCGCGCGGCGGGGGCTCGCGGAGGCGGCCGATGAATCGGCGCCCGGCGCCCGGTATGTCACGGCGCACCTGGCGGCGCTGCGGGCGGCGGCGGCGGTGGTGGCGGCGCGGGGCGAGCCGCGGACGCGGCGCAGGAAGCCGTACAGCGTGTGGGAGCTGCTGCCCCAGGTCGAGCCCGCGCTAACCGAGTGGGCCGCCTACTTCGCGGCCGGGGCGGGCAAGCGAGCCGCCGCCGAAGCGGGGCTGCCGCGCGCGGCGTCGGCCTGGGAGGCCGATAACCTGCTGCGGGACGCGGAGACCTTCCTGTCACTGGCGGAGACCGCGCTCGGCGTGGAGGTGCAGTCTCCGCTCCCGCTCAGGCCGGCAGGCTAGCGGACCTAGAGGATAAGAACCCTTCCATCGCGCCGCGGGCGTCGGCGTCGAGCACGCCCCAGCTGATGAGTTCTTCGGTGAGGTCGGCGGGGGACTTGTCGTAGATGACGGCCAGCGAGCGGAGGTCCTCGTGCCGCACGGAAAGGACGCGGCCGTTGTAGTCGCCGCGCTGGCTCTGGATGGTCGCGACGTAGCGGGCCAGCGGGCCGACCTTGTCCTTGGGCAGCTGGCCCATCCGCTCAAGGTCAATGACGAGCTTGGGCGTGGGCACCAGCGGCGTGGGCGTGGCGTCGCCGGGCAGCAGCTCGGACACCGGGACTCCGTAGAACTCGGCGAGTTCGGCGAGCTTCTGGACGGTCACTGACCGGTCGCCGCGCTCGTAGGAGCCCACCACGACGGCCTTCCAGCGGCCGCGGGACTTCTCTTCGACTCCGTGCAGCGAGAGGCCCTGCTGCGTGCGGATGGCGCGCAGCCGCGCGCCAAGGGTCTTGGCGTACTCAGATGGCATTCTTTCCTCGGTTCCCCGGCCAGTCGTCGCTTACGGTAACGGTTACGCTCAGTGACGGTAGGCGGCGAGCGCTATAAGGTCAAGCCGAATGGAAAAAACTGGCTTAACTCGGCCGGTAACCGGCTAGCTCTCCCGGATCACTATGTACCCTCCGCCGGCGGGCGAGAACCTAGCTGAAATCAGGTTTCCCGTCGCTGCGGGCGTGTTGCCGCCATATAGCCATCTCTCGTCATGTTCTGCCGGACTCTTTCCCGTGTGACGTAAATCACATGTTAGCCGGCTGGGTGCAAAGCTGCCAGCACCGGTGGTAACTCCCCGTATGATCCTCAACGTAGACATCCTTTAAGGACCGTCCGGTGAGGCGGGGAAGGAGGTCGCTTCTATGTGCGCGGCCAGTAATCCGGTCGCGGGGCGTGATGGCCTCGCGGTGCTCGACCCCGAGGAAATCAGGCGGGCGCTGACCAGGATCGCTCACGAGATCCTGGAACGGACGCACGGCGGTGACGGGGTCATCCTGCTCGGCATCCCGACGCGCGGGGTGCCGCTGGCTCGCCGCCTCGCGGCGCGGATCGGCGAGTTCGAGGGCCTCGACGTGCCCTGCGGCTCGCTCGACGTGACCATGCACCGGGATGACCTGCGGCTTCATCCGGCCCGCGCGCTGGGCCGCACCGAACTCCCGCCCGGCGGGGTGGACGGCAAGACGGTCGTCCTGGTCGACGACGTGCTGTTCTCGGGCCGGACGGTGCGCGCCGCGCTCGACGCCCTGAACGACCTTGGCCGGCCGCGAGCGGTCCAGCTCGCGGTCCTGGTCGACCGCGGCCACCGCGAGCTCCCGATCCGCGCCGACTACGTGGGGAAGAACCTGCCCACCTCGCAGCGCGAGGTGGTGCACGTCCTGCTCACCGAGGTCGACGCGGAGGACAGCGTGATGATCAGCGGCGAGGGGGGGAAGCCGTGAAGCGCCACCTGATCTCGGCCGCCGACCTCAGCCGGGGCGACGCGGTGCTCATCCTGGACACCGCGGAGGAACTCGCCAGCCTCGCCGACCGGCCGATCAAGAAGCTGCCCACGCTGCGCGGCCGGACCGTGGTCAACCTGTTCTACGAGGACTCGACCAGGACCAGGATCTCGTTCGAGGCCGCGGCGAAGCGGCTCTCCGCCGACGTGATCAACTTCTCGGCGAAGGGGTCGAGCGTCGCCAAGGGCGAGAGCCTCAAGGACACCGCGCTGACGCTGGAGGCGATGGGCGCGGACGCGGTGATCATCAGGCACGGGGCGTCCGGCGCGGCGCACCGGCTGGCCGGCTGGGTCCAGGGCAGCGTGCTGAACGCCGGCGACGGCACCCACGAGCACCCCACGCAGGCCCTGCTCGACGCGTTCACCATCCGGCGCAGGCTCATGGCCTCGCGGGGGGGTCTGGGAGGGATCAGGGTTTCGTCCCCCCGGGTCAGCACCGTCGGAGCGGGCGGGGCGCGTGGCGCCGGGCTCGACGGCCTCCGGGTGACGATCGTCGGAGACGTGCTGCACAGCCGGGTCGCCCGGTCCAACGTGCTGCTGCTGAGCACCCTCGGCGCCGAGGTGACGCTGGCCGCGCCGCCCACGCTGCTGCCGCTGGCGGTGGGCAGCTGGCCCTGCGCCGTCAGCTACGACCTGGACAGCGAGCTGCCGAAGAGCGACGTGGTGATGATGCTCAGGGTCCAGCAGGAACGGATGACCGCCGCCTACTTCCCCAGCGTGCGTGAGTACAGCCGCCGCTACGGGCTGGACGCCGCGCGGATGGCGCGCCTGCCCGGGCATGCCATCGTCATGCACCCCGGGCCGATGAACAGGGGGGTCGAGATCGCGGCCGAAGTGGCGGATTCGGTCCGCTCGACGATCGTGGAGCAGGTGGCCAACGGGGTCACCACCCGGATGGCGGTCCTGTACCTGCTGCTCGGCGGCACAGAGTTCCCTGCGACGGGGGTGGCCCAGTGACGGACCATGACAGCTGGCTGATCCGCGGGGTCACCATCCCCGGCCACAGCGAGCAGCCCACCAGCATCCTGCTCGGCGGCGGGGCGGTCACGGCCATCGGCCCGGCCCTGGATCACCCCAGCGCCAAAACCCTCGACGCCGACGGCCTGATCGCCCTGCCCGGCCTCGTCGACCTGCACACGCACCTGCGCGAGCCCGGCCGCGAAGACGCGGAAACGGTGGAGACAGGGACCGCGGCGGCGGCCCTCGGCGGATACACCGCGGTGCACGCGATGGCCAACACCGACCCGGTGGCCGACACGGCCGGGGTGGTCGAGCAGGTCTGGCGGCTCGGCCGCACCGCGGGGCACTGCGACGTCCAGCCGGTCGGCGCCGTTACGATCGGCCTCAATGGCGCCAGGCTGGCCGAGCTCGGCACGATGGCGGATTCGGCCGCCCGGGTCCGGGTGTTCTCCGACGATGGCCGGTGCGTGTCCGACCCGCTGCTGATGCGCCGCGCCCTGGAGTACGTCAAGGCCTTCGACGGCGTGATCGCCCAGCACGCCCAGGATCCCAGGCTCACCGAGGGCGCGCAGCTCAACGAGGGCGAGATGTCCGCGCGCCTCGGCTTGGCCGGCTGGCCCGCCGTGGCCGAGGAGGCCGTCATCGCGCGCGACTGCCTGCTCGCCGCGCACGTCGGCTCGGCGCTGCATGTCTGCCACGTCTCCACCGCCGGGTCCGCCGAGATCATCCGCTGGGCCAAGTCCAAGGGATGGCCGGTCACCGCCGAGGTCACCCCGCACCACCTGCTGCTGACCGACGAGCTCGCCGCGGGCTACGACCCGGTGTTCAAGGTCAACCCGCCGCTGCGCACCGAGGCCGACGTGGCCGAACTGCGGCGTGCCCTGGCCGACGGGACGATCGACTGCGTGGCTACCGACCACGCCCCGCACCCGGTGGAGGCAAAGGAGTCGGAGTGGGCCGAGGCGGCGTTCGGCATGACCGGGCTTGAGACCGCCCTGCGGGTGGTGCAGCGGGCGATGGTCGAGACCGGGCTGCTGGACTGGGCCGGGGTGGCGGACCGGATGTCGGTCCGGCCCGCCAGGATCGGGCGGCTGACCGGGCACGGCCACCCGCTGACACAAGGCGCGCCCGGTCACCTCACCCTGTACGACCCGGCGGCGCCCGCCGAGGCGGTCACGTCGGCCGGGGCGTCCAAGAGCCGGAACACGCCCTTCGCCGGGATGGAGCTGCCGGGCCGGGTCGTCGCCACTTTCCTGCGCGGCGTCCCGGCCGTGCTCGACGGAAAGCTGGCCTGAACCATGACCCACCGGGCCCTGCTGGTCCTGGAGGACGGCACGACGCTGCGCGGCACCGCGTTCGGCGCGGACGGCGAGACATTCGGCGAGATGGTCTTCAACACCGCGATGACCGGCTACCAGGAGACGCTCACCGACCCGTCGTACTGCCGGCAGATCGTCGCGATGACCGCGCCGCACATCGGCAACACCGGCGTCAACGAGGAAGACCCCGAATCCCGCCGGGCCTGGGTGAGCGGTTACGTGGTGCGCGAGCCGGCCCGGCTGGCGTCGAGCTGGCGGGCCACCAGGGACCTGGAGGCCTACCTGCGGGCCGAGGGGGTGACCGGGATCGCCGTCCGCGGCACCAGGCTGCTGACCCGGCGGGTGCGCGAGCGGGGGGCCATGCGCGCGGCGATCAGCACGGTGGAGGCCAGCCCGGAAAAGCTGCTCGACCGGGTCCTGGCCAGCCCGGAGATGACCGGCGCCGACCTGGCCCGGGTGGTGAGCACACCAGAGCCGTACACCGTCCGCCCGCAGGGGCAGGCCAGGTACCGCGTGGTAGCGGTCGACCTGGGCATCAAGGCGTCCACGCCGCGCAACCTCGCGGACCGGGGCTGCGAGGTCCTGGTGCTGCCCGCGACCAGCAGCGCCACAGACGTCCTGGCCGCCTCGCCGGACGGGGTGTTCTTCAGCAACGGCCCCGGCGACCCCGCCGCGGCCGGGTACGCGGTGGACGCGATGCGCGGGGTACTCGGCGCGGGCGTCCCGGTGTTCGGCATCTGCCTGGGCAGCCAGATCCTCGCCCTGGCGCTCGGCCTGGGCACCTACAAACTCCGCTACGGCCATCGCGGCGTCAACCAGCCGGTGCTGGACCTGGCGACCGGGCGGGTCTACATCACCAGCCACAACCACGGTTTCGCCGCGGCCCTGCCCGGCGCACAAGGAGTACCGAACGGCCCGGGGGAACCCCCCGTTTCCGCGGAAACGTCCCGCGCTACCGCGGCGGACGTTTCCGCGGAAACGCCTGCCGGCAGGGCCGCCTGGGCGCACATCCCGCCGGAGGCGCGGCAGCCGTTCGGCACACCGTACGGCCCGGCCGTGGTCAGCCACGTCAACCTCAACGACGGCGTGGTGGAGGGGCTGCGCCTCCTCGAGCGCCCCGTGTTCAGCGTGCAGTACCACCCGGAAGCCGCTCCAGGCCCGCACGACGCCGCCGACCACTTCGATCACTTCTGCGCCCTGCTCGAGCGCGCCCGATGAGGGGCCGCGCGGAAACTTCGACAACCGGGGGTGAGTCGTGCCGAGGCGTGAAGACCTGAAGTCGGTGCTGGTGATCGGGTCCGGCCCCATCGTCATCGGGCAGGGCTGCGAGTTCGACTACTCGGGCACCCAGGCGTGCCGCGTACTGAAACAAGAGGGCATCCGGGTCAGCCTGGTCAACTCCAACCCGGCGACGATCATGACCGATCCGGAGTTCGCCGACGCCACCTACGTGGAGCCGATCACCACCGAGACGCTGGAGAAGGTCATCGCGATCCAGCGCCCGGACGCCGTGCTCCCCACCCTGGGCGGCCAGACCGCGCTGAACGCCGCCGTGGCCCTGCACGACCAGGGAGTCCTGCAGAAGTACGACGTCGAGCTGATCGGCGCCAGCATCGACGCGATCCGGGCCGGCGAGGACCGCGAGCGGTTCAAGGAGATCGTCACCGGGCTTGGCGCCGAGGTCCCGCGCAGCCAGATCTGCCGCGACCTGGACGAATGCGTCGCCGTCACGCAGACCCTCGGCTACCCGGTCGTGGTCAGGCCCTCGTTCACCCTCGGCGGCCTCGGCTCCGGCATCGCGAAAACCGAGGCAGACCTCCGGCGCATCGCCGGGGCCGGCCTGGACGCGAGCCCGACCCACGAGGTCCTGCTGGAGGAGAGCATCCTCGGCTGGAAGGAGTTCGAGCTCGAGCTGATGCGCGACGTCAGGGACAACGTGGTCGTCGTCTGCTCGATCGAGAACATCGACCCGATGGGCGTGCACACCGGCGACTCGGTCACGGTCGCGCCGGCCATGACGCTCACCGACCGCGAGTACCAGCGGATGCGCGACACCGCCATCGCGATCATGCGCGCCGTCGGGGTGGACACCGGCGGCTGCAACATCCAGTTCGCGGTCGAGCCGCGTACCGGCCGGATGGTCGTGATCGAGATGAACCCGCGCGTCTCGCGCAGCAGCGCGCTCGCCTCCAAGGCCACCGGCTTCCCGATCGCCAAGATCGCGGCCCGGCTGGCCCTGGGGTACACCCTGGACGAGATCCCGAACGACATCACCGGCCAGACCCCGGCCAGCTTCGAGCCCGCGCTGGACTACGTGGTGGTCAAGGTGCCGAGGTTCGCGTTCGAGAAGTTCCCCGGCGCCGATACCGCGCTCACCACGCACATGAAGAGCGTCGGCGAGGCGATGGCCATCGGCCGGAGCTTCCCCGAGGCCCTGCAGAAGGCCCTGCGGTCGATGGAGAGTAACCATGGCCCGTTCGGCTTCGAGGACCCGCCCGGGGACGCCCAGGGCCTGCTCCGTGACTGCCGCACCCCGCACGACGGCCGGCTGGCCACCATCCACCAGGCGCTGCGGGCCGGCGTCAGCCAGCACGACCTCGCCGGCGCGACCGGCATCGACCCCTGGTTCATCGAGCAGATCCATCACGTCAACCAGGTCGCCGAGCAGGTGCGGCAGGCGCCGGCGCTGGACGCCGGGACGCTGACCGCGGCCAAGCAGAACGGCTTCTCCGACGCGCAGATCGCCGAGCTGCGCGGGACCACCGAGACCGTCATCCGCGAGATCCGCTGGGGCCTCGGGGTGCGGCCGGTGTACCACGCGGTGGACACCTGCGCCGCCGAGTTCGCGGCGCGCACGCCGTACCTCTACTCGACCTACGACGACGAGACCGAGGTGCCGCAGGGCAGCACGCCCAAGGTGATCATCCTCGGCAGCGGGCCGAACCGGATCGGCCAGGGCATCGAGTTCGACTACGCCTGCGTGCACGCGTCGTTCGCGCTCGCCGCCGCGGGCTACGAGACCGTGATGGTCAACTGCAACCCGGAGACCGTCTCCACCGACTACGACACCTCGGGCCGGCTGTACTTCGAGCCGCTCACCCTGGAAGACGTGCTCGAGGTGGTCCACGCCGAGCGGCAAAGCGGGCCACTCAAAGGCGTGATCGTGCAGCTCGGCGGGCAGACACCGCTCGGGCTGGCCCGGGCGCTCGAGGCCGCCAAGGTGCCGGTGGTGGGCACCTCGCCGGAGGCCATCCACCTGGCCGAGGACCGTGGCGCGTTCGCCCGGGTGCTGGAGCGGGCCGGGCTGACCGCCCCCCGGCACGGAACCGCCACCACCGAGGAGGAAGCGGTCAGCATCGCCCGCGAGATCGGCTACCCGGTGCTGGTGCGGCCCTCCTACGTGCTCGGCGGGCGGGGCATGGAGATCGTCTACGACGACGCCACCCTGCGGTCGTACGTGGCCCGGGCGACCGTCGTCAGTCCCGGTCACCCGGTGCTGATCGACCGGTTCCTAGACGACGCGATCGAGATCGACGTCGACGCGCTCTACGACGGGTCCGAGCTCTACCTCGGCGGGGTCATGGAGCACATCGAGGAGGCCGGCATCCACTCCGGGGACTCCGCCTGCGCGCTGCCGCCGATCACCATCGGCCGCGGCGACGTCGCGCAGGTCCGCGCGGCCACCGAGGCGATCGCCCGCGGCGTCGGCGTGCGCGGGCTGCTGAACGTGCAATACGCGCTGGCCGGGGGAGTGCTGTACGTGCTCGAGGCCAACCCGCGGGCCTCGCGCACGGTGCCGTTCGTGTCCAAGGCCACCGCGGTGCCGCTGGCCAAGGCCGCGGCGCGGATCATGCTGGGCGCCAGCATCGCTGACCTGCGCGCCGAGGGCATGCTCCAGGCACACGGTGACGGCGGCACGCTTCCGCTGGACGCGCCGGTCGCGGTCAAGGAGGCCGTGCTGCCGTTCGGCCGGTTCCGCGATCCGGCCGGGCAGGGCGTGGACACCGTGCTCGGCCCGGAGATGCGCTCGACCGGCGAGGTGATGGGGATCGACGCGGTGTTCGGCACCGCGTACGCGAAAGCCCAGGCGGCGGTGTACGGATCGCTGCCGGTCCAGGGGCGGGCGTTCGTCTCGGTGGCCAACCGGGACAAGCGGTCGATGATCTTCCCGGTCAAGCGCCTCGCCGACCTGGGCTTCGAGATCTGGGCCACCGAGGGAACCGCGGAGGTGCTGCGCCGCAACGGGGTTCGTGCCAAGATCGTGCGAAAGCACGGAGACGGCCCAGGCCCTGACGGCGAGCCGACCGTGGTGACGCGGATACTCGCCGGTGAGGTGGACCTGATCGTGAATACGCCGTTCGGCAGCCCAGGACAATCGGGCCCGCGCCTGGACGGCTACGAGATCCGCACCGCCGCGGTCCGCCGCGGCATCCCCTGCGTTACCACGGCCGCCGGGCTCGCCGCCGCCGTGCACGGGATCGAGGCCATCATCCGCGGCGAGGTGGGCGTCCGGTCGCTCCAGGAGCACGCCGCCCAGATAATGCAGCCCGTCGCGCGCCCTGCGGGACGCTTATGGCCCCAGTGCAGATCCGGGGCACCGTGCTGACCTTGCGGCGGGTCGACGCCTATCACGCGCTGACGCTGGTCGCGCCCGCCATCGCGACCAAGTTCCGGCCCGGCCAGTTCATCACGATCGCGGTCGGCGGCCCGGAGACCTCCATGCTCGGGCGGCGTGCCTTCGCAGTGCACGACGTGCGCCCCGACCACGGCGGCACGGTGGAGTTCGTGTTCGAGGCCCGCGGGCCGGGCACGCGCTGGCTGGCCTCGCTGCGCGCCAGGGACGTGCTGGACACGGTGGGACCGCTCGGCCGGCCTTTTCCCATCCCGAGGGACCCGTTGTCCTGCCTGCTGCTCGGTGTCGGCTACGGCAGCGCGCCGCTGTTCGCCCTGGCGGCGCGGCTAAAAGAACGCGGTTGCAGCATCGATTACCTGCTCGGCGCCCAGAGCGCGGACCGCGTGTTCGGCGCGCTGACCGCGCGCAGGAACGGGCGGAGCGCGGCGGTGGCGACGACCGACGGCTCGTTCGGCGCCCGCGGCCCGGTCACCGCCCTGATGGAACAGATCATCCGCGAGGCGCGCACCGACGTCATCTACGCGAGCGCGCCGGTGCCGGTGCTGCGCGAGGTCACCGCGATCGCCAGCCGGTACGACATCCCGGTCCAGGCGTCGGTGGATGTGCCCATGGCCTGCGGGACCGGGGTGTGCATGGGGTGCGTGCTGCCGGTGACCGGCACCGACGGGATCACCAGGATCGTCCGCTCCTGCGTGGACGGGCCGGTGTTCCGCGCCGACCTGATCCGCTGGGACGACATCGGCACGATCCCGTTCGACGCCCTCGGGGCTCCCGGCTGGAAGCCGGCGGAATCGCGCTATGCCGGCTGACATGAGGGCCAGGCTCGGCCAGACCGAACTGCCCAACCTGGTGCTCGCCGCGGCCGGCTGCGCGGGCGCGGGCCGTGAGCTCGCCCAGTTCATCGACGTGGCCAGGGTCGGCGCGCTGATCAGCAAGTCGATCATGGCCGAACCTCACACCGGCAACCCGGCCCCCCGGCTGGCCGAGACGCCGAGCGGCCTGCTGAACTCGGTGGGCCTGCAGAACCCGGGCATCGACGCCTTCCTGCAGCGCGACCTGCCCTGGCTGCTGTCCCGCGGCGCCCGGGTGGTGGTCTCGATCGCCGGCCAGACCATCCGCGAGTACGCCGGGCTGGCCGCCAGGCTCTCCGACACGGCCGGGGTGACGGCCATCGAGGTCAACCTGTCCTGCCCCAACGCCGAGGACGCCGGGCAGCCGTTCGCGCTCGACCCGCAGCGGGCCGGCAGCGTGATCGCGGCGGTCCGCGGCAGCGCCAGGTACGACATCCCGGTCTTCGCCAAGCTGTCCCCGGACGTGACCGACATCGTGGCGGTGGCCAGCGCCTGCGTCGCGTCGGGGGCGGACGGCCTGTCGCTGATCAACACGATGCTCGGTATGGTCATCGACCCGGTCACCGTGCGCCCGATGCTGGCGGGCCGGTACGGCGGCCTGTCCGGCCCGGCCATCAGGCCGGTAGCGGTGCGGTGCGTGTGGCAGGTGAGGGCGGCGTTCCCGGCCGTGCCGATCATCGGGACGGGCGGCGTGCGTACCGGCCGGGACGCCCTGGAACTGCTGCTCGCGGGCGCGTCGATGATCGCGGTGGGCACGGAGATCATGCACGACCCGTCGGCGTGCTCGCGCGTGCTGAAGGAACTGGAAGAGGAACTGGCGGCCCTCGGAGCGGACCGGGCCGCGGACGTGACCGGGCAGGCCCACGGGACTCACGGCCGGTTTTCTCGCGGTCCGGCCAGCCAGGCTAGACGACACAGCGTAGATGGCACAATGTAAGCGATAAACAGCAATACGTAGCAGGGTTGAACGACCCAGCCAGACTCAGCCAACGGAGAGGAGTATGCCGTGAGCAAGCCGGCGCCGGTGGCTGTCGCGCTTGACGCGCCCGACCTGGAGACGGCCGCGCGGTGGGCCGCGCTGGTCACGCCGCACGTGAGCACCGTCAAGGTCGGGCTCGAGCTTTACCTGCGGTACGGGCCTGAAGTCGTCGCCACGGTGCGGGGCGCAAGCCGCGTCTCCGTGTTCCTCGACCTGAAGCTGCACGACATCCCGGTCACCGTGGCCGGAGCCGCGCGAGCGGTCGCACGGCTGCGCCCGGAGGTGCTGACCGTGCACGCGGCCGGCGGCGCCGACGTCGTCCGCGCCGCCGTCGAGGCGGCGCCGGGCACGATGGTGGCGGCGGTCACCGTGCTCACCTCGCTCAGCGACGACGATCTCGGCCGGATCGGGCTCAGCGGCCCGGTGCCGGACGCGGTGCTGCGGCTGGCCGCGCTGTCGGTGGAGGCCGGCGCGCAGGGCCTGGTCTGCTCGCCGCGCGAGGTCTCGGCCGTGCGGGCCGAGGTCGGCGACAATGTGACGCTCATCACGCCGGGTGTACGGCCGGCCGGCAGCGAGGCAGACGACCAGGCGCGGGTGGCCACACCGGAGGAGGCGCTGCTGGCCGGCGCGGACCTGCTGGTGATCGGCCGCCCCATCACCCGGGCATCCGATCCTGGCGCCGCCGCCGCGGCCATCGCCGCGTCGCTGCGGCGGGTGGCCATCGCGCGGTAGTTTCACTTCGTGACCCGGGGTGACGTCCGGCTTACCCAGCGAGTATGATGCGGGGCGGGAGCCTTCGCGAGGCAGGGATAGAAATCAGCGTCACAGTTGAGACTCACGTCGCCGAATATGCTCCGGGTTACCCCGGCGGCGTAGTGAGATGAGTGGACGATGTCAGCCGAATCGGTGACGCGCCGCGCGGATACCCGACCTGCGGGGCGATATGCCCTAGGCTGGTGCGCGGAGGCCGTGACTGCGGGGATATCACCACGTGAGACCCCTAACAGGGGTGGGGGACACGGCTTGATAGCTCT
>Ga0307282_10000363_pt1 | contig 14019 bp, 15 predicted proteins | sample ER_DNA_121_FD_194475 | JGI IMG/M metagenome (GOLD analysis project Ga0307282, IMG submission 194475) | Bulk soil microbial communities from the East River watershed near Crested Butte, Colorado, United States - ER_DNA_121 | ecosystem: Environmental > Terrestrial > Soil > Floodplain | place...
CAAAACCGAACTGTCCGCGCACGCCCAGACGGTGGCGTGCCACCTGTCCCACCTGTACCCGTCCGGCTCGTCGCTGTACTTCACCTTCCTGATCACCGGCGCCGACGACCACGAGGCGGAAACCACCTACCGCGCCGCCTGGCAGCAAGCCGCGCACGCCTGCACCGAAGCCGGCGGCACCATTACCCACCACCACGGTGTCGGCCGCCTCAAGGCGCCGTTCCTCGGCGCCGAACTCGGCGAGACCGGACTCGGCCTCCTCGACACCATCAGGGCTGCTCTCGACCCAGCCGGCATCATGAACCCGAAAGCCTTGAGGCCATGACCAGTCCATTCGGCCCGCTCGTGCTCATCGCCAACCCCAACGCCGGCCGCGGCACCGTGGACAAGGCGCTGCCCCGCATCGAAAGCGTGCTGAACCAGGCCAACCTCGCCTATCGCATCGTCCGCACCACCCATCCCGGCCACGCCACTGAGGCCGCCCGCCAGGCCCTTCAGCAAGGCGAACGCTACGTGGTCGCGGTCGGTGGCGACGGCACCGTGCACGAGGTCGTCAACGGGATGGTGAAGGACGGCGGCCCGGTGGCGGCGGACGCCGTGCTCGGGGTGGTGGCCGCAGGGTCCGGCTGCGATTTCGTCCGGTCGTTCGGCCTCCCGGGCGACGCGGCCCAGGCCGCCGCGCGCCTGGCCGGGGACGAGGTCCGCACCATCGACGTGGGCACGGTGACCTGCGCGGACGGCGAAACTAGGTGCTTCGTCAACATCGCCGAGGCCGGCCTGGGCGGCGCGGTGGTGGCCAGGGCAGCCGGGCTTAAAGGGGTCGGGCGGCTCCTCGGCGGCGTCCGGTACGCGGCCGGGTTCTGGCTGACGCTGCCGCGCTTCCGCCCGGCCACGGTCCGGCTCGACGCCAACGGCCAGTACCACGCCTGGCGCGCGTTCAACGTGGTCGTGGCGAACTGCCGGTTTTACGGCGGCGGCATGCAGATCTCGCCGAACTCCGACCCCGGCGACTGCCTGCTCGACATCCTGGTCATGACCGGGCCCAAGTCGGACTCCTTCACCACGCTGCCCAAGGTCTACAAGGGCGCGCACCTGCCGCACCGCAACATCGCCGAACTGCGGGCCGCGCAGCTGAGCATCGAGGCGGAGCCCGGTTTCCAGGTCGAGGCGGATGGCGAACTGGTGGGCGTGACACCCGCCTCGTTCGGGATCATTCCCGGCGCGATCCGGTTGAAGGTGTGAGCCCGAGGGTGGTGAGCCGGGTCCGGCGGACGTAGACGTCCTGGTCGGTCAGGGCCATCTCGCGGCTGCGGGCCAGCGCCACCTCGACCCCCAGGACTGGCAGGCCGTCGGCCACGGGCTCGCCCAGCGACGCGTCCTCGCCGATCAGCCGGGCCGCCTGCCGCCAGTCGTCGCCGTAACGCCGCACCAGGCGGACGGCGGTGCGCGGCGGCAGCCCCAGCCGCGCCACCTCGTCCCGGGCCAGCCGCACCGCCGCGGCGGCCGGCCCGTGCAGCCCGAGCGGGATCTCCCGCGTCCGGCACGGCCCCGAGCCGCCCAGATCGGCGGCGATCCGGTCCACCAGGTCCTCGGCCATGGCCCGGTAGGTGGTCAGCTTCCCGCCGGTGATCGTATAGAGGCCGAACGGTCCGGTGAAAACCGCGTGCTTCCTCGACAGGTCGCTGCTGGTGGTGTCGCCGGCGTCATCCTGACCCAGCAGCGGGCGCAACCCCGCCCAGGACGCCACCACGTCGCGGCTGGTCACGCCGGGGAACAGCCCGGCCACCGCGGCCAGGATGTAGTCCCGGTCGGCGTCGCCCACGGCCGGGTCGTCCAGGTCGCCCTGGTACGGGGTGTCGGTCGTGCCGGCGTAGACCCGGTCCTCCCACGGGACGATGAAGACGTACCGCCCGTCGTGCGCCGCCGACGGCGCGACCACCGCCGCCGTGGTCCGTACCGCGCCGGGGGCGAACACCAGGTGGATGCCCTTGCTCGGCCGCAGCCGCACGCCGCCGGAACCGGCCGCGAGTTCCGCGACCCGTTCGGCCCATATGCCGGTCGCGTTGACCACGGCCCTGGCCCGGACCTCGAACCCCTGCCCGGTCATCTCGTCGGTCACCGTTGCCCCGGTTACCCGGCCCTCGCCGAGCAGCCCGGTCACCCGCGCGTGGTTGGCCAGCCGCGCGCCGGCCGCGTGCGCGGCCCGGGCCACCTCGATGGTCAGCCGGGCGTCGTCTGTCTGGCACTCGAAGTACTTGAAGCCGCGGGACCGGCCGCCGAACCCGGGTATGGCCTCCGCCACCCGCCCGGCGCTCACCGACGTGTGGTAGCCGATGTTCCGGCCCGCCGCCAGCATCTCGTACGCGGTCAGCCCGGCCCGGTAGGTGGCCCGGCGGCGCAGGTCGCCGGCCAGCATGTACATCGGGACCGGGCGCACCAGGTGCGGCGCCAGCCGGAACAGGATGCCCCGCTCCCGCAGCGACTCCCGCACCAGGCCCAACTCCCCGTGCTCCAGGTAGCGCAGGCCGCCGTGCACCAGCCGCGATGACCGCCCCGAGGTCCCGGCGGCGAAGTCGTCCTTCTCGACCAGCGCCACCGACAGCCCGCGCGCCGCCGCGTCCAGCGCGATGCCCACCCCGGTGATGCCGCCCCCGATGACCAGCACGTCGAACCGGTCCTCGGCCATCCGGGTCAGGCTGGCCGCACGGGTCTGCTCGGAGAACGTCAGCACCCGCCGATGGTAACGCTGTGGCGCCGGGTCAGGCTGGCGGCTTGTTGTCCAGGCAGCAGCGGACGAAGTCCTGGACGACGGGGTTGGCGTCGTTGGCGGGCGCCCAGGCCACGCCGACCTGGCTCGGGCTGACGCCGGTGACGGGCCGGTAGGTGATGCCGGGGCGTGCGTAGTAACGGCTGGCGGATTCGGGGACCAGGGCGATGCCGTCGCCGTTGGCGATCGCGGTCAGGTAGGCGTCGGGCTGGTCGGTGACGGCTCCGATGCGGACCGGGTGACCCTGGCGTTCGGCGGTGGCCAGATGGTAATCGCGCCAGGGGCCGGTTTCCTCGGGCGCGGCGACGAACGGCTCGTCCCACAGCTGGCGGAAACAGATCTGATCAGCGGCGGCGAGCGGGTGGGTGACGGGGAGCGCAACCCAGCGGGGCTCGGTGAGCAGCACCTCGATCCGCATGTCGTCCTGTCCCGGGAACGGCAGCCGCAGCAGGGCCGCGTCGACGTCGCCGCCGGCCAATCCGGCGGTGGGATCCGACCAGGCGGCCTGTTGCAGGTCCACCCGCCAGCCCGCCCGGCGGCGGCCGAACGCCGCGACGATCTGCTGGGTGGCCTCGTTGGCGGCGCTGGACATGAATCCCACCCGCAGCACCCGCGCCGCGCGGCTGGCCGCGGCCCTGGTCTCCCGCAGCACCTGGTCCCAGCCTGCCAGCATGCCGGGGATCCGGCTGTCCAGCGCCTGGCCTGCCGCGGTCAGGGTCATCCCGGCCCGGGACCGGGTGAACAGCTGAACCCCGAGCTGGCCTTCCAGCTGCTTGATCTGCTTGGTCAGCGCGGGCTGGGACACGAACAGCCGCTCGGCCGCGCGGCTGAGGCTGCCTTCGGCCGCGACGGCGGCGAAGTAGCGCAGCAGCCGGGTGTCGACATCCATGCCATCAGGTTATAGATGCGTGTATTGGATGCGGGGCTGACTCTCGGCCAGGGTTGATCCGTAGCCACGCTGACGAGGGAGTCTGGATGAGGCGAGTGGTCCTGCAGATGGGTGTCACGCTGGACGGGTACGTGGCCGGGCCGGGCGGCGAAGGTGACTGGGGGCTTCCGCCCGAGCATCCGGACGTGCGCGCCTGGAAGGTCGCGTCCCTGGACCGGGTCGGAACCCACATCATGGGGCGAGTCACCTATGAGCAGATGGCCGCGTACTGGCCAGACGCGACCGGCGACTACGCGGCGTTCATGAACAAGCTGCCCAAGGTCGTCTTCTCCGCGACGCTGCCGGCCGCCGGATGGGCCGGCACCCGCATCGCCCGCGGCGACCTCGCCACCGAGATAGCCGCCCTCAAGGCCGAACCCGGCGGCGAGATCATGGCCCATGGCGGCGCCGCGTTCGTCCAGGCGCTATCCCGGCACGGCCTGATCGACGAGTACCGCCTGGTCATCCTGCCGGTCGCCCTCGGGGCCGGGCTGCCCCTGTTCAAGGACCTGCCCAGGCCACTGCGACTGGATCTCGCCGAGACCAGAAGCTTCTCCGACGGCACGATCATCAACGTCTACCAGCCGCCCCGAACCGAGGGGTAATCCTGGCGCCATCTGCGGGGGCTCTGCCCGACGCTCCTGCTGCCTGTGAGTCACCAGATACTCTCGTGACCCCTGACACCCACCCTCAGCTCGTTCCTGGTCGCACAGGAGTACGATTTTCATGATCATGAAGGGTTTTTAGTCTGCACAGACTAAAGATCCTTCGCGATCATGGAGCAGTCAGGACTCCTCGGCCAGCACCGCGAGCCGGTCAAGCGAAGCGCGGAGGCGATCCGTCGTGGTTGCGCGGGCGCGCGGCAGCCGGCCCTCGTCGGTCAGCCGGGTCCAGTCGTAGATATGGGTAACCCGCGTCCGAGACGCGTCGATCGGTTCGAGCTCCCATCGCCACAGGTGCCCCGGCGGCGTCTTGCCTGGCTCGGCCGGCGTCCAGGCGATCCTGCGGCCTTCCTCGAACTCCACCACGTGGTTCTCCCGGATCTCACCCCGGGTCAGCGTCATCGCGAAAACGTCACCGGGGCGCCGGACGCGCTGCCCGGCCGGCGCGCTGGCCAGGTTGTCGTTGCCGTCCCAGCGCGGCTGCGCCGCCGGATCCGCGATCAGCTCGAAGATCTGCGCCGCCCCGGCCGCGATCTCCCGGGTGGCGCTGACCACCCGCGGCGTGTCCTGCTCAGCTGTCATGTCCCTTATTTACCGCTGCCCGTGACGTCGAGGACGATCTTTCCGCCGGCGTGCCCGGCTTCCATGATCCGGTGTGCCTCGGCGGCGGCGTCGAGGGGGAGCACGCGGCTGATGACGGGCCGCAACTCGCGCCGGTCCAGCAGGTCGGCCAGTGCGCGGGTGCGGTCCCCGTCGTCCTGAATGAGCAGGCCGTGGAAGGTGATGTTGGCATCGAGCAGCGGGTCCAGGTCCAGGTCCGGGGTTGCGATCGCGGCGATCTGCCCGCCCGGCCGCAGCGCGGCGCAGGCGGACCGGGCCAGGCTGCCGCCGACCAGGTCGGCGACGGCATCGACCGGGCCGCCGGCCAGCGCCCGGGCGCGCGAGGCGACATCCTCGCGGGTGTAGTCGATGCAGGCCGCGGCGCCCAAGCCGCGCATCTGCGCGTGCATCGCCTCGCGGCCGACCCCGATCGTGGTGATCCCGGCGGCCGCGGCCAGCTGGAGCAGGAACAGCCCGACACCACCGCTGGCGCCCAGCACCAGCAGCCGGCTGTCGGCCGGCAGGCCGAGCCGGGCCAGCACCAGGTGCGCGGTTCCGGCGGCCAGCGGCGTGGCCGCCGCGTCGGCGAACGAGGTCGCGGCGCTGATCGGCGCGACCAGGGCGGCGTCGATGACGACGAGCTCGGCGTACCCGCCGGCGCCGTCTGGGAAGTGCGTCATCGCCATCACCCGGTCGCCGGACGCCAGGCCGGTGACCCCGGGGCCCACGCCGTCGATGACCCCGGCGATGTCGTAGCCCAGGATGCACGGCACCCGCAGCCCCGCCCACCGGCCGTCGGCCCGGTTCCCCGCGTCGACCGGATTGACCCCGGCCGCGCGTACCGCCACCCGCACCTGACCCGGCCCGGCCACCGGATCGGCCACCCGGACCGGCCGCAGCTGCTCCGGGCCGCCGAACTCGCTGACCAGCACCGCTCTCACAAGGTCCTCCATAGCGCGGCCGGCAGATCAGCCTCGGCCATCAGTAGGCGCGGCCCACCAGGGCAACGAGGTCTGGCTCATCCTCCGAGTCGGGCACGCCGCCGTCGGCACGCACCAGGCAGCGCACCGTGATGCCGTGGGCGTTGAGTTCGGCCTCGCCGTCGCTGCCGACCTCGGACCAGGGCAGCCTGGCCCAGCCGGTGCTGGAGGCTTCGACGGCTTCTGCGACCGAGGTGACGTCCGCGGTGCGCTGCCTCTGCCGCGCGAGCGCCTCCTCATACAGTGCCGTCTGGTCCGCCTCGAGCGCCGCGGTCACCAGGTTCAGCACGCTGTCGATCGGGACCGCGATCCTCTCCCCGGTCACCCGGCGCACCAGCACGACCCGGCTTTCCGCGATATCGCGCGGACCGATTTCGATACGGACCGGGTAGCCCTTGAGCTCGGCATCAATCGCGCGGCGGCCGAACGGCACATCGACCCGCTCGTCGAGTTCGGTCCGAACTCCGGCGCCACGCAACGCGGCCGTCAGCGTGTGCGCAACCTCGGCGACGCCATTGCCTTCCCTTACGACCAGGACAGCAGCCTGCACCGGGGCCAGGCGGGGCGGCACGCGGAGTCCGAGGTCGTCGCCATGAGCCATGATGATGCCCCCGATAAGGCGGGTCGCGATTCCCCATGAGGTGGTCCACACCAGTTCGCGCCGCCCGGAGGCCGACAGATAATCGATTCCGAAGGCACGCGCGAAGTTCTGGCCCAGCTCATGGCTGGTGCCCATCTGGAGCGCCTTGCCGTCACCCATCATCGCTTCGAGCGTGTACGTCGACGTGGCACCCGCGAAGCGTTCCCGCACGGTTTTGCGGCCTACGACAACCGGTATGCCCAGCACATTGACCAGCACGTCCTCGTAGACATCGTGCAAGATCCGGCGGGCATAGTCGTGTGCATCCGTCTCGCTGACGTGCGCCGTGTGGCCCTCTTGCCAGAGAAATTCAGTGGTACGCAAGAACAGGCGAGGCCGCAATTCCCAGCGCACCACGTTGGACCACTGGTTCAGCAGCAGCGGTAGGTCGCGATAGCTTTCGATCCATCGGGCCATCGACTCACCGATGACGGTCTCGCTGGTGGGCCTGATGACCAGCGGCTCCTCCAGTAGCTTGCCTCCGCCGATCGTGACGACCGCCAGCTCGGGGCTGAACCCCTCGACGTGTTCGGCCTCGCGCCGCATGTAGGACTCGGGGATAAGCAGCGGGAAGTACGCGTTGGCGGCGCCAGCCGCCTTGATCCGGTCATCGAGCTCGCGCTGGATTCGCTCCCACAATGCGTAACCGGTAGGCCTGATTACCATCGAACCGCGGGCCGGCCCGTTCTCGGCCAGCTCAGCCTTTGCGATCACGTCCTGGTACCAGCGAGGAAAATCCACCTCTCGCGGCGTCAGCAGCGCCTTTGCCATCCCCTCCTCCTTTCTCAGGACTGGCGATCATAGATCATTTCAAGCGCCGACAGGCCATGCCACTGGTTTACCCAGCGGGTCGGCAGCTAGCTGAGGTGCCGCTTGAAGAACCGCGCGACCTCGTCGATGGCCTCGTCGGCCTCGTCCAGTGCTCCGAACTGAAACTGGAAGACGTGCGTGCCTTCGGGGGCCACCTGCAGTGTCACCTCGACGTCGTCCCGGCCGGCGTTCGCGGCCAGGCGGACGGCGTCGTCCAGCAGAACCTCATGAGAGCCGGCCTGGATCAGCAGCGGGGGAAGGCCGGCCAGAGCGGCGAAGACCGGGCTGACCAGCGGGGCGGAGCGGTCCCCGGCGGGCACGTACCGGCCGGCGTACCAGCCCATGGCGTCGTAGCTGAACAGGGGGTCGGGCCCGTCCTTGGTGCGCATGCTGGAACCAGAGCGCGAGATGTCGGCCCACGGGGAGAAGACCGCGATGGCGGCGGGCTGCGGCAGGCCCTGCTCGCGGGCGGCGAGCAGTGTGGCCACGGCCAGCCCGCCTCCCGCCGAATCACCCGCGACCAGAACCCGGGACGGGCTGGCACCTGACTCGAGTAGCCCGGCGTAGGCGGCCAGGCCGTCCTCGACCGCGGCTGGGTAGGGGTGCTCCGGGGCGAGCCGGTAGTCCACGGACAAGGCCCGGCCGCCGGTGCGCCTGGCCAGCTCGGCCGCCAGGTGGGTGCCGGTCCGGGCGGATCCGGCGACGTACCCGCCGCCGTGGAAGTACAGCACGGCGGGCTCGGCCGCCTGGCCGGCGACGGTCAGCTCGATGGCGCCGACTCCGCCGAGGGCCACGTCGGCCGCGGTTACATCGGCCGGGTACGGGCGGACCATGAGAGCCTCGAACGACTTCCGGTGCTCGGCCGTGCTCTGGCTCAGGTCGAACGGCTCGGCACGCATGGCCGCGTCGATGGCGTCTCGCTGCTGCTTGCTCATATCTCCTCCTCGGGTTCAGGGGGTCAGGACGGTCTTGCCGGATAGCCGTCCATCGGCGGCCTGGTCGTGGACCGCGGGCAGGTCGGCCAGCGGCCGCCGCTCGGCGACGTCGATCTTCAGGTCGCCGGCGTCGACGCGGGTCACGAGCCCGGCGAGCTGACCGGCGTCGCTGCGCACGAACACCCGTGCCGCCCGCACCCCGCGCCCGGGATTCTCCGGGCCCGGCGTGGTGGTGCTGACGAAGGCACCGCCGTCGGCGGCGAGGTCCGCCAGGGCCGCTGTCTCCTCCGCATCTGTACGCACCAGGTTGAGCACCGCGTCGAATCGCTGCCCGGCTACCGTCTGCAGGAGCGGGGTGGCGGTGTAGTCGATGACCTGGTCCGCGCCGTAGGAGCGGACCCGGCCCGCGCTGTGCGCGCTGGCGGTCGCGATGACGGTGGCACCGGCATGCTTGGCCAGCTGGACGGCGTATCCGCCGACCGCGCCGCCCGCCCCGTTGATCAGGACGTTCTGTCCCTGCTTCAGGCCGGCGTGCTCGAACAGCGACTGCCAGGCTGTCAGGCCGGCCGATGGCAGTGCCGCGGCGTCGGCCAGCTCCACGGTGCGAGGCGCGGCGGCCAGCACATCGGCTGGCGCGGTGACGTACTCGGCGGCCGCGCCGGGCGCGGTCATCGGCAGGAACGCCACCACCGTGTCCCCGGCGCTCCAGCCGTTCACCCCCTCGCCGACCTCGGCGACGACGCCCGCCACGTCGAAGTTCGGGATGTGCGGGAAGGCCAGCGGGAACACCTGCTGCATGAAGCCCGCACGGATCGCGACGTCCACCGGGTTGAACGCGGCGCCGGCCACCTTCACCACCACCTGCCCGGCCCCGGGCACCGGGCGGTCGGCGTCCTCGTAGACCAGGACGCCGCTGTCACCGTAGGAGCGGTAACGCACTGCCTTCATGATCTCTCCTCACCTTGTGTGCTTCGAAGTTGAAGCATTTAGACTGTACCTTGCTTCAACTTCGAAGCAATGCTTCGCGCGGGTGATGCTCGTCACATGCTTGGAATTCGAAGCAGGTACGGTGATGGGATGAGCGATCCACAGTCCGGCACCGGAGCGGACGACGCTGCCGGGCTCGATGCCGCCGAACTGGACACCTACTTCGCGCTCATGGAAGCCGTCAGCTTGCTCCAGCACAGCGTCGAACAGCAGCTACGCGCCGAGGGTGACCTCAGCTACGTGCAGTTCCAGCTCCTGGCCCGCCTCGCCGCCGCCCGCGGGCAGCTGACCATGACCGAGCTGGCCGACGGCGTCGTCTACAGCCGCAGCGGCCTGACCTACCAGGCCGCTCTGCTGGAGAAGGCCGGCCTCATCACCCGCGGCCCCAGCCTCGCCGACGACCGCGCCACCCTGGTCTCCATCACCGACAGCGGGCGGGCCCTCCTCGGCCGCGTCATGCCCGGCCACGTCCTCGTCACCCGCCGCCTGCTGCTCGACCCCTTGTCCCAGGAGGACCTGCGCCACCTCGGCGACATCATGACCCGCGTCCGCGACCATATGCGCGCCCTGCCGCCCCGCTCCGCTGCCCCCCGCAAACGCCGCCCCGCCGCCTCCCCAGTTCCGGACGCCACGCAAGGCTGAACCGAACTCCCCACCCGGCCGGTGGGGTCCGGCGGTGCTGCCGTGACCAGGGTGGCGCCTGGGGGCTGGCCTAGCTTCAGCACGCGCCGATTTCCGGGGTGAGGGGCCCCCGCCCCCAATAGACGGGGGCCGGGGGCCCCTCACCTCACCTGGCCCAGCCGTGAGGCGGTTAGAGCCGACTATCCGCCGATCGGCGGATAGTCGTCCGTGCAGTCCTGCGGGCGGTATTCGACGGCCGTGCCCTTTGTCTTCCACGACCCGTTCTCGAAGGCGTCGATCTTGATGATGATGTGGTCGAGGTCATAGCTGCCGTAAACGGCGTCGCTGATGACGTACTCGTGTTTCTTGTTGTCCACCGGCATGAAAGTGGCCGAATCCCACGTGTACAGCTCATTGTGACGGCTGTCGTGGTAGTCGACCTCGACTCGGGTTGACTCGTGGGAAAGGTTGTTGAGGTAGAGGATGCCGCTGATCCACGGCGTGAACTTAGGACACGTACTTCTCGTGCCCGAGTCGGTCTCGTCCCAGTTGACGATGCCGCCGCTGAGGAAGCCCCAGAAGTCCTTATTGCCGAAATCGCGGTCGCCCGCAGAAATCTTCGGACGGTCCGTGTCGTTCGTGTTGATCGTCGCGCTGGCATGACCTACCGAGGCCATCAAGGCGCTGGCTGCGAGCAGCGGGACGACGACGGCGGCGCGCAGGGCGCGAACGGTGATGGTGGACATGGCACTCCTCCTGAGGGCTGGCTGATCTCCGCCGACCACTACGCAGCCCTGCCCGTCACCGGTTTCGCGGCACATGACAGTCCCGTCACCTCGCCGGCTCTGCCCATCCCCGGTCAGGAGCGCTTCGCGATGAGTTCGCGGTGCGCGTACCGTCATACCCGGCATGACCTATGCATCAGTGAATGGCCTGCAGCTTTACTACGAGACGCATGGTTCCGGCCGGCCACTCGTCCTACTCCACGGTGGCCTGATGACCATCGACCTCAATTTCGGGCCGTTGCTCGAACCCCTCGCGGCGAGCAGGCAGGTGATCGCGGTGGAACTCCAGGGCCACGGACATACCGCCGATATCGACCGCCCGATGACGATCCAGGCGCTGGCCGGTGACGTCGTCGCGCTACTCGACCATCTGGGGATCGCCGAGGCCGATCTGTTCGGTTTCAGCCTTGGCGGCCTGGTCGCGTACGCGGTCGCGCTCAGCGCGCCCGCCCGGGTCGGCAAGCTGGTTGTCGCCTCGGCAGACGCCCACCGCCCACCGGGCCGGGAGAGCGCGCCACTGGACGATGAACGTATGCCGACGCCGGCCGACTTCCAGGCGATGCGCGACGCTTACGACGCGGTCGCTCCCGACCCCGCGCATTTCGACGAGTTCGCGGCCAGGACGTCGGCCATGGTGCACGAGTTCCCGGGGTGGACCGACGAACTGCGATCACTGCAGATGCCGACCCTGCTGATCTTCGGCGACCGTGACTTCTCGCCGTTGCCCGACGTGGTGGAGATGTTCGAGTTCCTGCCGGACGCGCAACTCGCCGTGCTCCCCGGGACCACGCACATCGGCGTGACACGCCGTCCCGGCGAAGTGCTCGCGTTGATGACGCCGTTCCTCGACGCCGGCTAGGCGGCCCGCCGCTCTATGAGGGTTCCGGCATCTGGCCCGGACGGTCGTGCGGCTGGCGCAAATTTCGGGTGACGATCCTGCGCTTGCGCAACGACTCGAGCCATTCCTGCCCGCTGAGCAGCCGCGTGGTCTTGGCCGACTTGACCTCGCCCGCGGCGGCAACTGCCATCGCGACGCTGGCGGCGGTCACGTCATCGGCTGCCTCATACACGATGAGCACGTCATACTCGCCGAACGGAAAGCCGGCTACCACGATCGTGGCTCCCAGGTCCTCCAGTGTCGGCCCGATCGCTTCCATGGGGTCGTGCGGCTCGGTGAGCTGAGCCGCCATCGACTTTGCGGTATAGGAGGCCTGGTACATGTAAAGCGTCATCGAGAATCCCCCTCTGCAGGCCATCGCGGTCTGAAGATCGTAGACCCGGCCCGGACGGGAGCACCAGCCTCCGCCCCAGGCGAACCCTGCGACTCACCTCAGCCCGCCGAAGAACGGCGTGATCGGGCGGCGGCTGCAGGCCTGTACCTATGGTTACGCGACCCACGAGGGGATGACCTGGGCCAGCCGGTCCGGGTCGGTCAGCGTGCGGATCGCGGTGATAACGCCGTCCGCGACCGTGAAGGCCATGATCATGACCGGCCGCCCGCCCACCGTGATGAGCACGCCCGGGGCACCGTCGATGAGCGCAGGATGCCCCAGCGCGTCCGGGCGCGCACCCATCGTCGCCCGGGCCGCGACCTCGCCCGCGCCGCGCACGACGAGGGTCCCCTCGGGACCTTGCATCCGAAGCTCCGCCTCCGGGGCGAGCACGGCGAGCAGCCCCGCGAGGTCGCCCCGGCCGACCGCTGCGTAGAACGCGTCGATGACCTGCCGCGCCGCCGCGTCTGCGGCCGCCGCCGGCGTGCCCAGGCGGATCCGTCCGCGGGCCCGGCTGGCCAGCATCTTCGTGGCCGCGGTGCTCCGGCCCAGGATCGTGGCGATCGCGCCGAACGGGACCTCGAACACGTCGTGGAGCACGAACGACACTCGTTCCGCCGGGGTGAGGGCGTCCATGACGACGTACAGCGCGAGGCCGACGGAGTCCGCGAGCAGGGCCTCTTCCTCGGGACCGGTCCTCCAGTCCCCGGCCGCCTCCCGCGGGAGCAGACCGGCGCTGATCTCGAGCGGCTGCTCGGCCCGCACCCCGCGCCTGCGGAGCACGTCCAGGCAGATCCGGCCGGTCACCGTGGTGAGCCAGCCCCGCAGGTCCTCGATGCCACCGCCACCGGTCCGGGCCAGCCGCAGCCACGCCTCCTGGACGGCGTCGTCCGCGTCGGCGTGCGAGCCGAGCACGCGGAACGCGATCGCGTGGAGATAGGGGCGCTGGGTCTCGAACCCCGCGGCGAGCTCTGCCTCTTCGGTCACGGTTCTCCTTGGCGTGTTGCGGTGTCACTACCAGGACGCATCGCGCGCCGGTGAGGTAACTCCCGGGGCGGCGTTACCTCCCGGGCCCGCCGGACGTCGTAGTGCCGTCCACGATCCAACGACCCGCACCCGGAGAGATGGCAGCACGCATCCAGAACGCGACAAGCCAACCCGACGTCATGGCAGGCGTCCAGCACCTATTCAAGGCGATCTACGCCGGCGGCGTACCGCCTCAGACGCTGGAGCTGGTGCATCTGCGCGCGAGCCAGATCAACGGCTGCAGCGCCTGTGTCGACGCCGGCGCGACGAGCGCGACCAAGGCCGGTGTCAGCCCTGAGAAGCTGCTCACCCTCGCCGCCTGGTACGAGGACCCGCGCTTCGACGACGCCGAGCGGGCCGCGCTGGCGCTCACCGAGGCCGCGACCCGTCTCTGCGACCGGCCCGGCGCGGTCACCGACGAGATCTGGGCCGAGGCCACCCGACACTACGACGAGCGGCAGCTCGAGGCCCTGGTGCTGATGGTGGCGATCACCAACTTCTTCAACCGCCTCAACACCACCTTCCGGGTGCCGGCCGGGACGAACTGGGATTGACGCCGGACCGGCGATCTGCCGCGCGGTTCATCTGGCCGCCCGGGTCCACCGGCCTCGGTGGACAGTCTCGGCCTCGGGCTTGCGTCGGCTGCTCAGGTCGCGTGGCGGCTCGTCGCTATAGCCAACGGAGATCGCTCCGATCGGGGTGAATTGCGCCGGAACGCCGAACGCCGCCCGGTAGGCATCGATCCGCTCGACCGGAATGCCGAAGAAACAACCCCCGAGCCCCGCATCCACGGCGGTCAGCATCATCAGCAGTGACGCGAACCCCGTATCGATATCCCAGTAGGGAGCTGGCCACCAGGTATCCGACCGGTCGGCGAAGCTCTTATCAGGCTGAGCATAGCGATCGAGGTAGGCATCCTTGTTCGAATGCGGGATGATCAGCAGCGGGGCGTCCACGTTCGCGGCGAACCACTCCTCGGGGTGATCCTCCGGGCGGACCGCCTCCCG
>Ga0307282_10000368_pt1 | contig 13982 bp, 15 predicted proteins | sample ER_DNA_121_FD_194475 | JGI IMG/M metagenome (GOLD analysis project Ga0307282, IMG submission 194475) | Bulk soil microbial communities from the East River watershed near Crested Butte, Colorado, United States - ER_DNA_121 | ecosystem: Environmental > Terrestrial > Soil > Floodplain | place...
CCTGCATCACGGTGTTTCGCGACGAGCTCGGCATGCTCTTCCCGCACGACGAGGATGCGAAGCGGCTGGCCGCGCAGGCGGTGCTACTGAGCGAGCTCATCGATCACGATGCGGCCGACCGACCGTTGCCACAGGTCGGGGGGAAAGCGATCGTCCACGGGCATTGCCACCACAAGTCAGTTCTCGGGATGGAGCCGGAGCGGCGGGTGCTCGATCGGCTCGGCCTGGACCACGTGATCCTCGACTCGGGCTGCTGCGGCATGGCCGGATCGTTCGGCTTCGAGCGCCAGCACTACGACGTGTCAGTGGCGGTCGGCGAGCTCGTGCTCCTGCCGGCGGTGCGCGAGGCCGCTGCGGACACCCTGCTGATGGCGGACGGCTTCAGCTGTCGGGAGCAGATCGCCCAGAGCGGCGGACGGACGGCGGTGCACCTGGCGGACGTGATCGCGATGGGCTTGGACAAGAAGGAGAAAGCGTGACGATCGTCCAGTCGGTGGGCCCGAGCGAACGCGTCGCAGCATACGAGGTCGCCGATGACCAGCTGGCGACCGGCAGCACCTTCGGCGGACCGAAAATCGTGATGACGATCAAAGCCACCGGCGCGATCGAGCGGGTCTTCGCATCCGACCTCGGGAAGACGGTGTTCGGCACGGTCGTGCTCCGCCACTACGACGATCGCGTCGGGATGCACCTCGTACAGGAGGATCCGGGGCAGTTCAGCATCCATTCCGCACATCAACAGCATCGCTACCGTCTGCCGAATGGAGTCGCGGTCCTCGAGGATCTCTTCGTCCTGAGCGGGGCGCCGAAGGACGGTCACACGGTCGATCCGCCGGCGGCGTACTACGCGATCGAATTACGCAATACGACCTCGGTGGGTGTCGACACCCCGGCCCAGGAGGTCGTCATGTCGACTTACGCCTTCGCCGACCTGCGCGGCGATACGGAGCGCGACATCGTCGGCGAGTACCGCGCGGCCGAGCGGGCGATCGTCGCCTGGAACGCGTCGGCGCCTGACTGCGTCCGTGTGTTCAGCGCCACCTCGGAGCCGGCGAGCCACGAGATCAGCGGCGACTACGGGAGAGCCGTCGCGAGCACCACTCCCGGCACGCTGTCCGGGAACGGCGGAGCAGGCAATGATCCGCTGGGCGTGCTCCACATCCGGAGCCGCATCGCGCCCGGTGCGACGGTGCGCTTCGCGTTCATCCTCACGTTCTCCGGCCGGGGCAAGCGCGCCGCTCTTCGCAGTTTGCGTGAATGCCCAGACCCGAACACCGCTCTCGCCCGCACCCGCGCCTACTACGACGATGTGCTCTCGCGTTCACGCGTGCTGACGCCGAACCCGAACGTCAACCGCGGCGTGTTGTGGGCCAAGGCGAACATGCTGAGGGTGATGCTCGAGTCACCGACCGGCTGGTGCGCGGTGAACGACCCATCGCGCTCGAATAACAGTGTCGGGCGGGACACCTGCTGGTTCGCCTACGGCGCCGACTACCTGGTGCCGGAGTTCGCGCGTGCGTCGCTTCTTGCATACGTGCGGCTCCAGCAGAAGAGCGGCATGGTCGTCGAGTATTACGACATCCGCAACGGCCACACCGCTGACTACGGGCTCAACATCAACGACAACACGCCGCTGCTCGTGCTGGCGCTGTGGCATCACTTCAACACGACGGGCGATCGCGCCTTCCTGGAGGAGGCGTATCCCGCGGCCAAGAAGGCCGCTGACTACATCCTGTCTCAGCGCAATGCCGAGGGCCTGGTGTGGTGCAGCGCAACGGGCACGGCGAACCAGGGGATTGTGGGCTGGCGCAATGTCATTCCCAACTACCAGCTCTCGGGTGCCACGACCGAGGTGAACTCCGAGTGCTATGCCGCGCTCGATACGGTCTCGCAGATGGCCCGAGCGATTGGGGAGCACGACGAGAGCCGCCGCTATGCCGATGAAGCCCTGAAGCTCCGCGAGGCGATCAACACGCATCTGCGCAATCCCGGCAATGGCCTCTACTACCTGAGCATCGACATCGACGGCCAGCCGCGCACAGATGTGACCTGCGATCTGGTCTTTCCGGTGATGTTCGGTGTCGCGCCGGACGATGTTGCGGCCGGCATCATCGCTCGCCTGTCGGACCGCGACTTCTGGACCGAGGCCGGGATCCGCACGGCACCCCGCGACGCGCCGAATTACACGCCCAACGGCGGCTGGGGGCTGCTGGGCGGCGTGTGGGTCGGCGTGACCTTTTGGTACGCGCGCGCTGCGGCGAAGTACCAACCAGCGTTCATGGACCATGCCCTAGCGACCAGCTTCCGCAACTACTCGCGCGATCCCAAAAAGAACAACACCGTGCCGGGGCAGTTCTCAGAGTGGCTCCACGGAGAAACGCTGGTGAATGAGGGGATGATGCTGTCGCCCTGGTTCCCGCCGCGGTATCTCTGGGCCGCGATTGAAGGCGTCGCGGGGCTGCAGGCCGGAGGCGACAGCGTGCGCTGCTGGCCAAACCTCGCCCCCGACTGGAAGTGGATGGGCGTGCAGGACCTGTTGTACCGCGGGCACCACATCACCTGGTTCGCGGTGCGCATGCCGGAGCTGCAGATGTACACGAATTTCCATTTCCAGGAATCGTCCCCGTACGTCGCGTATGACGAGGACATCTCTTCGAGCGTTCACGTGACCGGTGGCCTCAGCGTGGCGCTCGGCCTGCGCCAGGGCGCTGACCTCTTGCTCTTCGTGGGGAACACCGACGACCGCACCACGACGGCGGCGCTCGCGCTCGACGCCAAGATCGAGGGCGCCTACCGCTGGCGAGTGTTCAACAGCTTCATCGGACGCTGGGAGGAAAGCACGGAGCTGGTTTCGGCAGAGAGTCTGCGCACCGGTATTGCAATTCAGGTCGAGCGCAGCGGTTTTTGGGTCCTCGACCTGAAGCAGGCGGTGTGACGGTGCGCTTTGGGGTGGCGGGTCGGCGCGCGGTCGGGCCGCACGCGCCCGAGACGACGGGGCTCGATCGTCCTGACGGAGCTCGCCGCAGTGTCATCGCCGCGCTAGCCGGCAACCTTGCGATCACGCTGATGAAGGGTGCGGCGGCGGTGCTCACGGGATCGGGCGCGATGGTTGCGGAGACCGCGCACTCCGCGGCCGACACGATGAACGAGGTCCTTCTGTTCGTCGGGGTGGCCCGCAGTGGTATCTGGCCCAGCGAGGAACATCCATTGGGCTACGGCAAGGAGCGGTACTTCTGGGCCCTCGTCGTGGCGCTCCTGCTGTTCTTCGGCGGGGGCATCGTCTCGGTGCTTGAGGCGTACGACCGCTACGTGCACCCGCGCGGCGTGCAGGATGCATTCATCGCCTTCGCCGTACTCGGCGGGGCCGCGGTCTTTGAAGGACTGTCCTTCAGCGTCGCGCTGCGCGAGCTTCGCCGCAAAGCACGCTCCGCGGGCGTTCCGCTGTTCCGCCTCTTCCTGGACTTGGGGGATCCGGCCCTGCGGACGGTGCTGTTCGAGGACAGCATCGCGCTCGTGGGTCTCGCCATCGCAGCCGCCGGGCTCGCGCTCACCGTGGCGACCGGTGATCACCGGCCCGATGCGCTTGCGAGTGCGACCATTGGCCTCCTCCTCATCGTGACCGCCTTCGAGCTCACGCGCGACGCGCGGGGCTTGATCATCGGCGAGGCCGCCCCGCCGGCCCTTCGCGCGCGGATCCGCGCGACGATCGAGCGCTCGCCCTATGTGAGGGAGGTCGTCGAGCTGCTCACCGTGCGGATGGGCGTTGAGCAGTTGCTCGTCATCGCCCGCGTCTCACTCGATGGCGCGACGCAGTGGCCCGACGTCGAGCGGCACCTTGAGGTTCTCAACGCGCGCTTACGTCGCGAGCACCCGGAGATCATGCGCTCGTTCCTGGAGCCCGCGCTTACTCCGATTTCCCGGCTTCATGAGCCCGTGCAGGCGATGTGACGTGCGGTACGGAATGAGCCTGTTGCTCTGGACCGGAGACGTGACGCCCGCGCATGCCAAGCTCCTCGAGTCCCTCAAAGGCTGGGGCTTTGACTTCGCTGAGCTGCCGCTACTGACCAACACCGATGAGGTGAACTACCGCGCCTTGCGGCCAATCCTTGACGATCTCGGGCTCGAACGGACGCTGAACGCAGGCGCGTCGGCGGAACACAACCCGATTGATCCCGAGCCAAAGATCCGGCGCGCCGCGCTCGATCACTTCAAGAGGGTCATCGAGATCTGCGCCATCCTCGGCGTGCGCATTCTCAATGGGCCGTTCACCGCGCCGGTGAACGGGATCGTGGGCCGGCCACGGATGCAGGACGAGTGGGACCGTGCGGTGGAGGTCTTCCGCGAGCTCGCCCCATACGCTGCCGAGCGCGGCGTCGTCATGGCCCACGAGTACCTCAACCGGTTTCAAACCTACTTCCTCAACTGCATGGCCGACAGCGTCCGGTTCGCCGAGGCGGTGGGTCATCCGAGCTTCGCCCTGATCTACGACACCTATCACGGCCAGCTCGAAGAGAAGTCGCACACCGAGGCGATCACGGCCGGAGCCCGCCGGATCGCGTACGTGCAGATTTCCGAGAGCGATCGCTCGACCCCTGGCACCGGCCAAGTCCGGTGGCCGGAGGTCTTTGACGCCCTCAAAAACATCGACTACGACGGATGGCTTTCGATCGAAGCATTCGGGCCGCGGCCGCCCGAGGTCGCGACGCTGACCCGGACCTGGCGGCAGATGTTCCCGAGCGAAGAGCACGTCGCACGTGAGGGGTTGCGGTTCATGCGCGAATGCTGGGAGGAGGCGGCATGAGCGACCGCGCCGCCCTCGTCACCGGTGCGTCGAGTGGCATCGGCAAGGCCATCGCGATCGCCTTTGGCCAGGCCGGCATTGACGTATGCGTGAACTACCACCGTGGCGGTGAGCAAGCGCACCGTGTGGTCGAACAAATCGAGCGCGACAGTGGACGCGCGTTCGCTCAGCCCGCGGACGTGTCGAACTCAGCCGACGTGAGCACGATGGTTGACGAGGTCGTGCGCCGCTTCGGGCGGCTCGACATTCTCGTCAACAACGCGGGCATCGAGCAGCCGACGCCCTTGCTCGAGATCGATGAACGCAGCTGGGATCTCGTGCTCGGGATCAACCTCAAGGGCGCGTTCTTGTGCGCCCAGGCCGCGGCGCGACAGATGGTGCGCCAGGGCGAGGGCGGGCGGATCATCAATATCTCCTCGGTCCACGAGGATCTGCCGATGCCCGGCAACACGAGCTATGTCTGCGCCAAGGGCGGTATGCGCATGCTTACCCGCAACCTCGGCCTCGAGCTCGCGCCACACCGGATCACCGTGGTGGGCATCGGCCCTGGCGCGATCGCCACGCCGATGGATGCGCAGACGCTCGCCGACCCGCAAAAGAAACAGGCATTGGAGCGCGAGATCCCGCTCGGCCGCGTCGGCGGCCCCGAGGAGGTCGCCGGGCTGGCTGCGTATCTGGTATCGAGCGAAGCGAGCTATCTGACCGCGACGACCGTGTTCATTGACGGCGGTCTGATGCGCGCCACAGGCAGCCTATGAACGACGACCCGTCGATCGGGCACGCCAAGAGCGGATCAGCGCGAGGAGATGGAGAAAACGATGCGAGTAGATCTCGACGCGAAAGTCCAGACCCACGACGGCAAGCATGCCGGAAGCGTGCAGCGCGCGGTCATCGATCCGCGGACGAATGAGGTCACCGACTTCGTCGTGAGCACCGGTGGCCTGATCGGGAAGGATGTCCTGGTGCCCCGTCACGATCTCGAGACCGCCACGCCGAACGGCGATGTCCTTCGACTTGACCTGACGAAGCACGACCTCGAGCGCCTGCCGGCCTTTGACCCCACCTTATATGGCGAGCCACCGGTCGGTTGGACCGCGCCGGGCCTCGGCTTTCCGTTCAGCGGTTTACTCTGGCCGTCGAGCTACCTGCCAGCGGTGAACATCCCGGAGACCGTCGGCAGTCTCTCCGATGAGTTCACCATCACGAAGGGCACACAGGTCTTCGACCTTCGTGACGAAGAGGTCGGCGTCGTCGAAGAGGTGCGCGTCGATGCCTCGTCAGGCCAGCTCATCGGGCTGGTGATCCGGGCTGGCGGCGCGCTGGGGACGCTCTTCGGCCGCGGCGAGACCGTCGAGGTTGAGCGCGCCGAGATCAAACGGGTCGCGGACCGAATGGTCTTCCTCTCCGAGACGAAGGTTGAGCTGCACCAACGGTTCGCCAAGAGCGAGCTGCCGCGATAGGACCGATCAGCTGCGATCACGAGCACTGCGCGCCATCCCAAGTACAACAGCGATACGGAGGAATGCCATGCGCGAGCGAGCTGAGCAAAGTGAACGAAGATGGCGTGCCGGAACGCCTCTCGGGCGGCGGCGCTGGGCGATCCCTGAGGGCTACATTCCGGGGACGAGCACGGGGCCCGCGCCGGCGATGACGAGTCACGAAAGCATCTGCATCCTCAACGCCGCCAATAAGGACGCCCACGTCGCGATCCACGTCTATTTCACGGATCGGGATCCGGTGGGGCCGTACGACTTGGTGGTTCCGGCGTGGCGGACGAAGCACATCCGATTCAACGACCTGACTGACCCCGCACCGGTCCCTCGCGACACCGACTACGCGAGCGTCATCGAGTCCGATGTGCCGATCGTCGTACAGCACACCCGTCTCGACTCGCGTCAGGCGGAGAACGCGCTCCTCACGACGATCGCCTATGCCGAGGACTGAACCACCGCCCTCTGGCTGGGCCTGGCCACGAGGCTTACGGGCGACACAGACGCTGATCGGCGCGGGCTGACCGTGCATGTAGATTCGAGCAGATGACGAGCTCGCTCGAGCCGATCGTCGTCCTCTCGCTGCTCGTCGGCGTTATCGCAGCGCTGATCTTTGTTGGCGTCATCGTCGCCCTCGTGCTCTTCGCTGTGCGGTACCGGGCCGGCCGCGGCGGCTCAGCCCAACAGATCTACGGAAGCCAGCGCCTCGAGATCGCGTGGACCGCCGCGCCGGTGATCGTGCTCGCCGTCGTCTTCGCCCTGAGCGTGGTGACGCTCGAGCGGATCGGAAGAGGCGCGACCTTCGGCAGCCTCGAGCCGCCGCTGCACGTAACGGTCATCGGCCACCAATGGTGGTTTGAGTTCCGCTATCCCGGCGGCGCCGTCACCGCGAACGAGGCGCACATTCCGATCGGCGTCCCGATCGAACTCGAGCTCCGCTCCGCCGACGTGATTCACGCCTTCTGGGTGCCGGAGCTTGGCCCGAAGAAGGACATGATTCCGGGCCAGACGAACGTCCTGCGTCTCTTCACCGCACGTCCGGGTATCTTCGGTGGTGCCTGTAGCGAGTTCTGCGGTGTCGAGCACGCGTGGATGCGGATTCAGATCGTCGCGGAGTCACATCGCGATTTCGACCAGTGGCTGAGCTCCCAGGCTGCGGCCCGTGTCGCACCGTCAGGTCCGGCCGCGGATGGAGAGCAGGTCTTCCTCGCGAGTGTTTGCGTGTCATGTCACGCGATCCGCGGGACAAGCGCGTCAGCGGCTATCGGCCCGGACCTCACGCACGTCGGCTCGCGCGCGACGATCGCCGGCGGGGTCCTCACCAACGACACGGCCGCGATGCGGTCTTGGCTGGCGGATCCGCAGGGCTACAAGCCCGGGTCGCAGATGCCGCGGGTGTCGCTCTCTGACGCGGCCCTCGACGCGCTTGTCACGTATCTGGAGGGCCTGAAGTGACCGCTGGCGTCCCCGCGGTGATGCGCCGTCCGGCGTTCGTGACCGCAGGCCTCCTGAGCACCGTCGACCACAAGGACATCGGCGTCCTGTACGTCCTCTTGGGGCTGGTCTTCTTCGTGCTCGGGGGCCTCGAAGCGCTGCTCATCCGGATCCAGCTCGCCACTCCGGGCGCGCACATCCTTGATCCCGAAACATACGACCAGATCTTCACCATGCACGGGACGACCATGATCTTCCTCATGGCGATCCCGCTCCTCGTCGGGATCGCGAACTACATGGTCCCGCTGATGATCGGCGCCGAAGATGTCGCGTTCCCGCGGCTCAACGCCCTGTCGTTCTGGCTCACCCTCTTCGGGGGCCTGCTCTTGTACTGGAGCTTCCTCGCGGGCGGCGCACCGGACGCTGGCTGGTTCGCGTACGCGCCGCTCACCGAACCGGCCCATGCCATCGGAAGCGGCATCGACTACTACATCTTCGGCCTCGCGGTGAGCGGCGCCGGCACGATCATCGCCGCTATCAACTTCGCGGTCACGATCCTCCTCATGCGCTGCCCGGGAATGAGCGTTGGCCGGATGCCCCAGTTCGTCTGGATGGTGCTCATCACGAGCGTACTCATCCTCGGGGCGTACCCGATGCTCACCTCGGACCTCGTCATGCTCCTCGTTGACCGGCAGCTCGGCGGCCGGTTCTTCGATCCGAGCGGCGGCGGGAATGCCACGCTCTGGCAGCACCTGTTCTGGCTGTTCGGTCATCCGGAGGTGTACATCGTCATCCTGCCGGCCTTCGGAATGATCTCGGAGATCGTGCCGGTCTTCAGCGGCAAGCCGTTGTTCGGATACGCGTACATGGCAGCCTCCGGGGTGGCCATCGGCTTCCTTTCGTTCGGTGTCTATGCCCACCACATGTTCGCCGTTGGTCTTGGGGATGCGCAGAACGCGTTCTTTTCGCTGACGAGCATGCTTATCGCCGTCCCGACCGGGGTGAAGGTTTTCAACTGGCTCGCAACAATGTGGCGCGGGCACGTCCGCCTCGAAGTGCCGATGTTGTTCGCGCTCGGGTTCATCGCGACCTTCGTGATCGGTGGCCTCACCGGCGTGTCGCTTGCGGTCGTCCCGATCGACCTCTATGTGGAGGACACCCAGTACCTCGTTGGGCACTTTCACTACGTCCTCTTCGGTGGAACGGTCATGGCGTCGTTTGCGGGTCTGTACTACTGGTTCCCCAAGGTGACCGGCAGGCTGCTCGACCGCCAGCTCGGGCTCGCGCACTTTTGGCTCACCCTCGCCGGAGTCACGCTCGCGTTCCTGCCGTTGCACTGGCTCGGGATCCAAGGCATGCCCCGCCGCGTGTGGACATACCCGGCCGGCCTGGGTTGGGAATGGTCCAATCTCGTTTCGACGATCGGCGCGTTCGTGCTCGCGGCGGGGACCATCGCGTTGCTCGCGAACCTCATTCGCAGCCTCCGTACCGGAGAGTCTGCCGGAGACGACCCCTGGGATGGCTTCACGCTCGAATGGACCACCTCGTCGCCGCCGCCAGCGCACAACTTCGACCGCCCACCCGTCGTGCGCGGCCGCCGGCCGTTGTGGGATCGCAAGCACCCTGACCGAATGGATCCGGCATGAGCGCCGACGCGGGGATCGCGCAGCGCTCGTTCACGCACGACCGTCATCTCGTCGGGATGGCCCTCTTCATCGCGTCCGAGTCGACGTTCTTCCTCGGCATTGTCGTCGCTTACATCGTGCTCCGCGATCAGGGGATGGCGACCGCGAAGACGCAGCTCGATGTCGGTCGGACGGCGATCTTCAGCCTCTTGCTCTTCAGCTCGAGCGCCACGATGGCCGTCGCGTCGGCACGCCGCGACCGCTTGTGGCTCGCGGCAACGGCGCTGCTCGGCGCCGCCTTCCTCACCGGCCAGGGCCTGGAGTACGCGCGACTGCTCAGAGCCGGCATTCGGCCGGGCACGGAGCTCTTCGGGACAGCCTTCTTCACGCTCACCGGCCTGCACGGTCTCCACGTCCTCGTTGGGCTCGTCCTGCTCGGAGCGTTGTTCCTGGCGGCTACGCTGCGCCCGCGCCGGATCGGACCGGTGGCCTGGGAGTCGATCGGCCTGTATTGGCATTTCGTCGATAGCGTCTGGCTCGTCGTGTTCACGGTCGTGTATCTCGGGACGCTCGTCGGATGAGTGGCGCTCGGCGCCAGGCGGCGCGACCCTCGATCTGGCCGGTGACCCTTGCCCTTGGCATTTCGCTCGCGTGCGCCGGCATCCTGACCCATTGGTCGATCCTCGTCGCGGGCGCCGCGGTGACGATCGTTGCGCTCGCCGCCTGGGCCCGCGACGCCATCGGCGGCGACGGATGATGGACCGCCGGAGGTTTCTCTCGCGGGTCACGCTGGCGCTCTCGGGTGGCATCGCGGTTCTCGTGGGTGCGCCGATCCTCGGCTTCCTGCTCGCGCCACTGTTCGCGAACGAGCCCGACACGTACGTGCCCGTCGCGGACCTGAAAGACCTGACGACCGGAGACACGACGCTCGTGAACGCGTCCGATCCGAGTCCGCTCCCGTGGGCGGGTCAGACCGCGGCCTCGGCGCTCTGGGTGCGGCGCCTCGCTGACCGGGGCGCGAGCGCCTTCCAGGTGTTCAACGTCAACTGCACCCACCTCGGCTGTCCGGTCGATTGGCGTGCTGACGCCAAGCTCTTCGTCTGCCCGTGCCACGGTGGGGTCTACTACGCCGACGGGACGGTCGCCGGAGGACCGCCGCCCCGCCCTCTCTTCGAGCGCGCCTGGAAGGTCGAGAACGGGAAGCTGCTTGTGAAGACCCAGCGCCTGCAGACCGCCGCGAACAAGACGGGATGAGAGGGATCCTGGGCCCGATCGGTCGGTGGCTCAACCTGCGTTTCGAGCCCGAGGACTCGGTCCTGGCCGTGTTGCGCCATCCGGTGCCCGCAGCACTCGAGCGCCCGGTCGGCTGGTGGTACGTCTTTGGCAGCGCGACCCTCGCGGTCTTCATCGTCCAGGTGGTGACCGGGGTTGGTTTGGCGATGGCCTACGTGCCCGCGCCGAACAGCGCGTACGAGTCGCTGCAGTTCATCAGCAACGATGCGACCCTCGGCCACGTCGTGCGCGGCATCCACTACTTCGGCGCGGGAGCCATGGTCGTCCTCGTGCTGGTGCACATGACCCAGGTCTTCCTCTTCGGCTCGTACAAGTTCCCGCGCGAGGCCAACTGGATGAGTGGCTCGCTACTTCTGCTCGCGACGTTCGGCATGGCCTTCACGGGGCAGCTGCTCCGCTGGGATCAGGACGCCTTCTGGGCGATCGTCGTGGCGGCAGAGCAGGTATCGCGCGCCCCATTCGTGGGCAGCTTCCTCGCCTCATTCGTCATTGCCGGCCAAAACGTCGGCGGCGCGACGCTCACCCGGTTCTACGCGACGCATGTGTTTCTCATCCCGGCGGCGTTGTTCGGGCTGCTCGGCCTCCACCTGTACCTCGTGGTCAAGCGGGGCATCAGCGAGCCTCCGGTGGCGGGCGAGCGGATCGATCCGCGCACCTACCTCGCGCGCTACAAGGATCTGCTTGGTCGCGGGATCCCGTTCTACCCGGACGCCGCCTACCGCGACGCCGTGGTCTCGTTTCTCGCGGTTCTCGCCATCGTCGTCCTCGCAGTCGTCGCCGGCGCGCCAATGCTCGGCAAGCCGCCTGACCCGACGATCATCGTCGCGGACCCGCGGCCCGACTGGTACTTCATCGGTTACTTCGCACTACTCGCGATCATCCCGAACGGGCTCGAGAGCGTGATCATCATCGGCCTGCCCACGCTCGCGTTCCTCTTCCTCTTCGCACTGCCGCTCATCCGTCCGACGGGCGAGCGCCATGTCTCGCGGCGACCGATGGCGATCGCCGCGGTCGGGCTCGGGCTCATCGTCTATGGGGCGCTCACGATCGTCGGGTTCCAGTCTCCCTGGGCGCCCCTCGCTGCCAAGGGCGCGTCGCTTCCGACGACGGTGCTCGCGGGACTGGACCCCGCCGAGCGGAATGGGGCTGATCTCTTCTTGCGGAAGAGCTGCTTCAGCTGCCACGTGCTCGACGGCGCGGGCGGGCGGCGCGGCCCGGATCTCAGCAACATCGGCGCCCGCCGGTCCCACGATCAGCTCGCGACGACGATCCTCAACGGGCAGGGTGGGGCGATGCCCTCATTCGCCAGCGCGCTGACGCCCCAGGAGCTCGCGGACCTGGTCGCGTTCCTCGGGTCACGCGAAAAGCGCTAGGGACCGGGGAAAATGCCGCTGATGGCGACGATCGCTCGTGGGCCAGATGCGCTAGATCGCGAGGAACTGTCTCGACATCGCCGCGCACATGGCCAACTTGCGAGGACTGCTCATCTTCCTCGCGGCCAGTTCGGTCAACTACATGGGGGATGGCCTTCGCGACGCGCTTTGGCCCGCGCGCGCCGGTGTGGGCCGGTGCGCGGGCGAGGCCATGCACAGACCGCGCGCATACGCATCGCCAGGCTGCTTCGATGACCCGCGTCGCGCAACGCGACTATCACGTGCTCGCTGACTTTCGTCGCTCGTTGCGCGCGCTCAATCGAGCCGTGGACGAGGGAGTTCGGGTCGCTGGCCTGACCCTTCCCCAACAGGGCGTGCTGCTCTCGTTGCGCGCCCGCGGGGGCAAGGATGTGCCTCTCGCCGTGGTGCGCAAAGACATGCTCATGGACGACGCGACCGCCGCGGACCTCTTGGCGCGCCTACGGCAGCGGGGGCTCGTCGCGCGGCGCGTTGCGCTCCGCCGCGATCGCCGCGCCGCGGACATCTCCCTGACCGCACGCGGCCGGGCGGCGCTCGACCGGTCGATGCTCGGCGTCCGGGATCGTATCCAGCGCGCCGCGCGCGAGGGCGAGCTCGACGCGCTCCGCCGCGACGTAAGCGCCTACCTGCTGTTCTACGGGGTCGGGGAGCGCTGAAGAAGAGCCGAGCCGCATCCCAATAAGGCGAGGCTGCGTGCAGTAACTAGGCTGACGGCGGGAGCCCTGCGGTGTTCCCCATGACGCAACAGCCGCCCGAACACGGGTCAGGTGATGTAGCCGTTCGCGTCGAGACCAAAGAACCGGCCAGTAGCAGGACCGGCAATCCCAACTACGGTGCGCGAGAGACGTTTCCGAACGGATCGCTGACTTGCTCGTACTACGACTGGCCTGTGAGAGCCCGGCCGCCGCGGAGAATTCGCGGACATCCGAACAAACTGCGCCAGCCCTGCCTAGCACCAATCCGGCCCCGACCCGCAACCCATTCTCGCGAATTGAGCTTGAAAGCGACGGGAAGAGTTCAGGTCGGGAGAGCGCGTCCGCCTGTGCCAGCGTCGCAATAGCACATGACGCCGCACCGGCGCTACGGTTGCGCGTGTGGATATAGAGTCGGGCGGGTCGATTTCCGCTTGCGAGTTGATCAAGCTTTGAGGCGAGGCAACGACAAATGCAGCGACCCACCCTATTTCTGACCGTTGGGTTGCCCGGCACCGGCAAGACCACTGCCGCGCGCCTCATCGAAGCGGAGCACAACGCCCTTCGGCTGACCAAAGACGAGTGGATGAAGGCGCTCTTCGGCCCCGAGAATCCAGCCTCAGCATCAGACGTAATCGAGGGTCGCCTTGTCTGGCTGGGTATGCGTGCTCTGGAGCTCGGGACCAACGTTGTGCTCGATTTCGGTCTCTGGAGTCGCGACGAACGATCAGCCCTCAGGCAAGCGGCCGCCGACGTTGGGGCCTCCGTCGTGATGTGCTACTTCGAACTCGATCCCGACGAACAGCGGAACCGTCTCGACCAGCGCTTGGCCGAGCTTCCTCATGAGACTTGGCCGATCTCCGACAAAGAGCTCGCTGAGTTCGCCGTGAAGTTCGACATCCCTACCGCGGCTGAGCTCGACGGAAGTGAGCCGGTTGGCCAACCGCCTGATGGCTTCGCGAACTGGGGCGAATGGAGTCGACATCGATGGCCGCCATCAGTTCATTGACTACCCGCTCTGGCAAGCCTCGCGCTTTGAGTGGTGCAGCGATTCGCATGCTCGGGCACGATGTCGATGGCGAGCCAACGCGGATCGGTGATTCGCTCAGGACCGTCTCGGAAGGCGACGCTCACGGCGCCGCGGGTACTTTCTGAGCGGAAGACGGGACTCGAACCCGCGACCCCAACCTTGGCAAGGTTGTGCTCTACCAACTGAGCCACTTCCGCATTTGTCC
>Ga0307282_10000371_pt1 | contig 13962 bp, 12 predicted proteins | sample ER_DNA_121_FD_194475 | JGI IMG/M metagenome (GOLD analysis project Ga0307282, IMG submission 194475) | Bulk soil microbial communities from the East River watershed near Crested Butte, Colorado, United States - ER_DNA_121 | ecosystem: Environmental > Terrestrial > Soil > Floodplain | place...
AGACCTATGTCTTGGCGGTCCTCACAGCCGCCACGCTCACGCATCAGCGTGACCGACAACGGTTCCGCGAGCGCGTCTCCGCGCGACCAGGTGACCTGGTGGGTCGGACCGGCCGCGCCTAACCAGGCGTTGTGCACCTTCCTCGCCGCCTCCGGAGGCTTCTCGCCCGTCACGGATGGGAACTTCGTCGTCAACGATCAGCAGCCGGGGGGCATGCTCGGCTTGCTTGCGCCGCCGTCGGTCCCGGCAGGACTGGTCCGGCTCGGCTAGCGCCGGAACTGCAGCTCGTGCCAGGAGGGCGTGGGGGCGAGCTCGAGGAGGGCTCGCTCCCCGCCCGGCTCCAGGTACGTGAAGTCCGACGCGCCGTCGTCCCAGGCCACGTCGAGTCGGCCGTCCTTGACGCGGTGGTCGAGCCAGGCGCCGCGGAAGACGAGCTTGCGCAGCCAGTAGACGAGCGACTCGCCGTCCACGAGCGACAGCCGCTCCCAGTGCCGCACGAGGTAGCGGCCGAGCTCGCTGCGGGGCTCCTCGATCAAGCCGTCCGCGGTCAGCTCGACGAGATCCTCGGTTTCCTCCTCGTCGAGCTCGTTGTCCTGGACGATGCCGAGCTTGAAGGCCGCCGCCGAGACGCGCTGGGCGAAGTCCGCGGCGTTGAAGCTGAAGCGCAGACGGAGGAACTCGACCACGATGTCGTCGCCGGACGAGTAGTTCTCGACCTCCACCCGCTGCAGGATAGCCCTCCCTAGACTGACTTCGTGAGCTGGCGCGCGATGCTCCTCTCCGCCCTGGCCACGGCCGCCCTGGTCGCCCTCGCGGTCTGGCTCTTCGGCCTCTCCTTCGACCGGGCCGCCGTGCTCGCGCCGCTGCTCGTGGCCGTGGCCGGCGCCGCCGCGGCGCTGTTCGTGCTCTGGGCGCGCGTCGGCTGGGAGTCGCTGCGGCGCCGAGAGCATCCCTGGCGGATCGTGGCGCTGGCGGTCGGCGTCCTCGCGCTGCTCGTCGTGCTCTCGACGCTGGGGGTGAAGCTGCCGCGCGAATAGTTGCATTGCGCGCGGCAGCGTGTTAACAACGCCTGACACATCCAACGAGCGGCCCTAATCGGGCTCTGCGGCCAAACGGGTGACCCCCGGGCGGGCCGCGCGAGCGAGAGGAGCCGGCGATGGACTGGATCACCGAAGCAGACGGCGTCTTCCGCGGAGGCGGAGTCAAGGGCCTCGCGCTCGCAGGTGCGCTTTGCGGGTTCGCCGAGCACCCGACGAAGCCGATCACGAAGTGGGACGACGTCGCAGGCGCGAGCGCCGGCGCGATCATCGCCTGCTACCTGGCCACCGGGCACGACGCGGCGCAGATGCTCGAGCTGCTGCAGCAGACGAAGTTCGGGCAGTTCCAGGACTTCCCGGCCCACAGCAAGGCGCTCGGCCTCGGCAATCTCGTCTTCCGCCACGGCATGGCGCACGGCAAGGCCTTCGAGAGCTGGTTCGACGACGTGCTCGACGGGGCCACCTTTGGCTCCGTCCGCAAGACCACCGCCGACGACCAGCCGCCGGAGTGGCGGTTGAAGCTGATCGCCGTCGACGTGACCAAGCGCCGCCTGCTCGTGCTCCCCGACGACCTCGTCTTCTACCGCGAGCCCAAGTCGACCAAGATGATCGACCCGGATGAGTTCAAGATCTCGCGGGCGGCGCGGATGAGCATGTCGATCCCGTACTTCTTTGAGCCGATCGAGCTCGAGAGCCAGGACGGGAGCACCTCGCTGATCGTGGACGGCGGCACGCTCTCCAACTTCCCGGTCTGGCTCTTCGACGTCGACCCGTCGGTCACGGGCCGCCCACCGACCCGGCCGACCTTCGGCTTCACGCTCGAGCACGGACGCGGCCTCGGTGGCGGGCTGAACGCGCTCAACCGCTTCGAGCCGTGGGGCCTGAAGTTCGCGTTCGACATCTTCCACACCGCGCAGGAGGCCTGGGACGCGCGCTTCGTCTCGCACTCGACCCGCGTGCGGACGGTCACCGTCGATGCGGGCGACGTGGCCACGACCGAGTTCAACCTCTCCCGCGAGAAGCAGGAGCTGCTGATCGAGAACGGGCGCACAGCGGCCCGCACCTTCCTCGACCAGTTCCAGCTCGAGGACTACCTGAACACCTTCCACGCCGAGCTCGCGTCGGCGCAGCCCCAGGTGGCTGCCCGATGAGCCCGGCGCTGCTCAGGCTCAGCAAGCCGCCCGAGTCGGGCCCGAAGGTGCGCGGCCTGCAGGAGCGGCTGAAGGCGCTCGGCTACGACCCGGGGACGATCGACGGCGTCTTCGGGCCGTCCACCGAGCGCGCGGTCAAGCAGTTCCAGCACGACCACGCGCTGCCAGCGGACGGCGTGGTCGGCCCGGCGACCAAGGCGGCGCTCGCCGGGCCGCGCCGTCCGTCTGTACCGCGGAAGGGGCTGAACGCCCAGCAGATCGCCTCGTTGCTCGGCTGCAAGGTCGAGAGCGTGCGTCGCTTCTGGCCACCGCTCAAGGCCGCGCTCGCCGCTCAAGGACTCAGCGACCGGGCAAGCACGATTGCGGCGCTCGCCACCATCGGGACCGAGGTTCCGGACTTCCAGCCGATCAACGAATACGGCGGCTCTGCCTACTTCAAGAAGATGTACGAAGGGCGGGCGGACCTCGGCAACACGCACTCCGGCGACGGCGTCCGCTACCACGGCCGCGGCTTCATCCAACTCACCGGCCGGGCGAACTACCACGCCTACGGGAAGAAGCTCGGAGTCCCGCTCGAGGCACATCCGGAGCTGGCGCTCGACCCGTCAATCGCCGCTCGCGTTCTTGCGACCTACCTGGCCGACCACGGGATCGCCGCGCTGGCTGCCCGCGGCGACTGGCAGGGCGTGCGCCGCGCAGTCAACGGCGGGCTGAACGGCTGGGACCGCTTCAGCTCGTGCGTCCAGAAGCTCGAGGAGGGATTGCAATGACCGCGACAGCCACGGCCAAGAAGACGGCCAAAAAGACGGCCAAGAAGACGGCTAAGAGGACGACACTGCAGCTCGCGAATCCGCACATGTCCGGGGCGGACGTGAAGGCGGCGCAACGGCTGCTCACCGACAACCCGTACGGCAACTTCCAGCCCGGCTCGGCCGACGGCGAGTTCGGCCCGGCGACCGCGGCGGCGACGAAGCAGGCGAAGTGGCTGCTCGGCTACCCGCAGGGCGCTTGCGACGAGGCGTTTGGCCCGAACCTGGCCGTTTACCTCGGGGGCAGGCCGCTGCCGGCCGCCTACAAGACCAGGCGCACGCAGCGCCTCAAGGCTGCGTCCAGCCAGTCGGGCGTGCGCGCCAAGATCGTCGAGATCGCGCACTGGGGAATCGCCAACGAGCCGTCGATCCACTACCAGCAGTCCCGGCCCGTCGACGGCATGGCCAACCCGCGCAAGCTGCCGCTCCACACCGACTGCTCGGGCTTCTCGACCCTCTGCTACAAGTGGGCCGGCGCGAAGGTCGACCCGAACGGCGGCAACTTCGGCGGCGGCGCCTACACGGGGACGATGCTGCAGCACTGCCGCCACATCGCCAAGAGCGCCGTGCAGCCCGGCGACCTCGTCGTCTGGGGCGCGTACCCCGGCCACCACGTCGCGCTGGTGCTCGAGGCCGGGGCCGACCCGCTCCTCTGCTCGCACGGCCAGGAGAAGGGCCCGTTCGCGATCGCCTTCTCCGTCGAGAGCAAGTACCAGCCGACCCCGGCAGCCTGGCTGTCCTGTCTCTGATGGCCACCATCGCCGCCAGAGCACATTCGAGACCGGCCGAGGTGGAACACGCTGCCGAGCAGGTCGGGGCACCGTCCTTCTCCGACCTCGTCCGCGCGCACTTCCGCCGGGAGCAGCAGCAGCAGGCAAACGGCGCCGCTTCCCCGGCGGCGGACGAGGAGTACCGCGCCCGGCTCGCCGAGTTCGAGCGCGAGGAGGGCGAGCTCTCGGCGGTCTACTGGTCGACCCGCAACGCGTCGGCGGTCGCGCTCACGGTCAAGAAAACCCGCGAGCGGCGCCACGCGTTCTCGGAATCCGAGGTCGAGGTGCGCCTTCACCGCGTCACCGACTGGGTGACCAAGAACGCCGAGCCGATCGCGGAGCTGCTGCACGAGTGCGACATGCTGGCGATCCGCGCCGGCGAGATCCTGCGCGGGACGAGCGAGCGCATCGCGCTGCAGTGGATCTACTCGGTGCAGGAGCACGTGCTCGGCTTCATCGAGCGGACCGACAGGCGCGACACGCACAAGGAGCGTGAGCTGGTGGCGTCGCAGCGGCGCGAGCTCTCGCGGATCGAGAAGTACTACCTGCGGGCGGGCGCAAAGACCGGCCGGATCGTCTACGTCTCGGGGATGCTCTCCGGCGCGGTGTTCCTCGTCACGGTCTGCGCGCTGATCTCGGTTGGGCTCGCCCTGGCCAACAACTACGGCCACCAGAACGCGCAGCTGCTGGTGCTCTGCGCGGGCGCGGGGGCGGTCGGTGCGCTCGTCAGCGTGCTCGCGCGGATGGGAACCGGCGGCGGACAGTTCTCGGTCGACTTCGAGGTTGGCCGGCCGCTGCTGCGGAGGCTCGGCCTCTACAAGCCGTTCGTCGGCGCAATCTTCGGCGTCGCGCTCTATTTCCTGCTCGCCAGCGGCCTCTTGCAGACCCAGCCGCAGAATGCCTCGAAGAGCCTCTACTTCTACGGCATCGTCGCCTTCTTCGCTGGTTTCAGCGAGCGGTTCACCAGCGTGACGTTCGGCCAGGCCGAGCAGCTGATCACCGGAGCGTCCCCGGCGCCACCGCCACCGCCGGACGACCCGCCACCCACGTCGACCAACAGCGATTAGCTAGCTCCGTCCGGAGGCCTCCGTACCGTGGGCTGCCCATGTCTAGCGGCCCCTGGAAGATCCGTGGAACCGCCGAGCGCGCAGAGGTCGAGGCGCTGGCAAACGAGCTCGGGCTGAGCCCGGTGACGGCCGGCGTGCTCGCGCGGCGCGGGTACGGCGACCCGGAGTCGGCGAGCCGTTTCCTCGCCGCGGAGCTGCCCGAGCACAACCCGTTCCTGCTCGGCGACATGCGGGAGGCCTGCGAGGCGATCCGGGCCGCGGTCGCGGCCGGGAAGCGGATCTGCGTGCACGGCGATTACGACGCGGACGGGATCTGCGCCACTGCGCTCGCCGTCCTCGTCCTGCGCGAGCTAGGTGCCGACGTGACCTGGCACCTGCCGAGCCGCTTCGAGGAGGGCTACGGGGTGGCACGGGAGACGCTGGAGCGTCTGGCCGGCGAGGGCGTCGGGCTCGTCGTCACCGTCGACTGCGGCGTGACCGCGGTCGAGGAGGTCGCGCACGCGCGCGCGCTCGGTCTCGAGGTCGTGATCACCGATCACCACCGCGCAGGCGAAGAGCTGCCCGCGTGCCCGGTCGTCGGGCCCTACCGCGGCGACTACCCGTTCGGGGAGCTGTGCGGGACCGGCGTCGCCTGGAAGCTCGGGCAGGCGCTGCTCGGCGCCGACTCGGAAGCGCTGCGGCGGCACCTCGACCTGGTCGCGCTCGCCACGGTCGCCGACGTCGTGCCGTTGGTGGACGAGAACCGCGGCCTGGCGGTCGCCGGGTTGCGCGCGCTGGCCCGGACGCAGAAGCCGGGCCTGCGCGAGCTGATGCGCTCGGCGCGGGTCGACCCGGCCGCGGTCGACGCGGGCGCGATCGGCTTCCGCCTGGCGCCGCGCCTGAACGCTGCGGGCAGGCTCTCCCGGCCCGGGGCGGCGCTCGAGCTTCTGCTCACCGAGGAGCGCGGGCAGGCGCGTGAGCTCGCGATGCAGCTCGAGGAGCTGAACCGCGACCGGCAGGCCGTCGAGGAGCGAATCGCGCGCGAGGCGATCGAGTCGATCGAGGCCTGGCCCGAGGCCCGCCGCCGCAGGCGCGGCTACGTCGTCGCCGGCGAGGGCTGGCACGAGGGCGTGATCGGGATCGTCGCCTCGCGGCTGGTCGAGCGCTACCGCCGCCCCGTCGTCCTGATCGCCGGCACCGAGGGCGACTGGAAAGGCTCGGGCCGGTCGATCCCCTCTTTCGACCTGCACGACGGGCTACGCGACTGCGCCGGCCACCTCGAGCGCTGGGGCGGCCACGCGGCGGCGGCGGGCCTGTCGATCAAGCCGGAGCACGTCGAGGCGTTCGCGGAGGCCTTCGGCGCGATCGCCGACGCCCGTCTCGAGGACACCGACATGCAGCCGGTGACCACCGTCGACGCCTTCGTGCACGGCGGCGAGCTGACGCTTGAGCTCTGCGGCGAGCTGGCGCGGCTCGCGCCGTTCGGCCTCGGCAACCCGGGCGTGACGCTGCTGCTCGCGGGCTGCGACCTGGCCGAGCTCGCGCCGACCGCCGACGGCAAGCACCTCCGCTTCCGGGTGCGCGAAGGCGGGCGCGACTCGGGCGGCGCGATCGCGTTCGGCTTCGGCCCGCAGCTCGACCGGCTGCGGCGGGTCGGGCACTACGACCTGGCCTTCCGGCTCGAGGCGAACCAGTGGAACGGCACGGTCGCCCCGCAGCTGAACGTGCGCCAGGTCTTCGACGCCGAGGAGACCTACGTCGAGCGGCGCGAGTGGCTCGTGGCCGAGTGGCGCAAGCCCGCGGACGAACGCGATGGGGAGGCCGTGGCGATCTTCGCGGAGCTCGGCCTGGCCGAAGGCGCGGCGAAACGGCACCTGCTCGAGTCGGAGCGCTTCCGCGCGCTCCTCGAGCCGGCGCTCGCCAGAGCCGCTTAAAAGCGGGAGCTGCCCAGGGAAACCCGGTGGCGCCGGCGGCGCGAGGGCCGTGCGTGGCGGGCTGCGTCGTCCAGCGAAGCCAGCAAACGGGCCAGCTTTTCGGCTTTTCGTTCGTCTTTACGGATAAGCACGAGGGGCATGTTCGGTCTGCGGGAATCGCCTCCTGCAGCCGATACCGCTTCTCTGGCAACCGAAAACCCGGGAGTACACTTTTCGCATGACGGTCCTGCAAGCAGGTGAGCGCCACCAGGAGCTGATCGAGGAGCTGATCTCCGACGTCGCCGCGTACAACGACGACGTCGACCGGGACCTGCTCCGGCGCGCGTTCGCCTTCGCGGCCGCCAAGCACGAGGGCCAGCAGCGCCGCTCCGGCGAGGCCTTCATCAACCATCCGTGGGGCGCCGCCAAGATCTGCGCCGACCTGCGGCTGGACGAGGAGACGATCGCCGCCGCCCTCTTGCACGACGTCGTCGAGGACACGGACACCGACATCAAGGAGATCCGGGACGAGTTCGGCGACGAGATCGCGCAGCTCGTCGAGGGCGTCACCAAGCTGACCCGGATCCAGTTCCAGAGCCGCGAGCAGACCGAGGCCGAGAACTACCGCAAGATGATCGTGGCGATGGCCCAGGACGTGCGGGTGATCCTGATCAAGCTCGCCGACCGCCTGCACAACATGCGCACGATCGAGTACCTCGGCAAGCAGAAGCAGGTGCAGAAGGCCAAGGAGACGCTCGAGGTCTACGCGCCGCTCGCGCACCGGCTCGGGATCAACAAGCTCAAGTGGGAGCTCGAGGACCTCGCCTTCACGACCCTGCACCCGCGCAAGTACGAGGAGATCAAGGCGATGGTCACAGAGCGCCGCGCCGACCGTGAGGAACACGTGCGCGAGGCGGCGATGGTCCTGAAGGCCGAGCTGGAGAAGGTCGACGTCCCCGCCGAGATCTCGGGCCGCGCGAAGCACTTCTACTCGATCTACGACAAGATGGCCAAGAAGGGCCGCGAGTTCAACGAGATCTACGACCTGACGGCCATGAGGGTCATCTGCGAGCGGAGCGGTGACGAGGGCACGCGCGACTGCTATGGCGCGCTCGGCCTGATCCATTCGCTCTGGAAGCCGATGCCCGGCCGCTTCAAGGACTACGTCGCGATGCCGAAGCTGAACGGCTACCAGGCACTGCACACGACGGTCGTCGGGCCCGAGGGCCGGCCACTCGAGATCCAGGTGCGCACCCGTGCGATGCACGAGACGGCCGAGTTCGGCGTCGCCGCGCACTGGGGCTACAAGACCGGCAAGAAGGACGCGAAGGCCGACGAGGAGTGGCTGGCCTGGATCCGCCAGCTGATGGACTGGCAGGAGGACGAGGCCGACCCGCGCGAGTTCATGAAGGCCTTCCGCACCGACCTCTTCGGCGAGGAGGTCTACGTGTTCACGCCCAAGGGCGAGGTCAAGGTGCTGCCGGCCGGCTCGACGCCGATCGACTTCGCCTACGCCGTGCACACCGACGTCGGCCACCGCACCGTCGGCGCCAAGATCAACGGGCGGATCGTGCCGCTGCACTACCGGCTCAAGAGCGGCGACTTCGTCGAGATCCTCACTACCAAGAGCGGCCGCGGCCCGTCGCGCGACTGGCTCTCGCTGGCCGCCTCCTCGCGGGCCCGCAACAAGATCCGCCAGTGGTTCTCGCGCGAGACGCGCGAGGAGACCGAGCAGAAGGGCCGCGAGACCCTCGAGAGCGCGCTCAAGCGGCAGAACCTGCCGTACAAGAAGCTGCAGGGCTCGTCGGTGCTGGCGCAGGTGATCCGCGAGACCGGCTTCAAGAAGGCCGAGGACTTCTACCTCGCGCTCGGCTCAGGGAAGCTGCAGGCGACCCAGATCGTTAACAAGGTGATCCAGCGCCTGAAGACCGAGCAGGTCGCCGAGGAGGAGACGGTTCCGCTCAAGGCGCCGAAGGCGCGCGACGCCATCTCGAGCGACAACCTGGGCATCGCGGTGCGCGGCGTGGACGACGTGCTCGTCCGGCTGGCGAAGTGCTGCACGCCGGTGCCGGGCGACAAGATCGTCGGTTACATCTCGCTCGGCAAGGGGATCACGATCCACCGGGAGGACTGCTCGAACGTCAAGTCGCTGCGGCGCAACCCCGAACGGTTCACGACGGTCTCCTGGGACGGCGGCGCCACGCGGAGCTTCCGCGTGCAGATCGCGGTCTCGTCCTGGGACCGGCCGCGGCTGCTCGAGGACGTGGCCCGGACCTTCGCCGAGCACGGCGCGAACATCGTCGAATACGGCGGGCACGTCGAGGACCAGCTGGCCAAGAACTGGTACGTGGCCGAGGTCGGCGACGTCAAGGCGCTACGCAGCCTGCTGACCGCGCTGCGGAACCTGGACGCGGTCTTCGACGCCTACCGAGTCACGCCCTCGTAAGCCTTTTTCAAGGATCCCTCGAACGAGGGATCGTCCCTCGAACGGGCGGGGTACCTCGAACGAGGGATAGCGCTTTTCGCGCCAGCAACTACAACGTGACTACGGGGAGGGGGCGCACCAAAGAGGCTGCGGCGCCCGTTCGTGTCGAGGACGGCGGGCGGGCGCCCAGCACCTTTCAAGGAATCGCGTAGACCGGGCCTAGCGAGGCCTGCGGCACGAGCGCCCAGAAACGGCCCTGGACGATCGGGTCGACGGCCGTCACGCGTCCGTGCGCGATGACGACCACCGAGCGCCCGGTCGCGCGGCCGCTCACCTGAACGAGTGCCCCCGAACGGTCGATCGGGTCGAGGTCGGTCACGCGACGGCCTCCCTCGAACGAGCGGCCGAGCAGGCGCCTGTCGGGGCCGACCGCGTACAGCGCCGAGACAGGCTCGTCCGAGCCGAAGAGCGCGACCTGCCGCCGAAGGGCCTGTTCTCGAAGCGTTTCCAGCCGGCTCTGGGGGATCACGAAGCGCGTCCCGTGGTCCTTGATCAGGACGACGTCCCGCTCCGCAGGGCGGGGCCCGAGCAGCGAGTGCCCGTCGACGTGCCACGGAATCCGGACGCCGAGCGCGGCGGCAATGGTGGGCAGGATGTCGGTGTTCCGTGAGGGCTCGAGCGCCACGCGACCGCGCGTCTGGTGCGGCAGTTTCACGAACAACGGCACGTAGGCGATGTCCTGGAGGTTGGCGGGCGAGAGCGGCCGGCGCTTCTGGCCGGCACGGAAGCTGACGCCGTGGTCGGCCGTGACCACGAGCAGCGCGCGCTTGTAGAGCCCGGTCGCGCGCAGGTGCGCCACGATGCGGCGGAGGACGGTGTCCGCGTAGCCGGTCTGCAGCAGGTGCTGCTGCCAGTACTGGTCGACGGCGGCCTGGTTGTCGTTCCAGACCTCGTCCGATCCCCACCCCGGCGCGGGGCGCACCGAGTAGCGCCGACCGGAGGGAAGGTACGCCCAGGGACTATGCGGGAGGAGGATGTGGACGTACCAGAGGGTCGGCCGTGGCTGCGGGCGCAGCGACTGCCGGAAGGAGGGCGGGAGCCTGCCGGGGTCGTGGTGGCCGCTCGCGTCCTGAAGGAAGTCGTCCCAGCCGTTGGCGATCGAGGGGATGCCGCCGGTCAGGCTGGGCGGGAGCAGCTCGTGCAGGTAGACGACGCCGGTGTCCTCTGCGAGCGTCTTTGCCTGGCCGCCGAGTGATCCCTGCGAGCTCGGGCAGAGCCTGGCCGGGCACAGGTGCGTCTCTTCGTCCACGACGTGGAGGCGGGTCGTGCCCCCGAGCAGCGTGAAGAGGTTCTGCGGATGATCGGCGTAGACCGGAAACTGCCCCGCGCGGGGAAGGAGCCCTGTCAGGATCGCCGGCACGGCGTGCGTCGTCCCCTCGCCGATCGTGGTGTCGCGCGCGAACCAGGTCGAGCCGGCGGCGAGGCGGGCGAAGTTGGGGAAGCGCACCGCGTCGATCCGGCCCCTGGTGTCGAGCAGCGAGTTCAGCGGAAACTCGTCGAAGACCACGAGCACCGCCGGCGCCCGGGGCGCCGCCTCGGCAGCGGTCGCCGCAGGCGTCGTCGACCCGAGCAGCCGGGTCACGTCCGAGTGGAACAGGAAGAGGCCGACGAACAGCAGCGGCACCGGGCCGAGGACGGTCAGGACGAGACGAGCTGCCGGGACGGCGGCGTAGATCACCGCCGCGAGGAGGCCGACGGCGGCGGCGATTGCGACGAGCAGCCAGCCGGGCGCGCCGTCGGTCCGGATCGCCTGCAGGACGAGCAGCCCCACGAGCGCGGCGAGCAGGACCAGGTGGACGACCGCTCGGGCGCGCCTCGGCGTCAGCGCCTCGAGCCCGAGCAGGAGCGCCGGCGGAACGAGGACGAGCGCGACGGCGAAGAGAACGACGTCGAGGCTCGTCGATCCTCGTGCCGCGAAAAACTCGCCGTTGCGGCCGAGCAGGTCGAACAGCGGCTCGGCGACCGCAAACGACCAGAGGACGGCGAGATGGAGCCCCGCGACTCGCAGCCGCGGCGGCTCGAATCTCATGCCGCGCAATGCGGCGGCAGCAGCTCGTTCACGAAACCAGATCCTCTCCTTCGAACGCCCCGATCTTTTCGCGGTACCAGTCAGGGATCGGGCAGGCCTTGCGCTCGTCCAGGTCGACGAGCACGAGCGTCTGCTGCGCGGTCACCATCAGAAGGTCATTCTCGACCTTGTAGGCGGCGAACTCGTAGGCAACGCTCGTCCGGCCGATCTTCGAGACGCGGATGAAGACCTCGACCAGGTCGTCGAAGCTGGCCGGCGCCAGGTATTCGATCGTGTTCGCGCGCATCACGAACTCGCGCTCCTCGGGGCGTGCGCTCAGCATTCCGAGGTGGCGGTGGTACTCGACGCGCGCGGTGTCGAAGTAGGGCAGGTAGCGGCCGTAGTAGACGATCCCCTGCGCGTCCGTGTCGGAGAAGCCGACGCGCGTACGAGACGAGTATTTGAAGGGCGGCTTGCGGTCGCTGGCGCGGCCGAGCTCGAGGTCCGTCACCGAGAGCGGCGGAAGCGCTCCGGCAACGGCGGCAGGACCCGTCGTTCGGCTCCGATCAGGCGCCGGTTGCGCATCGTCGCGAAGACGGCGAATCCTGCGAGGCCGACGACGAACACGCCCAGGAACGCGAAGGGCACGAACGCCCAGTTGCTGCTGACGTGCGTCGGGCCGACTTCGCCCTCGGCCGGCGCTCCCGGCGCGAAGTCGGTCACCGCGGTCACCTTGGCTGTCTTCGCGTTCGTCGGCGCGAACGTCGCGGCCGGCTGGAAGGTGTCGACCAGCCAGCGCTTGCCGGAGCGGACGAGCGTCGCGCTGAAGGCGTACGGCCCGAGCTTGCTGCCGTGGCGTGGCATCAGCATCAGACTGATCCCGAGCTCGTTCCCGTCCAGGTAGTCGAACGTCCAGTTGTGGAACTTCGTGCCGCGCGCCGGGTACGGGTAGGCCGGGATCGAGCCGTGTGACCAGGCCTTGCGGGAAGCGCCATTGCGCATGTTCCCGGTGACGACGAAGTAGGCCGCGCCGGGGTTCTGCCGCTTGACGGCGTGGTTCACGAAGGTGTCGATCGTCTGGTTGATCGCCACCCGGTCGGCGTGCGTCAGCCTGGCCGCAAGCGCGGCCGGCGCGCCGAGCACGAGCGCGGTCAGGACGGCAAGGCAGGAGAATCGCGCGGCGATCTTCACGCCTAGAGAGTAGCGGCAGCGCCGAGGAACGTGAGCACTTCATCCCGCTTGCGCTCCATCAGCTCGCGGGAACGCGCCTCGAGGTTCAAGCGGAGCAGCGGCTCGGTGTTCGACGGCCTCACGTTCAGGTGCCAGTCGGCCGCCTCGATCGAAATCCCGTCGAGGTGGCCGACCTCGCCCTCGGGGCCGAAGCGCTCCTCGAGCCGCTGGAGCTCGCGCTCGACGTCGCCCACCGGGAGGTTGATCTCGCCGGTCAGGAAGTAGCGCTCGCGGAAGGGCCGCAGGATCTCGGAGAGCTTCTGGCCCCGCTTCGAGACGAGCTCGAGCATCAGCAGGAACGGGATCACGCCCGAGTCGGCCTGCGAGAAGTCGCGGAAGTAGTAGTGGCCGGAGACTTCGCCGCCGAAGGCCGCGCCCTCCTCGCGCATGCGGTGCTTGATGAAGGCGTGGCCGACGCGGTTGACGAGCGGGATGCCGCCGGCGCGCTCGATCGTGTCGGGCACCGCCCAGCTCGCGCGGACGTCGTAGATGATCTTGGCCCCGGGCTCCTTCTCCAGGACCGACTCCGCGAGGAGCGCGGTCACGAAGTCGCCGGGGACGAACTCGCCCTCGTCGTCGACGAAGAAGCAGCGGTCGGCGTCCCCGTCGAAGGCCGCCCCGAAGTAGGACCGCTCCTCGAGGGTCTTGGCGACGATGAGCTCGCGGTTCTCCGGCAGGAGCGGGTTCGGCTCGTGGTTGGGAAAGGTGCCGTCGGGCTCGAAGAAGCAGCGGACGGTCTCGACCTGCGGCAGCCGCTCGAGCACCGGCGGGAGCATCGCGCCGGCCATCCCGTTGGCGGCGTCGATCACGATCTTGAGCGCGCCGATCGCCTCCGGGTCGACGAACGAGAGCACGCGCTCGACGTACCCCGGCCAGACGTCGTACGGCTCGACCGTCCCACCGGGACCGGTCCGGGGTCTGACCCCGGACATGGCCAGCTCGCGGATCTCGGGCAACCCGGAGTCGCCGCCGACCGGCAGCGCGCCGGCGCGGACGATCTTCATCCCGGTGTACTCCTTGGGGTTGTGCGAGGCCGTGACGGTGATCCCGCCGTCGAGCTCCAGCTCGCCTACCGCGAAGTAGAGCATCTCGGTCCCGATCAGTCCGAGCTCGAGCACGTCGGCGCCCGCCTCGGAGGCGCCGCGGATCGCCGCCTCTACCATCGCCGGCGACGAGAGCCGCATGTCGTGGCCGATCGCGATGCGCTTCGGCTCGAAGACCTCGACGAACGCCCCGCCGATCGCATGAGCGCCCTCCTCGTCGAGCTCGGTCGGGTAGATCCCGCGGACGTCGTAGGCCTTGAAGACCTTGGGGTCGAGCACGAGGCCGATGCTAACCGTAAAGGAGAGAGGCGCCCGAAGGCGCCTCTCGATGGGTGCGGGGGTGCGCTCTCGCTAGGTCGTTGTCGCGGCACCCTTGCAGAGGCCGTCGCGGTTCTGCGTGTCACCCGAGTCGTTTTTCCAGGTGTTGGCCGTCGGCGGTGTGCCGGAGCCGGTGCCGGTCGAGTCGTCGT
>Ga0307282_10000372_pt1 | contig 13959 bp, 12 predicted proteins | sample ER_DNA_121_FD_194475 | JGI IMG/M metagenome (GOLD analysis project Ga0307282, IMG submission 194475) | Bulk soil microbial communities from the East River watershed near Crested Butte, Colorado, United States - ER_DNA_121 | ecosystem: Environmental > Terrestrial > Soil > Floodplain | place...
TCACGATGTCGCACGCCGTTTGTCTAGTCGCCCAGGCCGCGCTGCTGGCCGGCGAGGGCGTGCCGCTCTGCAGCCCCCACGACCCGGTGATGCTGACCGTCGGCGAGCTCGCCGAGCGGATCTGGCGCCTGGCCGGGCCGGGCGGCGAGACCGAGATCGAGCTACTCGGCATCCGCCGCGGCGAGACGCTGAGCGAGGTGCTGACGGGCCCGGGCGAGGAACTCGGGGAGGAGCGCCACCAGGGCATCTGCGCAATCGAGGGCGAGATTCCGACGGCCGGGCCTGCCTGGGTGATCGAGCGGCTACCCGCAAAAGGCAGCCGCGAAGAGGCTCGCTCGATCTGGCTCGAGGCCATGCAACGGCCGGGCCTGCTGAGCCCGGGGCGCACCGAAACCCGAAGCGAGTAGCGCTTTCGAGCTCGTGAGGCGCTAACGAGTTCCGTACAGCCGGTCACCCGCGTCGCCCAGGCCCGGCACGATGAACCCGTTCTCGTCGAGGCCGCGGTCGACGGCGGCGGTGACGATGTGCACGTCCGGATGGTCGGCGTGCACGTGCTCGATCCCCTCGGGCGCCGAGACCAGGCAGACGAGCATCACCGACCTCGCGCCCGCGTTCTTGACCGTCTGGATCGCCGCGACGCTCGAGTTCCCGGTCGCCAGCATCGGATCGAGCACGATAGCGTCCCGCTGGTCGAGGTCGCGCGGCAGCTTCACGTAGTACTCGACGGGCTGAAGCGTCTCCTCGTCTCGGTACATGCCGAGGAAGCCGACGCGCGCGCTCGAGACGAGCGAGAGCACCCCGTCCAGCATCCCAAGACCGGCGCGAAGCACGGGGCAGACCGCCACTTTTTTGCCGGAGATTCGCGCCGCGACCATCTTCTCCAGCGGCGTCTCGATCTCCACGGGCTCAGTCGGCAGGTCCTTCGTCGCCTCGTAGGTGAGCAGCAGCGTCACCTCGTTCGCGAGCTTCCGGAAGTGAACCGTCGGCGTCTGCTTGTCACGCAGGTACGACAGCTTGTGCTGCACCAGCGGGTGCGCCACGACCGTGAGCTGAGAAGTCACACCGCGTACGTGGTGAAGCCGCGGAACCCCGGATAGAGCGGCCGCTTCTCACAGAGAGCTTCGCTTCGCGCCGCCAGCGCCCCGAGGTCGGGGCTCTCGCCGAGCGCCGCGACGATCACCTCGCCAACCTCGCGGAAGTCGTCGTCGTCGAAGCCTCGCATCGTCGCCGCCGGCGTGCCGATCCGGACACCCGAGGCGACGGTCGGCGGCTGCTCGTCGAACGGAACGGTGTTCCTGTTCACGGTCAGCTTCACCTCGGCGAGTCGCTCCTCGGCGTCCTTGCCGGTCCAGCCGCTGGAGCGCAGGTCGAGCTGGAGGAGGTGCGTGTCGGTGCCGCCCGTGAGGACGTCGAGACCTCCGGCCTGGAGCGTGTCGGCGAGCACGTCGGCGTTCTTGCGGACCTGGCCCTGATACTCGCGGAAAGCCTCGGTCGCGGCGATCCGGAAGCACGCCGCCTTGGCGGCGATCGTGTGCATCAGCGGCCCGCCCTGCATGCCGGGGAAGACGGCCCGGTCGACGGCCTGCGCGTGTTCCTCGTCGCAAAGGATGAACCCGGCGCGCGGGCCGGCAAGCGTCTTGTGCGTGGTGGAGGTGACGAAGTGGCAGTGGTCGACCGGATTCGGGTGCAGCCCCGCCGCGACGAGGCCCGCGAAGTGGGCCATGTCACAGAGCAGGAGCGCATCGACCTCGTCGGCGATCTCGCGGAACCTGTCGGCCTCGACGGTGCGCGGATAGGCGGAGCCTCCACAGACGATCAGCTTCGGGCGGTGCTCCTTCGCCAGCGTCAGCACCTCATCGTAGTCGACGACGTTCGTGTCGCGGGAGACCCCGTAGTGCACGATCGTGTAGAGGCGGCCGGAGAAGTTGACCTTCAGGCCATGGGTCAGATGGCCGCCGTGCGAGAGCTCGAGCGAGAGAATCGTGTCGCCGGGCTGCAGCACGGCCATGTAGACGGCCATGTTCGTCTGGGCTCCGGCGTGGGGCTGCACGTTGGCGTGCTCGGCGCCGAAGAGATCCTTGGCGCGATCGATCGCCAACTGCTCGATCTCGTCGACGATCTCGCAGCCGCCGTAGTAACGCTTGCCCGGGTACCCCTCCGCGTACTTGTTCGTCGGCACGCTGCCGACGGCCTCGAGCACGCTCGGCCAGGTGAAGTTCTCGGAGGCGATCAGCTCGATCTGGGACCGCTGCCGTTCGAGCTCACGGCCGATCAGATCGGCGATCTCGGGGTCGACATCCGCGAGTGCTGCGGTCTTGAGGTGCTCGAGCGTCTGCTGGGCGATCGCCACGACGCAATCGTACTGCGCCGCATCGGCTGAACCGCCAAGATCGCAGGTTCTCAGCCGAGCCCCGCGTAGGCTCAAGCGGTAGCGAGCGCAGCACGAGCGCGCTCGAGCGCTTCGACTCCGGGCATCGCGCCCTCGCGGAGAACGATCGGCTCCTCCCCGGTCAGGTCGACAACGGTCGAAGGGATGCCGGGAAACCGTCCACCGTCGATCGCGGCGGCGCAACCCGCGAGGATCTGCTCGGGCACCTCCTCGAGCCGGGCGGGGTCCGGGCCGCCCGGCAGGTTCGCGCTGGTAGCCATGACCGCGCCCGCCCGGGCGACGATCGAATCGGAGGGCGACGGCAGCTCGGGCACGCGGACGCCGAGCGCCTCGGGATTCGATCCCGCCAGCCATGCGAACCGCCCGCCCGGATTCGGGACGACGAGCGTAAAAGGCCCGGGCAGCAGAGCCGCCATGACGGCGGCGACCCGCCCGCGCAGCTCCGGCACGCATTCGAGCAACTGCTCGACGCTGCCGGCAACGAGTGCGCTCGGCTGCCGCTCTTCGCGGCCCTTCAGCCGATAAGCCCCGCGGACCGCCTCCTCCGAATCGGCACGCGCGCAGAGGCCGTAGACGGTGTCGGTAGGCAGGATCACCGGCTTTCCCTCGCGGAGCCCGGAGACCGCCCGGTCGGCTTCGCCGTTGCCCGCTTTCAACGGCTCCACTGGGCCTCGATCACGCGGTCCCGGCCGGCCATGTCGTGCGAGACCCTGAGGTGCTCGTAGCCGAGCTTGCGCAGCACGCCGGCCACCCTTTCAGCCTGGTTCTCGGCAATCTCTAGCACCACCCATCCACCCGGGCGCAGCGCTTCCGTCGCAGCGCGAGCGACCGCCTCGGTCGCACCGCGGGCGACGAGCGCGATCCGCGGTTCCCAGTCGCGCACCTCCGGCTGGAGCGTGTCGATGTCCTCGGGCTCGATGTAGGGCGGGTTCGAGACGACGAGGTCGAACTCGTCCGTTCCAAGCCCTTCGGTCAGGTCGTGCTCCTCCAGCTTGACCCGGCCGTTGATCCCGAGCAGGTCGAGATTCTCGCGCGCGAGCGCCAGCGCATCCTGCGAGGCGTCGATCGCTGTCACCTGCGCCCGCGGATGCTCGTCGACGATCGCGAGCGCGATCGCGCCGGTGCCGGTCCCGACGTCGAGGACGGCGGGATCCTCCAGGCCGTTCAGATGCTCGAGCGCCCGTTCGACAACGATCTCGGTCTCCGGCCGGGGCACGAGGGCACGCTTGTCCGTCTTCAGCGTCAGCCGGCGGAAGCCCCAGTGGCCGAGGACGTAGGCGAGCGGCTCGCGCCTGGCACGGCGCTGGAGTAGCGCCTCGTAGGCCTCCTCGGCCTCGGGCGAGAGCTCTCGCCGCAGCTCCATGTAGAGAAGCGCCCGCGCGCAGTCGTCGCAGGCCTTCGCCAGCAGGAGCTCGGCCTCGAGCCGCGCGGTGTCGATGCCCGCCTCGGCGAGCACGTGCGTCCCGTGCGCGAGCGCTTCGCCGACGGTCATAGTCAGACAGCCGCGGTCTCGAGCGCCTGGCGACGCTCCTCCGCCTGAAGCGCCTCCGTGAACTCGTCGAGCTCGCCTTCGAGGACCCGGTCGAGGTAGTGCACGGTGAGCTTTACGCGGTGGTCGGTGACCCGGTTCTCAGGGAAGTTGTAAGTGCGGATTTTCTCGGCGCGCTCACCGGAGCCGATCTGCGAGCGCCGCGTCGCCGCCTGCTCGGCTGCCTGCTTCTCGCGCTCGAGCTCGTAGAGGCGCGCGCGCAGCACACGCATCGCTTTGGTCTTGTTCTGCAGCTGCGATTTCTCGTCCTGCATCGCGACGACTGTTCCCGTCGGCAGGTGGGTGATCCGCACCGCCGAGTCGGTCGTGTTGACGCTCTGGCCTCCGGGCCCTGTGGAGCGGTAGACGTCGATCTTGAGGTCGTTGTCGTTCAACTCGACGTCGACCTCTTCCGCCTCGGGCATGACGGCGACGGTCGCGGTCGAGGTGTGGATGCGACCCTGGGACTCGGTCACCGGCACCCGCTGAACGCGGTGGGTTCCGCCTTCCCATTTGAAGATCGAGTAGGCACCGTCGCCCTTGACCGCGAAGCTGATGCTCTGGAAGCCGCCGGTTGCGTTCGGGCTCGACTCGAGCTGCTCCCACTTGAAGCCTCGCCGCTCCGCGTAGCGCGTCAGCATCCGGAAGACGTCGCCGGCCCACAACGCCGCCTCGTCACCGCCGGCCGCCTGCCGGATCTCCACGATCACGTCCTTGCGGTCGGCCGGGTCGGCCTCGACGAGGGCGAGCTTCAGCTCCTCCTCCAGCTGCGCGACGCGCTCTTCGAGCTCCGGCAGGAGCTCACGGAGATCGCTGTCGTCGTGCGCCGCCTGGAGGTCGTCGGCAGCCTTGCGCCACTGTTGTGCGAGCTCGTTTGCGGTCTGGAGCTCCTTTGCGCGCCTCCCAACCTCCGCCGCCTCGCGGTGGTCGTTGTAGATCGCGGGGTCGTTCATCCGCTCCTGCGTTTCCGCGTAGGAGCGCTCGACCTCCTCGACGAGATCCTGCATCGAAGCCATCGGTAGAGGTTAGCCCCGGCTTACCGAAGAGCGAGCTTCGTCGCGTTGCCCGACGAGTCGGCGCCGTAGAGCGTGGTCGACCATCCGGCGAGAGCGCCGATCACTGCCGACCCGCGGAAGGGCCGGTGACCGAGCGAGATGCTGCGCACGCTGCCGGGCTTGCGCAGGACGACCCAGAGGCGCACCCACGGGGAGGCGTCGTCCGTCGCGTTCCAGTAGAGCCTCCCCCCTGAGAGCGAAGCGCTCAGCTTCGGCGCTTCGGTGTCCCGCCGGACTTCGACCGGCTGCAACTCCGTGTCAGAGGCGTTGCCGACGACATCGACCGCGCGGAGAGTCGGCGTGTAGTTGCCCGGCGCGATTCGACCCGGGCTCCAGGTGAGTGTGTGCCAGCCGCGGGAGAAGACCACGGGCTTGGAGGCGTTCTGGACCTGGAGGCGGACGGTCGAGCGTTTCGAGACCCACACCACGTAGCGCGCGTAATCGCGGTAGCCGTCCTGCGGCCATGGGTAGATGGCTCCCGGCGCCGCGCCCGTCTTGACGGCGGGCGGCTCTGTGAGGTCGTCGGAGAAGCGCTGCGCGTAGGACGCGAGGGTCGCGTCGGGAGTTCGCCTCGCAAGGATGGTCAGCAGGCGGACGACGTACTTGTGGTAGTTGAGCGGCGCCTCGGCGCCGTTGAGCGAATACAGCGACCAGGCGCCGGTGTCGAACCGCGGCAGCATCCCGATCGCGGCGGCCTGCAGCTGCGCGGCGAGCGCCGCGGCCGCCTGGTCGTTCGTCTGCGTGACGTAGTCCTGGAGCGAGACGACCGTCTGCAGCTGCGAGTTCAGAACGATGAGATCGCTGAAGGCGTAGTGGCGGATCCACGGGCCGGCCTTGACCTCCCGGGTCAGCTGCGGCACCGTCTTGAACGCGCGTTGAGACGCGGCGGTCAGCGTCGGGTCGGCGAGCAGCGCCCCTGCGCGCGAGAGCGCCTGAGCGGCCACCGCTTGCGCCATCCCGGAGATCCACGGTGGCCGCCCGCCGTCGAAGCGGAAGTAGTACTCCCAGGCCAGCCCGTCGGCGCGGACGACGCGGCGCGCGAGCAGCGCCTGCGCGAGCTGGTCGGCGCGCGCCGTGTTCTTCTGCGTGACGAAGTTGTTCAGCTTCCCGAAGTTCTCGAGCGGGTGGAACTGGAAGCCGATCCCCGAGAACGCCCGGTACCAGGTGCCGTCCGAGTAGTCGACGACGTCGGTCCCCGCCTTCCGATCCCAATGGCTCGCGAACCACCTCGTGTTGAAGGCGAGCATGTCGAAGAGCGTCCGCCCGCGCGGCGAGTCGTAGCCCTTCCAGAAACCGGCCACCTGGTGGACGACCGCCGCGAGGTTGCGATAGCGGCTGCTGCGCAGCTTCGGGAGGACGCCGGCGGCGCCGTTGGCGGCGTCGCGATAGTCGCCGGCCTCCGTGGAGTCGATCCGCCCGGCCGCCGCAGCGCGGTCGATCCCGCGGTTGATCAACGCGAGATCCCTCGTCCAGGGCGCCGACGATCCCGACGCCGACCCGGTGAGAAGCAACGCCGCCAGCGCAAGCACAGCGGCGACCCCTGCCGCGCGGCTGCTCATGGAAGCGTAGACGCTAACGATCTCCAGGGGTTTGTGCGGATGGACCAAAAGGGTCTCCGCTCGTGGCCGCTAGCGCCGGAGCCGACCGGATCAGCGTGTACGGTCGATGCGTGCTTCGAGCGGCCAGCGTTGTCGGCTTCGCGATGCTCGCGGGGGTGGCGCCCGCGAACGCCGAGCCGCCGAGCGTCACCATCTCGGCGAGTGCGACCGCAGGCGCGGCGCCGCTCACCGTGACGTTCGAGGCCCGCGGCAACGCCGCCTCATACCGCTGGCAGCTCGGCAACGGCCAGATGGTAGAAGGGCCGACCGCCAGCGCGACCTATGGCCCCGGGCTGTGGACCGTGACGGTGACCGCGACCGCCGCCGACGGCGCAACGGCGCAGGCGAGCGTCACCGTGCGTTCAGTCGCGGTCACGCTGCTGCCGCCGGCCGAGAGCCGCTACGGAAGGCGCGTCGCCTTTCGGGGACGAGTCGTGCCGGCGCTCGCCGCCGAGCCGGTGGCGCTCTACGTGGGCGGACGCGAGGTGGCCGCGGCGCTCGCCGACGCCGACGGCACCTTCGTATTGCCTCTCCCGCGCGTTCGCACCCCCGGCCCTTACGAGGCGCGAACGCCGGTCGCGGCTTCGGCGCCGGTCACGCTCATGCTGCACCCCGTGCTGCGAGCAACGTTCGTCGGTGCGCGGGCCGTCGGCGGGCGGCTGGCGCTCACTGCGCGCGTGTGGCCCGCGGAGGCGGGCACGATGTCGATCCGCCTTTACCGCGACCGCAGGCTCCTGCGCGTCGCGCGTGCCGGTGCCGCGGCCAGGGTGGGCGTGGCCACCGACCGCGTCGCCGGCTACCGCGCGGTCGTTCGCGTCGAGCCCGCGGAAGGATGGCTGGGCGCGGTGCGCGTCGCGCGCGCCGACGTCCTCTGTGCGCGCCACGCGCCCGGCTCGCGCGACGCCCAGGGCGACGGCCTCGTGTTCCAGTACTTCGGTGGCGCCGGCTATCAGTTCCAGCCGTTGCTGAGCTTCGCGGCGCTCAACAACCAGGTGTTGCAGCGGCGGTGCGGAGCCGTGCGCCGGCTCGCGTCCGCGCTGCTCTCGCGCGCCGTCCGAAGCGGCGGCGCCGCCTACTGGGAGTACGAGTTCTCCTTCCAGGGCGGGCCCGTGCCCTGGAGGTCGGGGTTCGCGCAGGCCGTCGGTGCGCAGGCGCTCGCTCGCGCCGGCGTCATGCTCCGCGACCCCGCGCTCTCCGCCGCCGCCGCGGCTTCCTTCCGAGGGCTCCGCCGGACGCTGCTGATGGGGCTCGCGGGTGGATACTGGGTCCGCGAGTACGGGTTCACCCACCAGGTGATCCTCAACGCCCAGCTGCAGTCGATCCTTTCGCTCCAGTCCTATGCCACCGTCGCCGAGAATGCGCCCGCGCGCCGCCTGGCAGACGAGCTCGCGCTAGCGACTCGGAGGCTCCTGCCGCACTTCGACCTTGGCTGTTGGGCTCGCTACCAGCTGGGAGGAGCCGCGGCCAGCCTCCACTACCAGATCTACCACGTCGAGCTGCTCCGCCGACTTGCCGCCACCCGCCCCGAGCCGGTCTGGCGACGCACGTACCTCCGCTGGCGGCGATGCCTTCCGCCAACGCGCCATCGCTAGCGGTCGCCGCGAGACTTTGGGAGGAAGCCCTTGCTCGACGGCGTGCGCTCCGCCCACGGCGCCGGTAGGTTCTTCTAGGACGAAGCGGGCGTCTGTGGCACCGACCCGCCACAATTCGGGCAGCCGACGCTCAAGCCGATCACCGGCTTGGCGACCGATACCTCAGCGGCCGGTGCCGGGCTTCGCCCAGCGGAAGGCCAAGCACCGGTTTCGGCTACACCGAGAAGAAGAAGGGGGCTCGTGGGGGAAACATGGTTTCCCTCACGCTCAGGCCATGACCTCGACGCGCTTCGCGTCGGGATCGGCGCGCCCCTCGAGCTGCAGCACCTCGCGCAGGGCGCGGATCGAGACCTCGAGCTGGTCGAGCGTCGGCTCGCGCGTCGTCAGCCGCTGGAGCCAGAGACCCGGCGCCAGGAGCGTCATCAGGACCCGGTTGCCCGTGTGCTTGCCGGCGAAGCGGATCAGCTCGTAGGCGAGCCCCGCGATCACCGGCAGGAGCAGGATTCTCGTCGCGATCAGCCAGTACCAGGTCGGCCGGCCGAAGAAGGCGAAGACGAAGATCGCGATCACCATCACCCACAGCAGGAACGCGGTTCCGCAGCGCGGGTGGATCAATGAGAACTTCTGCACGCGCTCGGGCTCGAGCTCCTCGCCGGCTTCGTAGGCATTGATGGCCTTGTGCTCGGCGGCGTGGTACTGGAAGACGCGCTTGAGGTCGGGCAGCATCGAGATCAGGAGCAGATAGAGAACGAAGACGGTGACGCGGATCAACCCCTCGACGACCACGAACCAGGTCGCGTCGATGCCGATCCAGTCCGTGAGCAGAGCGGGGCCGACCTTGAAAAGGAGAATCGCGAAGCCGATCGCAATCGCGAACGCAAAGATCAGCTGGCCGCGCGTCAGCTCGGTGGCCACCTCCTCCTCGCCCTCCTCCTGCGCCGCGTAGTTCGCAGAGATCGCGAGCGCCCGGAAGCCGATCGCGAGCGACTCGCCGAGCGCGACGACCCCGCGGATCACCGGTAGCCGGAGCGCCCAATGGCGTGTCATCGGCGAGACAATCGCCTTGGAGACGTGGGCGATATCGCCGTCCGGCTTTCGGACCGCGACCGACCAGTTCGAGGGGCCGCGCATCATCACTCCCTCGAGCACTGCCTGCCCGCCTATGGGATTCGACATAGCTCTAAGTTAAGACGACTTGGCGGCCTGCGCCCGTTCGAGACGGCGCTGGAAGCGCTCTACCCGGCCACCCGTGTCGACGAGCTTCTGCTTCCCGGTGTAGAACGGGTGGCAGTTCGAGCAGATCTCGACGTGCAGCTCTTGCTTCGTCGAGCGTGTCTGGAACTCGTTTCCGCACGCGCAGTGGACGGTTGCGAGCACGTACTCGGGATGGATGCCGGGCTTCATCGCCGGGCCAGGATAGCAGCCGTCGTCTCCGCGGCAACGTTGCCTCCCGAGACGACAACCCCGACTGCCCTCGCGCCTTCGAGCGGGACTTTTCCGGCCAGGAGCGCAGCAATGCCGGCCGCGGCGGCGGGTTCACAGGCCAGTTTCGCGCGGCTGTAGAGGAAGCGAAAGCCGGCCTCGATCTCCGCCTCGGTGACGAGAACAGACTCGACGCGACCGCGGCAGATCTCGACCGCGTTTTTCCCGGCGAAGGGCGCGTTGAGGCCGTCCGCGATCGAGACCGGCTCGACCGGAACCGGCTCACCCGCGGCCAGGGCCTCGTGCAGGGCCGCCGACGTCTCGGGCTCGACCGCGATCACTCGCGTGTGGATGCCGGCGCGGATGCCGGAGATCAATCCACCGCCGCCGACCGGGACGACGACCACGTCCACCTCCGGGACGTCCTCGAGCAGCTCCAGCCCGACAGTCCCCTGGCCGGCGATCACGAGCGGGTCGTCGAACGGGTGGACGAGGGTGCGACCGGTCTCGGCGATCAACTCGTGTAGGCGGTCGAAAGCCTGGCTCGGGTCGGTCGCCTCGAGATCCACCGTCGCGCCGTAGCCGCGCGTCGCCTCCAGCTTCTGCTCGCTGACCCCCTGCCACATGACGACCAGCGCGTCGACTCCCTCGAGTGCCGCACCGTAGGCAAGCGCCTGGGCGTGGTTGCCCGCCGAGATGCCGATGACGCCGCGAGCCTTCTCGTCCTCCCCCAGGGACGCCAGCTTGTTGAGGACACCGCGCACCTTGAACGAGCCGGTGCGCTGAAACAGCTCGGCCTTGAGATAGACGGAAACGCCCAGCTCGCGCTCGAGCGATGCCGACGTGAGCGTCGGTGTCCGGTGGACTCGTCCGGCGATCGTCCGTCGGGCGGCCAGAACGTCGTCGCGAGTGACCATCCAGGGAGCCTAGACGGGTCTTTTCTTCGTCCTCACACCTGCCGATCAGAATGACCACATGCTGCGGCTCACCCTCGTGGCCATGCTGGCCGTCGGTCTCGGCGTCGGTGCCTCGACGGCGTCGGCTTCCTGGAAGGCGCAGTACGGCGTCCAGGACGACGCCTGGCTCGAGGTCGGGACGACCAAGATGTCCTCGCTGCAGGAACGGCTCTCGATGCTCGACCAGCTCGGAGTCGACGTCGTCCGCTACACGCTGCGGTGGGATCACGTGGCGCGGTCCAGGCCGGCCGAGCCTGCGAACCCCGCCGACCCGGCCTATGACTGGAGCTCCGCCGACGCGCTGCTCGACGGGCTGTACGTCCACGGGATCGACGTGGTGCTCACGATCTGGGGAACGCCGCCGTGGGCCAACGGCTGGCAGAAGCCGAACTGGGCGCCCAAGAGCTCCTCGGCGGTCGCGCTCTTCGCTACAGCCGCCGCCCGGCGCTATCCGTGGGTCCACAAGTGGGAGATCTGGAACGAGCCCAACCAGCTCGGCGGGCTCCAGCCGAACTCACCGCAGGTCTACGTCGAGCGCTTGCTGAATCCCGCGGTCGCCGCGCTGCACGCTGTCGACCCGAAGAACGTCGTCGCCGGAGGCGCGACCTCGCCGCGGGCGACGCAGACTGCTCTGTCCGCGGTCACTTTCATGCGCGGCATGCGGCGCGCCGGGGCAAAGTTCGACGTCTACTCGCATCATCCGTACCCGCGCTGGTTCGGCCGGGGCCGGCCCGAGACACCGCTGCAGACACTGCCGTGCACGCGCTGGCTGACGATGGCCAGCCTTCAGTGCCTGCTGAAAAACGTGACGCAGAACTTCGGCCCGAAGCACGTCTGGCTGACCGAGTACGCGTACAAGACCAACCCGCCCGACCGGCACCGCGGCGTCACACCCACCCTCCAGGCGCGGTATCTGGCGGAAGCCGCGCGCCGCGTCTACCAGGCTCCGCGGGTCGACCTGCTGATCAACTTCCTCATCCGCGACGAGCCTGTCGTCGGGCGGTGGGCCAGCGGTTTCTTCACGGCGCAGGAGCTCGTGAAGCCGTCGTTCTTCTCGTTCATGCTGCCGCTGGTCGAGCTCGGGCGGCACGGCGTCCGGACGACCCTCTGGGGCCAGGTGCGGCCACGTTCCGGGCCTCAGCCGTACCTGTTGCAGCGCTCGAACGGCGTCCGGTGGACGCCCGTCGGCCCCGTCGCGATTACGGGTCGCCGGGGCTTCTTCACGCGGACGGTCTACGCGAGAAAGGGCCTGAAGTTTCGCGTCTGGTCGCTGCTCGACGGCAGTTACAGCCCGCCTCTGGTCATCCGCTAGGTGACCTTGTACTCAGGCCCCGAGCCGCCTTCGGCCGGGGTCAGGCGGCCGCCCTTGGCGGTGATGGCTCCACATTGGACGCAGTTCGAGGCCGTCACCTCGACGCCGCCGTCCATGGGCTCGTAGACCTGGGCGGGGCACATGCGCGTCCAGAGCTCGGCGAGCTCGGGTGGCACGTCGGTACGGACGCGGATGTGATTCGGGGCGTCGTCGCGAGTCTTGTTCCCGCTGAGGAAGACCGACGAGAGCTTGTCGAAGATGAGCTTGCCGTCCGGTGTCGGGTAGCTCCTCGCGCGGTCAGTCCGGATCAGCTCCTGGTCCGCGTCGGGCTCCGCGCCCGCGTCACCCGGCGGGAACTTGCCGCGACTCGCGGTCATCGCCCCTGCGAGAGCGCCGCCGAGCCAGAAGCCGCGGCCGAACGCCTGGCGCATGTTCCGCACCTGCTCGAGCTCTCGCCAGACGAAGCTCTGCTTGACCGCCTCGTCGTAGGCCGCCAGCGCACCGCGCCGGCCGACGGCCTCGCCGCGCTGCAGGGCCGCGAAGGCGGCCTCGGCCGCGAGCGCGCCGGTCTCGATCGCGTAGTGGATCCCCTTCAGCGCCGGAACGTTCACGAACCCAGGCCCGTCGCCGGCGAGCAGGAGGCCGGGGGCGTGCAGACGCTTCGGCAGCGAGAGAAACCCGCCCTCGGGAATCGTCTTCGCCCCCCAGGCGATCCGCTCGCCACCCTCGAGCAGCTTGCGCACGAGCTTGTGCGTCTTCAGCTCCTGAAGCACGTCGTGGACCGAGAGCTCGACGTCGCGGTAGTCGAGCCCGACGACCATTCCGAGCGCGACCATCTCGTCGCCCATCGGGTAGATGAACGAGCCGCCGAACTCGCGGAACTTCGCGCCCGGCCGGAGCGGCCAGCCCAGCGTGTGAATCACGCGCCGCAAAGGTTTCGCGACCCGCCAGACCTCCTTGACGCCGAGTGCCCAAACCTGGGGGTTCTCGCCCTCGAGCCCGAACCTCTTGATCGCCGCTCCGGTCAGATGCCCCTGCGTGCCTTCGGCGAGGACGGTCACGCGGGCGGTGACGTCTGAGCCGGGCTCAAAGTTCGCTAGCTCCTCGCCGTTCTTGCCCCTCCCCTTGTCGCCGGTACGGATGCCGAGCACGCGGCCGTGGTCGACGAGCAGCTTCGTCGCCGCCGTCTCGGGCAGGATCATCGCGCCCGCCTCCTCCGCCTCCGCGGCGAGCCAGCGGCCGAGCTCGGAAAGCGAGGCGACCTGGTTCCCGTGGTTCTTCATCGTCGGCGGCGTCGGGATCCGAACGGCACTGCTGCGCGTCAGGAAGTAGACGGATTCCTGCTCGACCGGCCCGTAGAAAGGCATCGCGTCGATGCGCTTGCGGCCGGCGAACAGACGCTGGAGAGCACGTGGGTTGACGACGGCACCGGAGAGCAGGTGCGAGCCGGCCTGCTTGCCTTTCTCGATCACGGCGACCGGCACGTCGCCTAGCCGCTCGACGACGGCCGGAGCCGTTTCGAGCAGTTGGCCAAGGCGGATCGCGCAGGCAAGGCCCGCAGGCCCGGCACCGACGATCGCGACCCCGACCTCGATCCGGTCATCCTCGGGGTCGGTTAGCGGGGCAATCGCCTCGCGCACATCAAATGGCGGTGGGAAGTCGGCTGGTCTGGTCATCTCATACGAGCAAAGCGAAGTAGAAACCAGCCCCGCGGAAAATGCGCAGCATTTTTCGCGGAGATCACGCTGCTCGACGCTGCCGGACGAGCTCGGTCAGCTTCGGAACGATCTCGTGCAGGTCGCCGACGACACCGAGGTCGGCGTACTCGAAGATCGGCGCGTTCGGGTCCTTGTTGATCGCGACGATCACGTTCGAGCCCTGCATGCCCACCTTGTGCTGGATCGCCCCGGAGATGCCGACCGCAATGTAGAGCCGCGGCGCGACGGTCTTCCCCGTCTGCCCGACCTGCGTCGAGTAGGGGTACCAGCCCGCGTCGACGACCGCGCGGGTCGCCGCAACAGCGCCCCCGAGCGCCTTCGCCAACTCCTCGACGAGCGCGAAGTTCTCGGGGCCGCCGAGGCCGCGGCCACCCGCAACGATGACGTCG
>Ga0307282_10000376_pt1 | contig 13897 bp, 10 predicted proteins | sample ER_DNA_121_FD_194475 | JGI IMG/M metagenome (GOLD analysis project Ga0307282, IMG submission 194475) | Bulk soil microbial communities from the East River watershed near Crested Butte, Colorado, United States - ER_DNA_121 | ecosystem: Environmental > Terrestrial > Soil > Floodplain | place...
TGACAGCCCACAACGTGCCTGGGGACCGATGACGCCGACGGCCCCGACGATGCCGCCGTCGCGGAACACGGGAGCGCCGATTCCCACGGCACCGGAAACGAGCTCGCCCTCGCTCCGCGCGACGCCGGTCGCCTGGATGTCGGCCAGCGTTTCGCGCAGGGCCGCTTCCGTCGGGGTGTTCGGCGTGACGGCCTCGAGGCCCTGAGCGACGAGCTCATCGACGATCCCGGGTTCGGCGTAGGCGAGCAGTACCCGGTTGATCGCGCCGGCGTGGAGCGGCAGCATCGCCCCGGGCTCCAGGGCGACCCGCAGCGCGTTGGGGCTTTCGACCTGGTTGAGACAGACGGCGGACAGCCCGATCCGGCGCATGACGACCGCGGTCTCGCCGGTCTCCGTTACGAGGAACCGCAGAACGGGATCGGAGACCCGGATGAGCTGCTCGCTCGTCACGTTCGAGCCGCTGCCGATCACGAGGCGCGGCCCGAGCAGGTAGCGGCCGTCGTGGCGATCCACGAAGCCGAACTCCGTCAGCGTTCGGAGGTATCGATAGATGGTCGAGGCGGGCGTCTCCAGCAGCGCGGAGAGCTCTTCCGCCCGGACTTCGCCACGATCGGCAATGGTCAGCAGGATCCGCAGGCCGCGGGCGAACGAGGTGTCCTCGCCGGCCTCTTCGGGGGGATGATCGCGGGCCGTCGTCTGGCGAGCCATCGGTCAGCCGGCCGCCGAGGTCGAGGTCGGGTTCGGTGTCGGGATCGGGGTCGGGGTCGGTCGATCCGCCATCGCCGATCCCGCGGCGAACGCCCCCTCGCCGACGAGCCCTACGAGGGGTTCGATCTCCGGGACGGAGTCGTCAACATCGAGGAACGGGATGACACCACGCACGACGGCAACCGCCGCCTCGGTTCCGCGGCCGCGCCGCAGGCCCCGCAGGTCAGTCGCCTGGGAGCCGACCGTCAGCTCGATGGCGACGATGCGCTCGCCGAGCCCCACCATCTCCGCCAGCCGCCGGGCTGCCAGCGGCGCCATCGTCGTCCGGTCCTCGATGCCCTCCGCGTGCGTCGTCGAGGCAACCTCGAACGAGACCGGCTGGGCGAGGAGTCGTGCTTCCACCGCCAGACTCTGGGCGGCAAGGCTGAGATAGGTCAAGCCCGCCGCCGTCGTCCCGGCGACCGGCGTCAAGCCAGTCGGCAAGCCGGACCAGGGCGCGCCGAGGATCTTGACCGTCCGTTCCGCCGAGCTCGTGAGGGCCGTCGCAAGGACGAGCCTGAGGTAGTCGAGGGCGACGGCAAGGGGCAAGATCTCGAAATTTGCGACCGAGATCACCCGCTCCTCGGCGGGGACGACGATCGGGTTCCCCTGCGAGGCGTTGAGCTCGATGGCGAGCTGCTCATCCACGTGAGCGAGAACGTCCCGGCAGGCGCCCTGGATCTGCGGCAGGTTCCTGAAGGTCAGCGGATCCTGGAGGTTGCGAGGGGCGCCCGGTTCCCAGATCGCGCTCCCGATGAGCAGCTCCCCGAACCGCTCCAGCGTCTGGCGGAGCCCGGGATACGGCCGCACCTCGCCGATCGCGGCATGGAGCATCGTCGGGTTGGCCGCGAGGCCCTCGAGGCTCAGGGCGCCGGCAACGTCCATGGTGTCGAGCAGGATCTCGACATCGGCGACCGCGAGTGCTGCCCAGGCAGTGGAAAACGAATTGTTGTCGAGGATCGCCGTGCCCTCGCCGGCCTCCAGGGTCATCCCCCGGAACAGGGCGTCGCCAAGGTCGGCCAGTGGGGCGAGATCCGCTTGGCCGATCGACCCGATCGTTCGGAGGAGCGGCACCTCGCCGCCGTTGAGGGCGATCACGAGACGGTCCGCGAGCTCGGGCCGGACGCCCGGGGAGCTCTCGGCGAAATGGTTCGCCAGGCGAAGCATCGTCGCCCGGACGAGATCGTCCGAGGCGGTCGGCCCCTGGCCAACGATGTGGTGCCTGTTCATCGATGCCGCGTACCCGTCGGCATCGATTGCAGCAATGCCGACCCGCTTCAGGACGCCGACGGCGGTGTTCGAGCCGTAGACCGGCTCTCCGCGCTGGAGCACGGCCCGGACGACGTCGCGCGATCGGGTCATACGGGCGCGGGCCGTCTCCTCGAGCTCGACGCGCTCGCCGCCGCGGGCGACACGGACCACCTGGTCACGATCGAGATCGCGTCCCGTGAGCCGGACGGTCATTGGCGGTTCACCCCGTTGCGATTGACCCCGTCACGAACGAAGCCCGCCCGTTGGTCGGGCGGGCTTCGATGTGTTGCGGGGCCGGAAGCCTACTGGAGGAGGCCCTGCGCGGTCAGGAACGCCTTGGCGACATCGCTGACGTCCTTCTGGTTGACTGCGACGTCGACGCCCATCGCCGTGAGCGCCTCGGTGGTCACCTTCGCGGAGGCGCCATCGAGGAGCGCCTTGAAGGCGGTCGCGTCGACCTTGGCGAGGTAATCGTCCCGGACGATCGGGGCGATATTCTCGGCAGGCTGAGTCTGCTTGTCGTCGACGAGCTGGACGAAGCCAAACTGGGCGATGGCCGGCTGGGTCGAGCAGAGCTCGGCCAGGTCGATCGCCTTACCCTGGAGCGCCTGCGCCATCGGGACGTCACACGCGCCGAGCGCAGTTCGCTTGGCCGGCGGGTAGGTGATCCCGTAGGACTTGAGCGCTCCCGAGCAGATCGGGTTCGTGTCGCAGTCGGCCGGGAGCCCCCACTTGATCTGGGTCTGGACCGCGGCGAGGTCACTCATCTTGGTCAGGTTGAGGGTGGTCGACGTGTCCTTGCGGACGACGAACGCGTTCGAATCCTGGCCGGGCGAGATGCCGAGAACCGTCAGGCCCTTCGACTTGATCGCTGCCTGGAGCGCGTCGGCGTTCTTCTGGCCGTCGCCGGTGATCTTCGTCGTGTCATAGAAGCCGAGACCCGAGCCGACGTACTCGGCGACGAGGTCGATCTGGCCGGCGTCCATGATCGGGATCCTCTGCTGGCGCGAGCCAAGCGCGAACTTGCGCTCGACCGTGTAGCCGGCGTGCTCGAGGACCTGGGCATAGATCTCGCCCATCAGCTTGGACTCGTAGAAGTTGTCCGAGCCGATCTTGATCGGGGCCTTGGCGGCGGCCGACGCCGCCTCGCTCGGGGCGGTGCTTGATGCTGTGCTTGGGGCCGCGACCGATGGTGCCGTCGACGGAGATGCGCCGCCTCCGGTCGAGCAGGCGCCGACGAGCACCAGCAGGGTCATTCCAAGCGCCAGCACGCGGGGTGTCCGCATGTGGGTTCCTCCTCATCCGTGCCGCCGGGGGGACGGCATTCGCCCGCGTACATTACCAGCGCACTGGCAATGCGTCGCCTAAAAACGCTTAAGCGGTCCCGCCCGTTGCCGGACTTGCGATGTCCGGCCCGACCACCGACGCCGGACTCGACGCGCTACCTCGCCGCGGCGTCCTGAGCGCTCGCGGCGTCAGCCGACGCTGGACCCAGGCGAGGATCAGGTCGACGCCGATCGCCAGGGCGGATACGAGGATCGCCCCGGCGAACAGGGACGGGTAGCCCACCACGCCCTGGAGCATGCCGTCGAAGATGAGTCGCCCCAGGCCTCCGCCGCCGAGAATCGCTCCAATCGTCGCCGTCGCGATGACCTGCAGGGTTGCCGTCCGGAGCCCGCCGACAAGGATCGACGACGCGAGCGGGATCTCGATCCGGCCCAGGATCTGGCGCTCGGACATTCCCATGCCGCGACCCGCTTCGACGAGGTCACGGTCGACCGAACGGAGGCCGGCGTAGGTCTGGACGAGGAGCGGCGGAATCGCGAGGAAGGTCATCGCGATGAAGATCGGCAGGAAGGTCAGCCCGAACCCCGTGTCGTAGCCAAGGATCGGCGCGAGGGTCAGCGTCAACGGCAACGGGATGACCATCATTGCGTAGGACGGGATCGCCCGGCCGATGTTCGCGAGGTTGATCGCGATGCTCGACCCGCGGTTTGTGTGCCCGATGTAGAGCCCGATCGGGACGGCTACAAGGAGCGCCAGGAGGATCGACGAGCCGGAGATGTACAGGTGCTCGAACAGGCGGTGCGGAATTCCGGTGTCTCCGGTCCAGTTGGCCGGGTCGGTGAAGAATGCGATGACGCCGTCCATCAGACGGCGCCCGCGCGGACGCGAGCCCACGGCGTTATCAGGCGCTCGACCCGCACGAACAGGAAGTCGGCCGAGAAGGCGAGCAGGACCGACAGTGCGGCGCCGAGCAGGTACTTGGTCGGGAAGAAGGTCTGGATCCCCTCGGTGATCAACTGGCCGAGCCCGCCGAACGTGTCGCCGCCGATCGCGGACGCGACGGTGACGAGCCCGATCGTCGTCACGCTCGCGAGCCGGATCCCGGCGATCATCAGCGGGACGGCGAGGGGCAGCTCGACGCGGAACAGCCGCTGACCGCGCGTGTAGCCCATCCCCTCGGCGGCCTCGAGGATCTCCCCGGGAACCGAGGTGAACCCCGTCGCGAAGCTGCGGAACAGGATGAGCAGCGTGTAAGTTGTCAGCGGGATTACGGCGGTGATGAGGGTGATCCCGGTGATCGGGACGAGCGCCGCGAACGCTGCCAGGCTCGGAATCGTGTAGAGCAGGCCCGTGACCGCCGTGATCGGCGCGTAGACCCGCTGCTGACGGACCGCCCACACCGCGAGCGCGAGCGACACAATGATCCCGAGGATCAGCGGGGGGATCGTGAGCTCGAGATGCTGGAGGATCCGCTCGACGACCTGCCCGAGGTGGCTCCCGACCCAGCCGAAATCGAAGATCTGTGTGCCGGGAGGCACGTCAGGCCCTGACCTCTACTTCGGCGTGCTCGGCCTCGATCGGGCCGGGCTCGATTTCTTCTTCCGCCGGCTCCAACGCGTGATCGAAGGCCGCCACGTGTTCTCCGGCGCGCATCTTCTCGGCGATGGCGTCGACCGTCAGGAGGCCCTGGACCGCCCCGGTCCGGTCGACGACGATCCCGGTCTGGACGTCGGCGTCGAGCATCATCGACAGGGCGTCCTTGAGCGTGGTCCGTTTGTTGACCGTTGGCGAGACCGGATTGGCCATGGTTTCCGTGAGGACGCCTTCTCCCGGGATATCGCCGTGGGCGACCCAGCCGAGCGGCCGGTTCGAGGCATCGATCATGAGCAGGTATCGCTGCGGGTCGTCGAGGGCGCGCCGTCGCGCGTCGCCGGAGCTGTCGCCGACACGAGCGGTTACCGCCGGCTGAAGCGGCACGTCGGACACGCGAAGCAGGGAAAGCCGTTTGAGCCCGCGGTCCTGGCCGACGAAGCGTGCGACGAATTCGGACGCGGGCGCCGCCAGGATGTCCAGCGGGCTTCCGAACTGGGCCAGGATGCCGCCCGTCTGGAAGACGGCGACGAGGTCGCCCATCTTGATCGCCTCGTCGATGTCGTGGGTCACGAACAGGATCGTCTTGGCGATCGTCTCCTGGAGCCGGAGGAACTCGTTCTGGAGGCGGTCACGGACGATCGGGTCCACCGCCCCGAACGGCTCGTCCATGAGCATGATGGGCGGGTCCGCGGCGAGGGCCCGGGCGACACCGACACGCTGGCGCTCGCCGCCCGAGAGCTGGCTCGGGTAGCGGTCGCGGTATCGCGCCGGCTCGAGCCCGACGAGCCCCAGCAGTTCCTCCGAGCGTTCGCGGAGGCGGGCCTTCGGCCAGCCGAGCAGGCGGGGGACGGTCGCGACGTTCTCGCCGATCGTCTGGTGCGGGAACAGACCGACCTGTTGGATGACGTAGCCGATCCGCCGCCGGAGCGAGGTCAGCTCCTGGGTCGTAACGTCGACTCCGTCGATCGTGATCCGGCCCGACGTCGGTTCGATCAGCCGATTGACCATCTTGAGCGAGGTCGTCTTGCCGCAGCCGGATGGCCCGACGAGGATGCAGATCTTGCCAGCGGGGACGGTCAGGGAGAGGTCGTTGACGGCAGCGGGACCCTTCCCGCTCTTCGTCGCCTCGGGGTCGTAGGACTTCGAGACATCGTCGAATTGGACGATGGCACCGTGGGTCGCCAGGCCGGTCATCGGTCGCACGGTCCTCCGGGCGGGGAGTGTCCGCGACACCGTACCGCAGGCGGGTCCGCCTCGTCACGGACTTCTTGAGTCGGCGATACTGGCCGGGTGTCCCCGTCGACCAATCTGACCTGACGTGAAGATCACCGCGATCCGGCTCGATCGCCTCACGGAACCGCTCGATCCGCCGTTCGACGCGGCCTGGGACCCGGTCCCGCGCCCGTCGTTCGCCGCCACGATCGTACGGGTCGAGACCGACGCCGGGGTCGTCGGCGTGGGATCCGGCGACACGATGGACGGGTTCGAGGCGTTCGAGCACCTGTTCGTCGGTGAGGACCCGCTCGCGATCGATCGCCACGTCCGCGTCATCGAGACGATCGACTTCCACGCGGGGCGGTACTGGCCGCTCGAGGTCGCGCTCTGGGACATCGCCGGGCAGGTCGATGACGTACCCGTCGCGACGCTCTTTGGCGGGGCCTTGGACGGCATTCCGGCGTACGCATCCTGCGGCTCGCTGCTGCCGGCGGCCGCCCGGGCGGAGTCGGCCCTGCGACTGCGCGAGGAGGGCTTTCGGGCCCTGAAGATTCGGGTCGATCCGCGACGGCTCGAGGACGGGATCGCCGCAGTCCGGGCGACGCGTGAGGCCGTCGGCGACACGATGGAGATCATGGTCGACCTCAACCAGGGCTGGCGGATGGCCGGCGACACGACGGTCCCGATCGACTGGGAGACCGCTCGTTCGATCGCCTCGCGGCTCGCGGAGCTCGATGTGCTCTGGCTCGAGGAGCCACTCGACGGGACGGATCTCGCCGGGCTCGCCGCACTGCGGAAGGCGGTCCCGGACATCCGGATCGCCGGCGGCGAGATGACGCGGACGACGAGGGAGCTCGTTGCCGCCATCGACGCCGACGCCTTCGACGTCCACCAACCTGACGTCGTGCTGGCCGGCGGCATGACGACAGGCCGCAGGGTGGGGGAGCTGGCACTGGCGAAGGGCCGCTGGTATTCGCCGCATACCTGGACGAACGGGATCGGCCTGCTCGCGAATCTCCACGTCGTCGCGGGCGTGGGTGGCGGCCCGTTCATCGAGTTCCCCTATGACCCGCCGGGTTGGACGCCGGAGCGGCGCGATTTCATGCTGGCCGAGCCGATCCGGCCGGACGGTGAGGGGATCTTGCGCGTGCCGCAGAGGGCCGGGATCGGGGCGACGCTCGACGAAGTCGCGATCCGGCGGTTCGCGGCATGACCGATCTCAAGTCGCTCGGTCTCGCCGATTGGCTGGATCGCGCGGCGGCCATCAAACCCCGAACCGAGGCGTTCATCGACGGGCGGTTCGTGCCGGCGGCGACAGGTCGGACGTTCACGGATATCGCGCCGCGCGACGGCCGGCCGATCGCGGAGGTGGCCGAAGGCGACGCGACCGACGTCGACCGCGCGGTAACGGCGGCCCAGACCGCGTTCGACGACCGCCGCTGGTGCGACCAGTCGCCGAAGGATCGGAAGCGCGTCCTCCTTCGCCTGTCGGAGCTGATCCGCCGCGACCGCGAGCACCTCGCGTTGCTCGAATCGCTCGATGTCGGCAAGCCGATCCGCGACACGCTCTCGGTCGACGTGCCGAGCTGCGCGACGACATTCCAGTGGTACGCCGAGCTGATCGACAAGGTCTTCGGGGAGATCGGCCCGACCGGACCTGAGGCCCTTTCGCTCGTGACCCGCGAACCGATCGGCGTCGTCGCCGCGATCGTGCCCTGGAACTACCCGTTGATCATCACGGCCTGGAAGCTCGGCGCGGCGCTGGCGACCGGCAATTCCGTTGTGCTGAAACCCGCTTCGCAGTCGCCGTTGTCGGCGCTCCGGTTGGTCGAGCTCGCCGCGGAGGCGGGGCTGCCGGACGGCGTCCTGAACGTCGTCCCCGGGCCGGGTGCCACTGTCGGCGATGCGCTGGCACGTCACCCGGGCGTCGACAAGGTCGCGTTCACCGGTTCGACGACGGTCGGAAAGTCGCTCCTCCGGGCGATCGGCGAGACGGACGTGAAGGGCGTGACGCTCGAGATGGGCGGCAAGAGCCCGCAGCTCGTCCTCGCCGACGTCGGTGACATCGAGGCGGCCGCTTCGACGATCGGCTGGGGGATCTTCTACAACACCGGCCAGACGTGCAACGCAGGATCGCGGCTCGTCGTCCATCGGTCGGTCCGCGAGGAGCTCGTCGAGCGCGTCGCGGCGCTCGGCAGGTCGCTCGCGCCCGGTGAGCCACTCGACCCGACTACACGTCTCGGGGCCATCGTTGACTCCACCCAGCTCGACAAGGTCCTCGGCTACGTCGGGCTCGGGCAGGAGGAAGGGGCGCGGTTGGTTACGGGCGGGGAGCGGGCGCGACAGGAAACAGGCGGCTATTTCGTCCCGCCGACGATCCTCGATGGCGTCGACAACCGGATGCGGGTCGCCCGCGAGGAGATCTTCGGGCCGGTCCTGACGGTGATCGAGTTCGACGACGAGGACGAGGGCCTCCGGATCGCCAACGACTCGCCGTTCGGACTTGCCGCCGGTCTATGGACGCGCGACGTGAAGCGGGCCCACCGCCTCGCCCGCCGGCTTCGAGCGGGGACCGTCTGGGTCAACACGTTCGACGCCTCGGACATCACAGTCCCGTTCGGCGGGTACAAGCAGTCCGGTTTCGGGCGCGACAAGGGCCTCCACGCGCTCGACGGCTACAGCCAGCTCAAGACGACGTGGCTGGACCTGGCCGGTGACTGACGAAGAGCTGCTCGCGGCGGCACTCGGTACGCCCGGCGCCGAGCCGGAAGCCGCGCCGGCCGGCGAACGACGGCGTCGCCACGGCGGTCGGGCAACCGGCGAGCGCAGCCGACTGCCGCAGCAGCGCCCGTGGGCCCAGCCACGACTGCGCTATCGGCCGACCGAGGTCGTCTCCGCGGATGAGCTCGAGTCGATCCATGACGCATCGTTGCGGGTCCTCGAAGAGATCGGGATGGACTTCCTCGACGAGGAAGCCCGCGACGTGCTTGCCGGCGCTGGCGCACGCCTCGAGCCGGGCACACAACGGGTCAGGTTCGATCGCGACATGGTCCTGGAGCGGATCAAGACCGCCCCGTCGTCGTTCAGGCTCCACGCGACGAACCCGGAGCACCACCTCGAGATCGGCGGCAACTGGATGGCGTTCGGCTCGGTGGCGTCGGCGCCGAATGTCGCCGACCTCGATCGCGGCAGACGCGTCGGCAATCGCGAGGACTACCAGAACCTGATCCGCCTGTGCCAGATGCTCAATCCGGTTCATTTCTTTGCCGGGTACCCGGTCGAGCCGATCGACATCCATGCGTCGATCCGCCACCTCGACGCGATCTGGGACCTGCTGACGCTGGCCGACAAGCCGATCCACGCCTACAGCCTCGGGCGGCAGCGGATCACCGACGCGATGGAGATGGCGCGGATCGCCCGCGGGATCGACGACGCGACCTTCGACCGCGAGCCGTCGCTGTTCACCGTCATCAACTCGTCGTCGCCGCTCCGGCTGGACACGCCGATGCTCCACGGCATCCTCGAGATGTCGGCGAGGAATCAGGTCATCGTCATGACCCCGTTCACCCTCGCCGGGGCGATGGCGCCGGTGACCCTCGCCGGCGCGCTCGCGGAGCAGAACGCCGAGGCGCTCGCGGGTATGGTCCTGACCCAGGTCGTCCGACCCGGAGCTCCGGTCGTCTACGGCGGGTTCACCTCGAACGTCGACATGCAGTCGGGGGCGCCGGCGTTCGGGACGCCGGAGTACATGCGGACAGCGATGGTCGGCGGCCAGCTCGCCCGTCGGTATAACGTCCCGTATCGGTCGTCGAATGTCTCCGCCGCCAACTCGGTCGACGCCCAGGCGGCGTACGAGTCGGTCTTCTCGCTCTGGGGCGCGATCATGGGCGGGGTCAACTTACTCATGCACGGCGCGGGCTGGATGGAGGGCGGCCTCCATGCCGGCTACGAAAAGGTGATCATCGACGCCGAGTTGCTCGGGATGGTCGAGGCGTTCCTCGACCCGGTCGTCGTCGACGAGGACACGCTCGCGCTCGATGCGATACGCGAGGTCGGGCCCGGCGGGCACTTCTTCGGCGCGGCGCACACACAGTCCCGGTTCCGGACCGCCTTCCACAAGCCGATGATCTCGGACTGGCGGAACTACGAGACCTGGGAAGAGGCCGGCTCACCGCAGGCGCACGGCAAGGCCAACTCGATCTGGAAAGAGCTGCTCAAGGCCTACGAGCCGCCTCCGCTCGACGAGGCGCGCCGCGAGGAGCTCCTCGCGTTCATCGACCGCCGCAAGGCCGAGGGCGGCGTCCCCACGGACTTCTAGCCTCATCGTATTGCTCTTAGAGCCTGTAGATGATTGTTCGTGCTCGGTCTGGCCTTCCGTGTGATCGAACCTGTCACGGCGCCCGTGCACGCTGTCCGACATGGCCTCCTTGATCGAGCTGACGAACCCCGAGTGGGTCCTCGTCCGCGACCTGTTCGATCCACCGTATTGGCGCGGCGCGCCTGCCAGGCACGGGCGCGAGACGGTATTGACGCGCCTGCGGCTGCTCCCGCCGTAGGATTGCTCTATGGAAGCGTTGGATCCGCTGCCGGGATCCTGCCCGCGGCGGCGTTCATAGCGACGGAGCGCCACCGCGACCACCGGGCGAGCGCGGCGATGCCGGCGATCAACATTCCGGCGCCGATCGTCCCCACGGCGTTCAGCGAGCCGGTGGTCGAGAAGTAGATGTTCGCGAGGGCCGATGCGAGCGGCTCCGGCAACACCGGGGGCGCATCGTTCACCTGGGTCGCGAAGGTCCACACGAGCCACGGCAGGGCGACCAGGAAACCGCCCACGACGATATACGCGAGGCCGACAGTCGCCGACGCGGCCCTCCACGCCAGCGTCCCCATCAGCAGAACGAATCCCGTGATTAGGAGGGACCCAATCGCCGTCATCGTGGTGACGCCGGAGATGTCGAAGGCTGCCGCCGCGTGACGTCGAACGTCACTCATGATCGAGACGTCGAACCATGTCGCAATCACCAGCACAATCGCGGCGACCGCGAGGGCCGAGAGCGACTTATTGGTCCTCGACATTTCCCCACCTCTCTCCTGGTTGAGCCAGCCTGAGTGTCGGCAGCCGCCCACGCCTCGTCAAGGGTCCGGGAGTCCATTCACAGGCCTTTAGACTCAGGGAATGTTCCGAGCCCGATGGCGGCGATTGATCCGTGAGCAGACTCCCGGTTTTCTACATGACCACGGGCTCGTCATCCCGAAGGTCAAGGATTGCGGCGACCATGAGTGGTACGTGGCATCGGCCGAGCACGACGCCTGCTACCACTGCCTCATCACGCGAGAGTCTCCCTCGTTGCTGATGGAGCAAATGAGGACGTTCCCCAAGGGCCATCGGCTCGACGGCGTGTCGATCCGCGAGTTGATCGACGAGGGACGCAGCTAACCCCGATCCTCGCGTAGGCTTCCCCAGTCGGAGTCTTGCGGAGGGTCGAGTGAAGTCATCTGCTCAGGTCGTCGTCATCGGCGGAGGCGTCGTCGGCGCCAGCGTCCTCTACCACCTCACGAAGGCTGGCTGGACCGACGTCGTGCTCCTCGAGCGCCGCGAGCTCACCGCCGGATCGACCTGGCACGCCGCCGGTGGGATGCACACGCTCAACGGCGACCCGAATGTCGCGCGGCTCCAGCAATACACGATCCAGCTGTACGAGCAGATCGAGAAGGAGTCGGGCCAGGACTGCTCGATCCACCTCCCCGGCGGGCTGATGCTCGCGAGCGACGAGACGCGGATGGACTTCCTCCGGATGGCCGTCGCCCGCGGACGCTACCTCGGGATGCAGCTCGAGATGATCAGCGCGAGGGAGGCGCGCGACCTCTTCCCGCTGCTCGACCCGCAGTACTTCGTGGGCGCGCTCTACGACCACGTCGAGGGCCATGTCGACCCGACGGGCGTGACCCGCGCCTATGTCAAGTGCGCCCAGATGGCCGGCGCGGAGGTTCGCCAGCACACGCCCGTGACGGCGCTGACCCAACGGAACGACGGCACGTGGGACGTCCACGTCGAGAACGGCGACCCGATCCACGCCGAACACGTCGTCAACGCCGGTGGGCTGTGGGCGCGGGAGGTCGGCCGGTTCGTCGGGATCGAGCTGCCGGTCGTCGCGATGGAACACCACTATCTCCTGACCGAGAACATGCCGGAGGTCGCCGACTACGTCGCGACGACCGGCCACGAGATGCCGATGGCGCTCGACTTCGCCGGCGAGATCTATATCCGCCAGGAAGGCGGGGCGATGCTCCTCGGCACCTACGAGCAGGACTGCCGGCCGTGGTCGCCGAAGGAGACGCCGTGGGACTTCGGGTCCCAGCTCCTCAAGCCGGACCTGGACCGGATCGCGCCGGAGCTCTCGGTCGCGTTCAAGCACTATCCGGCCATGGGGACGATCGGTATCAGGCGCACCGTCAACGGGCCGTTCACGTTCGCGCCCGACGGCAACCCGCTCGTCGGTCCCATTCGCGGCCTGCGCGGCTACTGGGTCGCCTGCGGCGTCATGGCTGGGCTGTCGCAGGGTGGCGGTGTCGGGCTTGCCCTCGCGACGTGGATGACGAGCGGTGACCACGGCGATTCCGGGATGGATATCTGGGCGATGGACGTCGCCCGATACGGTGACTACGCCAACCTCGCCTACACGAACGCAAAGGTCCAGGAGAATTACCGGCGTCGCTTCCGGATCACCTTCCCGAATGAGGAACTGCCGGCCGCTCGCCCGCTCCTGACGACGCCCATCCACGACCGATTGACGGCGGCGAACGCCGTCTGGGGCGCGACGTTCGGGCTCGAGCATGCCCTCTGGTTCCAGGAGGCCGGCAAGGAGCCGGTCGAGGAGGTGACGTTCCACCGCTCGAACGCCTGGAGCTGCGTCGCCGCGGAGGTGGCGGCGGTTCGCGAGCGCGTCGGCATGACCGAGATCTCGAACTACGCGAAGTACCGGGTCACCGGCGTGGGAGCGGCGGACTGGCTCTCCACGCTGCTCTCGGCCCGGATGCCGGCGACCGGTCGGATCACCCTCACCGCGATGCTCAACGAGGCGGGCAGGATCGTCGGCGAATTCACGGTCGCGAGGCCCTCCGACGCCGAGGAGTTCTACCTGTTCGGATCGCTGCCGGCCGAGGTCCACCATTCGCGCTGGTTCCGTCATCACCTGCCGGCCGATGGATCGGTCCGGTTCGAGGTCCTCGGGCTGGGCCTGACCGGACTGTCGGTGGCGGGGCCCCGCTCTCGCGACGTGCTCTCCGCCGTCGCGCCCGATCTCGACCTGTCGACCGAGGCCTTCCCGTTCATGACATTCCGCAAGGTGGACCTCGGGATGACGCCGGTCCACCTCGCCCGGATCAACTACGCCGGCGACCTCGGCTACGAGCTGTGGGTCGCGCCCGAATACCAGCGCGAGCTCTTCGACCAGATCATGGCCGCGGGGCAGCCACATGGCCTGCGGCTTTTCGGGATGCGAGCGCTGATGTCGCTTCGCCTCGAGAAAAGCTACGGGACGTGGTTCCGCGAGTACCGGCCGATCTACACGCCGGCCGAGGGCGGGATCACCCGCTACCTGCGGCTCGACCACGACTTCATCGGCCGAGGCGCCCACGAGGCGGAGGTGGCGGCGGGGGGCCCTTCGCGGCGGCTGGTCGCGATGGTCGTCGAGCCCGATCCGGATCAGCCCGCGGATGTCATCGGCGACGAGCCGATCTGGCACGACGACAAGGTCGTCGGCTGGGTCACGTCGGGTGGCTACGGCCACTACGTCGGCAAGTC
>Ga0307282_10000378_pt1 | contig 13871 bp, 12 predicted proteins | sample ER_DNA_121_FD_194475 | JGI IMG/M metagenome (GOLD analysis project Ga0307282, IMG submission 194475) | Bulk soil microbial communities from the East River watershed near Crested Butte, Colorado, United States - ER_DNA_121 | ecosystem: Environmental > Terrestrial > Soil > Floodplain | place...
CTACCTACGCCGGCGCGCCTGGAGCCTGCTGCACATCGAACGCACCGTCGTCGTCCTCATCGGCCCGTGCCCGATGCTCGTCGCCAGCCAGCCCTGCCGCGGCACCGTGCGCGCCCTCGTCCGGCGTACCGACACGCTCCTACCGCTCGCAGTGTCGTGCGAGGACCCCGAGCATTCGTGGCCGGTGGAGGAGCTGGCCAGGTTGGGCCGGTTCATCGGGCTGAAGCAAGGCCGGTGGGCGTCCGCAGCGGAGCTGGCGATCCTGTACGGGGTGCCGCTGCGCCGGATTCAGCAGCTGGCGTCGCTGCACCGGTGGGAGCGGACCCGCGATGGGCTGCGGCCGACGCTGTACTCGGCGTTGGATGCGCGGGCGACGCCCGTGCTGCGCGCCGCACTTGTGCAGCGGACGACAATGGAAGCCTCCACCGATGGGAGAACCGCAGCATGATCCTCTTCCTGATCGTCGCCGCGCTCGGCGTGCCCTGGGCCGCGTTCCGCATCCGCAGGATGTTCCGATGACTGCTCTCCGCATCCTCGTACGCCTGCGTTGGCTGGTCATCATCGCTCTCGTGCTCGTGATGTTCTTCGCGTACAGGCCCGTCGCGTGCGTCGCGATGACGATGCTGCCGCTCGTCGCCCTGTTCGACTTTGTGATCTACCTGCGTCCGGGCGGCGCCCGCAAGGCCGCCCATGCGCGCCGGGATGCGGTCAGGCGCGAGAGCGAGCGGCTGTTCCCGGACGCGTGACCCACCGTAGACGATCACCGACTTGACACGCTGACCTGCGGTGATCACTATTGGCCTCATGGTCGGAGCAGTGGCTTCGGCAGCAGATGGGCCCGTCCCCCCGTGCGGGCCCATTCGCGTACCTGCCCCACCTCCTCGGTAGCCAGTCCAGCGCGCGGAGCCGCACAGCGTGGAACGGCAGGGTCAGAGCAACGGCGAGGGCGAGGCCCTGACACGCGCGAGGGGGGTAGACGATGCCCCGCTACCCGAACATGACCACGTGCGGCGCGAAAACCCGCGCCGGTGGCCTGTGCCAGAGCCCGCCGTGCAAGGGCGGGAAACGGTGCCGGATGCACGGCGGCGCCGCCCCGCAGACGAAACGGAAAGCCGGCCAGCGGATCGCCGAAGACAAAGCCCGCCGCGCGCTGGAGACGTACGGGCAGCGCATCGACACCGACCCGATCACCGCCATCCTCGACGAGGTGTGCTGGACCGCCGGGCACGTCGCGTGGCTCCGTGAACGCGTGCAGGAGGTTGAGCAGGCCGCGCTCGTCTGGGGCGTCACCGAGCGGGTGAACAAGGGCGCCACCGAGTTCGAGGGCATCGACGTCACTGAAGCCGCTGTCCCGAACATCTGGCTCACCCTGTACCAGAAGGAACGCCAGCACCTCCTCGCCGCATGCAAGACCGCCCACTCGATGGGCATCGAGGAAGCACGCGTGCGGCTCGCTGAACGCCAGGGCGACATGATCGTCCAGGTGCTCCAGAAGATCTTCGGCGACCTGCAGCTCAGCCCCGACCAGGCGGCGCTCGTCCCCCAGGTCGTGCCGGCCCGGCTGCGGGAGATGTCGGAACTCGCACTCGCCGCGTAGGAGGTCGCCGTGGTGGTGACCTCGCCGTGGGAGTACGCGGCCGCCCGGTTCGAGGCCCTCGCCTACCGCACCGACCCGGTCGCCTGGGTACGCCGAAAGATCGGCGAGTGGGTGTGGTCGAAGCAGGCCGAGATCATGCGTGCGGTCGTCGAGCACAGGCGTACCGCGGTCAAGTCCTGCCACGGCGTCGGCAAGAGCCATCTGGCGTCGCGGGTCGCCGCGTGGTGGCTCGACGTGCACCCGCCCGGCACCGCGTTCGTCGTCACCACCGCCCCCACCTACGCGCAGGTGCGGGCCATCCTGTGGCGCTACATCCGGCAGATCCACCGCGCACACCAGCTGCCCGGCCGCGTCAACCAGACCGAATGGCACATCGACGGGGAGATCGTCGCGTTCGGGCGGAAGCCCGCCGACCACGACGTGGCCGCGTTCCAAGGCATCCACGCCCTTCACGTGCTCGTCATCATCGACGAGGCGTGTGGCATCCCCGAGCAGCTGTACATCGCCGCGGACGCGCTCACGACGAACGATGGCTGCCGCATCCTGGCGATCGGGAACCCCGACAACCCCGCCTCGCACTTCAAGACCGTGTGCGCGGCCGGGTCGGGCTGGCACACGGTCCGGATCAGTGCCTTCGACTCACCGAACCTCACCGGGGAAGAGGTCCCGGCCGAGCTGGCTGAGCTGCTGATCTCCCGCGGCTGGGTGGAGGAGAAAGCCGCCGAGTGGGGTGTCGACAACCCGATCTACATCTCGAAGGTTCTCGGGGACTTCCCGGATCAGTCCCCGAACGCGGTGGTACGCCTGGCGGATGTGGCTGCGTGCCGGCTGAGCCTGGAGATCCCGTACCTGCCGGAGCAGTTGCTGCCGGTGGAGTTGGGTGTAGATGTCGGCGGCGGCGGCGACCTGACCGTCGTCCGTGAACGGCGCGGTGTACGCGCCGGCCGGGAGTGGACGTCGCATTCGGACCGGCCGGAGACCCTCGCCCCGCTGGTGATCAAGGCGATCGTCGAGACCGGCGCCACCGCGGTGAAGGTCGACTCGATCGGTATCGGCTGGGGGCTGTGCGGCGAGCTGCGTAACCGGCGCCGGGAGCACGGCGCGCAGATCATCGGCGTGAACGTGGCGGAGAAGGCATCCGAGCCGGAGAAGTACCTGAACCTGCGCGCCGAGATGTGGTGGAAGGTCGGCCGGCAGCTGTCGGCTGACCGGGCCTGGGATTTGTCCACGATGGACAACGGCGACAAGACCGTCGCCGAGCTGCTCGAACCGCGGTGGGAAGTCGACCCGTCCGGCCGCATCAAGATCGAATCGAAGGACGACATCCGCGAACGCACCAGCGGCCGCAGCCCCGACCACGCCGACGCGCTGCTACTCGCCTACCTCCGGCCCCGCGGCAACCTCGGCGGCCTCATCGAAGGACTCAGGGGGTGACCGTGGCGAAGCGCCGCTCGCGTACGCGCACCCTCCACAAAGCCGACGCGAAACCCGCCGCGCAGCAGGAGGCGACGTTCACCCCGCAGCAGGCGTTGGCGATCGCGCAGGCCCTCGCCGGCAAAGACGCGATGACCGGCACGATGACGCCGCTGCCGCGCACCCAGGCCCTCAACGCGCTGCCGTTCAGCCCGGGCGTACCCCTCGTACCCAGCGCAATCAACCCGCTCCGCCCCGACTCCGGCCGCCCGGAACCGCGCGCGTACGAGTTCCCGATCACCGCGAACCTGCCCGGCGGCAACGAGCGGCTCGTCCCCTGGTCGGTGCTGCGCCAGGCCGCCGACGGCGTGTCCATGTTTAGGAAGTGCATCGAGGTCCGCAAAGACGAGGTCGCCACCCTGGAGTGGGACATCGTCATCTCGAAGAAGGCCATCGAACGCGAAGCCCGCACCTCCGGCGGCATGTCCCGCGCCGACCTGCAGAAGGCGATGCAGGAACGCCTCGAACCAGAGATCGGCCGGCTCGTCGACTGGTGGGAGGAACCCGACCGGCGTAACGGCCTGGACTGGATCGACTGGGCGAAGAAGGCCCTCGAAGAGCGCTTCGTCCTCGATGGGCTGGCGATCTACCCGCGGCACACCTTCGGCGGTGACCTGTACTCGCTGGAGATCCTCGACGGGTCCACGATCAAGCCCCTGCTCGACGAGTACGGCGGCCGGCCCCTCCCACCCAGCGCCGCCTATCAGCAGATCCTGTGGGGTTTCCCGCGCGGCGAGTTCATCGCCGATCTCGGGGAAGACGGGCTGCCGACCGACGCGTACCCGTCGGATCAGCTGATCTACGACGTGGACAACGTCCGCTCGTGGACACCGTACGGTTTCAGCGCGGTCGAACGCGCGTTGATCGACGGGGCGCTGTTTGTGCAACGCAACCAGTGGATGCTGTCGGAGTACACCGACGGGGTGATGCCTTCCGGGTGGCTGATCGCCGGCGAGGGCCAGGCCGACTGGACCGCCGATCAGCTGCGCGAGTACGAGCAGCTGCTCAACGACTACTACTCGGGCTTGACGGCGAACCGGCAGCGGCTGCGGATCCTGCCGTACGGCATGCAGCCGCACGACTCGCCGAACCAGGCGGAGAAGTACAAGCCCGACTACGACCTTCACCTGATCAAATTGGTGGCCGGGCATTTCGACACGACGCTGGCGGAACTCGGGTTCACCGAGCCGGGCGGGCTGGGGTCGAAGGGCTGGCATGAGGGCCAGGCGAAGGTCCAGGACCGTAAGGCGACCGGGCCGACGATCGCCGCGTTGCAGAGTCTGATCACGAAGCTGTCGCGCCGTCATCTGCGGATGCCCCGCGAACTCCAGTTCAAGATCATTGGCTTGGAGCAGGACGACGAAAACCTCGAAGACGAGATCGCCGACCGGCAGATCCGCTCCGGCCGCAAGACCCTCAACGAGGACCGCGACCGCCTCGGCCTCGCCCGGTTCCAGTTCGAGGAGGCCGACAAGCCGTTCATCGTGACCGGTACCGGGCCGGTGTTCATCGAGGGCGCGCAGGCGGCCGCGGAGGCCGTACAGCAGCAGCAGGCCGCGATCGCCTCGGCGAAGACCAACCCGTCCGACGGACAGGGTGGCGACGGGCAGCCCGGCGACAACCCTGCCGCCGGCGACAGCTCGGACGGGCAGCCGTCCGGCCTCGCGAAAGCCGAGATCGCAGCGTACCGGCGGTGGGCGAAGAAGGGCGGCGGTAGCCGCCCGTTCCGGTTCGAGCACGCTTCCCCTCCCGACCTTGCCGGCGAAGCCCTGAAGAACGTCGAGTTCATCGACCTCGCCAAGGCCGACGTCCCTGAGGACAGCACGCCAGCCGCCCCCGACCGACGGTGGCCGGCGTGGGAAGTCGACCAGCAGCTCGCCGCCGCGCACACCACGGCGATCATGACTGCTCTGGCGGCCGGCCTCACCCGCGGCGCCGCCGTCAAGCTCGCCACCGACTGGCTCGCCGCGGCCGGCCCCGGCGCCAGCGCCGCCGCGTGGCTGCACACCCAAGACCTCGACGTCGCCGGCCCGCTCGCCGACGTCCTCAACGACCTGTACACCGAGGCCGTCTTCGCCGGCGACCGCAGCGCCGACGCCGTCCTCACCCACGGCTTCCCCCTCGACGGCATCGACCTGCAAGGCGGCTGGGACAACTGGACTCCAGGCGACCCCGAGGCGGCCCGGCAGCTGCTGTCCGCCGACGGCCGCGAGGTACGCCTTCAGCACCTCCTCGACCGGTTCGGCATCACCATCAAGAGCATCGCCCACAACCGGCTCGACGACCTCGCGGCGGTGCTCGCCGACGGCCTGCAGGAAGGCCGCACCCCGGACGAGATCGGCAAGGCCATCCGGACGCTGGTCACTGACCGCAAGAAGGCGTACCAGATCGCGATCACCGAGACGAACCGTGCCCTGTCGGCGGCGGCGGTCGCCGAGTACGAGGCATCCGGCGTACGCGGCAAAGGCTGGATGAACGCGGCCGACCAGGACGTGTGCCAGATCTGCCGCGACAACGAGGACGCCGGCCCGATCCCGATCGGGGACCTGTTCCCGTCGAAGGACCCGTTCCCGCCAGCGCACCCGCACTGCCGCTGCGCGATCGTCCCCGACGACCTGGAGCCGGTCGACGAGCTGACCAAGGCGTGGGACCCGGGCAAGCACCCGCGCGGGCCCGGCGGAAAGTTCCGCTCGATCGGCGCCCGCCTGCAGGACGCCCTCGACGACCACCGCAGGAACGGCGGCAAGGGCGACCCGTTCAAGGACTTCAACCGCGAGCAGCTGCGCCGTGCCGCCCGGGCCCGTGGCATCACGCTCTCCCGCGGCGAGGACCACGCCTCGATCTCGAAGAAGATCGCCGACGACATGCAGAAGGGCAACGCGCCGACGCCGCCCGTGCCGGCGGCCGCCCCAGCTGTGCGTACGCCCAGCAAACCCAACGCACGTGCGGTCCAGGACGCAAAAGACGTCATCCACGCCACAGGCGTGCGCCAGACGACCGCAATGCTCGGCACCTACGGAAAGCTGCGGAAGCTCGACTTCGCCCAGCTCGACGCCGCCGACCAGTCGGCGCTGCTCGGTGACCTGCATTCGATCACCCAACTGAACAACGCGGCGCACACCGGCGAAGCCCACAAGCTGATCAAACGGTTCGCGCCGGCGGGCACGCACGCCGGAATCGTGCCCAAGCAGCCGATCCTGCCGCCGGCGAACGCGATCCTGGGCCAACATCGCGTCTCCGACCCGCTCGGCACGCCGGGCCTGCTGAAGGTCAGCACCAACCCGGGCCAGTCCGGCGACGGATGGTTCCGGCTGCCTGGCGGCGGCACTGGCCCGTGGGGCCAGTACGGCGCGGCCGGGATCCTGCTGCGTCACCAGGGTGCTGACGGCAAGGACCGCTACCTGATCGTCCAGCGCGGGCCCGGCATCTCCGACCCCGGCAAGTGGCAGTTCCCCGGCGGGGCGATCGACTCCAACGAGACCGCGTACGAGGGCGGTACCCGGGAGGTCCTGGAGGAACTCGGGTTCAACTCCGCCGACCTCGCGGCCGCGCGCGTGCACGGTACGCACGAGGTGTCGATCCCGGGCGGCTGGAAGTACACGTCGATCGCCGCGACCGTGCCGACTCAGCTGCAGCCCAATCTGTCGACCCATCACGCGCGGATGGAGACCGCCGACGCGAAGTGGATGACAATCGAGGAGATCGACGCCCTCGACAAGCAGGGCAAGATGCTCAAACCGCTGGCGAACGGTCAGCTGAACACGAATGTCATCACCCTGTTCCCGAACACGGGGCCGCGTAGCGCGGTGCCGGCGGCGCCGAAGCTGGCGCACAAGCCGTCGAAGGGGCGGAACCTGTTGGCCGACAAGGCCGCGATCGACAAGCTACGCCAGGACGTGAAGCAGGCGCGCTCGGCGTACGCGGGCAAGTCCGGCGACGACCGGCTCGCCGCGATCGGAGCGATGCAGGGCTTCGACGACACGCCGACAGTGGTGTCCAAGAAGGAGATGGACCGGCTGCTGGCCACCGGCGATTATGTCGAGGCGTGGCGCGGCGTGAACGGCAACGGCTGGAAGACGGCCGCACAAATGCACGAGGACATGCGCTCCGGGCCCGCCTTCTACGGCCGGGGCGTGTTCGGCAACGGCTACTACCTGGCCACCCAGAAGAGCGTCGCCCAGCAGTACTCCGACGGGTCCAAGGGCAGCACCATGCGGGTCCTCATCCCGAAATCTGCGGCCGTCGACAACCACCAGAACGTGGTCCGGGAGGCACACGCGATCGCGTCGCCGAGGTCCAAGGCGAAGGGCACCCACGAGGACGGTACGTTGTGGGACGAGGGCAGGTACGCGGCAGCGAAGGGCCTCGACGGGGTCATCGTCGACCACAAGGCCGTGCCCGGGTCCGGCTCCGGACAATCGACGCACGTCGCCGCCCCTAGCAAGCCCGCGTACAATTGGCTTAACCGATCTGTCCTGATCATCCAGGAGGCGTAGGGTGACGAGCCCCGCAGTCCAGCTGGAGCGCCGTCTCTCCGATGCGCTCGGCACACACGACGTGCACCCTGAGGACCGAATCAAGGTTCAGCAGGCGTACCTCGCCGCTGGTATGGACACCGCGGTCTGGGACGACCTGCCGGCCGACGTTCGGCAGTTGGTCGCGGAGATCGAGCAGCTGCCGCGGCAGTCCTGGGACGACCCCGCCGACGTGCCCGACGAACTCCCGGACTGATCCACTCTCTGCAGAGCCAACTTTCCGAGGCCCCCGCCGACGCGGGGGCCTTTTGCATGCCCTGACGCCCAGGGCGACAAGACCGAGGGAGCAGCCATGGGCACCGCGACCTACGCGTGGGCAAGCATCACCAAGGCCGTCAAGCAGGCCGACGGCACCCTCATGGTGTACGGGCCCGCCACCGACGCAGGCCTCGACCGCGACCGGCAGAAGATGAACCAGGCGTGGCTCGACAAGGCGATGCCGCTGTGGAAGGCCGAGGGCGGCAACATCCGCGAGCAGCACGACAGGCACCGCGCCGTCGGCGTCGCCGCCGGCCTGACCCGCGACGCGGACACCGGCGCGCATCTGCTCGCCGCGCACGTCGTCGATCCGATCGCTGTGCTGAAGGTCGAGAACAAGGTCCTGACCGGGTTCTCGATCGGGGTGAAGGAGCCGGTCGTCGACATGACGAAGGCCGACGCGCCGAACGGTGAGATCGTCGGCGGGAAGATCATTGAGGTGTCGTTGGTGGACCGGCCGTCCAACCCGCGTACGACGTTCACGATGGTGAAGGCCGACAGCGCCGACGAGCTGGAGCCGGTGGAGAACCCGACGATCGTCGAGTCCCCCGACGCCGGCGACAGCGAGGCCGACCCCGACGACGAGGCCGACGGGACGAAGGTCGACGAGACCGACCTGAACAAGTTCGTCTCCGCCAAGCAGCGCGACAAGTACGCCAGCTCCGGCGTGGCGATGGACAACGGCGACTTCCCGATCCCCGACAAGGGTCACCTGCAGAGCGCGATCGGGCACCTCGGCAACTACAGCGGCGACAAGGCGGCCGCCCGGCGGCACATCGTCGCCCGCGCCCGGACGCTCGGCCTGACCAGCATGCTGCCCGACGACTGGAACGTAGCCAAGGCCGACCAGCTGGTCGCCGCGATGGCCGCGTACACGCCGGACCTGGCGAAGTACGACGAGGCCGCGGACATCGCCGGCGCCGAGCAGGCGATGGCGTTGATCGCCCGGCTGATCGTGTCGGAGGCCACCGAGCTTGCGAACGGGCGAATGGAGGAGGCGCGCGATATCAGCATCCTCCTCGACGCGCATCGGTCGCTGGACTGGTTCCGGTGCCGCGAGCAGATGCAGGCCGCGCAGGGTGACGGCATCAGCCGGTCGGACGTCCCGGACCTGACGTACGCCGACACGACCACCCCCGAGGGGGTTAGCACCATCGACACGCCTGACCTGGTCAAGGCGGCAGTCGCGGAGGCCATCCGAGGCCAAGAGGAGCGCGCAAAGGGCCTGGAATCCCAGGTCGCGACGCTTAAGGCGCAGATGGCGGCGATGCCGAAGCCCGGGGGTCCCGCACTTGCGCGGACCACGCAGGCACGCACCACACCAGTAATCGACCAGCGTGACGCGCAGGTGCAGCAGCTCCTCGTCAAGGCCGAGAACACCCAGGACCCGGTGCTTCGCCGGGGCTACCGGGAGAGGGCCCGCGAGCTGCTCGCCGTCGACGCGTAGACGCCTCTCCGCGACGAAGAAGGAAACGATCATGGGACTTCCCCGTACAGACCTGCTCTTCGAGCCGGGCGTCTCGCCCGCCGAAGTGGCCACCCGATACGACGAGCTCCTCGCCAAGTGCGACGGGGCCGCGACCCGCAGCATCCAGCCGCATCAGCTGCCCGAGCACACCGGCATGGGCATCGACTTCGCCGCCGGCGCGACGACCGCGCGTACGCCGATCGCCGACCTGGAGAAGGCCTTGTCCGGGGACATGCTCACCAAGAGCATCAGCCCGGACCAGCTGGCGACGCTGACCGGCGCCCTGGACGTCCTCAAGGCGCAGGTCCCGGACCTGGTCAAGGACATCACCCCGACGTCGCCCGTCGCGACCGGTCTGCAGCTGTACGACCTGGAACCCGGCGCGAAGAGCCTCACCCCGCGGCCGACCCCGTTGCGGAACCGGATGCCGCGCGGCAAGGGCGTCGGTAAGGCGCACGAGTACAAGCGGATCACCGGTTTCACCGGTACCGGCACCGGCGGTGTCGGCGTCATCCGGCCCGGTATCAGCGACTCGACGCAGACCAACTTCGCGAACCCTGGTTCGGCGAACACGCTGTACTACAACCGGGGTCCGAAGATCTCCTACGCCGGTGACTCGGTGTCGGTGCCGTACATCCAGTTCTCCGCCTCCGACCAGCTGTCGTGGTCGACCCAGTACCAGGGGCAGGGGTTCCAGGACCTGCGCGCGCTGTCGCGGGCGTCGCTGATCTACGCTTCGATGCTGCTCGAGGAGCGGGTCATGCTGTACGGCCGCGGCACCGCCGCGGGTTTCTCGGGTGTGCTCGCGGCGCCGACCGGTGTCGCCGGTGCGGCCCGGGCCGCGGTGGCCGGGGAGACCGGCATCACGAACGGCGCCGGCAACATCTACGTCCGGGTGGTCGCCGAGAACGGCGACTTCGGGGTGTCGCAGGCTACCGCGGCGTCGACGGCGATCGCGTACACGACCGGCCAGGTCGTCGACATCACGTACACGCTGCCCGTCGGTGCGACCGGAGCCCGCGTGTTCGTGTCGAACGCGGCCGGCGCGGACCCGGGCGACGCGGCCCGGTTCCTGTACACGTTCACCGGCGGCAGCGTCCGAAACGGACGGTCGGGCTACAACACGATCACCATCCAGTCCACCCTGCCCGCGGCGGGTACCGTGCCGACGGCGTGGCCGTCGACGCTGCCTGGTGGCGGCACGATCAACCTGACCGCCGCGGACGGCGGGTCGGCGTACGCCAACGAGTACGACGGCATCTGGTCGTACTGCTCGGGTGCGAACGCCGGCTACACCAACAAGCTCAACGCGGTGTTCTCCACCACGAACCCGGGCACCGAGTACCAGACCGCGTTCGCGGGTCTGTACGACGCGGTGAAGGCGTCCCCCGACCGGATCATGCTCAACGGTTTCGACCGCAAGCAGCTGTCCGACTGCATCAAGGGCTCGGCGAACTCGAATTATGTGATGCGCGTCCAGCAGGACGAGATCACCGGGATTTCGCTGGGCACCGTCGTCACGGCGATCGTCAACGAGGTCACCGGCGACAACGTGGCCACCGAGGTGCACCCGTGGCTGCCGCAGGGCAACAGCCCGATCATCTCCGACACGCTGCCGATCCCGAACAGCGAGGTCGACTCGGTGTTCAAGGCGTTCGACGTGCAGGCGCTGATGGGCGTCGACTGGACGCCGCAGCAGTTCGCGTTCGAGTCGTCGAGCTACTGGCTGGGCACGATGGTGTGCTACGCGCCGGCGTGGTGCGGGTCGCTGTCGGGCATCAAGCTCCAGTAACAACCGAATAGCTCCCGGCCCCGCACGACCATCGGCGTGCGGGGCCGGGCCGTCTCCAGGGAGAACCCATGCAGCGGCTGATACCGCTCGACGGCGCCCGGGCCCTGGAGGTTGAGGGCGCACGTACCGGCCGGGTGGCCAGCTACCGAAAGCGGGCCGACGGCACGATCCACGTCGAATCGAAGACGCACGCGAAGGCCCTCCTGCGGGAGGGCCTCGCCGTTCCCGCCACCACTGCCGGCCCGTCCGCGCACCTGCGCGGCTACCTGTGTTCGTGCGGGCGACGGAACTACTTCAAGACCTGCGGGGCATGCGGCTCCGCCGATGGAACGAGGGAGACTCGATGACCACCACGCAACCACGCAAGGCCGCCGCGAAGGCGGCGGACCCGGCCGAGGACAGCTCGGCGACACCGCCCGCGGCCGATGACACCGAAACCGTCGACGTCGAGGCGCTGAAGGCTCAGGTCGCCGAGCTGACGGCCCAGCTGGCGGCCACGACCGGCGTACCCGTCGTCGCGGCCGAGCCCGCACCAGCACCGGTGGTGCTCCTCGACCCACCAGACGACCTGCCCGCCGGGTTCGTGTTCAACCGGGTCACCGGCCAGCAGTGGTGCGGCCAATGCGCCGTACGGCCACTCGAACCGTCCGCGACCAGCTTCGCCTGCGACCACGGCGCCTGGCAGGGCGACATCCAGTTCTTCCAGCCGGCGCAGTAGCGGGAGGCGGTGACGGATGCCACGGCTCATCATCCCGACGACCCTGCCGTTCGTCACCGTCCCGGCGTTCAAGGCGCACCCGACGTTCCTGGACCTGAACAACCTGCGCTCGGGTGACCCGACAGCCGGTGATCAGGACATCGAGCTGAACAACATCTTGCTCATGTCGTCGAACTGGGCGGCCGGCTACGTCGGGATGCCTTTGCACGCGCACACGAACACCGAGCAGATGCGGATGCGCGCCGACCGCCGCGGCCGGCTTCTCATCCACGCGGCCGACACGCCGGTCCGGTCGGTGAGTTCCCTGGCCTGGGGCTTCACCCCGGGCCAGCTGAACACGTATGCGAATCCGACGGTGTGGATCGAGTACGACGAGACGATCGTCTACGACGTCCGCGGCGCGTCGTGGTCGTGGGGCCCTGGGGCGTTGCAGATCGGCACGCCGAGCCCGTCAGCTGACCTGTACGTGCAGATGACCTACGCGGCCGGTTACGTCAACGCCCTGCTGGTCGGGAACCCGGCCGGCGGCGCGAACACCCTCCAGCTCACCGACGTGACCGGGGTACGCCCGGGGGCGATCCTGCGGATCTGGGAACCGGGCAAGGAAGAGGCCGTGCAGGTGTCGGCCGCCTATGTGCCCGGAACGAATCCGGTCGCGCTCACCACGAACACGGTCAACGCTCACACCGCCGGCGCGGGCGTGTCGGAGCTGTCCCCGGACACACACGAGGCCGTGATCTTGTACGGGACGGCGATGCTCACCCACCCGGACCGGCAGGCCGAAGACGAGTGGCCAGACAGCGACTCCGGCCCGTCGACCCGGCAATCCGACGCCCGGCAGACCGGCGCCGGGCTGGTCACCGAAGCGAAGCGGCTCTTGCAGCGGATGCGGGATCAGCGGTGAGTAGCAGCTCGGTCATCGACCAGATCGGCGTGTTCTTCGGCGGCGCGTACGTGGCGGCGTTCAAGTGTTACAACACCCCGCAGGTTGCTGGGCTCGGCGCGGTACGGCGCGGGAAACCGAAGGACGCCGACGCCGCCCAGTGGTACCTCGGCATGCCCGCGGGGACCGCGTTCGGGTCGGTGATGGTCGTGCGGCTGTCCGACGGCGCGGAGAAGCGGGTCGCGTTCGCCGGGCCGGTGTCGGGCGGCAAGAAGGTCTCCCACGAGGTCGTGCTGCAGGTGTTCGTCCGGTCGACCGCGCTGGACGCCGAAGACGTCGAGGACTACACCCGCACGCTGCTCGACGCGCTCCGTGACCGGCTGCACTCCGACCGCACCTGCGGGTCGGGTGGCCTCGACGGGCAGCCGACGCCCGGGTTCGAGATCGGCGAGGACTACGACGGCCCCGGCTCGGACCTCATCGAATGGCACCTGTCCGATGTGGAGACATCGGCGAACCTGTCGAAGCAGTACCTGACCATCCACTTCTCGGCCTCCGAGTACATCGAAGCCTGATCCGGGAGGACCTCATGGCGAAGACCCCGCCGGCGAAGGCCGGCCCCACCACCTCGCTCGTCGACCAGCTCGCCGCCGCGGAGGCGGAGCTCGCCGACATGCACGCGGCCGAGCTGGCCGACACCGGCGAGGTCGACCACGAAAAGCGGGCCGCGGTCGAGGAGCGTCTCGACGACCTACGCAACGAGGTCCGCTCGATCAACGAGGCCGACCGGCATGCGGCGCTGGCCGAGCAGGAGGCGCTGAACGCCGCCCGCGTCCACGCCCCCGCGGAACCGCCGGAGCCGGCCGCGGCGGCCACTGAGCCCACCCCCACCCCGACGAGCGGCCAGGAGTAAACGATGGCGACCCCCGTCACCTACCCGAGCGCCAAGCGATTCCTTGGCACCGCCAAGGAAGTCACGCAGGGAACCGCGGTCGTCCCGATCACCTGGACGCACCCCCTCGATAGCTTCGACCCCGAGGACCAGTTCACGTGGCTGGACGACAAGAGCCTGGTCGGGTCGATGGCTGAGACCCGCGGCCGGATCCAGGGCGTCGGCCACGTCGAAGCCGCGATCGGCGGCCCGATG
>Ga0307282_10000379_pt1 | contig 13860 bp, 10 predicted proteins | sample ER_DNA_121_FD_194475 | JGI IMG/M metagenome (GOLD analysis project Ga0307282, IMG submission 194475) | Bulk soil microbial communities from the East River watershed near Crested Butte, Colorado, United States - ER_DNA_121 | ecosystem: Environmental > Terrestrial > Soil > Floodplain | place...
GGGGGGGGGCGCGCGGCCCCGCCCCCACGGCCGGGGTGACGGAACGAGCCGCAGGCTTCGGTTTGGTCGTCCGCGCCGGTGGACTGTACGGGTCCGGAGGCGGTGCATCCGTCGTGGTCGTCACCCCCGGACCTGGCGGCACGTCATCGGCAACCGCAGGAGCCGCGCTCCACAGTGCGGTCGCGGCGACGACGCACGCCGCCAGGCGAAGCGCAACAACCGACGCGCCGCGACGCCTCGCGCGCGAAAACGGTCGTTGCTCCTTGTGACGCCCCAGCGTCAGCAGCATCCGCAGGCCGCGCTTCGCTATCAGGGCCGCCCCTCGGGCCCAACGCGGTCGCCGCAGTAACGATCTTCTTCGCCGAGGAGCCGTGTTCAAGGACTCCTCCTCCCCGTTCGCGATCGTTACCCGCACCGAAGGTACTCCTGTCTTTCATGGATTTCAATGCCGATTGTTAGGCCGCTCCCCCGTGTCGCTCGAGCGCCGGCCCCGGCGCCGTTCCCGTGATCACCGCTCCGATACCCGGGAGATACGTCTCCATGGCGATCCCATTCGCGCGCACGACCCGCTTCAGCGTCGCGGCGTCGAGCCCGTCGTCGTGCCGCTGAAGGGCTGTCTTGTAGCGGACTTCCCCGTCCGCAAGGTCGAGTTCGAAGTTCCCCGCCGCAAGCCCGTAGTTCGCCCGGGTCAAGTACTCCGAGACCTCGGCGCGCCGCTCCTCGGGGACCCGAAACGGGCAGACCGAGTAGAGCAGGATCAGGTCCTGCTCCTCGACAACGTGTGCGTAGAACTTCCAGCGACCGAGGATGCCGGACAGCTCGCTGAACAGCACGGGAGCGCCTCGGACATCGGAGAACGGCCAGCCGTTCTCACGGAACAGAGTCCGAAGGTCGGCGAGCAGTGCACCTGCAATGGGGTCACCTGAAGACTCAGTCCCTTTCGGCGCACTCTTCGAGAGAGCCCTCAGGTCGTCGCGCAATCTCTCCGATCCTTTCCACGCCGCGTCTGGAACAGACCGGGGCCGACGGCCGGCACGGAACCAGAGACCGGCTCCGCAGCTCGCGCAGCACCGCAGGGCGGACCGGCCGCTCGGCCAGAGCCGAAACTCGAGCTCGCGTGATCCGCAGGCCGGGCAGCGAAGGTCATCGGGCGAAGCCCATGGAGGCACCCTGGGCGCGCGCTCGGCAGCCCCCCAGGCAAGGTCTGCCGCTGCCAACGAGACGTCGAATGCCGTCTCCTGTCGCACGTATCCGCTCTCGGCGGCTCTTGCAATCAGGGCAGCAGTCGCCCTCACCCGCGCGGCAGTCTCTGCGTCCCCTCGGCGATTCCCGGCCAGAGCCCGAACGACCTCGAGCACCGAGCGAGCCCCCAGGACGTCAGGATCCTTTCCGATGCGACGCAGATCACGCGGCTTCAGCTCGAAGAACAGCCGCGGGCCTCGTCGGGCGTCCACAAAGCTCGCGGCGATCCACAGCATGCCGCCGGAGCTCCCGTCGAGCCGCAACTCGTCGTCCGCGAAGCCACCGTCGGCCAGCGATTGGACGAGCGCTCGTGCGCGTTCGCGTCCGAGTGACGAGATGACGGTCGCCGCGAGATGGGCAAAGCTGATGAGCTCGGCCTGCAGCTTCAGCTCGCCGTCCGCATTCGTCTCGACCGCCACACCGGCGAAGTTGTCGTCGGAGAACGTGATTTCGAGTGTGGTCTTGATCATCGTTTCGGCACCTACGAAGACGATCCGGGGCGACCGCTCTGCGGCGGGACGGCCGCCCCGGGCTTTGGCGCCTCGCGGCGCTTCGTCTCTCGAACGTCTTCGTTAGTAGGTCATCACCCCCCGCTTGCCTCTCGGGTCACGCCCGTACGAGAGAGCGAACGGGACGTCGCTGTTCAGCAGGTACTGCTTCGCCCACGCGTCCGCGTCGGCGTCCTGCTTGGTCTTGCCCTTCTGCCGGACGTTCTGCGACTGCCCGTGTCCGCCGCAGCCGTACCAGCAGCTGAAGCTGCCGGCGGTCTGCGTCGGCGTCGCCGTCTGCGATGTCGTGCTCGAGTTCGGCGCGTTCGCAGTGGCGTTGTTCGTCGCCGTCTGGTTGGAAGTGCTCGAGCCGCCGTAGACGTTGCCCCCGGAGATGTTCAGGGGAACGTTGGCGTTGACCGCATCCTGCTTGGCCCTGGCGTCGGCGTCGGCGTCCTGCTTGGTCTTGGCCGACTGGTCGACGTTCTGACTCTGGCCGTTACCGCCACAGCCGAACCAGCAGCTCGTGCTGCCGGCGGTCTGCGTCGGGGTTGCGGTCTGCGTCGTGGTGCTCGTGTTCGGCGCAGTGGCTGTCGCGGTGTTCGTCAGCGTCTGGTTCGCCGTGCTCGCACCACCGAGGATGTTCCCTCCGGCGATGTTCACCGGCACGTTGGCATTGACCGCGTTCTGCTTGGCCTTGGCGTCAGCGTCGGCGTCCTGCTTGGTCTTGGACGACTGGTCGACGTTCTGACTCTGGCCGTTGCCGCCGCAGCCGAACCAGCAGCTGGTGCTGCCGGCGGTCTGCGTCGGAGTTGCGGTCTGCGTCGTCGTGCTCGAGTTGGACGCATCCGCAGTCCCGGTGTTCGTCAGCGTCTGGTTTGCGGCGCTGGATCCACCGTTCACGTTGCCTCCGGCGATGTTCACGGGAACGTTCGCGTTGACCGCGTTCTGCTTGGCCTTGGCGTCAGCGTCGGCGTCCTGCTTCGTCTTGGACGACTGGTCGACATTCTGACTCTGGCCGTTGCCGCCACAGCCGAACCAGCAGCTGGTGCTGCCGGCGGTCTGTGTCGGGGTTGCGGTCTGCGTCGTCGTGCTCGAGTTCGACGCATCAGCGGTCCCAGTGTTCGTGGCCGTCTGATTCGCCGCGCTCGAACCACCGTTCACGTTGCCTCCGGCGATGCTCACGGGAACGTTGGCGTTGACGAGGTCCTGCTTGGCCTTCGCGTCGGCGTCGGCGTCCTGCTTGGTCTTGGCCGACTGGTCGACGTTCTGACTCTGGCCGTTACCACCACATCCCGAGTAGCAGCTTGAGCTGCCGCCCGTCTGTGTGGGGGTTGCGGTCTGGGTCGTGTTGCTCGTGTTGTCAGCGGTGGAGTCGGCGGTGTTCGTGGCCGTCTGGTTGGCCGCGCTCGAGCCGCCGAGCACGTTCCCGCCCGCGATTGCGATGGGGACGTTCGCGTTGACAGCGTTCTGCTTAGCCAGTGCATCTGCATCGGCGTCCTGCGTCGTCTTTGCCGACTGATCGATGTTCTGGCTTTGCCCCGCACCACCACAGCCGGCCGTGCAGCTGGAGCTGCCGCCGGTCTGCGTCGGGGTCGCGGTCTGCGCGGTCGTGCTCGTGTTCGACGCGTCAGCGGTCCCAGTGTTCGTGGCCGTCTGATTCGCCGCGCTCGAGCCCGGGCTCGGTGCGAGAATCGTGCCGCCGTAGGCGTAACCGGTCGGCAAGCTCGCATCCGACGCCGTCTGCCCCGCCGTGCCCGCTGCCGGGGCACCTTGCAGCGTCCCGGCCAGTTGGCCGACAAGCTGGTCAGCGCCCGGCGGAGGATCACCGGCGGCGGCCGAAGCCGTCCCCACCCACGCGGCCAGGGCAATCAATGCGATGCCCACCGCAATGAGATGGCGTTTCATGGTTTCGAATGTCTCCTTTTCTTGTCGTCGTTGCGATCCGTTTTTGCCGGGGCGCACCGGAGCACCACGGCAAGGTCCGACGGGACGAAGCTGTCCGTCGGACTCGCCGGGGCTACCCCGGGCGCTCGAGTCGCAAGACGACGCTCAGCAGCCGCCGGAAGGCCGCCGAGCGATGGCGACGAGCCCACCAAGGGGCCGTCAAGAGGAACGGAACAAGCAAAGCTGCGAACGCCCAGAGTGAGACTCCTGGCGCGCCGTTTCCGGGTGCGCCGAGCATGGACGACTCCTGCGGTGCGGGCTCACGCGGATCTTGTGGCGCGCGCCGGGCGTCGCGCACGTCACGTCGTCCACTCTCCGAGCGGATCGACCCGGACTCGACCGGACTGCCACTCGATGCCGGGAGCCAGGCAGTGTGGGCATTCCCGCGAGACACGGCGAGCGAGGTCGCGCGGCTCTTGTCGCACGAGTGCCTGCCGGCGTCCTGGTCGACGACCTGCACCTGGCTGCCTTCGCCGACCTGGACCTGCACTGCACTCTGCGAGATTGCACTCGAGCCGCTGTTCGTCGAGCTCGAGGACGAGTGGCTCTCGCCTGAACCTCCGGTCGACTCCGCGTTCACCCACTGGGTGGTCGGAGCTTCCTGGCGGATCACCTGGAGCTGACTTCCCCCGACTCCGCCGTGCTGGATCTGAGTGGCCGACTGCGTGACCTCACTCACGTTCGACGCCTGCGCGGCCGCAGACGAGATCGAGGTGGGACCGGTGCCCCCCTGAATGGAGGTGGCCTGTGCGTTTGCAGACTGCGTCGTGGGTGCGCTCTGTTCGAGTACCTGTGTCTGGGTGCCTCCCCCCACCTGGGTGGGGCCCGACGACGGGCGTCCGCCGGCGTCCTGCTGTTGAACGGCCGACTGCGTCACGTGGTTCGCGTTGCCGGCGGATGCCGTCGCGGTCGAGCTGTTTGCCCCCACGACCTCGCCGGCTGCGGGGGAGCTCGCCGGCGAGGTGTCGGGGTCGTTGGGAATCCAGACCTGAATCAGCGTTCCGATCGCCCCCGAACCGTTCGGATCGGGTGCGGCGGGGTCGATCGTCACACTGGTGTTCGTCGGAGCACCCTGTAGCGAGGTTGCCGTCGCGCCGGCCGTCTGAACGGTCGGCGCGCTCTGCGTAGCACCTTGCGACTGGCCGCTCCCCGCACCGCCGGCGCCTTCAAGCTGGCTCGCTGCCTGATCCACCGCGTTCGAGTTCGCGGCTCCCGCCGTCGAGTGCACAGAGTTCGTCTGGGTGACCGGCCCTTCGTCGCCAGGGCTCTTGTTCCGGATCACGATGTTGGCGTTCAGCGGGTTGACCTGCGTCGAGGTCGCCGTCGACTGGGAGCTCTGCGTCGTCGGCGCGGCCTGACTCGACGTCTGAGACTGGCCTGCAGCCGATCCCGCGCCGTTCTGGGATTGACCGGATCCCTGCGAGAGGCTGTTCGTGTTTCCGGCATCGGCGTTTGCCTCTGAGCTGTTCGTCTGAGCCACCGGGCCGTCGTTCCCGGGGGAGTCGAGCCGGATCACCACGTTGACGTTCGTCGGTGCGACCTGCGTCGAGTTTGCGCTCGCGTTCGCAGCCTGGTCTGTCGGCGCGCTCTGCTGGGCCGACTGCGACTGGCCGCCTGCCGACTGCGGCGCGCCGGCCTGCTGGGTCTGGGCGCTCTGTTGGGTCGTGTTGTTGGTGTTGGCGGCCGTGCTCGAGGCCGCGGCGTGATTGTCCTGGCCGGGGGAGCCCCCAGTCGAAGCGTTGGTCGAATTCTGCTGAGAGACCGAGTCCGCGGTAGCCGTTTGCTCGGTCGGTGCGCTCTGAGTGACCGTCTGCGACTGCCCGGCATCGGTGCCGGTCTGGGTCTCCGTGCTGGTCTGACTCGTGTTGCTGACGTTTTGCGCGGTTGCGGTCGCGCCGTTCGAGCTCGTCTGTGCGCCGGAACCCGCATCCTCACCCGCTGCGGCGGCGTTGGCGGCGTGCAGGCCCGCTCCAGCGAGCACGACGCACGCCAGTAGCGCGAAGCGGAACCGCCCCCTCCCCATGCGCTTCACGATGGGCTTTCCGCCCGTCCATCGCTAGACCCCGGGTGGCGGGTCTTCCATCCCCCCGATGAGGTGGGTCTACCATCACCGGTATGGCCACTCGCGTTCTCGTGGTCCAGCCGAACCGGATCGTCCGGCGCGGAATCTGCGCGGAACTGGTGGCGAGCGGCGCAAGCGTGGTCGCCGAGGCGGAGAGCGGGACGGAGGCTGTTGCCACGGCAGTCGAGCTTCGGCCGGACGTCGTGCTGCTGGACTCCAGGCTCCCCGATGGCTCCGGGGCCGAGCTCTGTGCGGCGATCCTGAAACGACAGCCGGGAACCGCGGTCATCGTCCTCTCGGCGGAGCGCGACGAGAGAGCTGTCGAAGCGGCGCTCGACGCCGGTGCACGCGGCTTCCTCGTCACGGATGCAGAGGACCTCGATCTGGGGCGTGCGATCAAGCGGGTGCTTGCAGGCGAAAGCGTGATCGATCCACGCGCTGCGGCGCTGCTGATCGATGCGGGCAGAACAGAGGAGCCTAAGCTGAGCGGCCAGGAGCTGAGCGTTGTTCGGCTCGTCGCCGAGGGTCTGACGAATCCTGAGGTCGGCGAGCGCCTGCACCTCAGCAGGCACACCGTGAAGGAGTACCTCAGTCATGCGATGCGGAAGCTCAACGCCGGCAACCGCATCGAGGCTGTCCGGAAGGCTGCTGCGCTCGGTCTGATCGACGGAGCCGGTCCCTCACCGGCGGATCCCACGTCGAGCCCAGACACGGTCGTCTACAACGACGAGAGCGCACCGATTCTCAGCTCCGAGCTGAGGGTCACGCCCTTCAAGGTCGACAAGCTCGAAAGATCCCGGGAACCGCAAGACGGCTCGACTAATCGCGATACCTGATCGCGTCCGACGACTCGTCCTTCGACGCTGCGCGCTTGCTGCCCGCCGCCCGCGAGAAGCCCTTGCTCCGCAGGCGCGCCGTGAGCTCGAGGGCGACCGCCGGCACCCACAGTGTCAGCGAACCGGCCGCCGAGAGACCGACGGCCGCGGCGCCGGCCAGCAGCACCGCGAAGACGAGGAGCCAGGCATCGCCGAGACCCCCTGGACCACGTGAAGAGACCGGAACGTTCGCCACGTTGCCGAGCGGCGGCGCCAGTGCGAGACGGAACTCCCGCGGCTTTACGGAAGTGACCGCTGATGGCTCAGCGCGGAAGGGAACATCGCCGCCTGGCGCCGGGTCGGGCCGGGTCACGGCAGCCGGCCGAGACGTGGACGTGGACGTGGAAGCCGCAGCCGCAGCCGCAGCCGGGTCCGCCGCAAGGCTCGTGCTCACCTGCGACCAACCCTCTGTGTCGCCGCCTGCTTCCTGTTTGGCCTTCGTGAGCGGGGATTCAGCGCGACCGTCAGTACCGCCACGGGGCCGCGCGACCGCCGGTGCTGTCGTCGGCTGCTCAGCAGGCTGGGGTTGGTTCGGCGAAACGTCTGCAGGCACCGGTGCAGTGGTCGAGACCGGAGGGGAGACCGCCGGCGTAACGGCACCGACTGCAGCGCAGCCGGTGTCGACCGGAGCCGGCTCACACGTCGGGTCGCTTTGATACTGCCCGTCTGCTTGCTGATACTGGCCTGCGCTCGGTGTGGAAACGACGCATTCAGGTAGCGCCGGGAGTGTCTCGACCGGCGGGATCTCGGTGCTGCAGTACGCGATCCACTCACAATTCCAATCGCTGTTATGAGCACCACCTTCGGGGCAGATTGGCGCACTATCTGTGGACACATCCGCGCAATTCGCTCCGTAATTGGAACCGTTGCCGGTGCTCTCACCGTTCGTCTCCTCAGGGCTGTCGGGCGCGGGAGGTGAGACGGGCGGTCCGGCTTCGGAGGGCGCCACGCGGTCGACTGGCGCGCGGCGCTCGGGCGATGGCTGATACTGCGGTGCGACGCCGTGATACTGCCTCGGCGTTCTCCGTGAGAGCCCCGGATTAGAGGACGCGCGAGGCCCGTGCGGTTGCACGACCGCAGGGAGTGATATCGCTCCCGTCGGCGTCGTAGCTTCCTCCGGCGCAACTGCGTCGTCCACCGAGGCCATCTCCTGGGAGACCTCATTTGCAGGTGTTTCCATGGTCACCGACTCCGGAGCCGCAGCGGTCGGCGCTGCGGTAGCGGACGCCGGAACGATCACGTCCGGCACCGCTGCCGCATCGACTTCGGCAACGACCACGGCTGCCGATCGATCGATCCGCAGCGGCGGTGTCGAGCTCGTCTGGAGGTTCTCGTCGGCACGCGCAGGCGCAGTAAAGGCAATCGCAGCAAGCGCAGCGACGAGAAGCAGGGCGAGCAGTCCCCAGCTTCTCGTTGGCCCTCGCGAGTGTTGCCTTCCTCCCACCAGTCCTCCGTGCGAAAACGAGACCACCGGAGAAACAACTACCCAATGCTCATTGCGTTCACCCGCGCGATTTGAAAATGCATTTGGAAATGTCTACAGTGTCGATGAGAGAAATGACGATCGTTGCGGCGGAACGGTTGGCTCGCTCGTGCAACTCGTCACCGGAGTTGCTGCGCGCGTATCGGGAGGAGGGGGACCTCTCCGCTCGAGAACGCCTGATCGAGGCGTACATCCCGTTGGTCGTGTCGATCGCCCGCCCGTATGCGTACCGCGGCGAAAGTCTCGAGGATCTCGTGCAGGTCGGGTCGATCGGCCTCATCAAGGCGGTCGATCGTTTCGAGCCCGACCGAGAAGTCCAGTTCGCCGCGTTCGCGATCCCGAACATCCTCGGGGAGATCAAGCGGCACCTGCGCGATCGCTGCGGCGCAATCCGGATACCACGGCGTTATCAGGAGGCGAGCGTCCGCGTGCGCACGTCTCGTAGCCAACTCACCGCCGACTTGCGCCGAGACCCGACCTCGTCGGAGCTGGCAGCTGCGGCGGAGCTCGACGAGAAGGAACTTGCCGAAACACTGCGTGCGGAACAGGCACGGGCGCCGCTCACGCTTGCGGACGCATCGAATGCCGCCCGGCCGCAAGACGACTTCGACGCCACCGATGATCGTCTCGCGATCGAGAGCGGCCTGCGCTCGCTCGACCCCCGTGAACGGCAGGCGTTGGGCTTTCGCTACTTCGGCGATCTCCAGCAAAGCGAGATCGCGGCGCGGCTCGGTGTCTCGCAAACGCACGCATCAAGGCTGATTGCGTCCGGGCTGGCCAAGCTCCACGACGATTTCGAGGGAGAATTGCGTTGTGCGGGCCGTGAGAAGCCCCTAAACTCGTGGCATGGCGACTCCAGAAGCCGTCGGGGAAGCGCCGCAGGAAGACGCCGCCGCCAAGCCGCGTCAGCGGTCGGGGAGAAATAGCGGACGCCTGCTGCTACGCATGCCCGCCGGCCTCCACGAAGAGCTCGCGCGTGCGGCGGACCGCAGCGGCATCAGCCTCAACCAGTTCATCACCAATGTGCTCGCCGGCGCCGTGGGCTGGGGACGACCGGCAAGCGCAGGTGCCGGGCCTTCGAAACGGCGACCTCAGACGCTGACGATCCTGCTCGCCCTGAACCTGCTGCTCGTTGCGGCGGCAGCCGCGGCTGCGATTGCGTTCCTCGTCGCGGCCTGGCTGAACTGAAGCTCGAGCGGACTAGCGCCGACGCCGCCAGAACCCGGCTCGCGATTCGTCCGAGCCATCCTCACCCAGTGCCCGGGCAGCGGCAACCAAGTCCTCCCCGCGAAGCGTCATCAGCTCCGACCGCTCCAGATCTGCGAGCTCACCGCCCTGCACGCCGGCCAGCCGTAGCGCCTGCGCATTGAGCGCCTGCTCGAACAACGTGCGGGCAAAGCGCGCGTTTCCGAAGCCTTCGCCGCGCGCGGCGCGGCCGAGAATCTGTCGCAGCGCCTCGACAGCCTCCTCGTCGAGCGAATACTCGTACTCCTCGCCGAGCTTCCTCGTGATCTCCACGAGATCGTCGGTCGAGTAGTCGGGAAACGTGATCTCGCGGGAGAAGCGTGAGCGCAGCCCGGGGTTCGACTGCAGAAAGCGATGCATCAGCCGGGGATAACCGGCGACGATCACGACGAGGCGGTGCCGGTAATCCTCCATCCGCTTGAGCAGCGTCTCGATCGCCTCCGGCCCGAAGTCCTGGCGTTCGTCTCCCGGCGCGAGCGCGTACGCCTCGTCGATGAAGAGAACGCCGTCGAGCGCGCGCCGGATCACCCGGTCGGTCTTGATCGCCGTCATGCCGACGTACTGCCCGACGAGCCCGGCCCGGTCGACTTCGACGAGATGGCCGCGGCTCAGCAATCCCATCGCTCGATACATCTCGGCGAGCAGCCGCGCGACCGTGGTCTTGCCCGTCCCCGGATTCCCGAGGAAGACGAGATGCTGCGACGTCGCAACCTCCGGGAGCCCGTGCCGCTGACGCTCGGCCTGCACCTGGAGAAAGGCGACGAGCGCCCGCACCTGCTCCTTCACCGTCTCGAGCCCGACGAGGGCGTCGAGCTCGGCCTGGAGCTCGGGCATCGTCCGCGCAGGCTCCGGCCGCCGGAGCTGATCCGAGATCCATTCCGCCGGATCGCCGGCGCCCGTCGTCTGGGACAGCCGCTCTCCCAGCACCTTCAGCCCCCGGGCGACGTCCTCGAGTGGTTTTCGTGCCACACGCTGATTCTGCCCATACACATCGGCCTCAAGCCCTGGGGGAACCTAGGTTCCCCCAAACCCCCTCCCTGGTCCGCTTCGCGGACAGGCCGCGCTGCGGCCCCTCAATGGGGGGATTACGCCTCAAGTCCGCGGGAGGTCGACCCGATTAGTTAACCTAGTTAACGAAATGCCAGCCGTCGCGTCCGATCCAACAGTCCTCGCAAACCGCCTTCGCCCGGTTCTCCTGCACCTGAACCGGCAGCTCCGGCGGGAGATCCACTCGCTCGGGGTCACCGGCGGCCAGGTCTCGCTTCTCGTTCAGATCAAGTTCCGTCCGGGAATTGGGGTGCGCGAGCTCGCCGCCCTCGAGCGCATGTCCGTGCCCGGGATGTCGAAGTTCGTCGCCCGGCTCGAGGAAGCAGGGCTCGTCGGCCGCGCGCCCGTCGAGGGCGATCAGCGCCGCGTCGGACTGACGCTGACGGCCGCAGGCCACAAGGTGCTCCGCTCGGTGAAGTCGAAGCGCACGGCGTGGCTGTCGGCGCGGCTGCGCTCGCTCGATCCGGACGAGCTCGAGGCGATCGACGCCGCGATCGAGCCGCTCACGCACCTGCTGACGGAAGACGAAGCTTGACCGCAGCCATTCTCAGGGCAGGCGCCCGCACGTTCTCAAGCGTCCGCAAGCACCGCAACTACCGCCTCTTCTTCGCCGGCCAGGTCATCTCCAACACCGGGACCTGGATGCAGCGCGTCGCGCAGGCATGGCTCATCCTCTCCCTGACCCACTCCCCGGTCGCGGTCGGGATCCTGGCGCTCTGCCAGTTCATGCCGTTCACGCTCTTCAGCCTGGTCGCGGGAGTCATCGTCGACCGGCTCGACTCGTGGCGGACGGTGATCGGGACTCAGGTCACTCAGATGGTGCTCGCCTCCACGATGGCGGTCGTCGCCCTCACCGGAGTCGTGCAGCCGTGGCAGGTCTACATCATCGCCGCGCTGATGGGCCTCGTCCAAGTACTCGACGCTCCTTCCCGCCAGTCGCTGACCTTCCGAATGGTCGGCCCGGCTGAGCTGCCGAACGCGATCAGTCTCAACTCGGGGCTCTTCAACGGCGCACGCATCTTCGGCCCGGCCCTTGCAGGCGTCCTGATCGCGACGACCGGCACGGGTATCTGCTTCGCGCTCAACGCGGTCAGCTACGTGGCCGTGATCACCGGGCTGCTGCTGATGCGGCCCGCGGAGTTCCACGCGGTCGAGCGCCGTGAGCGGCCCAGGACGCTCCTCACGGGCCTGAAGGAAGGCATCTCCTATGCACGGCACGAGGAGCAGATCGCGCTCATCCTCGTCCTCGTCTTCGTGATGAGCACCTTCTGCCTGAACTTCAACGTGCTGCTACCGGTGCTGGCGAAACACACGCTCCACGCGGGCCCCCAGACCTTCGGCGTTCTGTCCGCCGTCTTCGGAGTAGGCGCGCTGATCGGCGCGCTCGTGTCTGCGCACGTGAGCCGTGCCACCGTCGGAACGACCGCGCTCGGCAGCGGTGGCTTCGCCCTCAGCGAGCTCTTGATCGCACCTATGCGCTCCACCGTCGTGATCGCGCTACTCCTCTTCGTCGGGGGAATCTGCTTCACGACCTGGTCGTCGAACTCGAACTCGCTCATCCAGCTCGCATCGCCCGACCACCTTCGCGGCCGGTTGATCGGCATCTACTTCTTCGCCTTCGCCGGCACCGGCACTCTGGGCGGAATCCTCTCCGGCTGGCTCGCAGCAGCCGGCGGGACGGAGCTCGCGTTCACGGTTGCCGGCGTCGCCGGGTTGTCCGTCTCGTTGTTCGTGTGGCTTCGCTCTCGCGGCGGGGTCCTCGTCCACGAGCGGGCGGTCGAAGAGCGGCTCGCTGCTTAACGAAATCCTTGCGGGAGCGATACCGCTCCCACACACCCAGCGGGAATAACGGGAGCACTGGCTTCGCAACAGGGGGAATAGCGATGAAACGCAGGCTCGGACTCGCGATCGCGGCTTCGCTGGCGCTCGCCGCAGGAATCGCCGTTGGTGCCCAGCACCATGGAAGCACTGCACAGGCGGCCGCAGCTCCACAGCGGCCGAACGTCCTCGTCCTGGAAACTGACGACCAGACTCTCGCGGAGATGGCCGTGCTTCCGAACGTCCGTCGCCTGATCGGTGATCAGGGTGTGACGTTCGACAACAACTTCGATTCGTTCTCGCTCTGCTGCCCGTCGCGCGCGACGTTCCTGACGGGTCAGTACTCGCACAACAACAACGTCCGCGGAAATGCACCGCCACAGGGTGGTTACCAGGCGCTCGACAAGTCGAACACGCTTGCGGTCTGGCTGCAGCGGGGTGGGTACTACACCGTCCACCTCGGCAAGTTCCTGAACGGCTACGGCCGCCAGAACCCAACGGAGATCCCACCGGGTTGGAGCGAATGGCACGGGTCCGTCGACCCGACGACCTACCGGTACTACAACTACACGCTGAACGAAGGCGGAACGCTGCACACGTTCTGCGCCACCCCGCAGCCGTCGTGCTACCAGACCGACGTCTACCGGGACAAGGCAAACGAGATCATCAAGCGCCGGGCGACTCAGGGACCGTTCTTCCTCTGGGTCGCGTTCCTCGGAGATCACTCAGGGACGCCCCGCGAGCCCGACGATCCGCCCCAGCTCGGCACCCCCGTTCCGGCACCGCGCCACCACGACGCGTTGAAGGGGACACCGCTGCCACGGCCGCCGAGCTTCAACGAGGCCGACGTCTCCGACAAGCCGCAGGTCATCAGGCGCCGGCCGCTGCTGAACGCGCGCCGGATCGCGGCGATCCAGGAGAACTGGCAGCAGCGCCGCGAGACGCTGATGTCGGTGGACGAAGCGATCTCGTCGATCGTCGAGACGCTCCGGCAGACCGGCGAGCTCGACAACACGTTGATTCTCTTCACCTCCGACAACGGCTTCTTCCACGGGGAGCACCGCGTCGCGAACGGCAAGGTGCTCTGGTACGAGCCGTCGATCCACCTGCCGCTCCTGATGCGCTGGACGGCGAACAAGTCGCTGCCACGCGGCGTCCATCGCAGCCAGCTGACGATGAACGTCGACGACGCCGAGACGATCCTCGACGCCGCAAACGTGCAGGCCGGTCGTACCGAGGACGGCGTGTCACTCCTCTCCTTCTGGCACGACCGGGGCAAGGAGATCGGCCGCGACGTCCTACTCGACAACTCGCCGGGTGCGGGCCACTTCGACGGGATCCGGACGCAGCACTACAAGTACGCGGAGTACGCGAACGGCGACCGCGAGCTCTACGACCTGCGCAAGGATCCGGACGAACTTCAGAGTGAGCATGCCAACCCCGCTTACGACGCGTTGAAGGCGTCGCTCGCGGCGCGGCTGCACAACCTGGTCTCGTGCGCGGGCGCAAGCTGCCGGGCGCGGCCGGCCGTGGGCTTCAGCGCCGCTCGTCGGGGCCGCTGCGGCGTCGTAACGGCAACGGCCTCCGGGCCTGGCGTCCAATCTGCGACGTTCCTCGTGAATGGCCGGCAGGTGCTGGCGGACAGCCGGTCGC
>Ga0307282_10000381_pt1 | contig 13853 bp, 16 predicted proteins | sample ER_DNA_121_FD_194475 | JGI IMG/M metagenome (GOLD analysis project Ga0307282, IMG submission 194475) | Bulk soil microbial communities from the East River watershed near Crested Butte, Colorado, United States - ER_DNA_121 | ecosystem: Environmental > Terrestrial > Soil > Floodplain | place...
GATCTCGTCGTGCTCGACATCATGCTGCCCAAGCTCGACGGGCTCGAGGTCTGCAAACGGCTCCGGGCGGAGAGCTCGGTGCCGATCATCATGCTGACCGCCCGCGACGACGAGTTCGACACCGTCCTCGGGCTCGAGCTCGGTGCGGACGACTACATCACGAAGCCGTTCTCGATCCGTGAGTTCCGGAGCCGCGTGCGAGCTCTCCTGCGCAGGGCAGGCGCATCTCACCGCGACGTCCCGGAGGCGGAGCCGCTCAAAGCCGGTGTGTTGCAGCTCGATCTCGACCGTCGTGAGGCAAGGGTGAACGGACGCTCGCTCGAGCTGACCTACGTCGAGTTCGAGTTGCTGCGGACGCTCGTCGCTCAGCCTGGGAAGGTCTTCAGCCGCCGCGCGCTCCTGCAGGCGATCTGGGGCGACTCCGCCTACCGCGAGCCGCGGACGATCGACGTCCACGTGCGCCACCTGCGCGAGAAAGTGGAGGAGGATCCGAGCGAGCCCGACCTGATCCTCACCGTGCGAGGCGCCGGCTACCGGCTGCGCGAGGCATGAGACATCTTCAGACCGTTGGCGCGCGTCTGGCCCTAGCGCTCCTGCTCGTGGTCGCGGCGGTGCTTGCGTTCGTGTACCTCATCGTGACGCCGTCGCTCGAGGATCGGCTCATCGGTTCCCGGGAGGACCAGGTCGCCGGAATCGCGGCGGAAATCGCAACACAGTGGGACTCGCTCCCACCGACGACCACACCGGAGCAGCTGGCGGAGGGTTACGCGGCAGCCACGAACACGCGTGTGAGGTTCTTCCGCGTCGACAACCGGTCGCCCCTCTCGCTCAGCGTCCAGGTCGACAAGGGAGCCGGCGGCTCAGTGGCTGCAAGCGACACGGACCCGGTTGCCCAGAAGGCGGCGACTGATCTCGACACAGCACGTGGGGTCGTGACGTCAGGCGATCGCCGGTTCGCGGAGGCTGCCCAGCCCTCCACCGACGGCAAGTACGTCTTCCTCGTCTCGAACTCGATCGAGGACTCGCTCGGAAGTGTCGCGCTCGTCAAGCACCGCCTCGTCATTTCGGCTCTGGTCGCACTTGTTGCGGCGTTGCTGCTCGGCTATGCGGGAGCTCGCCTCTTCGCGCGGCGGATCCGCCGCCTCGAGCGGGCGGCCGAACGCATCGCGAACGGGAAATTCGACGAGCCGATCGTCGATACGAGCCCCGACGAGCTCGGTCAGCTCGCTCGCGCCTTCGAACGCATGCGCCAGCGCCTCGCTGGGCTCGAGCACGCACGGCGTGAGTTCATCGCGAACGCCTCGCACGAGCTCCGGACGCCGCTCTTCTCGCTCGGCGGTCATCTCGAGCTCCTCGTCGAGGAGGATCTGGACGAGGCGACCACGCGTGAGTTCCTCGGGCGCATGCGCGAGCAGGTCGATCGGCTGACGAAGCTCGCCGGCGAGCTGCTCGACCTCTCCCGACTGGACGCCGGCCGCCTGCGGGTCGACCGCGACCCGGTCGACCTCGCCCAGGTCACCGAGCTCCTGCTCGACGAGTTCGACTCGCGCGCCCAGGGGACGGGACACGAGCTGTCGCGCGACGGCATTGATGGCAGCGCCACCGGCCTCGGCGACCAGCAGCGGATCCTCCAGGTCGGCCGTGCGCTCGTCGAGAACGCCTTGCGCCACACGCCAGCCGGCACGCACGTGCTCGTGAGCGCGAGCCGGAACGGCGACCGCGTCGCGCTCAGCGTCGAGGACGACGGTCCAGGCATCTCCGAGACCGCGGCGGTCCAGGTCTTCGAGCGCTTCTACCGCGGCGACACCGGCGGCCGCGCGTCGGGCAGCGGCCTCGGCCTCGCGATCGCCCGCGAGCTCGCCGTAGCGATGCAGGGCGAGATCGAGCTCTCCTCCGAGCCCGGTCGGACCGTGTTCACGTTCTGGCTTCCTGCCGCATCCAGCACCTCCTCTCCGGCGATCGAGTAGGTTGGCAAGATAGACAACGCTGCGGACGGAGCCCAGGTGGCTACAGTTCGGCCCGTGCGCCGGGGCCCAACGATCGCCGTCGTCGCGCTCGCAGCCGCCGTGCTGGGAGGCGTCGTCGCTCTGCTTGTCGCCACGGCGACCGGGCTGACGGACCGCAAGACGACCACCGTCTACGTGCCCACGACCGCGAGCGAGCTCGGTGCGGGCAAGAACGAGCCGATCGTGCGCGCGACGCCCCTCGGCGGCAAGGGCTTCACCCCCTCGCGCATCTACACGGCCCGCTCGCCCGGCGTCGTCACGGTCTTTGCGTTCTTCGACAACGCGGACGCGCAGGAGGCGCAAGGCTCCGGCTTCGTCGTCACGCCGAGCGGCTACATCCTGACGAGCGCGCACGTCGTCACGGACGTCGAGTCGGCGCACCCGAGCGAGGCGCACGAGGTCTTCATCGCCTTCAAGGACGAAGACCGTGTCAAGGCGAAGATCGTCGGCTGGGACGGGTACGACGACGTGGCGCTGCTCAAGGTCGATCCGGCGGCGCACCCGCTCGTGACCGTGCCGCTCGGCGACTCGTCGCGGGTGCGCCCGGGTGATCCCGCCGCGGCGATGGGGAGCCCGTTCGGCAACGAGGACTCGATCGCGGTCGGCGTCGTCTCCGCGATCCACCGCTCGATCGGCTCACTGACCTCGTCGTACAAGGTCGTCGATGCGATCCAGACCGATGCGCCGATTACGCACGGGAACTCGGGCGGCCCGCTGTTCGACGCACGCGGGCGCGTGATTGGGATCAACGCGCAGATCCGCAGCGACTCGGGCGGCGCCGAAGGCGTCGGCTTTGCCGTTCCGATCAACGCCGCCAAACGGTCGATGGGTCAGCTGATCGCGACGGGCAAGGTCGTATACGCCTTCCTCGGGGTGACGACCGAGGATCTGACGCCCACGCTCGCGCGGCACCTCGGTTACGCGGTGAGCCGCGGCGCGATAGTCGGTGAGGTGCGAGGCGGCAGCCCGGCCGACCACGCCGGCCTCGAGGGCGGCAACGACGAGCAGAGCGTCAACGGGCTGGACGTGACCACCGGCGGGGACGTGATCGTCGCGGTCAACGGGCATCCGGTGCGCAGTGCAGACCAGGTCGTGCGCGACATCGGCTCGAGGCTCCCGGGCGAGACGGTCAGGCTCACGGTCGTCCGGGGCCAGGAGCGCAAGACGCTGATCGCGAAGCTCGGTGCCCGACCAAGTGCCGACACGAGCCCCTGAGCGCATGACGTTACGGAAGCCGCTCCCGGGGTACGAAGAGAGTACGAGGTGATGTCTGTGCAAGGTCATCCTGCGGTCGAGCTGGGCGGTCCGACCGTTCGACTGACAATTCCGGCGAAGGCCGAATACATCACCCTCGCGCGCCTTGCGCTGAGCGGGCTTTCGGGTCTGCGCCCACTTGGCGAGGAGGCGCTCGGGGACATGAAGCTGGCTGTGACCGAGGCGTGCACCAACTCCGTGCGCCACGGCTACAACGACGGTGACGGCATCGTCGAGGTCGTGTACGAGCTCCAGCCCGACCGGCTCGTGGTCGAGGTTGCGGACTACGGGCCCGGGTTCGACGCCGCCGGGGACCGGCCGATGGGGGACGGTCTCGCCGAGGGCGGGCTCGGGATCGCGATCATCAGAGCGGTCTCGGACGAGTTCGAGGCGGGCAAGCAGGCGGATGGCGGCGGGTCGCGTCTCCGCTTCGTGAAATTTCTGGAGGACTAGCCGCCAAGCGGCTCCTCGTGCAGGATGCGGCGGTATCGTGCTGAACCCCTCGGGAACCGCCGATGCTCCAACTCGTCAACGTCGGACATAAGTCTCTGGCGGACTACGCGTCGCTCGCGTCGCGCGGTCTGATGACGGAGATCCGACGGCTCGCCGAACCGCTCCAGGGGAAGCGGATCGTCCACCTGTCGGCGACCGCATTCGGCGGCGGCGTTGCAGAGATCAACTACGCGCTCGTGCCGTTGATGGCGGACGTGGGACTGGACGTGGAGTGGCGGATCATCCAGGGGGCCGATGAGTTCTTCGGCGTGACGAAGACGATCCACAACGCGCTCCAGGGCGACCCGCACGGGCTCACGAAGCAGCAAGAGGCGACGTTCCGGCGTTACAACGCGTTGAACGCAGAGGAGTTCGAGGACGACTACGACTACGTCATCGTCCACGACCCGCAGCCGGCGGCGATGATCGACCACTTCCCGGATTCGGACGCGCACTGGATCTGGCGCTGCCACATCGACCTCTCGACGCCGAACCTGGACGTGCTCGGGTTCCTCGGGCCGTCGCTCGAGCGCTATGAGGCCGCGATCTTCCACATGTCCGAGTACGTGCCGCGCCATGTGGCGCTCAGGCAGGCGGTGATCTGGCCACCGGCGATCGACCCGCTGACGCCGAAGAACATGGCGCTGTCGGCCGAGGACGGCGCGTACGTCGTCGACCAGTTCGGGATCCACCTCGAGCGCCCCCTCCTCACGCAGATCTCGCGCTTCGATCCGTGGAAGGACCCGCTCGGCGTGATCGACGCGTACCGCCTGGTCCGCCAGACGCACCCGAACGTGCAGCTCGCCCTCGTCGGCTCGATGGCGCACGACGACCCGGAGGGCTGGGACTACTACAACCGCACGGTCGCGCATGCCGCCGGCGACCCGGACATCTTCATCCTCAGCAACCTGAACAACATCGGCTCCGTGGAGGTGAACGCGTTCCAGGTGCACTCCGCGGCTGTGATCCAGAAGTCGATCCGTGAAGGGTTCGGCCTGACCGTGACCGAGGCGCTCTGGAAGGCGAGGCCGACGATCGGCGGGCGTGCGGGCGGCATCCGCGCCCAGATCAAGGACGGCGAGACCGGTTGGCTGGTCGATTCGTCCGAAGAGTGCGCTGACGCCTGCCGCGAGATCCTCGACGATCCGGTCGGCGTGGCGGTTCGGGGCCGGCGCGGAAAGGAAGACGTGCGGGAGCGCTTCCTGATGCCGCGGCTGCTGCGCGACTGGCTCGCGCTCTTCAACCAGCTCGCCGGGAACGATCTCGGCGAGACGGCGCTCGAAACCGTCGCGGCTGCGTGACGTAGTCTCCGGGCCGATGGCGGCCCGCCGGAAGCTGATCGTCGTCTCCAACCGCGGCCCGGTCTCGTTCACGCGCGACGAGGACGGGAATCGTGTGGCTCGCCGCGGGGGCGGCGGGCTGGTGACGGCACTGCGCAGCCTGGTCGCGCACCACGACGTGACCTGGATCGCGAGCGCGATGACCGACGAGGACCGGACGGTCGCCGAGGAGGCCGGCGGCGACGCGATCGAGGAGGTCGCGCGCGACGGCTCGTTGTACCGGCTGCGGCTCGTCTCGCACGATCCGGCTGCGTACGACTGGTACTACAACGTCGTCGCGAACCCGACGCTCTGGTTCTTGCAGCACTACCTGTGGGCGCTCGCCTACGCGCCGGACATCGACCGGGGGCTCCATCACGCCTGGGACGGCGGGTACGTCCCCGTCAACCAGGCGTTCGCCGACGCCGTTCTGATCGAGCTCGACGCTCAGCCCGACGCATCCGTCTTCTTCCACGACTATCACCTGTATCTCGCGCCGCGGTTCGTCCGCGACGCGCGGCCTGACGCCTCCCTCGGCCACTTCGTGCACATCCCGTGGCCGGAGCCCAACCTCTGGCGTGTGCTACCCGAGCAGATCCGGCGCGCAATCCACGACGGGCTGCTCGCGAACGACGTCGTCGGCTTCCACGCCAATCGCTGGCGCAGGAGCTTCCTGCGCTCGAGCCGTGACCTGCTCGAGGCCGAGTGCGACTTCGACTCGAGCATCTGCTCGTGGCGCGGCGGGAGGACCTTCGTGGCTGCGCGGCCGATCTCGGTCGACCCGTCCGAGTTCGAGGAGCTCGCCGAGAGCGAGCCGGTGCTTCGCCTCGAGGCGGAGCTCGAGTTGCGCCGCCCCGAGTTCCTGATCCTCCGCGTCGACAGGACCGACCCGTCGAAGAACGTCGTCCGCGGCTTCCGGGCGTTCGAGTTCTACCTCGATGCCCATCCCGAGATGCACGGCCGCGTCGGGATGCTGGCGCTCCTGGACCCGTCCCGGCAGGACATTCCGGAGTACGCCGAGTACCTGGGCGCGATCCAGCGAGCGGCGCGGATGGTCAACGACCGTTTCCAGCGGAACGGCTGGGTGCCGGTCGACCTGCGGATCGAGGACAACTTCCCGCTCTCGGTTGCCGCGTACAAGCAGTACGACGTCCTCCTCGTGAACGCAATCTACGACGGGTTGAACCTCATCGCGAAGGAGGGGCCGCTCGTCAACGAGCGCGACGGCGTGCTGATCCTCTCGGAGAACGCCGGCGCGCACGAGGAGCTGGGGCCGTGGGCGTTGTCCGTGAACCCGTTCGACCTCGAGGAGCAGGCGCAGGCGATTCACGCGGCGATCGACATGGATCGCGGCGAGCGGCGCGCGCGGCTGGAGGCGATTCGCGAGTACGTCCGCGCGCACGACGTGGGCGCCTGGCTGGAGACGCAGCTCGAGGATCTGGATCGTTGGTCGGCGAAGGCGGCTCGGTGAGCGATTTCTCGCACGTCGACGAGTCCGGCCGTGTGCACATGGTCGACGTGGGCGGGAAGGAGGTCTCGCGGCGGCGAGCAGTTGCGCGGGCGAGCCTGCGTCTGGCTCCGGAGACCGCGAGACGCCTGCGGGAGTTGCCCAAGGGCGACGCGCTCGCGGCGGCGCAACTGGCCGGGATCATGGCGGCGAAGCGAACGAGCGAGCTGATTCCGCTCTGCCATCCGCTTCCTCTGACGCACGTCGACGTCGAGCTGTCGGTTGCCGAGGCTGCCGTCGAGATCACCGCGTCTGCCGAGACGACCGCGCAGACCGGGGTCGAGATGGAGGCGCTCGTCGCGGCAACCGTCGCGGCGCTCACCGTCTACGACATGGCGAAGGCCGTGGACGACGGCATGGAGCTCTCTGAGGTTCGGTTGGTCGACAAGACGAAAGAGCCCGCGTGAAGGCTGCGGTCCTGACGGTCTCCGACGGCGTCGACATGGGGACTCGCGAGGACGCGAGCGGCGACCTGCTCGACGAGCTGCTCGTCGGCGAAGGGTTCGAGGTCGTTCGGCGCGTGGTGCCCGACGAGCGGAACCCGATCGCCGAGGCGATCGAGGAGCTGGCGGACGAGGCGAGGCTCGTCCTGACCACGGGCGGCACAGGAGTCGGCCCGCGCGACGTGACGCCCGAAGCAACGGCGAGCGTCCTCGAGCGCATGGTTCCGGGGATCGCAGAGGCGATACGCGCCGACTCGATCGACAAGACTCCGCATGCATTGCTCTCACGGGGAATCGCAGGAGTGCGCGGAACGACGCTCGTGGTCAACCTGCCGGGCTCGACCGGCGGGTGCCGGGACGGGTTCGCGATCCTGCAGCCGGCGCTCGGGCACGCGCTGGAGCTGCTCGCGGGCGAGGAGACCGCGCACAGGCAGACGTGAGGCCGGGGCGGTTCATCTCGCTCGTCAAGTTCGAGCACACGATCTTCGCGCTGCCGTTCGCGTATGTCGGCGCCTTCCTCGCGGTCGACGGCGTACCGTCCGCACACGACCTGCTCTGGATCACGGTCGCGATGATCGGCGCCAGATCGCTCGCCATGGGGCTCAACCGGATGATCGACGCGAGCATCGACGCGAGGAACCCGCGGACCGCGAGCCGGGAGCTTCCTTCGGGCCAGCTGACCGAGCCGCAGGTCGCGCTCTTCTGCCTGGTTTCGCTCGGTGTGTTCCTGCTGGCCGTCTGGCAGCTCGACTCGATCGTTCGCTGGCTGTGGCCGATTCCCGTCGCCGGCTTCGTCATCTACCCGTACCTGAAGCGGTTCACGTGGATCTCGCACCTGTGGCTCGGCGCCGTGGACGGCCTGGCGCCGATGGGCGCGTGGATTGCGATCACCGGCCATCTGCCACTCGCGGCCTGGCTCCTCGGGGCCGCGGTCGCGTGCTGGGTGGCCGGGTTCGACTGCTTCTACGCGCTGCTCGACGCCGACTTCGACCGGCGCGAGGGGTTGAAGTCGGTTGCGACCGGGTTCGGAGAACGCGGCGCGTTCTGGGCGGCGCGCGTTCTGCACGTGGCGACGATCGGCCTGCTGATCTGGGTCGGGATCCTGCTCGACGTCGGCGTTTTCTACTGGCTCGGCGTCGTCGCTGTCGCGGCGCTCCTGATCTACGAGCACGCGCTCGTGAAACCGGGCGACCTGCGGCGGCTCGACACCGCGTTCTTCCTGATGAACGGGATCATCAGCGTCACGTTCTTCGGGTTCGTCCTTCTCGATTCGATTTTCTGAGGGGCTAACTACACTCGGGCCGTGATTCGGGCCCGGAAGCTCTCCAAGCGGTTCGGCGACAAGCGCGTCATCGAGAGGCTCGATCTCGAGGTGCCGCGCGGCGGGTTCGTGCTCGTGACCGGGCCGAACGGGTCCGGGAAGACGACCTTGCTGCGGCTCTGCGCGGGGCTCTTCGCGCCGACCGGCGGCGAGCTCGAGGTCGACGTCCCGCGCGGTGCGATCGGGTTCCTGGCCCATGAGCCGCTCGTCTACCGGGAGCTGACGCCGCTGGAGAACCTCGACCTCTACGGCCGCCTCTACCGATTGCCCGAACGGCGTGAGCGCGCCGGTGCGATGCTCGAGCGCTTCGGGCTCTGGCGCGTCCGGAACGAGCGGGCCGGGACGTTCTCACGCGGGATGCTCCAGCGGCTCGCTCTTTGCCGCACGTTTCTCCACGACCCGGACCTCCTTCTCCTCGACGAGCCGTTCGACGGGCTCGACGTCGAGGGCGCCGACCTGCTGCACGCCGAGCTCGCCGAGCGGATCGGCGTCACGGCGCTCGTCGCGACCCACGAACCGGAGGCGCTCGCCTCGCGCGCGACTGCAAGGCTCGCGATCGCATGAGCGCGTACGCCGGAGACGTCGCGGCGCTCGCGCGCAAGGACTTGCTGCTCGAGCTGCGGTCCAGAGACACGCTGCCGGCGATGCTGCTGTTCGTCGTCTCGGCGCTGACGATCTTCCACTTCGCGCTCCCGAGCGGCTCATCGGAGCGCGCCGAGACGGGCCTGCTCTGGATCGCGATCGTCTTCACCGCGCTCCTCGGGCTCTCACGGGCCTTCGCGGCCGAGCGCGAGCAGGGGCTCCTCGACGGCCTGGTGCTGGCGCCGTGCGACCGGAGCGCGATCTGGCTCGGCAAGACGATCGGCGTCACGCTCTTCCTCGTCCTGGCGGAGGTCGTGGCCCTGCCGGCCTTCGCGCTCTTCTTCCACCCGCTGTCCTGGGAGCTCGTTGCGGCGGTGGCGCTGGCGGACATCGGGATCGCGGCGATCGGGACGCTCTTGGCTGCGATCGCGGCTGCGAGCCGGGCACGCGAGCTGCTGCTGCCGCTCCTGTTCCTGCCCCTCGCGATTCCGGTCGTGATCGGCGGCGTCGGCGCGAGCATCGCGGCTAATCCCGGCACTTTTCTCGCCTTTCTCGGCCTGTACGACGCCGTTTTTGCGATTCTCTCTTGGGCGAGCTTTGAGTACGTCGTCACTGAGTGAACACAGGAGGGGGCCCTCGCTGCGCTTCGGGGCCCCACTTCTCGCTGCGGCGGCCGCGGTGCTGCTCCTCGGCGGCTACACGCTCGCCTTCTACTGGGCGCCCGAGGACGCGGACCAGGGCTTCAGCCAGAAGATCTTCTACCTCCACGTCCCGATCGCGCTGACGGCGTACGCGTGCTTCGGCTGGGGCGCGTGGAAGGCGCTGCGCCTGCTCTGGACCGGGGATCGCCGTTACGACCTCGAGAGCTACACCGCGGTGCACATGGGCGTCATCTTCGGGCTGCTCACGCTCGTCACAGGCTCGATCTGGGCCAAGATCTCGTGGGGCGAGTGGTGGACCTGGGGCGAGCGGCAACTCGTGCTCTTCCTGATCCTGTTCCTCTTCTACTCGTCGTACTTCATGCTCCGGTACTCGACCGAGGCCGGACCGCGGCGGGAGCGAAACTCCGCCGTCTACGCGCTGTTCGGGGTCGTCCTGATCCCCGTCAGCTTCCTCGCGGTTCGGATCGCAGGGACGATCCTGCACCCGACGGTCTTCACGCACGAGGGAGCGAACCTGCCCTGGCAGATGCTCGTGTGCTTCCTCATCTGCCTCGGCGGGATGCTGGCGCTGGCGGCGACGCTCTACCGCGTCGAGCTGGCCGGCAAGCGAGCGAGCGTGAGCCTGCGCGAGCTGCGGGAGCTGCTCGCATGACAACCGCGGAGAAGTACGTGACGGGCGCGTACCTTGTATTGCTCGGGATGCTCCTCGTCTACCTGCTGATCATCGCGCTCAAGGTCTCGCGGCTCGAAGAGGAGCTCGCGGACCTGACGCGGGCCGCGCGGGAGAAGCTCGGTGGCTGAGCTGCTCTTCTGGCCGGCCTTGCTCGCGTACGGCGAGGCTGCGATTGCGTACGCGGGCGATGCGCGGCGGCCCGGCTCGATGGGCAGGCTGGCGACCTGGGGCGTGCGCATCGGCTGGCTCGTGCAAACGGCGCTCCTCGTCGCGCAGGCGGCGCGCGCGGATGGCTTTCCGTGGGACACGTGGGCCGGATCGCTCAACCTCTTCGTCTGGCTCGTCGTCGGTGCGTATCTGATCTGGGGCTGCAAGCCGCGGTTCAGGCTGCTCGGGCTCGTGGTGATGCCGCTGGCCGCGCTGCTGCTGGCGATCTCGTACGCCGCGGGCGGCGTTGGCGGTTCGGGCCGAAGCGGTTACTCGTCGCTGTTCCTGATCGCTCACGTCGGGCTCGTGCTGGCCGGATTCGCGGGCCTGACGCTCGCCGCCGCGCTCGCCGCGCTCTATCTCTGGCAGGAGCGCGAGCTGAAGCGGCGCAGCTCCACGGTGCTGCGGTTCCGTGCGCCCTCGCTCGTCACCCTCGAATCGCTGTTCGGCCGCACGGTCGCCTACTCGCTCCCGGTGCTCACGCTCGGGATGGCCGTCGGGTTCGCGCGCCTGCGCCACGACTCGCAGCTCGACCCTCTGATCGTGCTCACGGTGCTGACGTGGGCCGTGTACGGCGCGTTTCTCGTGCTGCGCTTCGGGGCGGGCTGGCACGGCCGGCGGGCCGCGTACACGACGCTGGCAGGCTTCGCGCTAGTCGTCGCCATGCAACTCAGCGTGCACATGGGGCATTTCGCATGAGCCTCGTCCTCGTCGGCACGTCGCACCGCCTGTCTCCCGTCGAGGTGCGCGAGCGCGTCGCCCTCGATCTCGCGGGAGCCGCGGAGCTCGCGCGCAGGATGGCCCGCAGCGGCGAGGCGGTGTGCCTCTCGACCTGCAACCGCACCGAGCTCTACCTCGTGGACTCGGAGCCCGAGGCGGCCGAGGAGCGCGCGTCGCAGGCATTGCTCGGTGATGAGGTCGAGCTCTACCGGATGACCGACGAGGCTGCTGCGGTGCACCTGTTCCGGGTCGCGGCCGGCCTCGACTCGCTCGTACCGGGTGAGGGCGAGATCCTCGGCCAGGTGCGCGACGCCTACGACGCGGGCGCGCACGGCCCGGTGCTCGACCGGTTGTTCCGCGAGGCGCTGCGCGTGGGCAAGAAGGTGCGGACGGAGACGGCGATCAACGAGAGCCCCGCGTCGGTCTCGTCCGCGGCTGCGGCCCTGGCCCAGCAGGTGTTCGGAGACCTGAAGGGCTGCCGCGTGCTGCTCGTCGGCGCCGGCGAGGTGAGTGAGCTCGCCGCACGGGCGCTGGCTGCGCGCGGCGCGACGATCGGGGCGGTGACGAGCCGTACGCAGGCGAACGCGGCCAGGCTGGCCGACGCGTTCGACGCGCACGCGGTTCCGTTCGACCGGCTCGGATCGGAGCTCGATCAGGCGGATGTGGTCGTGTCCTCAACAAGCTCGTCCGAACCGATCATGTCCCGGGACCAGGTCCCGGCCCGAAAGGGGCGCCCGCTGTTCGTGATCGACCTGGCCGTGCCGCGCGACGTCGACCCGGCGGTCGCACGGCTCGAGGACTGCTACCTGTACGACATCGACGACCTCCAGGCGGTCGTGCGCGAGAGCCTCAACGGCCGCTGGCGCGAGGCGGAGCGCGCCGAGGGGATCGTCGAGCGCGAGGCGGAGCGGTTCCGCGACTGGCAGGCGAGCCTCCAGGTCGTGCCGGCGATCGCGTCCCTGCGCGAGCGCGCCGAGAGCATTCGCTCCGGTGAGCTGGCCAAGGCGGAGAGCCGGCTCGAGGGCCTCTCCGAGAGCGAGCGGCGCACAGTCGAGTCCCTGACGACGCAGATCGTGAACAAGCTCCTGCACGTGCCGATCGTGCGGCTCAAGCAGGCGGCCGCGACCGAGGGCACGGGCTACGTCGAGGTGGCGAGGGATCTGTTCGATCTGCCTGACGACGAGAATGCTGATCCGCGTAGGAAGCCGCGGTAGCCGGCTGGCGCTCACGCAGGCCGAGCTCGCGGCGAACGCGATTCGCGGGCCCGGGATCGAGATCGCCCTCGTTCCGATCACGACTGCCGGCGACCGCGACCGGACGAAGCCGTTCGGCGAGATCGGCGAGCGGGGCGTCTTCGTCAAGGAGCTCGAGGAGGCGCTCCTCGACGGGCGCATCGACGTTGCGGTCCATTCCGCGAAAGACATGACCTCGACGGACCTGGAAGGTCTCGCGGTCGGGGCGTACCTGGCGCGTGAGGATCCTCGGGACGCGCTCTGCGGGGCGCCCGGGATCGAGCCCGGGATGCGGATCGGCACCGCGTCGATCCGGCGCCGTGCGCAGCTGCTCGCGCTGGAGCCGTCGCTGTCGATCGAGCCGTTGCGCGGGAACATCGACACGAGGCTTCGCAAGCGCGGCGAGCGCGGGCTCGACGCGGTCGTGCTCGCCGCGTGCGGGCTCGACCGGCTCGGGCTCGGGAGCGAGATCGGGCACCGTTTCGACCCCGACGAGATCCTCCCGGAGGCCGGACAGGGTGCGCTCGCGCTCCAGGTTCGCCGCGGCGAGGAGCATCTCGTGGCGGCGGCGAGCGATGCGGAGACGGCGCGCAGGGTCGAGCTCGAGCGCGCCTGTGTGGCGGCGATCGGCGGAGGCTGTCTCGCTCCGATCGCGGCTCATCACGACGGCGAGACGCTGACGGCGCTCATCGCCGACCCGGACGGACATTGGGTCGAGCGCCGCACCGGAGACGACCCCGCCGCGCTCGCGTCGGAGCTGGCCGCGCTCGCCGCGTGAAGGTCGTCGTCACGCGTCCGCGCGCGCAGGCGGGACCACTCGTCGAGCGTCTCGAGCAGCAGGGCCACGAGGTCGTCGAGTGCCCGTTGATCGAGATCGAGCCAACCGATGATCCGGTTGACGTCGAAGGCTACGACTGGGTCGTCGTCACGAGCCCGAACGGCGCCGCCGAGCTCGTCAGGCGCGCCAATAGGCCGCTCCCGCGGGTCGCAGCAGTGGGCCCTGGAACCGCGGAGGCGCTTCGCAAGCTTGGGCTCGAGCCCGCGTTCGTCCCGCGTGTCTCGTCGCAGGACGGCCTGTTGGCCGAGTTTCCGCGTCCCGCCGGCCCGGTGCTCTTCGCGGCGGCCGAAGGATCGCGGCGTGGGCCCATCGACGAACTCGGCGCCGACTTCGTCCCGCTCTACACGACGGGGCTCGTTCGGCCGGACGAGCCTCCCGAGGGCGATCTCGTCCTGCTCGCCTCCGGGTCGGCCGCGAAGTCGTTCGCGGCGCTCGGGGTCGACATCCCGGTCGTCTCGATCGGGCCCGAGACGACCCGCGTCGCCGAGTCGCTCGGCCTCCGGGTCGTCGCCGAGGCCGACACGCACGATCTGGACGGCCTCGTTGCGGCCGTCGGTTCGTTAGCGTCGCGCTGACGTGCTGATCACCTTCCTGAGC
>Ga0307282_10000382_pt1 | contig 13843 bp, 13 predicted proteins | sample ER_DNA_121_FD_194475 | JGI IMG/M metagenome (GOLD analysis project Ga0307282, IMG submission 194475) | Bulk soil microbial communities from the East River watershed near Crested Butte, Colorado, United States - ER_DNA_121 | ecosystem: Environmental > Terrestrial > Soil > Floodplain | place...
TTGCCCCTTCCGCGTCCCGGAGCGGCGCCGAGAGCGCTCCGGCCGCAGTAGCCGCGAGTGCCAGCACCGAGACGTTGTAGGCGATCCGGATCCGGGGCCGCTGCTCGAGCAGCTGGGTCACCGCCGGCGCCAGGAAGACGACCAGCACCCCGGCGGCCCAGCCAAAGAGGACGATCGAGGCGACGCCGAACACGAACGAAAGCGAGACGCCTCCGGTGTCCACGCCCTCGACCGGTACCGGGAAGCGGTCGGCGAAGGTCGAGGCGATCAGCAGCGCGGCGAGCCCGAGAAGCGTGCTCGCCTGGTGCGGCGTGACGGCGAAGGAGACGGCGGCCGCGATGGTGACGCCGAGGCCGGCCACGCACACAGGAACGATGACGCCGAGCAGCCGCAGCGGCGGGAGGGCGCTCTTGTCCACTCGCCGGCTACCAGTACAGGTTCAGAAGTTCCTCGAGGCCACCGGCCACCGCGACCGCAATCGACGCGGCAACGACGGCAAGCGCAACGAGGCGAGGACGCCACTGCAACATCGTCAACCTCCCCAGGACGCGAAACATGACTAGGCGATTGTCCAATCCGGGGCTTGCCAGAGGCATCCCCCGGAAGGGGGAAGTCGTTGTCAGCGTGGTTTACGGTTTACGAGCCGGAAAGGCCGGCCTCGGCCAGCGGCCGCCGCCCCCAGGCGAACGACTGCCGGTACCAGCCGGTCATCGGCACGACGGCGACGCCCTGGCCGGAGGAGTGGATCATCCAGCCGTTGCCCAGGTAGATGCCGGTGTGCCCGACCTCGCCGGGTGTCGATTTCGGCCCTCTCGAGCCGAAGAAGACCACGTCGCCCGGGGCGAGCTTGGCGAAGGCGGTCCGCTTCGAGCGGGGCACCTCGCCGCTCATCTCGTAGGTCGTCCGGCCCTTGATCGTGGCGTTCAAGGCGGCGCCGCCCGGATACTTCTGCAGCTTGTAGACGCGCCAGACGAAGCCCGAGCAGTCGAAGCCGCCGAGCGCCTTGATCCCGAAGGGCGCCTCGGCGTGCTCGCTCGTGCCGCCCCAGACGTACGGGTAGCCGATGAAGTGGACGGCGGTGTTCAGCACGCGGAGCTGCCACGCGCTCAGGCTCGGCAGGGTGAAGGTGGCGACGGCGTCCTCGACGTACTGCTGCTCCCAGCCCTGAAACTGGAGGATCCTCGCGACGGAGTAGGCGGTCTCGGCGCGCGTGATCGGGCTCGACGGGAGCAGTTCCAGGTTGTCGTCCTTGGCGGGGTGGTTGGTGCGGAGGCCGAGCAGGCGCGCGACGGTCTCGGTGCCGAAGCGGGCCGGAACGGCGAGGTCTGCTGCCCGCGCTCCCGTCACGAACGCCGCCGCGGCTTCCGAGAGGTGGATCGCGCTCACCAGCCGCGCGTCGAGCTTCGTCAGCGTCACCGGCGCCGTCGGGTCGGTCGGCGTCTGTGGCGCTTGCTTGGTCAGCGCGGCCGTGAGGGTGGCCAGCTCGCCCTGGGTGAGGGCGTCGTTCGGGCGGAAGTTGGCGACGCTCTTTGCCATCAGCCCGTGCGCGACGACGACGCGGATCTGCGGCTGGGCCCAGGACTTGGGCGGCGGCGCGCTCGTGTGCAAGCCGGCCTTGCCGAAGGTGCCGCCGCCGAGATTGGCGGCGCCGGCGGCGGGCGCGGCGAGAAGCGCGCAGCAGGCGGCTACTGCGAGTGGGCGGCTCATCCCTTTTCGTATCGTCCGGGGCCGCATCGGGCTTTAGGCGTTGCGTAGGCTGCGGGCCGTGGTGTCGGAGATCACCCCGGAACCGAGCCCGGAAGAGCGCGCGGCGATCCTCGCGGCCTTGCAGGAGCAGAACGCGGACGAGGGCGCGCCGCCGGCCTACCTCAGCGCGTGGCGCCGCGAGGGCATTCTCGAAAGCGTCGAGGACGAAGGCGAGACCGATTAGCTAGGCCGGGCGGCCCCGGAGGAGCCCCGGCGCGAGGCGCGCGTAGTCCAGCCCCGAGAGCCAGGTCAGCACCAGCGCGACGAGCAGCGCCCACCAGGCGACGCGCGTGCTCCACGCGCCCGCCGCGGCGAAGCCGCCGATGGCCGCGGCGGTGGCCTGCGACCACGTCTTGAGCTTGCCAAGGTCGCGCGCGTGCATGACCACCCCGCGCTCGAGCGCCGCGAGCCGCAGGCCAGAGACGAGGAACTCGCGGGCGACGATCGCGGCGACCATCCAGCCTGGAAAGACGTCCTGGTCGATGAGCACGATCAGGACGCTCAGCACGAGCAGCTTGTCCGCCACCGGGTCGAGCAGCGAGCCCAGCGGCGAGGAGCGGCCGCGGCGCCGCGCGACGCGGCCGTCGAACCAGTCCGTCGTCATCGCCGCGATGAACACCCCGGTCGCCCACCAGTTGTGGTTGGGAAAGTCCCAGACGTAGAGGACGACGACGAGCGGCACCGCTGCGGCCCGGGCGAGCGTGAGCTGGTCGGCCAGGCTCATGCGCAGGGAGAATACGGGCCGTGGCGCCCTTCTCGAAAGTTCTGGTGGCGAACCGGGGCGAGATCGCCGTGCGCATCTTTCGCACGCTCCGCGAGCTCGGGATCGGCACGGTCGCCGTCTACTCCGAAGTCGACCGAAGCTCGCTGCACGTCGCGGCCGCGGACGAGGCGTACCTGATCGGGCCTGGGCCCGCGGCCGAGAGCTACCTCGATCCAGATCGGATCCTCGAGGCGGCAGCCCGCGCCGGCGCGGAGGCGGTCCACCCCGGATACGGCTTCCTGGCCGAGAACGCCGGTTTCGCCAGAGCCGTCTCCCGCGCTGGCCTCGTCTGGATCGGGCCCCCCGCGGACGCGATCGAGACGATGGGCTCGAAGACGGCCGCGCGCAAGCAGATGCTGGCCGCCGGCGTTCCGGTGGTGCCGGGAACGACCGAACCGGTCACCTCCGCCGAGGAGGTAGCTCGGCTCGGCGAGGAGCTCGGCTGGCCGCTCGCGATCAAGGCTGCCGCCGGCGGAGGAGGCAAGGGCTTCCGGGTCGTGCGGGAGGCAGGCGAAGCCGAGCGAGCCTTCGAGTCGGCCAGCCGCGAGGGCGAGGCGTACTTCTCGGACCCGACGGTCTACGTCGAGCGGTATCTCGAAGACCCGCGCCATGTCGAGGTCCAGGTGCTCGCGGATGCCCACGGCAACGTGATCCACCTCGGCGAACGGGATTGCACGATCCAGCGCCGGCACCAGAAGCTCGTCGAGGAAACCCCGTCGCCGGCGGTCGGCGACGAGCTGCGCGAGCGCATCGGCGAGATCGCCGTCGAGGCCGCCCGAGCGGTCCGCTACCGGAGCGCCGGGACGATCGAAGGGCTGCTCTCCCGCGAGGGCGAGTACTTCTTCCTGGAGATGAACACCCGGATCCAGGTCGAGCACACCGTCACCGAGGTGGCCACGGGCCTCGATCTCGTTCGCGAGCAGGTTTTGATCGCGGCCGGAGAGCCGCTATGGCTGCGCCAAGACGACGTCCGGCTGACCGGGCACGCGCTCGAGTGCCGGATCAACGCCGAGGACCCGTCCAACGGCTTCCTGCCCAGCCCCGGGCGGATCACGAGCTACCGCGAGCCGGGGGGGCCGGGGGTGAGGGTCGACTCCGGGGTCGCCGCGGGCTCGGATGTCCAGCCGCTCTACGACCCGCTTGTCGCGAAGCTGATCGTCCACGGCGTCGACCGGGAGCACGCGCGCCGCCGGATGCTTCGCGCTCTCGGCGAGTACGAGATCGGCGGGATCACGACGTTGCTCGGGTTCCACCGGGCGCTGCTCGAGCACCCGTGCTTCGTCGCCGGCGACACCTGTCACGGTGTCGTCGAGTCCGACGAGCTCGCGCAGCAGGCCAAGGACCTTGAAGATTCGTTGTCTCATATGAAAACAAGCGTACCGGCGGCGGCGGACGGCAGGCTCCGCGAGCGAGTCTCGACTGTGGAGCTCGACGGCCGCCGCTTCGAGGTCACGACGCTCGTCCCCGAGCCGCCCTACGCCGATCTTGCCCGCCGCCGCCGCGAACGCAGCGCCGCCGCCGCTCACGGCGCCGCGAAGGACGCGGTCACGACGCCGATGCAGGGCACCGTCCTCGCGGTCGAGGTGAGCGAGGGCGACGAGGTCCACGCGGGCCAGGTGATCTGCATCGTCGCCGCGATGAAGATGGAGAACGAGATCACCGCGCCGCGCGACGGGACGGTCACCGAGCTCTCCATCGCGCCCGGCCAGCCGGTCACGACCGGCCAGGTCGTCTGTGTCATCGCCCAGGACGGGGACTGAGCCGGGCGCTCCACGCGTCCGGGCCTCGCTAGAGTCCGCCGCCGATGGACCTCTATGAGTACCAGGGCAAGGAGCTGTTCCGGCGCTTCGGCATCCCCGTCTCCGAGGGCCGGCTGGCGACGACCCCGGCCGAGGCGCGCGCGGCAGCCGAGGCGATCGGCGGCCCGGTGGTCGTCAAGGCGCAGGTCCTGACCGGCGGCCGCGGAAAGGCCGGCGGCGTCAAGCTCGCCGACGATCCCGCAGACGCCGAGCAGAAGGCCGAGGGGATCCTCGGGCTCGACATCAACGGCCACATCGTTCGCAAGCTCTGGATCGAGAGCGCCTCGGAGATCGCCAAGGAGTACTACCTCTCGGTCACCTTCGACCGCGGCGCCAAGCAGGTGCTCTTCATGCTCACGACCGAGGGCGGGGTCGAGATCGAGGAGGTCGCGGCGACCAAGCCGGAGGCGCTGGCGCGGCTGCACGTCGACCCGCTCGAGGGCTTCCAGCCCTATCAGGCGCGGCGCCTGATCTACGGCGCAGGGATCGCCGACCCCGAGGAGCAAAAGCAGATCGCGAAGATCGTCGAGCAGCTCTACCGCTGCTTCGTCGAGTCCGACGCGATGCTCTGCGAGGTCAACCCGCTGATCGTCACGCCCGAGGGCGAGATCCGCGCGCTCGACTCGAAGTTCACGGTCGACGACAACGCGCTCTACAAGCACCCCGACATCGAGGAGATGCGCGATCCCGAGGCCTACCCGCCCGAGGAGCGCGCCGCCCGCGAGAAGGGCGTCACCTACGTCAAGCTCGACGGCGACGTCGGGATCCTCGGCAACGGCGCGGGGCTCGTGATGTCCACCCTGGATGTGATTGCCCTCGTCGGCGGCCGCCCGGCGAACTTCTGCGACCTTGGCGGCGGCGGCGACGCGCAGGGCGTGGTCGACGCGCTCGAGGTGATCACCGCCGACCAGCAGGTGCGCTCGATCCTGTTCAACATCTTCGCCGGGATCACGCGCTGCGACGTCGTGGCGCAGGGGATTCTGGAGGCGCTCTCGCAGATCGAGATCGAGCAGCCGATCGTCGTCCGCTTCGACGGCACGAACGCCGAAGAGGGGCGCGAGATCCTGGCCGAGGCCGCGCCGCCGAACCTGCACGTCGAGCCGACGATGCTCGACGCCGCCCGCCGCGCCGTGGAGCTGGCCGCGTGATGACGACCTGGTCGGACCGCGCCGAGGCGTACCGCCAGAGCCCGACGCACCGCGAGGGGCCCGACCTCGAGCTGGTCGTGGACTGGTGCGATGCGGGCGAGGGCGTCAAGGCCCTGGACGTCGCGACCGGCGGAGGGCACGTCGCTCGGCGGCTGCGGGAAGAGGGCTGCGAGGTCGTGACGCTCGATCCGTCGCCGGGAATGCAGGCCGACGTGCTCGCCGGGGCCGAGTCGATTCCGTTCGAGGACGGCTCCTTCGACGTCGCCGTCTCGCGGATCGCGCCGCACCACTTCGAGGACGTCGGCGCGGCGCTGGCTGAGATGGCGCGCGTCAGCAACCGGCTCGTCGTGATCGAGGACACGCTCTTCTTGAGCGACCGCCACGAGCAGGCCGAGCAGCTCCGCGACCCCACGCACGTCCGCAACTACACCGAGGACGAGTGGCGCTCGTTCCTGGCCGCGGCCGGCCTCGAGGTCGAGCGGGTCGAGTGCTTCGAGAAGACGCACCCGCTGGAGGACTGGCTCGCCCGCACGGGTTGCGAGGGCGCCGACGCGGAGCGCGTGCGCGAGCTCCTCGCCGACCGGATGACCGACGACGGCTCGGCCTGGATCGACACCAAGATCGTCATCCGCGCCCGGAAGGCGGGGTCCTAGTGGCGATCATCGTCGACCGAGACACGCGCCTCGTCGTCCAGGGCCTGACCGGCCGCGAGGGCCGCTTCCACGGCCTGCGCAACCGCGACTACGGCACGAACGTCGTCGCCGGCGTCACCCCCGGCAAGGGCGGCCAGGACGCGGACGGCGTGCCGATCTTCGACACGGTCGCCGAGGCGGTGGCCGAGACCGAGGCGAACACGACGATGGTCTTCGTCCCGGCGCGCTTCGCAGCCGACGCGATCTACGAGGCGGTCGACGCCGGCATCGGCACTGTGATCTGCATCGCCGAAGGACTGCCCGCGCACGAGATGCTCCGGATCTACACGTATATCCGCCCGCGCGGGGTCACGATGCTCGGGCCGAACTGCCCGGGCGCCCTCTCGCCCGGGAAGGCGAATGTCGGGATCATCCCGGCCGAGATCTTCCGCGAGGGCGCGGTCGGCGTCGTCTCTCGCTCCGGCACGCTCACCTACCAGATCGGCCACGAGCTGACCCAGCGCGGGCTCGGCAACTCGACGATCGTTGGGATCGGCGGCGACCCGGTCGTCGGATCGTCGTTCATCGACATCCTCGAGCGCTTCGAGGCCGACAACGAGACCGAGCTGATCGTGTTCGTCGGCGAGATCGGCGGCGACGAGGAGGAGAAGGCCGCCGCCTACATCGAGGCGAGCGTGACCAAGCCGGTGATCGCCTACATCGCCGGCTTCACCGCGCCGCCGGGCAAGACGATGGGGCACGCCGGCGCGATCATCTCCGGCTCCTCGGGCACGGCGCAGGGAAAGAAGGAAGCGCTCGAGGCCCGTGGCGTCCAGGTCGGCACCACGCCCACAGAGGTCGCCGACCTCGCCGCCTCGACCGCCGGCGCCCGCGCCTAAATCGCGAATTCTCCATTAAAGTCCTGCATATAGGCCGCTGGGGAGGCGGCCGGGAGAGAAAGAGGGGGACGATGAAGAAGATTCTCGCAGCCTTGGCTTTGGCCTTGGTCTTCGGCGTCACCGCCTCGCTCGGAGGAAGCAACCGCGCGAACAGCTCGGCGGGGAAGCTCGGCATCAGTCATGGCGTGATCTACGCCTGTGTCGAGACCTCGGGCGACAGCGCGACCTTCGGCGACATCAAGCTCAACAATTGCCACGCGGGCTACAGGAAGATCCACTGGAACGTCCGCGGCCCGCGCGGCGCCCGAGGCGTCAAGGGCGCGGGCACGCCCGGACCGAGGGGCCCGGTCGGCCCGACCGGGGCCGCCGGCGCTGCCGGTGCGAAGGGCGACAAGGGGGACAAGGGCGGAAAGGGCGACAAGGGCGACACCGGCCCGCCGGGCTCGGGCGTGACCACGTTCGGCCCGGTGCACCTCGCGAACCGCGACGACACCGGCTGCGGCGGCGTCGAGGTCTGGGCGCACGACACCGAGGACCGCTTCTACGTCGTCGACGCGAGCCAGGACGGCAGCGGCTACACGGTCACGCGCTACGACATCCACGGCACGTTCACGACGATTCCGGGCGCGCATTACCCGGGCAACTGCCAGGGCACGTTCGACCAGGATCCCGACAACGGGACCTTCAACGGCGTCTGGACGAGGCAGATCTCCGGCGACTTCGACTACAACCCGGATGCGACGATGCCGAGCTCGGGAACCTGGGACGACTTCATCGCGGCGTTCTTCGCCGCTCACGGCGAGAGCCCGACGGTGAAGGATCTCTCGTACGAGTTCGACTACTACAGCTGCGGCTACCACTGGCGCGACGCTGCGTACCCGTACCCGAACATCGTCGACAGCGGCTACATCGGCGACTGCTGACGAATCGGTGGCCCCGGCCGGCTAGGGTCGGCCGGGGCCGCTGAACCGGGCCTATACCGCCGGGAACTACCTTCCGGCCACGAGACGCTTCGTCTACTTCCTGGCCTGTGCGCCACTGCTGGCGGGCTGCAGCTCGCACTTCGAGCTCACGCGGATCGAGCCCGCGCGCACGATTCAGGGTCACGTCGCCGGACCGGACGATCGGCGTCTCTCGCGGGAGCTGGGTGTCGCAATCGCCTTCCCGACGCCTGCCGTCGGCTTCCTGGCGACGCGGGGCGGCGAGCTGCGGCGAACCGGCGACGGCGGGCAGACCTGGAGGGTCGTTGCGAGAGGGCGGCGCTTCGTGGCGCTCTCCTTCCCGTCGGTGACGAAGGGATTCGGGCTGACCGCGCGGAGCCGCGTGGCCGCGACAGGTGACGGCGGACACAGCTGGCGGGCCATCCACTCCTTCGGGAGGATCGTCCGCAACGGGCCGTTTCCGGGGGCGATCGAGTTCGTCGACGCCGAGCACGGCTGGGCGGCTCCGTCCGGCTTCCTGTACCGAACCAGCGACGGCGGCTCGACCTGGACGCGGCAAGGGTTTCAGTGCGGCTTCGCCCTCGGCGGGTTCAGCTTCGTCGACTCGCGCACCGGCTTCATGATCTGCGGCGGCCAGCCGGCGACGATCGACCAGCAGAAAGACCTCTACGCCACGGACGACGGCGGCCTCACCTGGCACCGCCGTGCGTGCGTCCACGCCGTCGGCCCGCGCTGCAAGGGCAACCTCCAGCTCGGCGGCTACGCGAGTGGGCTCGCCTTCCTGGACGCGAGCACGGGCCTCCTGCTGGCGGACCGAAGCGGCATCGCCCGGACGCACGACGGCGGCCGGCACTGGGACGATGTCCTGTTCACGGACGACCAGTACTCCATCGTGTCGACCTCATGGGCCTCGCCGAGGACCGTGTACGGGCTCGTCCTGCAGGACGGGAGCCTGATCCGCTCCGACGACGCCGGCCGGCACTGGCACAGCGTCTATCCGCGCGGGCCAGGTGCCCCGACCGGGCCGGTGTCGTTCTCGTCGCCGACCGGCGGGATCGGCTACTCGGCTGGGCGACTCCTCAGGCCGCGAGGGATCGTGGCCACCACTGACGGCGGCCTTACCTGGAGCCGGGTCGGGGGCGCGCCCGCGTCGGACAGCCTCGACCGGGTGAGCCGGCTCGTCGTCTGGTCGATCGGCACGAAACGGCTCCGGGGCGGCGGGCTGCGTTCCTTTCTCTTGCGCTCGGACGACGATGGCCGCGACTGGCACCGGCTTCCGGCTCAGCCCGGAATCGACGCCGCCAGGATCAGCTTCCCCACGGCACAGGTCGGCTACGTCGCCGACGTCTCGGGTGGCTTGGTCCGCACGGACGACGCCGGGAAGTCCTGGCATTCCGTCCGTAAGCGCGGGAGGGACCTGCAGGATGCGGTTTTCTTCTCGGCCAGCGGCGGCCTGGTCGGTGGCGACTTCGGCCTGCTGCGCACGGACGACGGCGGCAGCTCGTGGCAGCAGGTGGCCGTCAAGCCGCGGCTGAGATTCGATCAGCTCGCCGTGCTCGATGCGCGGCACTGGTGGCTCGCCGGCCGCGCGTGCCCGAGGAGCAGCGGGTTCGACAAGGTGGCTTGCGGCGGCAACGACTTCCTGCTCGAGACGGCCGACGGCGGTCAGAGCTGGACGGCGATCCGGTTCGCGAGGTTTCCTTTCGGCGCCTCGCTCAGCTTCGCCAGCCTGAAGGTCGGCTATGTGAGCGGCGATCCGCGCGGCGTCTATCGGACCACTGACGGCGGCCGGAGCTGGCGCTTCCTCGTCGCCCGCTAGCCGGGCCGATTCGTTCTCTAGACTCGGGCCGATGACGATCTCCTTCGCTCGCGGCATTCCGGGGCCCGACCTGCTGCCGGTCGACGAGCTGGCCGACTGCGCGCAGGCGGCGCTGCGGGCGGATGGGCGGACGATCCTCTCCTACGGGAGCACGCTCGGCTATCAGCCGCTGCGCGAGTGGATCGGCGAGCGGCACGGCGTGGAGCCGGGCCGGGTGATCGTGACCAACGGCTCGCTGCAGGCCTTCCACCTCGTGCTCTCGACGCTCGAGCCCGGCCGCGTGCTCGTGGAGCGGCCGACCTACGACCGGCCGCGTCGGATCCTCGCGGCGGAGGGCCGCGAGCTCGGCGAGGTTCCGCTGGACGAGGACGGGCTGAACGTCGACGAGCTCGAGGGTGTCTATGCCGACGGCGACCGGCTCCTGTACACGATTCCGACCTTCCAGAACCCGACCGGCGTCGCGCTCTCCAAGGAACGCCGGCAGCGTCTCGCCGCGTTTGCCGGCGAGCGAGGGCTGCGCGTGCTCGAGGATGACCCGTACGGGCTCGTGCGCTTCGAGGGCGCGCCGCTCCCGACGCTGCTCGAGCTCGAGGGCGGCCAGCACGTGCTCTACAGCTCGTCCTTCTCGAAGACGGTGGCGCCGGGACTGCGCGTCGGCTACCTGATCGTGCCGCCGGCGCTCGCGGTGGAGCTCGAGCCGCTGGTCGCGTCGACCTACATCACGCCGGCCCTGCTGGCGCAGGCCACGGTCCACGAGTTCTTCCGGCGGGGGCTGTTCGAGCCGAATCTCGAGCGCGTGTGCGGGCTCCTGCGCGAGCGGCGCGACGCGATGCTGGAAGCGCTCGACCGCGAGCTGGCCGGCCGAGCCAGCTGGAACCGGCCCGACGGTGGCTACTTCCTCTGGCTGGAGCTCGCGGATGGCGCCGACTCGACCGAGTTGCTCGGCGTGGCGTCGGAGGCCGGCGTGACCTTCGTCCCCGGGCCTGACTTCGGAGGCCCGGCGAACAGCCTTCGCCTGGCGTTCAGCTTCGTCTCTCCGGCCGAGATCGACGACGGCGTGACCCGGCTTGCTCGCCTAGTGGCGCCGGTGCCGGCGGCGGTAGAGCTGGGATAGGAGCACGCCGCCGAGGACGCCGAGCGCGAGGCTGAGCAGGATCAGCCAGATCAGCGAGACGCGCGAACCGCCGAGGACGAAGTGCACCTTGACCTGCCTCCGGTTCTCGAGCACGAACGCGACGACGTAAGCGAGCGTCGCCAGCAGGACGAAGAGCTTCAAGTAGAGTCGGGGCTGCCACTCGCGGAAGCCGGTCTCCTGTTCTGCGACGGCGCCTTCCGGAGTCTCGGCCGCCCCGTCGTCGCTGCGACGAAACAGGCGCATTGGCGCGTCAGTCTAAGCGGCTCGAGAGTCGCCCGTCAGCGGGCGCGGCACCAGGCGAGGCTGGCGCGGTGGGACGAGCGAGCCGCGGCTGTGGAGCCGGAAGGTCGGGCACGGCGCCTCGAGCGAGAGCGCGCACAACCCGGCTCGACGGAAATAGCAATCCTCGCAGGTTGGTTGGGTCACCTTGCTCATCTTCCTGCCCGCTCCCTCTCGCGACGCCTCCTGGACAAGGCAGGACTATAGGGGCCAGGAGCGGACTTTCAAGACTTGCCTGTGGAGAAAACAATGCAATTTCCGGCGGTTCTGGACTGCCGAAAATTGTGCGTACTTCACGCTTTCGGCGCTGCCGTTGCCAGTGCCCGCAACGCTTGTTGAATGTTTTCCACAGGAATGATTCGGACCCCGTCCGCGTAGCGCCTTGCCTCGCGCGCGTTGTCCCCGGCCGGCACAAGGAAGACGTCCACACCCGCACGTCGAACGCCGAGCGTCTTTTGCTTCACGCCGCCGATCGGGAGCACCTCGCCGTCGAGGGCGAGCTCACCGGTCGCCGCGATCTTCCGCCCGTGGGTGACGTTCCGCCCGAGCCGCTGGAGGATGTCGAGCGCGAAGGCCAGGCCCGCCGAGGGCCCGCCGATCCCCTGCGAGTCGATCGTGACCGGGATCGGGAGATGGACCCTCAGGTCGTCGGTTCCGACCACGCCGATCAACGCCCGTCCCGGGCTGCTCGGGTCGGAAGTGGTCTTGATCCTCGCCTGGTCGACCTTGGCCCCGCGGCGGAAGCGGACGGTGACGACGTCTCCCGGGTGCTTGCGGCCGAGCAGCGCTCGCAGCCCGAGCACCGTCGTCACGGGGTGGCCTTCGACCGCGAGGATCACGTCGCCGGGCTCCAGCGTCCTCGCCGCGGGCGCGCCGCCCTGGACCGAGAGCAGCGTGATGCCGTCGCTGCGCGCGCTGACCTTGTAGCCGAGCAGCTTGAGCGCGACGTAGGGCGCGACCTTCTGCGAGTCGGACATCTGCTGCTGCCCGAGGCGCTGCTCGAGCGACGAGCTGATTCCGGGGGGCGTCTTGACGAGTGTCGAGCCGTTCGACCGGACCCAGGGCAGCAGCCGCTCGAGCAAACGCGCCGGGCGCTCTCTGACGTCGACGAAATAGATCGTGCCCGGGTCGCGGTGCGCCTTGTCGGCCTTGAGGTGGACGAGGGGCCCTACCGGGTGGGCGGGGTCGACCAGCTGGAGCTCGTAGCCGTCCGCCGGCGCGATCCAGAGGACCAGCAGCGCGATGATGATCATCAGCGCGCCGGTCGACGCGAGCCGGGCCGGCGAGAGCCACTTCGAGCGCGCGCTCGGTGTCGGCGGGCTCTCTTCGGTCAAAGCAGGCCTCGCGTCAGGCCGCCGTCGACCGGGATGACCGTTCCGGTCATGTAGCTCGCGGCGTCCGATGCGAGGAAGCAGGCCACCTGGGCGACCTCCTGCGGCGACCCGAAGCGGCGCAGCGGGATCTGCTCGAGGTCCTCGGCCCGAGGTTTGCCGGCGTACACCTCGGCGAGACGCTCGGTCTCGATGCGGCCGGGCGCGATCGAGTTGACCGTGATCTTCTTCGGGCCGACCTCCCGCGCGAGCGTCTTTGCCCAGCCGATCACGCCGGGCCGGACCATGCTCGAGAGGGCCAGGTTGTCGATCGGCTCGCGGACCGAGCTCGAGGTGATGTTGATCACCCGTCCGTGGCCGCTGCGCTCGAGTTGCGGGAGGCAGAGCTCCGTCAGGCGGACCGCGGAGAGAAGCAGGAGCTCGACGGCTTGCTCGATCTGCTCGTCGGTAACGCCGACCGCCGTGGTTCGCGGAGGGCCGCCGCCGTTGTTGACGAGGATGTCGATGGCGCCGAAGGCCTCGAGGGTGCGGTCGACGAGGCGCTTCAGGTCGGCCGGGTTCGTGACATCGCCGCGCACCGAGAGCGCGCCGATGCGCTCGGCCTCGCGTTGAAGCAGCTCGCGCCGACGGGCGAACATGGCGACGTTCGCGCCCTCGGCCGCAAGCGCCTCGGCGATCGCCAGGCCCATCCCCGACGAGGCGCCGCAAACGATCGCCGTCCGGCCGGCCAGCCCTAGGTCCATGCCTAGGTCTGCTTTCCCGCCGCGGTTACCAGGTACACGCGCGCGTCCCCACCCGGGTGGGGAAGAACGTCCACCCGCCGCCCAGGCTGAGCGTACCCAGGATTCTGTGCCGCGTCTGTGCCGGCTTCGTGCCGGATTCGTGCCAGTTCGTCCACATCCGCTACGCCGCCGTGCCGAGCACGCCGACGACGTCTCGCACCGCCGCGGCCGACGCCTCGAACGCACGCTGCTCGTCCTCGCTCAGCTTCAGCTCGACGACCTCCTCGACTCCGGCGGCCCCGAGCTTGACCGGCACGCCCATGTACAGGCCGTCGACCCCGTACTCGCCCTCGAGGTACGCGGTGCACGGAAGTACCAGGTGCTCGTCCAGAAGGACGGCGCTGACCATCTGCGCGGCCGCCGCGCCCGGCGCGTACCACGCCGAGGTGCCCAGCAATTCGACGATCTCGCCGCCGCCCTTGGCGGTCCGCTGGACCATCGCGTCGATCCGCTCGGCCGAGACGAGGTCGCGCAGCGGGACGCCGCCGACCGTCGTCGCCGAAACCACGGGCACCATCTGGTCGCCGTGGCCGCCGAGCACCATCGCGGTCACGTCCTTCACCGACGAG